>OBJA01001018.1_pt1 | contig 21115 bp, 21 predicted proteins | sample 1519751 | NCBI WGS metagenome assembly OBJA01 (sample SAMEA3881238, study PRJEB22517) | soil metagenome | biome: lake sediment; feature: soda lake sediment; material: sediment, water from around vicinity | place: India | collected 2013-12-23 | depth 3 m
CGTGCCTTCAAAAAAAGGTGGATGCGGTGAATAACCTGCACAACTTCGCCGTATCGGTAGGTCACTCCGCCGTAGTCCGAAAACATGGGCAGGTTGCTGTGAGTGAGCATCGCATCCCGGTAAAGCCCAATCAGGCCCGGAAATGGTAAGTTTTTCTCCATAAGTTTCTCCCGTCAGTTAATTTTTATTTCAGCCGGCGATGCTTCTTGTAACCCGGACGATACGTTCAACCGCGTCATCCACGTATTCAGTTTTGTCCATGCCAATGGTCATGCTGTGTACATTGCCGCTTTGCCAGACAAATTTAAGCGATTTTTCCCTTTGTTCGTCATCAACCAGGTCGCCGGCGCCAAAGATCTTCATACCGATAATTCCTTTGCCGTTTTTCCGCGCGGTTTCCAGTATTTGCATTATTTCTGAAGGTGTTCCGTCCATATGCGACTGGTTGGGATTGATACGGGCCAAAATCACATCCACCCACGGGTCAACTGCTGCTTCGCGCAAGGCATCAATGTTGTGGCACGAAACGCCAACTGTTTTCACTTCGCCTTTTTGTTTGGCGGCGGAAAGCTGGTCGCGGAACGATGCTTTTTTTGTCACCCAGTCGCCGCTCGTCATACAATGCAGCAGTACAATGTCGAAATAATCGGTACCCAATTCTTTTTTAAACCTGTCAAGCGTTTCCTGCACGGGCGCTACGGTGTTCCAGTCATTATTTTCAGTCCATATTTTGGTCATTAACTGGAACTTATCGCGGGAAATGTCTTTAAACATGTCGCGAATATAGGTGTGTGTTCCGTATAAATCGGCTGTGTCGATAAAAGTAACGCCCCGGTCATAAGCATGGCGCGACACCGTTTTAAAGGTTTGTAAGCCAGCTCTTGTAAAATCCGAGCTCCGGTTCCAACCGCTGGTGCCACAACCCAATGCCAGTCTTGAAACTTTCAGTCCGGTTTTGCCAAGTTCAACCTGGTCTATTTTTGCAGAAGAACCGTAAGTGAAACCTGAAAACATCATTCCCGCGGAGACGGCTGATGCTCCTGTAATTCCTGTTCGTATAAATTCGCGTCGGTTAAATTTTTTCATCACATAAAAATTAGAGGATTGCCAATAAAACTATTGAATTTCAAAATACTATCAAATAAGATCAAAATGTCCTCAATATATCACAATCTGGTAAGAATGCAAAATGCTTGTTGTTAAGAATTTCAAACGCAGTTTGATTTGCTGTTTTTACTATTTTAGCGGTTCCTTATATGAAAACTTAAATTCTTAACAACGATGAAAAAAATTTTACTGGCCTTAATTGTGAGTGTGTTGGCCCTCGGGGCTTTTGCTCAAAATCTTCAAGTACATTACGATTTTGGAAAAGATCGTAAGTTAGTTACCACCACGCTGGAAATGTTCCGTCCCGACAAATACGGGTCAACTTTCTTCTTTGTGGACATGGATTACAGTTCGGATGCCCGCAACGTGGACAATGGTATTTCGCTGGCATATTGGGAAATTGCCCGTGCTTTCAAATGGACCGAAAATCAAAAATTCATGCCCCGCGTTGAATACAACGGAGGTGTGTTAAAGTTGGATGGGACTGCCCCGTTTATTCCAATCGAAAATTGCTGGCTGGCAGGGGTTGAACGCACCTGGGCTTCTGCTGATTTCTCAAAGATCCTGACTTTGCAGGCCAATTATAAAAACATCAAAGATAAAGAAGACGCTTCATTCCAGTTGACTGCCGTGTGGGTGGTTCAGATGCTGGAAAATAAGCTGACTTTTACCGGCTTTGCCGACTTCTGGAAAGAAGAAATGTTCTGGGGAACTGACTACCGGTTTTTGACTGAACCACAACTTTGGTACAACGTCTGCCAGAAATTTTCTGTCGGTACCGAAATCGAACTGAGCAACAACTTCGTTAAAGACGGATTCCAGGTAAACCCGACCCTGGCTGTGAAATGGGCTTTTTAATTAAAAACTGCCATCAATAATGAAAAGTTTTTTCAAACTCGAAGAAAACAAAACCACTGTAAAGACCGAAGTTCTTGCGGGGGTTACCACTTTCATGACCATGGCTTATATACTTGCGGTTAACCCAAGTATTTTGAGCGCAACGGGCATGGACAAGAACGCACTGTTCACGGCAACCGCCCTTTCGGCCCTGGTTGCTACCCTGGTAATGGCACTCGTAGCCCGTCTGCCTTTTGCATTGGCGCCGGGCATGGGATTGAATGCTTTTTTCGCATTTACCGTGGTTTTGGGAATGGGCTATAGCTGGCAATTTGCATTAACTGCTGTTTTCCTTGAAGGCATTATCTTCTTGCTGCTGACCGCTTTCAATATCCGCGAGTTGATAATCAATGCCATCCCGATGTCGATGAAACATGCGGTGTCGGCGGGTATCGGGCTGTTTATCGCCTTTATCGGCCTGCAAGGCGCCGGCGTCATCGTGAACAACGACGCGGTGTTGGTAGGCCTTGGCAACATGGGCTCGCCCTCCGTATTGATCGCCTTGTTTGGTGTGTTGCTGATTGGCATTCTGCTGGCTTTAAAAGTAAAAGGCGCTTTATTGATTGGAATTTTTGCAGCGACTATTGCCGGTATTCCATTTGGGGTGACTCATCTTCCCGAAGGGCATCTGGTTTCGTTGCCTCCTTCAATTGCACCAATCTTCTTCCAATTCGATTTCCACCAAATTTTATCGATTGACATGCTGATCGTGCTGTTCACCTTCTTGTTTGTGGACATGTTTGACACGGTTGGAACTTTGATTGGTGTTTCGTCGAAAGCTGACATGCTGACACCCGACGGAAAAGTGCCACGTGCAAAACAAGCACTTTTTGCTGATGCTATCGGTACTACTTTTGGCGCTATTGTTGGGACAAGCACTGTTACTACCTATGTCGAAAGTGCATCGGGTGTTGCCGAAGGCGGCCGCACCGGTTTAACTTCGCTTACAACAGCCGGGCTGTTTCTGATTGCTTTGTTTTTTGCCCCGTTGTTTATTATGATTCCCGGTGCTGCAACAGCTCCTGCATTAATTTTGGTGGGGTTGTTCATGTTGTCACCAATCCTGAAAATAAACCTGGAAGATTTTACGGAGTCGATCCCGGCATTTTTCACGATCATCATGATGCCATTGACTTACAGCATTGCCGAAGGGATCGTTTTTGGGATGCTTGCCTATGTGTTGTTGAAACTACTCACTGGCAAACACAAAGATGTTTCTATCGTGATGTATGTGCTGGCGCTGTTGTTTTTGATCAAATTTTTTGTTTAAACAGCCTTTCAAGATAATTTTAAAAGCCCCATGAATCTGAAATTCATGGGGCTTTTTTTGTCTCCCGATTTAAATTTTTGGTTTGTTAGCCAGCAAATCGCGAATTTCGGACAACAGCACAACTTCTTTGCTTGGTTCCGGCGGTGGTGGCGGAACTTCTTCTTTTTTCTTTTTGGTGAAGCTGATTGCTTTAATCAACAAAAAGACGGCGGCAGCAATGATTAAAAATTCGATAACGTGGTTCACGAACGAGCCGTAATTGATGGTCACAGCTTCGGCTTCTTCTGTTGCCTGTTTCATTACCACTTTCAACTCCGAAAAATCAACGCCTCCCAAAAGAAGGCCAATCGGCGGCATAATGACGTCGTTCACCAGCGAAGACACAATTTTTCCAAAAGCGCCCCCGATAACTACTGCCACGGCGAGGTCAATCACATTGCCTTTCATGGCGAAAGCTTTAAACTCTTTCAGTATTTGCATGGTTTTGATTTTAAGTTTATAACAAAACTAACCCTTTTGCCCGAATAAATAATCATCGGAACGGGGGTTTTCGTTGATAGCTTTTACCAGAGGTTATACAGATTTTCACAGAAAATAACCAGCAGTAAAAAGCATTCCCTTTTACAACGCCGAAGGCTTTTTCAGAAAATGATTGTCTGCTACCATGCCTATCCGTGCTATTGGCTGTCAAATTTTGTCATTCATAGTCATTTTATTGTCATTGTTAGTTTTCAAAACAACTTAATGACTACACAATGTCAATTGAATGACTTTTCAAGCTTGAGGATATTTATATTTCAGAATACGTCCAAATTCCATTCATCCAGCCATTCGAGGCTGATTTTGTCCTTTTCAATTTTCACCGGCAGCCAAATGTAGCGGCCGTCGATGGCATTTTCGGGACGCCAGCGGTCGGCCATAAAAATAAAGGCATCCTTTTTCCCGCGAACCGGCAAAACAAAGGTGCTCTGCGAATGAAACGTGAGGTTTGCATCTTCACCCATGCAGGGATTGCCGAGGTAAGTCCATTCGCCAAACAACGAATCGGCAACAGCAAGGCGCGCTTCATTGGGGTCCCAGCCTGTACATCCCGAAGTGATCAGGTAATATTTCCCGTTCGTTTTAAAGATGGCCGGCGCTTCATTGTGTCCGCCGGGGAAAATCCGTGTCCATTTTCCGGAAAATGAAAGGTAATCGTCCGACAGTTCCGCAATGTGCAGGGTCAGGTTTTCTTCCGAAGCATGAATATGATAAGCTTTCCCGTCGTCATCGACAAACAGGGTCATGTCGCGCGCCATTTGCCCTTTTTCAAAATCCCGTTTAACAAAGACTCCCCGGGTTACATAGTCGGTAAATGCCGGCGTCCACCATTCAAATTCAGCTGGATAATTAAAGTTTTTTGCTTCTTCGGGATAATTGACCGGCCAGGTATTTTTATTCGGATTTTCAGATCTGAGGTATTTGTAGGGGCCGGTAACATGGTCGCTCACAGCTACGCCCGTTTTTGCGGCCAGATAGCCTTGCCCTTTCAGTTCAAGGTGAAACCACATCACAAACTGCCCGGTCTTCGCGTTGTAAATCACTTTGGGGCGTTCCAGCACGCATCCGCGCGTAATCTCCGACAGGCTATCTTCTTCCACGGCAAGCGCAATCCCTTCATCCGTCCAGTTATACAAGTCGGCCGACGAATACACATGCACTCCTACCTGTGCGGTGTTGCCTTTTCGCCCTTCGGTTTTATGCTCGCCAAACCAGTAATATTTGTCATTGTGAAACAAAATCCCGCCGCCATGCGCGTTGATGTGGGTTTGGTTGTTATCGGGCCATAATTCACCCGGTTTAAAAGAACGACCGGATTTTTGCGCAACAGTGCCGTTAAAAAGCAGGCATATCAGAAAAGCGGTGAATGTCGTTTTCATCTGGATTAAGTTTTTAGTCATTGATTTCATTGATCAAAATAAAGAAATTTGCTGAACATTGTAACGTCCTGCCGGAATAAACGTCTTATTCTTTGAACTGACTCTTTTTTGAAGCTGTCGCGATGAAGCCAAATCCGGAGGAAAAAAAGCCATTGACACTGAAAATCCTGCCGTTCATCGAAATAAATCGGAAAGAATAAGTGGAATTTATCAAATTTGTTCAGAAAGCAGAAAACAGAAAAACATGATTACATTAAACAACATCCACAAATCTTATGAAATGGGTAACAACAAACTGCATGTGCTCAAAGGCATTGACCTGCAGATTGAGCAAGGCGAGTTTGTTTCCATTATGGGATCCTCGGGTTCGGGCAAATCAACCCTGCTCAATATTTTGGGCATGCTCGACAACTACGACGAGGGTTCGTACTACCTGTCGAACAAGCTGATAGCCAACATGAGCGAAAAAAAAGCGGCGCTGCTGCGAAATGAAATGGTTGGCTTCGTATTTCAATCCTTCAACCTGATTTCTTTTAAAAATGCCATGGAGAATGTTGCCTTACCGCTGTATTACAAAGGGGTAAAAAGAAGAAAACGTAATTCTATTGCCATGGACTACCTTGAAAAGCTGGGGTTGAAAGAGTGGGCGAACCACATGCCCAATGAAATGTCGGGCGGACAAAAACAGCGGGTGGCCATTGCCCGCGCACTGATTGCCAACCCGAAGATCATTTTGGCTGACGAGCCGACCGGCGCCCTGGATACCGCCACTTCATACGAGGTGATGGAAATTCTGAAAGAAATCAACGCCGCCGGAATCACCGTCATTATTGTGACTCATGAACACGACATTGCAGCCATGACCCAAAAAGTAGTCAGGCTGAAAGATGGCCGGATTGATGAGATCATCCGTAACGGCGAGCTGAAATCGTTCCGCCATACCTACAGCAAAGAATTGATAACCGCCTAACCCAAACCCATGTTTGACCTGGACAAATGGCAGGAAATCCTGTCAACCATCAAAAAAAACAAAATGCGCACCTTCCTCACTGGTTTTTCGGTAGCCTGGGGGATTTTTATGCTGATGATTTTACTTGGTTCGGGTAACGGCCTGAGCAACGGGGTAGCCGCCAATTTTATGAACGATGCCGTGAACGCCATGTGGATATGGACGGGTGAAACCACCATTGCCCACCAGGGTTTGAAAACAGGGAGACAGGTCGCGTTTCATAATGACGATTACGATGTCATTAAGACCATTAAAGGTGTTGAAACTGCTTCGGGACGTTATTTTATGGGGAACACCCGGTATTCATACGAAAATGAATCAGGCGAATATACCACCATCACCTGCCATCCGGAACTGAATGACGTGGAGAACATGCAGATGCTGGAAGGCCGGTTCATCAATCAGGTTGATATTCTGCAAAACCGCAAAGTGGTTGTTATCGGGAAAGACATTCAAACGGCACTTTTTAAAGAAAAACCGGCTTTGGGCGAATATGTTACTGTGAATAAAGTACCATTTAAAGTGGTGGGAGTTTGTATGGAGCCCGGCTCTACCCGCAATCGCAACGCATTTATGCCGGTTTCAACGGCACAAAAAGTTTTCAACGGCTCCAACCGCCTGCACAACCTGGCCATCACCATTAACGGGAAAAGCCTGGAAGAAAGCCGCGAAATAGAACAGCGTATCCGGGAGACTTTCGCCCGCAAACACCGTTTTGACGAAGCGGATGAAAGCGCCCTTGGCCTGTACAACAAGCTGGAAAATTACATCCAGACCATGAAAATCTTTCAGGCTATCAAGATATTCATCTGGATCATTGGTATCGGGACGCTCATCGCGGGAATAGTCGGCGTGAGCAACATCATGCTGATCGTGGTGAAGGAGCGCACCAAAGAAATTGGCATCCGGAAAGCCATTGGCGCCAGCCCTGCCTCAGTTGTCGGGTTGATCCTGCTGGAATCGATCCTGATCACCACAGTGGCCGGCTATATCGGCCTGGTGTTTGGTACCGGTTTGATGGAGATGATCAATTACATGATGGAGCAATCAGCGGGGCCAGGCGGCGGACAGCAAGGCGAAACGGTATTTATGAACCCGACTGTCGATTTTGGGGTGGCTGTTTCGGCCACGGTACTATTGGTAGTTGCCGGCGCCATTGCCGGTTACATCCCCGCCAAACGGGCTGCCAGTATTAAACCGATTGTAGCGCTGAGAGATGAATAACAGCCCCACCCAGGCCCTCCCCGGAGGGGAGGGAGAAGAGAGAAGCCTCTCCCTAACCCTCTCCAAAGGAGAGGGAATAAGAACACAAACTAATGAAAATGCAGTAATGAAAAACTTAAAGTATAAACAACCGTCTTTACTTCCCTCCTTCGGAGGGGTTGGGGGAGGCTTTTGGGGGGAGGCTGTATGTTAGACATCGACCTTTGGAAAGAAATTCTGAGCGCCCTTAAACAGAACAGGCTGCGCAGCTTCATGACCGCCTTCGGCGTTTTTTGGGGCATTCTGATGCTGATCCTCATGTCGGGCGCAGGCAGGGCGCTGGAAAACGGTGTGCTTGATGGTGTCAAAGCTTTTGCTACTAATTCCGCCTTTTTCTGGACTGAACGCACCAGCGTGCCTCACGAAGGTTTCCAACGTGGGCGCCGGTGGAACTACGATAACGAAGATATCCAGTACGTCCGCCAAAACGTGCCTGAAATTGAGTACCTGTCGCCACGGCTTTTTGGCTGGCAGCAAAACGGCGATAATACCATTCGGGGTGAGCGCACCGGGGCATTCAATATTTACGGCGATTATCCCGATTATTTCAAAATTGATGGGTGGACACCAATCAAGGGACGGCTGCTCAATGAAATTGATGTCATTCAAAAACGTAAAGTTTGTGTGATTGGCGAAAGGGTGGAAGAGGTAATGTTTGCTAAAAATGAAGACCCGATCGGGCAATACCTCAAAATCAGCGGGGTTTATTTTCAGGTAGTTGGCGTCATTCATCCCGAAACACGGATCAACATTGGCGGTGGTAAAAAGGAAGAAACCATCATCATCCCGTTTTCAACCATGCAAACCGCCTATAATTACGGGAATGTGATCCACTTTTTTTCGGTCACAGCAGATAAAGGAACCAGTGTCAGCGATTTGGAAGATAAATTGAAGCGCATTCTGAAAGAACGGCACAAAATTGCGCCCGACGATATGCAGGCTATCGGCTCGTTTAACATTGAAGCCGAATTTAAAAAATTCTCCGCACTGTTCTTTGGCATCCAGGCCTTGACCTGGATTGTGGGAATCGGCACCTTAATGGCCGGAGTGATTGGCGTAAGCAACATCATGCTGGTCATCATTAAAGAGAGGACTCAGGAAATTGGCATTCAGCGGGCTATTGGTGCAACTCCGGGAAAAATCATGCTCCATATTATTGCCGAAAGTATCTTTTTAACCGTCATGGCCGGATATATTGGCCTATCGCTGGGAGTGGGAATACTGGAAATACTGAACCAGATTTTGCTGCGGGCCGGCGATGAAATGTTTTTCCGCAATCCCGAAGTCAACCTGACCATGGCTTTATCTGCACTGACGGTGCTGGTTGTGTCGGGCGCTTTTGCAGGGTTCATCCCTGCCCGTAGGGCCATCAAAATAAAACCAATAGACGCGTTACGTGATGAAAAATAGGGAAGCCCCCTTCGGCTCCCCGAGGGGGAGAGGAAAAGCACAACAAGTAGGGAGTGGAGATGATCAAATAAAACAGAAAAAAATGGTTAGGCAGAACTTTAAAAAAATGCACCTTTTGACCCCCTCTCTTTTGGAGAGGGATGGGGAGAGGCTTACAAACAGAAAACAATAAAAACCGACAGAAATGAAAAAGATTTTAAAAATTTTAGGGATTGTCATCCTGGTAGGCGTGTTCGGAGGGACAATCTATTTTCTTTACACCAAATCGAAGAAAACGCCCGATGTGTTCGAAACAAAAACACCTTTTGTCAGCAATGTAATTAAAAAAACAGTGGCCACCGGATCGGTTGTTCCCCGTCAGGAAATCCAGATTAAACCCCAGGTTTCAGGAATTATCGATGAAATATATATTGTTGCCGGAACTTTTGTGAAGAAGGACCAGGTGATTGCCCGGATCAAGATCATTCCCGATATGGTGAACCTGAATGCTGCTGAATCGCGTGTAAACCGTGCCAGCATCAATTTTGAAGATGCCAAAGTAGATTATGAACGCCAGCAAAAACTGTTCGACAAAAATGTCATATCATACGAAGAGTATAAAAGGGCAAAGGTGGCATATGATTCAGCAAAAGAAGAAGTTGCCTCGGCTGAAAACAACCTTGAGCTGATCAAAAACGGGGTCACCAAAAAAGCCGAAACGGCCACCAACACGCTGGTGCGATCAACCATCAACGGGATGGTGCTCGACGTGCCCATCAAAGAAGGCAATTCAGTCATCCAGGCCAATACTTTTAACGAAGGGACAACTATTGCCGCCATCGCCGATATGCAGGATATGATTTTTGAAGGCAAAGTGGATGAAACCGAAGTTGGTAAAATCAAGGAAGGCATGACCATTGAATTGGAAATTGGGGCCATTGAAAAAGAAAAGTTTGAAGCCACTTTGGCCTATATTGCGCCAAAGGGAAAAGAAGAAAACGGCGCAATCCAGTTTGAAATTAAAGCGGATGTTTCGCTGAAGGACAACCAGTTTATCCGTGCCGGCTACAGCGCCAACGCCAGCATTGTACTCGACCGCAAAGACAGTGTTCTGGTCATTCCCGAAGGAATGCTGAAGTTTGAAAACGACTCGGCTTTTGTTGAGGTATTGGTCAACGAAAAGGAAAACCTTTATGAAAAACGCCAGGTTAAAACCGGCATTTCTGATGGGATCAACATTGAAGTGGTTTCGGGCCTGAGCAAAGAAGAAAAAGTGAAAGGTGACAAAATCGATCCGAAAAAACTAAAAGAAACCAAAGAAAATAGCAAAGGCTAATCTTGACTATTCCTTGTGAATAACTATCTTAGCCCATTGGAAAACTAAAAAATAACATGACCATGAAACATTTATTTCAGCTTGTTGCCCTGGCCCTGCTGTTGTTTCCGGGAGCGGTGAATGCCCAGAAAACCTGGGATTTGCAAAAGTGTATTGACTACGCCCTGGAAAACAACATCCAGATTAAACAACAAGGAATCAATACCGACTATTATTCCAACCAACTGAAGCAAGCCAAGAACAACCGCTTGCCGGGATTGAGCGGAAACCTTTCGAACAGCTTTAACTTTGGCCGCTCATTGCAGTACGACAATACCTACGCCGACTTCAATTCGAATCAAACAGGCGGAAGTTTAAGCGCCAACCTGACCTTGTGGAACGGCCTGATTTTGCAACATTCAATCAGCAAGGCAAAATACGATCTTGAAGCCAGCCTCACCGACCTTCAAAAAGCAAAAGACGATATCATGCTTTATATTGCAGCGGCGTATCTCGATATCTTGTTTTCGGAAGAATTGGTGCAGGTGGCCACTGACCAGATGGAAGTCACGAAACTCCAGATTGACCGCACCCGCAAGCTGGTCGAAGCCGGTAGTTTAGCCAAAGGCAGCCTGCTGGAAATTGAAGCCCAGCTTGCAGGAGAAGAACTTAACCTGGTGAACCAGCAAAACAGCCAGCAGTTGGCATATTTGAATTTGTATCAGCTGCTCGAACTTCCGGCAAACATGCAGTTCAAAATCGAACAGCCCGACCTGCCCGTAGTGACTGCCAACGGCAGCTTGCTCAACTCAATGGAGATTTTTAAAAATGCAGCATCGCTCCGCCCCGAGATCAAAAGTGCCGAATTTCGTCTGGAAAGTTATAAAGAACAGGTGGCCATCGCCAAAGGAAGTCTGTATCCAAGCATTTCTGTTGGAGCCGATTATTACAACTCTTACAACAACAAATACACCTACCCGGCTGGTGGAAAAATACCGTTTGACGAACAGTTGAAAAGCAATGAACGGTACGGGATTGGTGCCAACATGCGCATACCGATTTTCAGCAAAGGTGAAACCCGCACCCAAATTAAAAATGCAGAACTGCAGGTTCTAAACCAGGAATTTGAATTACAAAGCGCGCGAAATGTCCTGAGAAAAGACATTGAACAAGCCTATACCAATGCATTGGCCGCGTTGAAAAAGTACATGGCCAGCAACAAAGCGGTTGAATCGATGACAGAGGCTTTTCGTTATACTGAAGAAAAATTCAGTGTGGGCATGATCAACTCGGTTGAATACAACCAATCGAAAAACAACCTGACCAAAGCCCAAAGCGACCTGGCACAAGCCAAATACGACTACATTTTCCGCACAAAAATACTGGATTTCTACAACGGGACACCGATTGAGTTATAGATTGTGCACGTTGCTGCGGCGATATTAAAAATTTAATTTCACTACCGAATCGCGAAGGCGTAGAGCGTAATTGTTAATTCAAAAAACGCTGCGTCTTCGCGCTTTTGCAGTCTTTCTTTTCGGTTACACCAACATCTTTAAATAGCTGTTTTCGTTGAGGCGTAAGGTTTTATAGTCCATTCCTGATATTAACATCAGGCCGGGACGTTTACCCGGTGTCAGGCTCCCCAATTCTTTATCGAGCGAAATAGCACGGGCAGCATCGAGCGTAAAAAGGCGGATCAGGTGGCTCAAGGGCAGTTTGGTGTTTGCCAACTGGATGGCGATGATCCAGTTCAACAAGTCTTTTTCAGTGGTAAGCCTTTCCGGGCGGACACGCTCGAATTCTTCCAGTTCCCGGAACTTCCGGTAAAAGCGGGTTGGCTCAAATTCGGTATAAACATTTACAAAGGCCGGGCAAATAATTCCATTGTGGAATTCCATACCAGCTTCTTCTTCCAGATTCCGGTTGGGGTTGATAACCTCCACGATCATACCGCTCGGATCAACCTTTACGATGCCTTTGGCAATGGGTTTTTCAACCACCGGAAAAACGTAATGAGCAGCGTATTTTTTCATTGTGGCGGTTGGATGTTTACTTCTTTTTGCTTGTTTGTTTCCTGTTCAAGCATGTTTAGCCGGTCGATGACCTGCTGGTAAATTTTTTCATATTTTTTTGGCATGCTTGAATAATAAACAACCGAATTTTCGAACACCTCGCCGGTTACGCCATGTTTCTTCAGTACGGAAAAATACAAGTCTTTCGATGCAATCTTTGTTTTTTCGTTGTCGACCCGGTAGTGGCCTGAATAAGCTTCGGCAAGGTGCATGTCGCAAAGTATACTGACCATTTCCTTTTCGTTTAACAGCCCTTTGGGTTTAGGAAACCCTTTTTCCTTACAGGAATAGCTGACAGCAAAAAGCAGGAATAAAAAACAGATGAATGTCGCTTTTCTCATTTTTTTGAATGAATTCTTGCCAAAGTTAGGATTCCCATTCATTAATTCCCCGGTTTCTTAAACAGTTTTCTGAAAAAATCGTCTACCCGGTCAACCGGTTCAATCTGCATTTTGAACTTGCCAAAGTCGATACTTTTACCACTTTTAGGGACGAATATTTTTTTCATACCCAACTTTTCAGCCTCCGCAATACGTTGCTCCATCCGGTTGACGGCCCGTATTTCACCCGAAAGTCCCACTTCGCCCGTAAAACATATTTTATTGTCGATAGCCAGATCGAAATTGGATGAAAGAATTGCCGAAATCACCGCCAGATCAATGGCCGGGTCGTCCACCCTGATGCCGCCCGCAATGTTGAGAAAAACATCTTTAGTGGCCAGCTTAAAGCCCGCCCGCTTTTCAAGCACCGCCAAAAGCATGTTCAGGCGCCGCAGGTCGAATCCGGTTGACGAACGTTGCGGCGTGCCATAAGCCGCCGTGCTCACCAACGACTGTATTTCGATCATCAATGGGCGATTACCTTCAATGGCGCCTGAAATCGCCGTTCCGCTCAAACCTTCGTGGTCGCGGTTGATCAGCAGTTCCGACGGGTTGCTCACCTCGCGCATGCCTTCGTTGTTCATTTCAAAAATGCCCAACTCCGAAGTGGAGCCAAACCTGTTTTTGATGGCGCGCAAAATCCGGTAGAGGTATTGGTTTTCGCCCTCAAATTGCAGCACCGTATCAACCATATGTTCCAGTACTTTGGGCCCTGCCAGGCTGCCATCTTTGGTGATGTGCCCGATTAAAATAACCGGCACCTGGCGTTCTTTGGCAAATTTGAGGATGCCGTTGGTGCACTCGCGGATCTGGCTCACCGAACCGGGCGACGATTCAATGTAGCTTGTGGAAACCGTCTGGATAGAATCAATCACCAGCAGCTCTGGTTCCAGGTATTCGCAGTGTGTCAGAATATTTTCAAGCGAAGTTTCACTTAAAAAGTAACAGTTGTCGTTTTCGCGTTTCAGCCGGTTGGCGCGTATTTTTATTTGCTGAATACTTTCTTCGCCAGATACATACAATATTTTTTTTGATTTGAGGTCGAGGGCAACTTGCAACACCAATGTTGATTTGCCGATTCCAGGTTCGCCGCCAACCAGTACCAGCGAGCCTGGCACCAGCCCACCGCCAAGCACGCGGTTTAGCTCGTTGTTGTGGCAATCAATGCGCAGGATTTGTTCTGCACCAACTTCGGCCAGTTTTTGTGGCTGCGATCCGCTGGCGGTGCGCGAAGGCAGCGGATTTTTGGTTTCTTTCACCTGCACTTCTTCCACAAAAGTGTTCCACCCGCCGCAGTTGGTGCAGCGGCCGACCCACTTAGGCGACTCGTTTCCACAGTTCTGGCAGGTAAAAACGGTTTTTACTTTAGCCATGGTCAGAGGTTTTTTATTTTTTCGATTAATGATGAAGTGGAAACGCCTTCCGTCAGTTCGATGGTTTCAACTTTTCCGCCGTGCGCAAGTACGATGTCGAATCCGGCAATTTCTTCAACAGCATAGTCTTTGCCTTTAACCAGCACGTCGGGTTGAATAAATCTGATCAGCTCATAAGGCGTTTCTTCGCCGAAAAGAATGACAGCATCAACCATTTGCAGCGCGGCCACGATGATTGCCCGCGCGTTTTCGTCCATCAGCGGACGTTTGCTGCCTTTGAGCATGCTGACTGATTGATCGCTGTTCAGCCCGACGATGAGTTTGTCGCCCAATTGCGCCGCTTTGACCAGGTTGTCGATGTGTCCCCGGTGCAGCAAATCAAAACAGCCATTGGTAAACACCAGCTTGTAATTGTGGGTTTTCCAGCTTTTCAGGGTTTCGAAAAAAGCTTCGGAGGAAGCATAGATTTTTTGGGTGATGTCGTTCATAATTCAGGTGAAGGATATTCAGTAAAAATAAGAAAACCCCAAAGCTAAAAAAAGCCCGGGGTTTAAAATATAGTTCAACAACCGTTTTAAACGAGTTTGTTTGTTTCAATATCAGGAAAAACAAGCCTTGGTTTGAATGTTTTTGCTTCTTCGGCATCCATCAGCGCGTATGAAATGATAATGACCACATCGCCTACGGCAACTTTACGGGCGGCGGGCCCGTTGAGGCAAATTACGCCCGAGTTGCGTTCTCCTTTGATCACATAAGTTTCCAACCGCTCGCCATTGTTAATGTTGACCACCTGCACTTTTTCGTTCTCAATCAGGTTGGCTGCATCCATCAAATCTTCGTCAATGGTAATGCTTCCAACGTATTGCAAGTTAGCTTCGGTAACACTTACTTTATGTATTTTCGATTTACAGACTTCAATAAACATGTTATTACTCCTTTTATTCCAGCACAATATTATCAATTAATCTTACCTCACCACAATGAACAGCTATACATCCGACTTTGTTTAGCGGGCTATCCCAGTCTGGTATTGGTATAAGCTGCTCATCGTCAACTATTTCAAAGTATTCCGTTTTTAAAAACGCATTCTCATTCACGGTTTCTGTCACCCAGTTTTCAAGCTCTTTTACGCTCATTTGCCTGGCTTTGTTCCGGGCTTTGGACAGTATGTCATAAATATGCGGCGCGTTACGGCGTTGTTCAGGCGTCAACCGTTGGTTCCTTGAGCTCATCGCCAGCCCGTCGGCCTCGCGGACAATCGGACAGGGAACAATTTCGACCGGCAAATTTAGTTGTTTTACCAATGATTTAATAATGGCAAGCTGCTGAAAATCCTTCAGCCCAAAAAAAGCTTTATCGGGTTTAACCATGTCAAACAACTTACTCACCACTTGTGCAACCCCGTTGAAATGCCCGGGCCTGAATTTACCTTCCATCACCGTTTCGAGTTGCCCAAAGTTGAACTGTCGGCGGTCTTCGGTGGGATACATGGTTTCCACTTCAGGGGCAAATACCAACTGGCAAGGGGTTCTTTCCAGCAGGAGGATGTCCTGATCCAGGGTTCGCGGATAATTGATCAGGTCATTTTTGTCATTAAACTGCGTTGGGTTCACAAAAATGCTGGCCACGACAAAATCAGACTGAAGCCCAGCGACGTTGGCCAGCGACAAATGTCCGGCGTGCAGGGCTCCCATGGTCGGGACAAAACCGATGGTTTTTCCTTCACGTTTTTTTTCGGCAATCAATTCTTGTAGTTCTGTTACTTCCTTTACTACCAGCATGCAAAAAAAATTTAGCCTGCAAAGTAAATAAATAATTCAGTACAAACCGAAAATCCGGCTTTGTTAGTTTATTCAATTCCGGGCATCCGCTGTCACGCAAATTCCTTTATTATGAGCAGGCTGGCCGTGGAAAACCGCTTTTCAGCCGGAAATTATTTCAAGGCTGATGTTTCCGATGAAAATATTGTATTTTTATTTCCCGGCTACCTTATTATTGCCGTTTTTGTTAGCATGGTGAAGATTAATTATTTAGTGATAGAAGGAAACATTGGATCGGGAAAAACATCTTTGGTGAACATGATTGCCAGGGATTTTGGCGCACGGACAATCCTGGAAGGTTTTGACGACAACCCTTTTTTGCCGCGGTTTTACGAAGACCGGGAAAAATTTGCTTTTCCGCTGGAAATGTCGTTTCTGGCTGACCGTTATAATCAGTTGAATAAAAATACCCGCGAATTCGAATTATTCAGTAGCTTTTTGGTGTCGGATTATTATTTTATGAAGTCGCTGATTTTTGCACAGACCACCCTCTCGCCTGACGAATACCTTTTATATCAGCGGTTCTTCAATATTATTTATGAAAGGCTCCCAAAACCCGATCTGTATGTTTACCTGCACAGCGACACGGATATTTTGTTGAAAAATATCGTCAAACGAGGCCGCTCATACGAAAAAAATATCGATCCGGGCTATCTGCAGCAAATTGCAGAAGGTTATTTCAGGTTTTTCAGACAACAAAACGATTTTCCCGTGCTTGTGGTTGATATCAATCATATTGACTTTGTTGCAGACGGGAAACAGTATAAAAAACTGCTTTCTGTAATCTTTGAAAATGTCTATCCACGTGGCACCAGCCGGGTTTTAATGGACTAAAAAAGTAATCTTTATGCTTTTATTTCATTAAAACATTGCTATTTTTGTGAACAAGTTCCGTTATAAAATAATAAAATCAAATTTAATAACTGTCGATATGAGAAAATTTAGCTTTAAACCTCTGGCCTTGTTTGTTATGGCTGCTACTCTTTTTGCAGGTTGCTCTGGCCTGCAAAAGATGAAAAAAAATGCAGATAAAATCGATTTCAATGTAACTCCCGAAGTTCTGGAAGCCCACGGTGGCGAAGTGAATGTTGGGATCAACGGAAGATTTCCTGCTTCCTACTTCAACAAAAAAGCCACTTTGGTTGCAACACCTGTGTTAAAATACGAAGGTGGTGAAAAATCGTTGACTCCGGTAACCGTTCAAGGTGAGAAAGTTGATGCCAACAATAAAGTGATTAGTTATTCGAACGGCGGAAGTTTCGCCTATAAAGATGCCGTTGCATTTGAAGAGGCAATGCGCCGGTCTGAACTGGAAGTGAGAATGACTGCTTCCAAAGGGAAAAAGAGTGTGGATTTTGAACCGGTCAAAATTGCTGATGGTGTGCTTGCAACCTCGACCTTGGCTTTAAATTACCCATCACCGATTCTTGGGGTTCAACGTGAAAAAAATACCACCGGTATTTATGATCCCAACATCGATAAATTCCAACGGATTGTGCCTGATCAGTTTGTTGCTGATATCCATTACCTGATTAACAGCGACGTTGTGCGCAATACCGAACTAAAAAGCGACGATATCAAAAAGTTATATGCTTACACCAAAGACGCTTTTGATGCCGAACGCAAAGAATTAAAAGGTGTCGAGATTTCTGCTTACGCCTCACCTGACGGTGAATTGGACTGGAATACAAAATTGTCTCAAAAACGTGAAAGTTCATCGAATAAAGTGGTTTCAAGCCAACTCAAAAAAGACAAAGTTGAAGCTCAACTGAAAACAAAATTCACTCCTGAAGACTGGGAAGGTTTTAAAGAAATGATGGAAAAATCCAATATTCAGGATAAAGAATTAATCCTTCGTGTACTTTCAATGTATTCAGATCCTGAAGTTCGCGAACGCGAGATCAAAAATTTATCGTCTGCTTTTACAGTTGTTGCTGACGAGATTCTTCCCAAACTGCGCCGTGCGAAAATTGCCGCCAGCGTTGACCTGATCGGAAAAACAGACGAAGAAATTGCCGCTTTGGCTGATTCAGACCCGGCTTCTTTGAACCCGGCAGAATTACTTTATGCTGCAACTTTAACTCAGGATAAAAACAAACAACTGGCTATTTATAACTCTTTCATGAAGGTGTATCCGAATGACTGGAGAGGTCCGAACAATGCCGGTTTGGTTTTGGTGCAGCAAAAGAAATTTAACGATGCCAAACCTTTGTTTGAAAAAGCGGAAGGCCTTGCCAAAAACGAGCCAATCGTTAAAAACAACCTGGGTGTTATTGCCTTATACAACAACGACATTGCAAAAGCCGAATCATTATTTGGTGCTGCCTCAGGTGCAGGTAACGAAGTTAACTACAACCTCGGCCTTGTTGCCCTGAAAAAAGGCGAATACGACAAAGCAGTAAAATTGTTTGCTGATTCAGATTCACCAAATGCTGCCCTGTCTAAAATCCTTGCCGGCGACAACAACAGCGCGTTGAAAACGCTGGAAGGCACCACTTCGGAAGAAAAAGCTACCGTTGAATATCTGAAAGCGGTTATTGCTGCCCGTAGCGCCAAAGAAAACATGATGTACGAAAGTTTATCTAAAACAGTAGAATTAAATCCTGAAATGAAAGGCAAAATTGCTACTGACATGGAATTTGCAAAATATTTCAATGAGCCTAAATTCCAGGCTATCGTGAAGTAGTTGGTAAAATTAAAACATAAAAAAAGCGGCTTCGTTTGAGGCCGCTTTTTTTATGCTCTTTCAATTTAATACCTGTACTTCTTAAAAATATCCCACAATACGATTCCCGCGCTCACCGATATGTTAAAAGAGTGTTTCATCCCGAATTGGGGAATTTCGATAGCACCATCGCACAGGTTAACTACCTTCTGTCCAACACCTTTTACCTCATTCCCAAAAACAAGCGCCAGTTTGTCGCCTTTAGCGATCTGAAAATCGGGGAGTTTAATACTGTTTTCAACCTGTTCAACGGCAAAAACCTGGTAACCTTTGGCCTTCAGCTCTAAAACCGAATCTTCGGTCTTTTCAAAGTACAACCAGGGAACCGATTTTTCGGCGTCCAAAGCTGTTTTGTGAATTTCTTTGTTGGGAGGCGTTGCGGTGATTCCGCACAGATGAATCTCTTCAACCAGCAAAGCATCCGCCGTGCGGAATACGGAGCCGATATTGTTGCAACTCCGGACATTATCAAGCACCACCACGATAGGTGTTTTTTCAACTTGCCGGTATTCGTCGGCGCTGATGCGGCCGAGTTCTGTTGTCCGTAGTTTGCGCATTGTTCTACATTTATTACCATTCAACCGGTTTTCTGCGGAAAGGCATGGTCATACATCGTGCGCCGCCACCACCCCGCGCCAGCTCCGATCCGGCAATAGTAACCACACACTTTTTATTCTTTGGAAGTTCGGTTTTTCCGGCAATAAAATCTTCCGCGGTAATCACTTCAAACCCATGATTATTAAGTTCTTCCACTGTATTCACATTCCGTTCGTACCCGATCACCTGTCCGGGTGCAATGGCAAAAAAGTTGGCGCCGCTGTGCCATTGCTCGCGTTCCTGCGTCCAGATGTCTTTGCTGCCGCCGCATTTTATCGGGTTTAGGTCCATGCCCAGCTTTTTAAATGCTTCAGGCAGGTTTTTTTCTTCAGAAATAGATGAAACTTTCCCGTTTTCAATTTGAATGTGAATGGTGTGATAGCGATTGGTTTTCAGAATTAATGGTTCGTAAACCATGCAGGTGTCGCGGTCGAGAAAGGTGAAAACCATATCGAGGTGGATGAATGATTCCGGCGCCTCGGGCAACTCCTGCACAACTACATGATGTTTTTTCCCTTTTTTTGCTTTGATTTTTTCAAGAATGAAGTCGATGCCGTCGGTGCTGGTCCGGATGCCGGTTCCAATTACCAGCACATCTTCGCGCGCAACCTGAAAATCGCCGCCTTCAATTTTAATGTTGCCCCCGATGGGCAAATGATTGGCCCGGTGCGGGTTGAGTGTGTTTGCCGCGATCAGCGGGTGATGGTTAAAAATCACTTCCATGATCAAGGCTTCACGGTCGCGCACTTTGTTGGCCATTTTGCCGATCAGCACCTCGTTGCCGAAAGCCATGGAGGCATCGCGCGTAAAAAGGCAATTGTGAAGCGGCGCCAGGCTAAAATGTTCCTGGCTGAGGTAACGGGTCAGGTTGTCGCGTTTAATCGGCACACCCTGAATTAGTTGCCTTGCCAGCTCGCCGGCATCAATCTCGTTAATCGACTGAAGTACCTCCAATGAGCCCTCCATAGCGCAAATTTCTTCAAGCAGCTTCTTTTTGATGGTTTCATCTTTTAAAACCTCAACGAGCAAATCTTTCACTTCAAAACATCTGCTTACTTTCGACAGCACTTCTTTAAGCTGCCGGTATTCTTTTCCGGCCACTGCCAGGTTCAGAATGTCGCTGTATAATGCCCGTTTGGCTGTCTCGGGGGTCATTTCTTCCACCTCGAGGCCCGGTGTGTGAACAATAACGCCTTCCAATTCCCCAAATTCGGAAGTAACGTCAACTTTTAAAGTTTCCAACATGTAGTACCCTTTTCTAAATTTTAAACAAAGATAATAACATTGAACCGGAAGATAATCTGAAAGGCCATTGTTTCGTTTCAGGTTAGATAATAGGTATTATCTTCGCAAAATAAATGATGAGGCAGATTATTTTTATAACCGGGTTGTTCTTTTTTGTTGCCGGAACCTGTTTGGGGCAGCAATTTGACTCGCTCAATTTTTTGGATGCCATTGAGCAGGATGGCGATACCTTGCCACATGTACAAATGGAGACCATCACTGTTTTTCCGAAGCCGAAGTTTAAAAACCGGAGAGACGAACAACGATATTACCGACTCGAGCAAAAAGTGAAAAAAGTTTACCCGTTTGCCATTAAAGCAGGCGAACTGATGCAAAAGTATGAGGAGGCTTACCTGGCTGCAAAAAGTGAAAAAGCCCGGAAGAAATACATCAAACAAGCTGAAAAAGAGCTTTTCGATGAATATGGACCACAGCTGAAAAAACTGTCGCTTTCCGAAGGCCGCATCCTCATCAAGCTGATTGACCGCCAAACCGGACATACTTCCTATGATTTGATCAAAGATTTAAAAGGTGGTTTGACCGCTTTTTTCTGGCAAGGTGTGGCTAAAATATTCGGAAACGACCTGAAAGAAGAATACGACCCGGTGACCGAAGATTTTTTAATTGAACGCATTATCCACCAGATTGATGCGGGAATGATTTAGGGAGGCCTCTCCCTAACCCTCTCCGAA
>OBJA01001019.1_pt1 | contig 21110 bp, 18 predicted proteins | sample 1519751 | NCBI WGS metagenome assembly OBJA01 (sample SAMEA3881238, study PRJEB22517) | soil metagenome | biome: lake sediment; feature: soda lake sediment; material: sediment, water from around vicinity | place: India | collected 2013-12-23 | depth 3 m
GCAGACCGCCGCCCGCCGCTGGCAGCGCCTGGGCCTCTGGCACACCTGGTTACGCAATCAGTGGCTGGTGGCCGCCTTTATGGCCGGGGTCGATCCGGCCAAACTGGCCGCCCTCTATCGCCGCCACCAACCATGACCTGGTAGCTTTTGGTCACGGAAAAAGGGGGCACTGCTTGCCGTGGCAGAAGCGGTTGTAAGCCTGCTGGTCGCAGCGTAGCGGGGCGGTGGCCAGCAGGGGCCGAGGCAACAGGGTAGGGGAGCAGCGGGCGGCGGTGGTCAGGGCGGTCCAGCTTTCCCGGTAACAGCAGCGGGCCGCCGCATAGTCGCTGATCGCCGCCAGCACCGCCTGGGTGGCCCGCTGGGCCGCCTGGCGGGCCAGCGCCTTGCTGGGGGCGGCCTCCAGGATGGTGGCAAAACCGATTCCGGCCCCGGCCGCTGCTCCGCACAGTCCCCAGTAGCCGCAGGTGCCGCCGGGCAGCTTGCTCCCCCGCTCCAGGGCAGTTTGCAGCGCCGCGGGCGGCAGTGCGCCCCCCAGGTTGCCATAGGTGGTGACGATAATGGCCGGAATCAGGGCATGGTGCTCGGGGCCATGTTTGGGGATGGCCGGGTGGCGGCGAATCCGGCCAAAGAGGGCGATCATATCGGTTTCCCGGCTCTCCCGGCAGATCTGCTCGATCACCGTCAGCGCCTCGGCGGCATGGCACTGGTCGCAGACAAAGTGCTGCTGTCGGCAGCTTACCCGGCTCTGTCGGGTCTGCCCGCAATAATGGCAGGTGAATGTTTGATCCCGCTCGCCGTAAAGCAGTTTTTCCCCGCAGACCATGCATTCTGCAAGAGAACGGGCGGCGGTGGTTGGGCCGGGATGGCCGATCGGCACGGACGTAATCGGCAAAATTCCGGGCAATGCCGCCGGGCCGCAGTCGCAGCCGCCTGGGGCTGGGGCCGGCTCGGAGCCGCAGCAACCGCTCCCCTGTTGATTCAATACCGCCCCGATGGCATCAAGCTGCAGCACCTGTTCCCCCAGGCCGGCGGCCAGCCGGGCTGGCAGCGCCTGCCGTTCCCCGCGCAGCAGCAGTCTGCCGTCATCCAGCAGCAGGGCGGCGGCCGGTCCCCGATAAATCATCTCTCGCAGCGGGGCCGCTGGGGCGGCCGGTTCCGGTTCATTTGTTCGGCTGTTCCTGACCGCCGATTGCAGCCCGGCCGGTACTTCTGGTCGGTCAACTCGCACCATCTCCGCCTGGGGCACCGGCTGGTCCGGTTTATAGGCGGCAAAGGTCAGGGAATAAAAGGGATGGCCGGCCACCGTCCGGTAGGGGAAGCGGCGGCGCAGGGTGATGTCGGTAAAGCCGCTTTCCGCCAGCAGGCCCAGCAGGTGGCGTTGGCTCAGGGCGCCGCCGATACATTCGCCGGAGAGTTTGCTGTCGTTGCGGATGGCTCCCCCCGGCTCCTCTTCGCAGACCACATCGGCCACCACCAGCCGGCCTCCGGGTTTCAGCACCCGCAGGATCTCGGCAAAAACCCGCCTTTTGTGAGGGGAGAGGTTGAGCACGCAGTTGGAGGTCACCAGATCGTAACGGTTGGCGGCCTCCGGCAGGGTTTCCAGATAGCCCTGGGCAAAGCTCAGATTGTCGTAACCCAGGTTGGCCGCCACCGCCGCCGCACCCTGGCGGGCCACGGCCAGCATCGCCGGCAGCATGTCGATCCCCTTTACCCGTCCCTCGGGCCCCACCAGCTTGGCGGCCAGCAGGCATTCCACTCCCCGCCCCGAGCCCAGGTCCAGCATTGCCTCTCCCGGTTGCGGGTCCGCCTCCAGAATGGGGCTGCCGCAGCCGTAGCCCCGGAAGCGGAAGGCGGGCGGGATATGGGCCAGCAACGGCTCGGGGTAGCTTGCCGGGTTGAGAATTTCCAGATTATCCTCGGCCGCCGCCTGCTGGTAAAACTCCTTGACCAGCCGCAGGCTGTCTTTACCGGCAGTGGCCAGCAGACAGTTGGGATGAACCAGGGCCACCCCCGATTCGGCCCCGCAACTGTGAACGATTTCGCCCATTTCCAAACGCAGGCCGGGCTGCTCCGGCAAGCCGAGTCGATTCAGTTGGTCTGGCTGATTCTGCCGGTCGTCATGGTTTTGCGGGGCGGACTGGGCTGGCGGCAAGTCCGCCACCGCTCGGGCGATCAACCAACAGGCCAGCCGACTGAGCAGCGGCTGGTAGGGGTCGCTGCCCAGCAGGGTGCCGTCGTGGTGGTAACTGTGATCCTGGTCGCCGCCGCCCAACAAAAACCGCAGCGGCTGATCCAGTTGCAGCACCGATCCTGCGGCAATCCGGCGGGCCACCGGGCTTGTCAGGGCGGCGGCCAGGCCGGGGGCCGGGTCCATGGCCAACTCCGCCTTCCCCACTAGGGCGGCGGAGGGGTAGAGCAGGCCGTCGGGGCCCAGGGCCAGCGATTCCCGGCCGCCGGCCGAACCGTCGTGGACCGTGCCCTTGGGGGCGAAGACCTGGGTTTTGAGGGTTTCCAGATTATCGATGGCCAAGCCCAGTTGCTCCGCCTTGAGCGCGGCGTTGGTCAGGGCCTGAAACAGGGTTTCCAGCTCCGGCGGCTGGAGGGCTGCCGCCCGGCCGACGGCAAAGGGCCAGAGCAAATGCAGGTGGCCGGCCCCCAGTTGGGCGCTCAACTCAACCAGTTGGCTCAGCTCGGCGATATTGACCGGATGGAGGCAGACCGCCAGGGAGAAGCTGTAGCCCTGCTGTCGCAGCCAGGCCAGGTTTTCAGCCAAGCGGGCAAAGCTGCCGGAGCCGCGCAGGGAATCATGGGCCGCCGGCAAGCCGTCGAGGCTGATCTGAAAATGGACCCGCCCGGCGGGCAGGGGCTGGGTGGCAAGTTTTTGTTGCAGCAGCAGGCCGTTGCTCAAAATTGCCAGTTCGCTGTCGCCATCGGCTAGCAGATCGGCGGCGATTTGGTCAAATTGGGGATGGAGCAGCGGTTCGCCGCCGGTGAGGGCAAAGAGGCGGCAACCCAGATCCCGGGCCTGGCGGGCCAGGGGCTGGATCAAGTCCCGGCTCAAGCCGGTTGGCGCCTGGGGGGAACAGGAAAAAAGGCAGTGGCGGCAACTGAGATTGCAGCGATTGCTGAGGTGGAGCCAAAAGGCCTGCAAACGCTTGGCCCGCTCCGGGGGATGCCCGGTATAGCGGGCCGGTTTGGGGCGGGGCAGGCGGGCCTGGAGCCGGGCCAGTTGCAACGGGGTTTCGGCAAGGCCTTGCAGCAGGCGGTCGGCGGTCGGGTCGGGCACAAACCAGTCCGCTCCATGCCGGTAAAAATAGATGGGCAGTTGCTCAAACTCCAGCCGGGTCCAATCTTCGTGCAATATTTGTTTCATATTTGCCGGTACCGGTTACAGGTCGTACCCACCTGAAGGCTTCTTTACATAAAGCCTTAATTTAAAGGTTTTTGTTCAGATCAAATCGCCAAAGACGCCATTTGAAGAGCAGGCGGTTCAGGTAAGTTGGCAACCCTTTGCTCACCGGTGCTTTGCCCGCCAGGGCTTGCCGGGAGTCGGCCAGCAGGTCGGCCAGGTGGATGGTGGGCAAACCGGCCCGGTTGAGAAAACCGGCACAGCCGGCGCAGTAGGTCAGCACCGGTAGGGTTCCGGCCTGCTCCCGCCGCAATTCACCCCAGCGGGCGGCCAGTTCCGGGCGTTTGCAGCCCACCGCCCCGCCTTCGCCGCAGCAGAAGGTGCGCCGCCCGGAGGCCCGCATCTCCTTGATCTGCAAGCCATGCTCCTGCGCCAGCCGCCGCACCGCCTGCTGCAAAGCGGGCCGGTTGCGTAAGGGGCAGGGATCGTGGATGGTTACCAGCGGCCCGTCCGACCCATCCGGCCCACCATTTTGCCTTGCCGCTTCCGCCGGCACTGCTTGCTGCGCTGCCGGGGGCTCCGCCGGGGGGACTGCCCCCTGGGCCATGGTCAAAGTCGTTTCCGCCGCCGGGGCCGCCAGCGCCTCCCAGACGCTTTCCACCCGCAACTCCCCGCCGTATTGCAAAAAAACCTTATAACAGTTGGGGCAGGCCACCAGCAAGCGCCGGATCCCCTGACGCCGCAGATCTTGTTGCAGGGCGGTGAAACGGCTGGTGAAATAATCCTGCCGGCCCAGGTCGTGGGAGGGCTTGTGGCAGCAGTTCAATACCAGTCCCAGATTGGGGCAATGCTGCTGCAAACGGTGGAAAAGTTGCCAGGTGGCGGCGGGGCGGCTGCCCGGCAGGTTACAACCCGGGAAAAAAGCCGTGTCGCAATTTGCCGGTAGCTTTTCAGCGGCAAACCAGGGAGAAGCCCCCAGTCGCTCGTAGCTGAGCAGCGGCCGGTAGGGGCGCAGGTCCCGGGCCTGGCATCGGTTCAGGTGGCGGCGCAGGTCGAGAAAAAAATCGCCGGGGTTCAGTTTTTCCGGGCAGACGGCGGTGCAAAGATTGCATAAGCTGCAAGCAAAGGGATCGGCCTGGTGGTTACCGCTAAGCCAGGCGGAGGCAATCTCACCGGGTAGCCCCGCTTCCTGCAAGAAAGCGCAGCGGACGGCACAGGCACCGCAACTGGTGCAGTCGTCGGCAAGCTGTTGGGCCGCCATCGCCAGCCGGTTGTCTTCGGATTCGCTAAGCGGGGCACTGGCAACGCCGTCTTGGGCGTGGGCGGTTGTGCCAGGCGCGGCCGCGGCCACCCGCTGCGGTGCTGATGAACGCTTACGCTCCGTTAAATCAACAGGTTGGTGGCCTTGCTGAGCGGTTGCAATTCCTTGGTCTGCTTCCGCAACCGGCCGGCCGCTACGGCGGCGATAAAGGTTTATCCCCCATTTGGCCAGCAACGGCAGCAGGCCCAGCAGGGCAAAGGCCAGCATCAGGCGAAGCGAAAAAATATCGCCGCTGGCGGTCAATTGCCCCAGCTCCCGGCCGGCGTTGACGAAAACAAAGGTGCCCGGCAGCATTCCCAATTGCGACACCCAGTAAAAGGTGCGCAACGGCATGGCGGTAAGGCCCATTACCATGTTGATCACAAAGAAGGGAACGGCGGGAATCAGGCGCAGGGAGAAGAGATAGAAGGCCCCCTCCCGGGCGATTCCCCGGTCGACGGTGACTGCCACTTGGGGAAAGCGGGCGCGGACCAGGTCGCGGAAGAGGTAGCGGCACAGGCCGCAGGCGGCGGTGGCGGCAATGGTGCTGGCAAAGGAGACCACCACCGTGCCCGCCAACACCCCGAAAACCGCCCCCGCCAGCAGTCCCAGCAGGGCTCCACCCGGCAGATTCAGCGCCACCACCAGGAGGTAGGCCAAGGCGAAGAGGGCGATGGCACTCAGCGGCTGTTGCTCATAAAAGGCGGTGGCCTGGCCCTGAAAGTCGCGCAACTGGGTAAGGGTCAGCCAGTGGTGTAGTTCAAACCAGAAAAAAGCCCCGGCCAGCAGCAGCATACCACCGGCCAGGGCGATTTTTTTAGCGTTCATTGTCGATGTTTACCGCAGATCTCAGGACTTGGGCACCTTTTCATAAGGCCACTTGCGCAAACCGTCTTCCAGAATATAGATTCGCTCCTTGGCGATTCCCTGCTCCACGTAATAATCCACGGTGCGCCGGGCGCCGCCGCCGCCACCGGGGCAGATAATAATGACGTCATCATTGCCGGCCTGCATGGCCGGCAGTCCCTTGCTGAGCCGGGCCCGCTGTTCGGCGGTCTGGGTAGGGAAGGCGTTGGTTTCGATGGAACCGGCGATATGGCCTTCGGCAAACTCGTCAGCCGGGCAGATATCAAGTAATACCATTGCATCACCGGCCTGAATCCTTTTTTGGAGTTCCTCGGCGGTAATATACTGGTAGCCCCCGGACAGGAAAGAGAAAAAGGCCTGAGCGCTGCCCACTCCCAGCACCAACAAAAAGACGCCCACCATCGCTGCGTACTTAAACATTGCAACACCTCCATAGGTTGTGGTTCTTTGGCCTTTATTTCTCGAGATAGAGCGGCCATTCTGTCAAGGCAAGATGCCTTACCGGAGGGTTGGTGTCAAATCGTTATTGTTGATCAGAAACTAGCAGATTTATCGTGTATGTCGATGGTTAGCCGCCGCCAAAACCGGTCAAACCAAGCCGGCAGTTGCTGCCAAGAGAGGTGGTTGGGATCCTGGTTAGTGAATGGGAATTGCGACATACCCCTTTTGCCCGTAGCCCATGGCCGAGAGGAAGGTGTTGCCCACCGCCTCGATCCCCGGCATCAGGTTTTCCGGTTCCAGCGGTACCCGCCGCATGGCTATATAGCAGGCCTCCAGCCGCACACCGGTCCGTTCCCGCAGGGCCTGCAGGCGGCGTTGCACCTCGGCGGCGCCAGCCCGCAGTTCTTCAGGCAGGTGTTGGAGATCGGCGTTTAGCAGCCGGATTGCCCCGCCCCGGAAGGCCAGCACCATCTCCGGGGTCACCCCCTGGCGCACCATGTCGCGGTAGGTTTCGTCGATTACCCCCAGGCGCCCGGCCAGCAACGCCGGATCACCGATGGTGACATCCCAGAATATCCGGCCCACCACCACCCCGGCCAGGGCCGCCCGATCATCGGGGCGCTGGTCGCCGTTACCATCGGCAGGCCAATGTCCAGCCGGCGATGTCTCGGTGGCCCCGGCCAAGGGCGTTAAGGGCAACAAGCCCAGCACCAGCAGAAAAAATATTGTCCTTAGCATCAACAATCCTCCATTGATTTTTATCAGTCAAGCTGCTCCATGAATGCTTCGGTCTCGGTTTGCAACTGGCCGGTATCCACGGTGGAACAGGTTCGAACAGTTGGCCAGGTGGCAAGTATTCGGGATGGTGTAAGCACGCTTTGATTGATCCTACCAGGTGGTATGGCAAAAGACCAGGCTACAATGATTGATCCCGTCGGCTTTTGTCCAGAGACACCGATCAATTACCGGTCGCTTAGCAGCAAGCGCGGCTGGATGAATCGACCGCACTGATGTCCCAGCGGCAAAACGATCGGATATACCGATTTGCTTGAGCAAAGGTTATTTATTATCATCGCTCTCATGCTATTCGACTTGCACGTTCATACCAAACATTCCCCTTGCAGTTCACTGGGGTTGGACCAGCTTCTTGCCCATGCCCGAGCCCGAGGCCTGGACGGGGTTTGCCTTACCGACCACGACACCATGCTGGCCGGGCGCGAGGTGCGGGAAGGGATTCAGGCCGACGGCCTCTGCGTGATCATCGGCATGGAGTATGCCACGCCCCAGGGTGATTTTCTTCTGTTCGGTCCCTTTGAGCACCTACAACCCGGCCTGGAGGCCGAAGAACTGCTGGCTTTGGTTGATGAGCTGCAAGGGGCGGCGGTGGCGGCCCATCCCCACCGGGCCGGGCGGGCCACCGCCGAGGCCCTGGTTGCCGGCGGCTGCTGCCGGTTGGTGGAGGTGATGAACGGCCGCAATTCGGAGCAGGAAAATCAGCGGGTGCGGGGCTGGCTTGCCCGTTATCCCTTGGGGGTTTGCGGCGGCAGCGATGCCCACAGCCTGGCGGAGTTGGGCCGGGCGGTAACCCGTTTCAGCAGGCCGATCCGCAACCGGCAGGAGTTGGTTGGCGCCCTGCGGGCCGGCGCCTGCCGGAGCGACTGGAATTCCCGTTACGCCTTGGACCGCCTGGCCGCCTGATTTTTTTCTGATTCGGCCCTCTCTTGCCTGGCATCACAAAACTTCTCCGCTGTACCCCCTGCCTAAACATTGAGCTTGATTGACCCCCGGCCGCCAAAACGCTACAGTGGGGGCTTCTGAGCGGTTGCCGATATTGAAAAAAATTACCCGGGAGAGAGCATGGCCCGTAAATGCCTGCTGATTATGCTGGATGGCCTGGGCGATCGGGCCTGCCCGGAGTTGGGGCATCGCACCCCGTTGCAGGCTGCCGCCACCCCGCACCTGGATCGTCTGGCCGCCCTGGGGGCCAATGGTCTTTATCATGCCGCCGCCTTAGGCCAGGCCCTGCCCAGCGAAAACGCCCACTTTGCCATCTTCGGCTACGAGCCGCATGATTTCCCCGGCCGGGGGTTGTTGGAAGCCCTGGGGGCGGGGATTGAGCTGGGGCCGGAGCAGGCCGCCTTTCTCGCCCACCTGGTGCAACTGCGGGTGGATGTCGACGGGGCGCTGGTGCTGGAGGAAGATCAGCCCCGTACTTCGCCCGAGGAGGCCCGGCAACTATTGGCCGCCATTTCCGCTTACCGGCAGGACGGGATCGATTTTCACTTTCAGCCCACCCATGGCACTTCCGGGATCTTGGTGCTCAGCGGCCCGGTGTCCCGTTTTGTCACCGATACCAACATCATGGCGGCCGGGCGACCGCTGCCCGAGCTGCGGCCTTGGCGAGAACATGCCGCCGACCCTGCCGCTGGTCGCACCGCTGCCGCCCTGCGCTCCTACCTGTTGTGTGTCCACCGCACCCTGGCGGCCCATCCCGTCAACCAGGCCCGGCAAGCCGCCGGCCGGGGTGCGGTCAACGGCATGGTCACCCAGCGGGGCGGGCAGTGGCAAGCGGTTGCCGATTTTCGTCGCCGTAACGGTTTGAAGGGGTTGAGTATCGCCTCGGGCCTGGTGTACCGGGGGTTGGCTGCTTTTCTCGGCCTGGCGGTTCGGGCTGATCGGGACAGTGACGATCCCGGCGCCGACCTGGCCCGGCGCCTGCTGCTGGCGCGGGAGGCCCTGGCTGATTTTGATTTCATCCATGTCCATACCAAGGCCCCCGACCAGGCGGCCCATGGCAAGAATCCCACCGGCAAGATGCGGGTGATCGAGGCACTGGATCGCGGCCTGGGCCGGGTGCTGGATGACCTGCTGGCCGATCCTGATCTGGTGCTGGTGGTGATGGCTGATCATTCCACCCCCAGCAGCGGCCCGCTGGTCCACTCCGGCGAGCCGGTGCCGCTGCTCTTTGTCGGCCCCGGAGTGCGTCGGGATCTGGTGAAAAGTTTTGACGAGATCAGCGTGGCCGGCGGCGCCCTCGGGCTGGTGCGGGGAACCGAGTTGATGTACCTGGTCCTCAACTATTTGGAGCGGGCCAAGTTGGTCGGCATCCGTGAGGCCCCCGAGGATCAACCATTCTGGCCGGGCGATTACGCGCCGTTGCGCTTGGAAGAATCGCCGCCGGCCGCCGAGCAACCGCCCACCAGTCATTCGCTTGCCAACCCGGCGCTTGCCAACCCGGAAGCGGATGAAGTGTTAACGGATCATCTGCCGCCGACCGGCCCCAAGAAGGATGTCCAATGAATGACAAGCTTTACGAAATCGGGGTGATCCACGGCCGCTTTCAGGTGCTGCACCTGGACCACCGCCGCTACCTGCTGGCCGGGGCCGCGCTCTGTCGCCATCTGGTGGTGGGAATTACCAATCCCGAGCCGGAGCTTACCCGCGCCGCCCCCGCCGATCCCCAGCGGAGCCTGCCCCGGGCCAATCCGCTGACCTATTTCGAGCGCTACCAACTGGTGCGGGCCACCCTGAGCGAAGCCGGCGTCCCCGAGGGCAACTTTTCCATCGTGCCGCTGCCGATCAATCTGCCTGAACGCTACCGGCATTATGTGCCGCTGGACGCGGTGTTCCTGCTCAGCATTTGCGATGATTGGGGGCGGCGCAAGCAGGACCTGTTCCAGGAGCAGGGCTTGCGCACCCACCTGCTTTGGGAGGTGCCGACCGAGGAAAAAGGCCTGAGCGCCGATGATATCCGCCACCGGATGGCGGTAGATCAACCCTGGGAACACCTGGTGCCGCCCGCCGTGGCCCGCCTGCTCACCACCTGGCAAATTCCCCGCCGCCTGGCGGCCCTCGCTGCCGCCGAACCAAACTTGCCGTCGCAAACTGGTCGGCTGGATCAAAGAGAATGATTGCTCAAACCGCCTGGCGAAGCTCGACCTGAAATCGATAATCTCGATAATAGCATTTTTGTTTATCAATATTAACTATTCGACAGCCGGGCGTAGTTTCGGCATATTGGGTGGCTGTTTGTGCTTGCAGGCAAGGTAAGGCCGTCACTTTACCGGCCACTGCCCATTGAATTTGCTTGATGGAGGCACGGAACATTTAATCATGTTGGACCACACGATTTTACCACGCTGATTCAGCCCCGGCGGCTCGGTTCGGACCGCTTGGAGATGCCGAGCCGGGCAAGTCGCCGCTCCCGCCTGATCCCCTGGTTTTCTTCCCGGCAGAACCGGTGCGTTGGCGGCCGCTTCGCCCGGTTCTGAACTTACGGAGGGAAACCCATGAATGCTCCCCTTGCCGGGAAAAACAAGGATAGTGTCGCCCCAGCCAAGCCCACCGGGGCGGTGCTGGTGGTGGGCGGCGGGGTGGCCGGGGTCCAGACGGCCCTGGACCTGACCCCGCTGGGTTACAAGGTCTATCTGCTGGAGAAGAGCAGCGCCATCGGCGGGGTGATGGCCCGGCTGGACAAGACCTTCCCCACCAACGACTGCTCGCTCTGCATTTTAGCCCCCAAGCTGGTGGAGGCCGGCCGCGATCCCAATATCGAGATCATCACCAAGGCGGAGTTGATCGGCCTCGACGGCGACCCCGGCGCCTTCACCGCCCGCATCCGCCGCCGCCCCCGTTATATCGATGATGAGAAATGCACCGGCTGCGGCCAGTGTGCCCAGTATTGTCTGAAGTTGCTGGGCGACGACTATAACGAAAACCTGAGCCGCACCAGCGCCATCCGCATCGAATACCCCCAGGCGGTGCCCACCACCTATCATATCGACGACTCGGTCTGCCTGCGCCTCAAGCATAACACCTGCGGGCTTTGCACGGCCGTTTGCCAGACTCGGGCCATCGACTTCAACCAGCGGGAAGAGATCCTTGATCTGGCGGTGGGGGCGGTGGTGCTGGCCCCAGGCTTCGGCCGGGTCGATGAAGCGGTGCTGCGCCGCTACGGCTGGGGCCAGTTCGACGACGTGCTGACCGCCTTCGAGCATGAGCGGCTGATGTGCGCCTCCGGTCCCACCGGCGGCGAGATCGTCCGCCCCTCCGATCATCGCCATCCCCGCAAGATCGCCTTCTTGCAGTGCATCGGCTCCCGCGATGAGACCTGCGGCAACAATTACTGTTCGTCGGTTTGCTGCATGTACGCGATCAAGCAGGCCACCCTGGCCCGCGAGCATGATCCGGAGGCGGAAATCACCCTCTTTTACATGGATATCCGCACCCACGGCAAGGGGTTCGATGCAGCCCGGGAAAGGGCAGTCAAGGAAAACAATTTCCGGGTGATTTACGCCCGGCCGCCCAAGGTGGAAGATCTCTTCGACGGTAAGCTGCTGCTGACCTGGAGCGATGAATCCGGCCATCATAACTACGAAAAATTCGATCTGGTGGTGCTCTCCCAGGGGCTGGAGGCCCTGCCCGATGCCCAGGCCCTGGCCACCGCCGCCGGGATCGACCTCAACGGTTACCAGTTTGCCGCCACCGATCACTATGCCCCCCTGGCCACCAGCCGCCCCGGGGTCTACGTGATCGGCGCCTTCCAGGGGCCCAAGGATATCCCCGATTCGGTCACCCAGGCCGGCGGGGCCGCCGCCCTCTGCGCCGGCCAACTGGCCTCGGCCCGGGGCAGCGCCACCATCAGCGCCTCCTTCCCGGCGGAAACCGAGGTGGCCGGGGAGGAGCCCCGGATCGGGGTCTTTGTCTGCCATTGCGGGATCAATATCGGCGGGGTGGTCAAGGTGCCGTCGGTGGCCGAATACGCCGCTACTCTGCCCCATGTGGCCTATGCCACCGACAACCTCTACTCCTGCTCCCAGGATGCCCAGGGGCAACTGGTGGCGGCGATCCACGAACATAAGTTGAACCGGCTGGTGGTGGCGGCCTGCCCCCCGCGCACCCACGAGCCGCTGTTCCAGGCCACCATGCGCGAGGCGGGGTTGAACCGCTCGCTCTTTGAAATGGCCAATATCCGGGATCAGTGCTCCTGGGTGCACATGCACGAACCGGAGGCCGCCACCGCCAAGGCCAAGGACGCGGTGCGAATGGCGGTGGCCAAGGCGGCTTTGCTGACTCCCCTGGCCGAGCAACAGTTGCCGGTCACCCCGTCAGCCCTGGTGGTGGGTGGCGGCCTGGCGGGGCTGACCGCTGCCCTTGCCATCGCTGAGCAGGGTTTTGTCGTCACCCTGGTGGAGCGTTCCTCGCAGCTTGGCGGCCAGGCCCGAGGGCTTACCGCCGACCGCCACGGCAATGATCCCCGCCCGGCGGTGGCGGAGCTGGCCCGGCTGGTGCGCAAACACAAGCTGATCAAGGTTTACACCAACAGCGAGGTTAGCGCCGTTTCCGGCTATATCGGCAATTACACCAGTACTCTGAGCACCAAGAGTGAAACCGTGGTGATTCATCACGGGGTGGTGGTACTGGCCACCGGCGGGCGCTCCTACCAGCCCGGTCAGTACCTTTACGGCCAATCCGCCAAGGTGCTGACCCAGCTGGAGTTGGAGGGGAAGCTGGCCGCCAGGGCCTTGCCCCGCACCTGGAAGCGGGTGGTGATGATCCAGTGTGCCGGCTCCCGTGGTGAGGATTTGGCTTACTGCAGCCGGGTCTGCTGCGGCCAGGCCCTGAAGAACGTCCTGCGACTGAAAAAGAAGCGACCGGAAATGCAGATCACCGTCTTCTACCGCGATATGCGGGCCTACGGCTTCATGGAGGACGACTATCGCCGGGCCCGTGAACTGGGGGTGATCTTTATCCGCTATCAGCCGGAAAATCCCCCTCGGGTGGAGAAGGGCCGGGGAAGTGCGGGGCCGCTCAAGGTCAGCGCCTTCGACCCGCTGCTTAACGAGGAGTTGCAGTTGGCCGCCGATCTGGTGGTGCTGGCCACCGGCATTGTACCCGAGGACCCCGGGGTTTTGGCCGGGATGCTGAAGACCCCGGTCACCGCCGAGCGCTTTTTGCTGGAGGCCCATGTCAAGCTGCAGCCGGTGGACCTGCCGGTGGACGGCGCCTATGTCTGCGGCCTGATCCACGCCCCCAAAGGGATGGACGAGACCATCGCCCAGGCCCAGGCGGCGGCCGGTCGGGCCTGCCAGCCGCTGGCCAAGGGCACCATCACCCCGGCCCCCATCGTCTCCCGGGTAGAAACCGAAAAATGCATCGGCTGCGGGGTCTGCGAGACCTTTTGTCCCTACAAGGCGATCCGGTTGCACAAGGTGGAAAAGGGGCGCAAGGCGGAGACGGTGACCGCCTCCTGCAAGGGATGTGGAGTCTGCGCCGCCCGCTGCCCGACCCTGGCCATTGATATGGGGCGCTTCACCTTTGACGGAATCATGGCCCAAATCCACGCTTTTGGGGGGTAATCGCGCAGCAGCACCACATCTTCGGGCGATCAGCCCGGCTTGCGCACCTGGGGTACGCGGCACAGGTCTGCTTGCCCGAATCTGCGGCACTGCTGCACGATTACCCCTCGGGGTTTTGCTTGGGTTGGTCTTTTTGAAATTGAACCTGTGTGAGTGGGGATTGCGATGAGTGGAGATTATCAGCCTCGGATTCTTGGATTTCTTTGTAACTGGTGCTGCTATACCGCTGCCGATTCGGCCGGGGTGGGGCGCTATCAGTATCCGCCCAACCTGCGGGTTATCCGCATGATGTGCACCGGTCGCCTCGACCCTTCCTTTCCCTTGGAGGGGCTGGCCACCGGGGCCGATGCCATCTTTGTCGGCGGCTGTCATCCCGGCGAATGCCACTACCTGGACGGCAACTACCATGCCCTGGTTTCGGCCGCCCTGGTCCACGAGGTTATGGACCGGCTGGGGCTGGACCGCCGCCGTTTTCTGATCGACTGGGCCTCGGCCGCCGAAGGACCCAATTTCGTCAAGATCATCACCAATTTTACCCGCCAGGCGGCCGAGCTGGGGTCGTTGGGCCAGGCCGAAGGGCTGGAGCCGGTGGCTCTGCGGGCCAAACTGGCGGCGGCGGCTGAGGCGGCTCGCGGTCGCAAGATCCGCACCGGCCTGCTCAATGCCAGCAAAGAAATGCTTAAGGAGCGGGATTTCAAACGGGAAACCATAGCCGGCCTGGTGGCCGCCAAATGTGAAAAAAGCCTCAACGAACTGACCGCCGTCTGACGGTCGTTTTTTTACCAACCCCTTATTATCTCTGTGGAGAATGAAAATGATTGAAATCACAGCAGTAGCAGCCGACAAAATCAAAGCATATCTGGCCGACAACAAGGCCGATTCCCCGATCCGGGTCATGGCCCAGAGCAGTTGCGCCGGCATGAGCCTGAATCTGGTCTTGGATCAGGCCGGAGAGGCCGACCAGGTGGTGCGGCAGCATGACGTCACCCTGGTGGCCGACCGGGGGCTGCTGGATAGCACCGGCAAAATCACCATCGATTACCGGGAAGCCACTTCGGGTTGTGGCTGCGGAGGCGGCGGCTTTGCGGTCAGCTCGGAAAAACCGCTAAGCGGCGGCTGCGGCAGCTCCTGTAATACCGGCAGTTGCGGCTGTTAACAGCGTAACCGTTCACCAGGGGCACCAAATTGCCGAGTTAACGGGATGTAATCGTTCAGCAGTGCCGCAGATTGTCGGCTGTTCGCCGACGATTGACACGGGCAAGCAGCCAGGTGCCCCGTACACCGGGTACTCAAGCCTGGCTGATCTCGTCCGAAGGTACCGGGTCGGGGTGCTGCTGAACGATTATACAGGAAGTCAGATCATTGGCGCAGGGTGGCCACGATCCGCTGGGGCTTGAGCAGCAAGTTCAGGGCGTGGTCAATGTTGGTTACCAGCAGATCAGCCTGCGGCAACAGCGGGGCAAAACAGCCTTCCTGGCCAATAACGGCGATGGCCAGGGCGGCGGCCTCAAGCATTCGGACGTCATTGGCGCCATTGCCCACCGCCACGGTTTTTTCCGCCCCCAGCGCCTGCACCAGAGCGGCCTTGGCCGCCGCCGTTGCTTCGCCCTGCAACAGCTTTACTTCCACCGACCCCCCCAGAATTTCCGCCAGATGCCGGGCGGTTCCGTGGGTGTCGGCGGTTACCAGGTGGATCTTCAGATGTTGGGCCAGTTCCCCCAGCAGTGCCAAGGTGCCGGGGGCGATCTCTCCCCCGTTGGCCAGGGTTCCGTTGAGATCAAAGACGACCTGTTCCAGCTGATAACTGCGATCACCGGGTACCACAAAACTGAGCGCCATCAATGCACCTTTTTCGTTTCATTCGCCGCAGTCATTCCCCACGGCCCATATTTAGAAATCAACTTGCCGTCATCGTTCAACCGAGATGGCCGGCCAGATACTCGCGGGTTGCCTCATGTCGGGGCCGGGCGAAGAACTGTCCGGCCTCCTGTTCCTCCACCAGTCGGCCCTCGTTGATGAAGGCCACCTGGTGGGCGATTCGCCGGGCCTGGGCCAGGTTGTGGGTCACGATGACCACCGCCATCTGTTGCGCCAGCCTTTTCAGGGTTTCCTCGATCCGGGCGGTGGAGCGGGGGTCCAGGGAGGAGCAGGGTTCGTCCAGCAGCAGCACTTCCGGCTCCAGGGTCAGGGAGCGGGCGATACAGAGGCGCTGCTGCTGGCCGCCGGAGAGTTTGCCGGCAGCCAGTTGCAGGCGGTCCTTGACCTCTTCGTAAAGCCCGACCAGCCGGAGGGTTTCCAGTACGCGGGCCTTTTTTTTCGCCCGGCTTAATTGCTGGTGATAGTTCAGGGCGTAAAGCAGATTTTTCTCAATGGAAAAAGGAAAGGGGGTCGGGGTTTGAAAAACAATGCCGACCCGGCGCCGCAGGGTCTCTTTGGGGATGGCGGCGATATCCTGCCCCTGCAGCTGAATCCGGCCAGCGGTCTGAGCCTGGGGTTCCTCTTCCAGCAGGCGGTTTATCGACTTGAGCAGGGTGGTCTTGCCGCAGCCGGAAGGACCGATCAGGGCGGTAATCCGCTTGGCGGGCAAATTGAGGTTGATCTCGCTCAACACCGGGGTGTTGCCGTAGGCCACCTGCCAGTCCTTGATCTGGATGATGTGCTGCACCGTTTATCGTTCCTCCCGTTGGCGGCCAAACAGCAGAAAGGTAAGGAAATAACCCACCAAAAGCAACAGCATGAGGACCAGCGCGGTCCCGTAGGCCTTTTCCACGGAAATCTGTTCCGCAGCCAGAATGTAGAGATGATAGGGCAAAGCCATGACCGGCTGCCCCAGCGAGGTCGGCGGGGCGGCGGAAAGCACCGCCGCCGTGAGCATAATGGGCGCGGTGGCCCCCAGAGCGTAAACGGTGCCGAGCAGAATGCCGGAAATAATATCGTTTTTGCGGGTCGGCCAGACAATATGGAGGAAGGTATAAGACTTGGAGACTCCCAGGGCATAGGAGGCCAGGGCCTGTTCCGGTTGCACTTCCGCCAGCGCTTTTTCGGTATTGATGGCGACCACCGGAAAGATCATGATGGCCAGGGTCAGGCCGCCGGCCAGCAGCGAGTAGCCCATGCCCAGGGTAACCACAAACAGGGTGTAACCGAAAAGCCCCAGCACGATGGAGGGAATCCCGGCAATGCACTGGACCACCAGGCGGATCAAGCCGTGAAGCCAGGCCCGGCGGCAATAAAGCTGAAGATAAAGCGCGGTGGCTACCCCCAACAGCGCAGCGAGGCTCATGCTGACCGCCGCCAGGGCCAATGAGCCCATGATGGCCGGGAAAATTCCCCCTTCGGCGCCCAGCGGCATGCCCCGGGGCACACTGAAAAGAAAATCGTAACTGAGCGCACTCCACCCCCGAACCACGAGATAACCAGCCATCAGCAGGGCTGCTCCCCCCACCGTTAAAATCGAGGCCCACAGCCAGGCGGCGAAACAGCGATCTTTCCAGCTCTCTCTGCTCATGGCGACTCTTACCCGATCAAGCGCTGGCGCAGAAAATAGAAAAACAGGTTGATGATCAGCAGCATCACCAACAGCACCAAACCGGCCCCGAAAAGGGCGTGATAATGGAGGGTGCCCAGGGGGGCGGAGCCGATCTCCAGGGCGATCAGCGAAGGGATGGGTTGCACCCGTCCCAGCAGGGCGGTGGGCAACAGCGGCGAATTGCCCACCACCATCATCACCGCCATGGTTTCACCCATGGCCCGGGAGACTCCCAGCACCGCCCCGGCCAGGATTCCGAGGCGGGAGGCCGGCAGAATCAGGTGGCGCAGCATATAGGCTTCCGACACCCCCAGCGACCGCGACACCTGGAGATGGCCCCGGGCCGCCGCCTCCATGCTTTCACTGGTGGTGGCAATGATAAAGGGCATAATCATAATGGCCAGGACCACCCCGCCGGCCAATAGCGAATCGCCGGAACTCATCCCGAACCAGCGCTCAAAAAGCGGCAGCAAAACCATCATGCCGACAAAGCCGTAGATAACCGAGGGAACCCCGGCCATCAAGTCAATCAGCGCTCGCAGGGGGCGGCGGCAGCCCACGGGACAACGATGGGCCAGAAACAGCGCGGCACCGACCGCCACCGGCAGGGCCAACAGCAGAGCCAGCCCGGCAAGGGCCAGGCTGGCGGTGATAATAGGCCACAGGCCGAGGCGGACCTGCAGCGAAGCCGGCCGCCATTCCCGGCCCAGCAGAAAATCCAGCGCCGAGACCTGCTGGAAAATCACCAGTGACTCCTTGAGGATAAACAGGATGATGAAGAGCAGGGTCAGCAACGCCGTAACCGTCAGGGCGGTGACGGTTACGGCGAACAGCTTTTCCAGGTGCCGGTTGATGCGGGGCATTGGGGGCTAAATAAGCGGCAGAAAACCCATCTCCCCAATAATCCGAGCCCCGATTGGGGAACTGAGGTAGTTGAGGAAGGCCTGTTCGGTGGTGGACAGCTCACCGTTCCAGATTAAAACCAAGGGCCGGGACACCGGGTAGCTGCCGCTCATGATGCTGTCCTCGGTGGGTGCCACCCCGTCCAGGGAAAAAACGGCCAACTGGTCCCGGTGAGCCTCGGCTACCCCGTAGGAGGCATAGCCGATGGCCTGGCGGTTGCCGGCCAGCCTGGTCACCAGGCCGGACATCGATGGAACCTGCACGGCCCGGTCGCTGACGTCGGTCCGCTCCATGACGGTATTTTGGAAGACGCCATGGGCGCCACCCCCCACATCCCGCACCAGCAGGACGATCTCCTCGTTGGGCAGCTCGGGGTCCAACTCATGCCAGCGGCTGATCTCGCCGGAAAAAATCCGCCGGACCTCGGCGGCGGTCAGGTCGGTGCGCTTGCCGGCCAGCGGGTTATCCCGGTGCACGGCGATCATCAGGGCGTCGATTCCGACTTTCAGTTCCCGGTAGTCACTGAGTGCGTCGCGCTCGGCCTCGCGGGCCGCCCGCGCCAGCATCCCGAAGTTGGCAGTCCCGTCCAGAACCGCCCGGGCGCCGGCGCCGGAGCCTCCCGTGGCCACGCTGATTTGGATTTCTCCGGCCGGCAGGCTGCTATCCACTTGGTCCCAGGTTTGGTATTCCTGCCGGAAAAGCTCGGCCAACTGGGAGATGGTCGGCGCCAAGGTTGAAGAACCCGCCAGAAAAAGGGTGTTGTTGAAAGCGGCTTGTGCGCCGTTCTCCTCTTTTTTGCCGCAGGCAAACAACAGACCCAAGGCTATGGGCAGTAAAAGCAACGACATGACAACGCGAGTCAATCTCATGGGAACGCCTCCAACGCAAAGAAATTGGGATAATCACAGATAACCCGGAAACAGGATATTGAGAGCGACAGGAAACCAGATCGGCGGGGGGCAAGTCCAACAGTTAATCTCTATGGGAAGGTGGCAAGGCAATAGGAAAAACCAATTGGTAGTTTCGATAAACAGCTTTGTGTTTGCCAATATAAATCATTGGGCAGTCGAGTGACTTGCTACACCCTTGAAAAACGCAGGCAAGCGGGAAATCGGGGGGTAATGCCCAACAGATTTACTGACATTGCTTAATTCTGAAGCGAGTTGTAGCAAACTGAGCTGCCTTCGTGCTACCGTGTTTCGGGTGGTCATGATTCTCTCCTGTATTGAGGTTAATGATGAAGCCTCGCAACTCCATCTTTACCCCGGCCAAGGGAGGCATGAGCACCTCTTCTTTTTTTGAGGCGGACTGTCAGGTGAATACCAGGATAGGCGGGTCTTGGCCAGCCGAGGATGGATTCACCGCCAGAGGTGGCGTTCTTTGCGCTCAATGGTAGCTGGCTTGGACTATATGGCCGCGAGGCGTTGGCAGAAGACACTGAGGTGTCTGCCGATGGTACCGGTTTCGCCGGTTTTACGATTGCGCATAACGTGAATAAGGAAAAAATATGATGAACACCTTTCCCCAGTGGCGAAGGGGATCATGAAAATAATCGTGGTCGGCCTGGGCAATTCGCTGCTCAGTGATGACGGGGTGGGCCTGCAGGTGGCGGCCAGGCTGCGGCGGGTGCTGCCTGCCGGGGCGGGGGTGGACGTAATCGAACTACAGGCCGGTGGTTTGCGCCTGATGGAAGCCCTGGTTGGATATCATCGGGCCATTATCGTCGATGCCATGTGCAGCTGCGCTTGCCCCCCCGGCAGCGTCCGCAGCTTGCCGTTGGCGGCAACCCCCGCCACCCGCAATCTTGGCTGTGCCCATGACGGTGATCTGGCTACCGCCCTGGTGTACGGCCGCGATCTGGGCATGCAACTGCCCGAGCAGATCGAAATCATCGGCATTGAGGCCCGGGAAGTGGAAATATTCAGCGAAACCCTTACCGACCAAGTGGCGGCGGCCATCCCGAACGTCATGGCCCTGTTGCTGCAACGACTGGGGCTGTCGTGAGCTTGCCGTGTATCACGGGGCAAATTGCGCTCGGAACAGAAGGGCGGGAGCCCTAAGGTCAGGTGATGCTGCTTCTCCGGGGAAACATCTCCCGCATATCGTGGCCGGTGGGGTTCTGGTAAACCCGCAGGCCGAATTCGGGCAGCACCGCGAAGATGTGATCGAAGATATCGGCCTGGATTCCTTCATATTCCACCCAGGCGGTGGTGTTGGTGAAGGCGTAGATTTCCAGGGGGATGCCGTTGGGGCCGGGGGCCAGTTGGCGCACCATCTGGATCAGGCCGGGGTGGATGCGGGGGTGGGCCTTGAGGTAATGGACAAGGTAGGCCCGGAAGGTGCCCAGGTTGGTGAGCCGGCGGCCGTTGACCGGGCTGGCCGGGTCCACCTGCCGCTCCCGGTTGTGCTGTTCAATTTCCCGCAGTTTTTCTTCCATGTAAACGGTCAGCAACTGGGCCTTGCGCAGCCGGGCGATCTCCGTCTCGTTGAGAAAATGGACGCTGGTGGCATCGATAAAGACCGAGCGCATGATCCGCCGGCCGCCGGTTTCCACCATCCCCCGCCAGTTCTTGAACGAGTCGGAGATCAGGGCGTAGGTGGGGATGGTGGTGATGGTCCGGTCCCAGTTGCGGACCTTGACCGTGGTCAGGCTGATGTCGATGACATCGCCGTCGGCCCCGTACTTGGGCATCTCCAGCCAGTCGCCGACGGTGAGCATGTTGTTGGCGGAAAGCTGAATTCCGGCCACCAGCCCCATGATGGGATCCTTGAAGACCAGCATCAGCACGGCGGTCATGGCCCCCAGGCCGCTGAGCAGGATCACCGGCGACTTGCCGATGAGCAGCGAGACGGCAAAGATCAGGGCCAGAATCGAGGCGGCCAGCTTGATCCCCTGAAAAATTCCCCGCAGCGGCAGCTTGCGCCCCTTTTCCGTGCGCTGGGCCAGGGTTTCGGCGGTGTTGAGCAGGGCAAAGAGGGTCAGGATGGCAAAGAGCAGAATCCAGAGCTGGGTGCAAAGCTCCAGCACCGGCCGGGCCAGGGATTCCGGCTCCAGCCAGATCCGGGTCTGCACCGCCAGGATCACCCCCTGGAGGGTCAAGGCCAAGCGGCTGAACAGGCTGTTCTGGCGCAGGGTGGTCCGCTCCAGTACCCGCAACAGCACATGGTGGAGCAGCAGGTGGATAACCAGGGAGATCAGGGCTATCAGGGCCAGGATCAGCAGGGTGCCCAGCAGGGGGGTAATGGTCAGCCCCAGCCCCTGCAGCCAGTTGAACAGCAAATCTTTCATGGTGGCTCATTAACGAAGTTTGTCGACGCCGCAAAAAGCCGCGCCGCCGACGGGCCACGGCTTGTAACTTGTTG
>OBJA01001020.1_pt1 | contig 21102 bp, 14 predicted proteins | sample 1519751 | NCBI WGS metagenome assembly OBJA01 (sample SAMEA3881238, study PRJEB22517) | soil metagenome | biome: lake sediment; feature: soda lake sediment; material: sediment, water from around vicinity | place: India | collected 2013-12-23 | depth 3 m
CGCGTGGCAGCATGAGCTTCTTCTGTGTGTCGGTTGAGTTCGGCCAGGCGCTGGGTTTCTTGTTCGTACTGCTGCTTGCTCCCTGCCAGTTCCTGCCGAAGTTGTGCAACCTGATTGTTGATGTTGCGGTATTTGTCATTGGCCGCTGCCAGTTTATCCTTTAACTCGCCAATCTGTTCGTTGGCGGCATGACATTCAGCCCGGCTATTGTCGAGCTGCCCTTGCAGCTCCTGGCGCTGACGCTCGGCCTGCTGCTGAACCTCACGGGCAGCATTCAGTGCCGCTTCCTGTTTGACACTCTGATGCTCCAGGGCATAGAGCTTGTCTCGCGTGGCAGCATGAGCTTCTTCTGTGTGTCGGTTGAGTTCGGCCAGGCGCTGGGTTTCTTGTTCGTACTGCTGCTTGCTCCCTGCCAGTTCCTGCCGAAGTTGTGCAACCTGATTGTTGATGTTGCGGTATTTGTCATTGGCCGCTGCCAGTTTATCCTTTAACTCGCCAATCTGTTCGTTGGCGGCACGGTAATTGTCCCGACTTGCATCCAGCTCTTTTTCAAGATCCTGACGCTGCCGGTCAGCTCGCTGCCTGAGTTCCTCCAATTGTGTTTGTTTATCTATCAGTGCCTGTTTATGAAGGGGTATTTGTTCGGTTATATGGCGATATTTCTGGTTTGCCGTTTCGAGCCTTTCTTTTAATACAACAATATTTTCATTGGCGGCTTTATACTTGCTGTTGGCGTTTTCAAGTTTCCCTTGTAACTCTGCAATCTGCCCCAGCGTTTTATATTCTTCACGAACAGTCTTATAGAGCACTCGTTCAACTGGCTTGCTTGGTGTCGCTTGCGATTCATGGATAAACAAATGGGTTGGCGTTGCATTAAAAGTATCCCAATAACCATAGCCTAACGATGACAGCCATTCGTGTATATCGGCAAATTGAGCCTCTGTCTGACACTCAATGTATAAAAGTGGCTTATCTTCAGTTATTAATTTCTTTGCTCCTTCCAGTACCGCCAGTTCCATCCCCTCGACATCAATTTTCAGAACACGGACAGGAAAATCACGTTTAAAATCGTCAAGTGCTATAACATCAAACTCTGCTTGAGACTCATGCTCCAATTCGGTGGTTATGGATTGTGCTCCGAGGTTGGCAGTGTCATGGTGACTGAACTTTCCCTGACTCTTTTTGGCACCAACACCAACTTGATGAACTCGAACCTGATTCTGCAGATGATTGAGATCTATGCTTTGTTGCAGTGCATCACAAAGGTTTTTATTGGGCTCAAAGGCAAATACGTTGCATTTTGCTACAGCAGCTAAAAAAAGGGTATGATTGCCGATATTGGCACCAATATCAAAAATGTGGTCACCCGGCTGAATCCTGTTATTAATATCCTGGAGCATGGGTAGTTCGTAAGGCACAAGGGCCTGTGCGATTTTCCCCTGGATATAATCAGTCTGTTTGTCAGGCAGATAAATTTGATAAGACTGGCCAGCAACATCTATGGTTGAAATGAGGTCTTTATTGACCTTCATACCCTTAGCTGCTGATCGCCTTCTTTTGTTTGTCATTTCTTCAAAATACCTTTGGTATCAACTAATTCTTTACCTACCCAACATACATCAGGTAGGGATTTAAACTCCTCATGATCCACCAACAACACAATGACATCGCCACGCTCCAGGCCTCGTTTTTCACTTACCAGTTTAACCTTGCCTTGAAGGTCAAGAGGAATGACAGGGATATTCGGTTCTACAGCAATAACGGTTCCAGGATGTTCAGCAGCGAGTTGTCTGGCAATTTCCAGAGCCGGACTTTCACGCAGATCGTCAATATTGGCTTTAAATGCCAATCCGAAACAGGCAATGGTGACATCTGTTGCAGTTTTATCCGGATGGTCCATCAGAAACCGTCCGACTGTCTCTTTAATTTTATCGAGTACCCACCGGGGTTTACTGTCATTGACTTCGCGGGCGGTACGAATCAGTCGAGCTTCTTCCGGGTTCTGGCTGACGATAAACCAGGGGTCAACGGCAATGCAGTGTCCGCCGACACCGGGACCAGGCTGGAGTATGTTTACACGTGGGTGACGGTTAGCCAGGCGGATCAACTCCCAGACATTGATGCCCTGTTTATCGCAGATTACCGACAGTTCGTTGGCAAAGGCAATGTTCACGTCGCGGAAGCTGTTTTCAGTGAGTTTGGCCATTTCTGCAGTGCGCGCATCGGTCGTCACGCATTCGCCCTCGACAAATATTTTATACAAGGCAATGGCGGCTCTAGAGCAGGCGGTTGTCATGCCTCCGATCACGCGATCATTCTGAACAAGCTCGCGAATGACGTACCCGGGCAATACTCGTTCGGGGCAGTGGGCGATACGGATATCGGAGTCTTCACCATGGGTTTGAGGAAAGGTTAAATCGGGCCGCGCTTCTGCCAGCCAGGCTGCCATCTGCTCAGTCGCCCCAACTGGCGAAGTTGATTCCAGTACAACGAGATTGCCCTTTTGAAGCACCGGCGCAACAGCTTCGGCAGCAGCTTTAATGCATCGGATGTCCGGCACATGACTGTGGCCGTTTTCAGCTTTAAAAGGGGTCGGAACAGCAATGAGAAATGCATCGGCTGGTTCCGGTGTGGTGGTTGCAGTCAAAAAACCTTCTTTAACGGTACCACGCACCAGGATGTCCAGGTCCGGCTCGACAATGTGAACTTCACCACGCTTGATCATATCAACGGCCTGTTGATTGATATCAACACCGATCACGCGTCGCCGACGCGATGCGATGACAGCTGCTGTAGGAAGGCCGATGTAGCCAAGACCAATAACTGAAATGGTACGATAAAGCATATATGCAACATCCTTAATTATCAGAGCAGGAATGTACTCTACAGTAAAGAGAGGTATTCAACAATGCGTTGGCAAGATTTACCGTCACCGTAAGGATTGTGCGCCCTGCTCATGGAATTGTAGGCCAACTGGTCCGTCAACAGCAGGTCAAGCTCACCGGTAATTCTATGGACATCAGTACCAACCAGTTTAACTGTACCGGCAGTCACAGCTTCAGGTCGCTCGGTTGTATCGCGCATGACCAGTACCGGTTTGCCGAGGGATGGAGCTTCCTCCTGAATGCCTCCTGAATCGGTCAGAATCAAATAAGAACGATTCATCAGGTAAACAAAGGGCAAATAGTCCTGCGGCTCAATCAGATAAACATTGTCGACGTCAGCCAGCAAACGGTTAACCGGTTCAAGGACGTTCGGGTTGAGATGAACCGGATAGACAATCTGAGCATCCGGGTATTTTTGAGCTGTTAGTGCCAGTGCCTTGCAGATGCGTTCGAAGCCATCGCCAAAACTTTCCCGGCGATGGCCTGTCACCAGAATGAGTTTTTTATCTAGATCAAGAAAGGGAAATTTTTGGGACAGTTGTTGATTCAGGTCATTGTCGTTGCTGAGGCGATCAACAATTTTCAATAGTGCATCGACAACCGTGTTGCCGGAGATAAGGATGCGCTTTTCAGGAACGCCTTCGCGAAGCAGATTTTGTGCTGAGGCTTCTGTCGGCGCAAAATGATGCGTGGCTAAAGCTCCGGTGAGTTTGCGATTGGCTTCTTCGGGCCATGGTGAGTATAAATTGCCGGTACGCAACCCGGCTTCGACATGTCCAACGGGAATTTGCTGATAGAACGCAGCAAGAGTGGTGGCAAAGGTAGTGGTAGTGTCGCCATGCACCAGCACAATATCAGGCCCGAAGTTTTCCAGAACCGATTTCATCCCTTGAAGAATTGCGGTTGTTACTGCGGTCAGATCTTGACCAGGCTTCATGATGTTCAGATCGTAATCAGGATTCAGGGCAAACAAATCCAGCACCTGATCCAGCATTTCACGGTGTTGGCCGGTCACGCAAACCTTGGCATCGAATCGTGCATCAGATTTAAGTTGCAGCGCCAGGGGAGCCATTTTGATGGCTTCCGGGCGGGTTCCAAAAACGGTTAATACTTTCTTCACTTACAACTCCATTAACATGTCGGCTGATAGCAGATGGTTACATCAAAAAACCGCCCAAAGGTTCCAGGCGGCATCAACCGTCGATTATGCTATGTGGCTTCGCTCGAGCCTGCCTTTGTATAACCAAATCAGTATACTACTATTTTCTGAAAAAAATCTGACTGGCGAGCGAAAATTACTAAAAATGCTAAAATCTTAAAACAACTTTTTCAAGGATGGGCAGGGATAAGAACCACAATCTATTACCAGGTTGTATTTATCCTGAACATTCCTGCTATTTATAAAGCTCAAAAACCTCTATTATTGCAGGGATAGGCAGGATATCAGGGATAAAACCTGCAATCTATTACCAGGTTTGAGGTTATGACCTTTATCCTGACTATCCTGAACATCCCTGCCATTAAAAAAGCCCTAAAACCTCTTTTATTGCAGGGATAGACAGGATAAATGGGATAACACCTTCACAACCTCAAACCTCTTGCTTTAGGTTAATGCCCTTGACCCTCATCCTGAACATCCTGAATATCCCTGCCAATGACATAAGCCTTAACACCTTGTTATTGCAGGGATGGACAGGATAAATGGGATAACACCTTCACAACCTGAAACCTCTTGCTTTAGGTTAATGCCCTTGACCCTCATCCTGACTATCCTGAATATCCCTGCCAATGACATAAGCCTTAACACCTTGTTATTGCAGGGATATGCAGGATAAATGGGATAACACCTTTACAACCTGTAATCTCTTGTTTTGAGTTAATTCAAGGGTCAGATGTTAACTGATTGCTCAATCCTCTTTTACCCGACACACCCCGTGATGTGCTTCGGTATCGACACGGTGGGCTTTGAGAACGGCAGGAACGGCGATCACTTTTAAAGCTGCAAAGACTCAAGATTCATCAGACAGATCAATGATCATTTGACGGATCGTATCAGCCAACGGTTGCAGGTGATACTCACAAACCCAGTAGATTTCCTCTGCATCAATATCAAAATAATGATGTGAAATGATATCACGCAGTCCCTTGGCTCCCTTCCAATCTATATCGGGATAGCGAATGAAAAGATTTTTGTCTGTTATCTTATCGATTTTTTTAAGACTTTCTCCAACGGCAATAAGGAGCATACAGATGGCATCAAGCTTCTCCATTCCTTCTTCTGTATCAGTAAAACAACCGACGGATTCAACATTCTCAAAACGCTTGATGATCTTGCGAACAGCCCCTTCAGTTTGCTGAAGCACCTGAATGAGAAAATCTCTATTGGACATAAACGACATCTTTTTCAATGTTTTCTTTTAAAGTTTGATTCATGTTTTTACGCATTCTTACAACATCAACGGGGCAGTTTAAATCTTGTTCAAGTTGTTCCTTAATGTGAACAATAATATAGGGATCGGGTGTTTTAGTTTTAATAACGATATCGACATCGTTGGCGTTCTGGGCACTCCCGCGTGCGCAGGAACCAAAAAGCCCTAGCGATTCAATACCGTATTCCCTGCCATATTTGTTTTTAAATTGAAGCAACTTATTCAGTATGACTTCTTTGTCCATAACTTGGCCTCTCGATTTTTTTGCTGCGGATGCAATCTGATGAAGTTAAAAACAATAAACCACAAGGCGCTTGAGGTTAGCATCAGACGCTTTCGGTTCACATTAACAACGAAAACATTATTTTTTCATAATTCTACATTTTTTTGCGCTTTTTTCTACCCCAGTCAGATTTCAGTCAGAAATTGCCTTTATAGTGGTCAACGGATCGAGGGACATATTAATGTCACGAACGATCTGAGGGGGGGGCACCACCACCTTTTTGGTGGTGGGGGCTTTTTATTTTCTGGCTATACAGTTTACTCCAGTAGGTCAGGGACCGGCAACGGGGACAAGTGTCTTTGACTTTCATCCTGAATATCCCTGCCAACCAAGCCTTTCAGGTTTTAACATCAAAACTTATCCGAAATCCCAGGGAGTGAGAAGTAGGACAATCAGGAACCTGACCTTTATGCCGCCAATATCTCCCTGAGAACTTCAGGTCGCTTGATCGCAATGGCAATCAGGGATTTGGCCGCACCAGAGGGTTGACGACGGCCCTGTTCCCATTCCTGAAGGGTGCGCAGAGACACACCGAGGAGCTTCGCAAATTCGATCTGTGAAAGATCGAGCTTGTGTCGGGCCTTGACGATGGGTGAGATCTCAAGCGTAGAGGTTCTGCCCACCTTGCCGGACTTGATGTCCCGAATGGCCTGGAGCAATTCGTCGCCGATATTGCGTTCGGCATCGCGCTTGAGTAGCTCTTTGTCATTAAGCGTCATGTTCAATCTCCTCTTTCAGTGCTTTGAGAATATGTCCCGGGATACTGTCTGCGACACTTTTTGCGTAAACCAGAAGGAGCCAGATTTCACCGGACTTCAGTCGCGCAAAATACATGATCCTCACACCACCGCTTTTTCCCGCCCCCTTTCGTTTCCAACGAACCTTGCGGATTCCGCCGGCCCCCTTCACGACATCCCCAATGTCAGGAGACGCAGCCAAATACGCCTGGAATGCCGCATACTCTTCATCGCTCAGGTAATCATGGATCTGCCTGGTAAAGAGCGGTGATTCGATAAAGGTAATCATATTGCCATTATACGTCATTGACGTATCCTGTCAAGACAACATACTCATCAGGAAAACCTCATTGTTAGCCGTGGATGTACTCTGATGACAACCAACAAGACTTTTTTGTCGCGGTGAAAACCTTTAAAGATACGCGGTAGGGTCAAGATCAACTGCTTGGACCCTGCAATGCAAAAAACTTAACGCCTTGTTATTGCAGGGATAGACAGGATAATTGGGATAAGACCTACAAGCTAATTTCAGGTCTTAGGTTTTGACCTTTATCCTGATCATCCTGGACATCCCTGCCATCAAAAAAAAGCGCAAAGCCCACTATTATTGCAGGGATATGCAGGATATTAGGGATAAGAATCAAACCTATTTCAAGCTTTTAGGTTTTGACCTTCATCCTGATCATCCTGTACATCCCTGCCAAAAATCATCCTCCCCTCCTCGCTTTCTTGCCAGTTGCGATATCAACTTGATTGAACAAGCCGCGCAGTATTCTGACTTCGCGGTCGTTCAACCCGGCGCGGCCTAAAATGCGGCGATATGTACGCATAATATGATCCGGATTTTGTGGATTGAGATAACCGATATGCAGTAAAGAGTCGGTCATGTGCTGATAAAGAGCTTCGAGTTGATGATTGGCGGCCAGTTTTTTGCGGCCGTGTTGTTGACCGGCACGTTCGCCGGCTTTTTTATAGACTTCGTACATACAGACCAGAACTGACTGTGCCAGGTTCATTGACGGTAGACGGGCATCGGTTGGAATGGTCACAAAGTGCTGACACAAATCCAGTTCACTGGTAAAGAGCCCCTTGTCTTCGCGGCCAAACACCAGAGCGGTCAAATCGGACGGATGACTGGCAAGAACGAGGTCTGCCGCCTCGTCCGGATGTAGCAGTCCTTCTCGATAACGACCAAAACGGCGGGTTGTACCGATACTTAAAGAGCAATCATTCAGGGCGTCAGCCAGGGAGGTGTAGATAGTTGCCTGTTCAAGCAAATCGGCAGCCTTGACCGCCATGTTACGAGCCTCACGGCCCAAGTGATCAACCTGGGGGTTCACCAGACGCAGATCAGTGGCACCGAAGTTGAGCATGGCACGACAGACAGAGCCGATATTCCCTGCCCCTTGTGGTTCTACCAGAACGATAGCCGGTCTATTTGTAGGTAAGTGCTGATCTGTCATGGTGTTTTTATCCCTCAAAACAACTTTTGATGGCGTCGCAAAAACTCGTCAACTGCGGCGTTGCTGCAATCGTCTCACGGCTTCGACGTACATAAGTACGCCTCATTGCTCGACAATTGCACGCCTTGCAGTTGCCGTTTTTTGCTTAGCCATCACCAAAATGGTTTCTTGCGAAAGCATCAACTTTTGGATCACGGAATACACTGAATGACCGAACGAAATCAGGTTCCAGTAATGACAAAAACATCTTTTCACCACTCGCTCTCTTCGCTCACTAGAGGCACAGAGAATGCAGAGAAAACCTGGTTTTTTATGATTTTTTCAGTGACTCTGTGTGAATATTTATAGACCCGAATCAATAGCTTACTGCTTTAGAAATGACGGTTTTGCTGTAATGGTTTATTTTCCGTGAAGTTCCGTGTTTTTCGTGGACTAATGCTTTTCCTGATCGGGGGCTGGTTGTGATGCATCCATTTGCGGATCAAAACCAAGCTGGCGATAGTGCCGAAAGCGTTTGCGCGCATCATCGGCCAACTGGGCATCGTAGGTTTCGGCAAAGTCATAAACTACTTGAAAATCCTGGAAAAACGACGGCGAACAGGGAGCAGCGCAGATCAATATCTCGGCACTTATGAAGCGATGTTCCAGGGTTGAAATAACAATAGTTTCTTCACACGTTTCGCCAACTTTCTGCTGGACCGTATGGGGCAAAAATGAACCTTTTTTCCAGGTCCACAAATAACGATCAAGGGCAGCGGCCATCTCTTCATCAGATACGATAATTTGCACGCCCTGACCGCTATTAAAATACTTTTCAGCGAGGCGACCAATATGAAGGGCCTTTTCTTGACGATCAAGACGAATAAATAAAACCGTCGGTGAATTCATCAGTGATTGCGATCAAGCAGCAGGTTCATCAATTCATGCCCCTTGATCCGGTATCCGCTTTTAGCTGCTTCTCTTTCAGAATAAGCTTGCGCTGCAGAGGCAAAATGACTGCGTGAATCGTAGAGAACAAATGGTACCGGGTCGCAAGTGTGAGTCCGTTTGGCAACGGGAGTCGGGTGGTCGGGCGTCACCAGAATTCGACAATCGCCGATGTCGGCAAGACCTTCCAGTATGGTTCCAACAACGTCACGATCAAAATTTTCTATTGCCTCGATCTTCTCTTTCAGCAGACCGCCATGGGCAGCTTCATCAGGTGCTTCAACATGGAGATAGACAAAATCACGGCTTTTGAGGGCGTCAAGGGCATATTCAGCCTTGCCGCGATAATTGGTATCGATATACCCGGTAGCACCGGGGACATTAATAATATCAAGGCCGGCATTCACGCCAATGCCCTTGATCAGGTCGACGGCAGAAATAACGGCTCCGCTCAGACCAAACCGCTGCTGATAGCGTTCCATCAGCGGGCGACGACCATGACCCCACAACCAGATCGAATTGGCCGGCAGTTGTTTCATGGCCACACGACGATTATTGATCGGGTGATCAATCAGGAGCATCTGCGCTGAATTCATCAGATCATGGAGGATTGCAGCTCCCTCACCCTGGGGCAAATGATCTTCAATGCTTTGAGAAGAAATGTCGTGGGGCGGGGTAAATCGCAGTTGATCCTTACCGTTTTTCCACACCATGAGATGACGGTAGGATACTCCGGGATAAAACTGGAAATCATCACCGCCGAGTTCTTCGTGCAGGGAGTGGATCAACTCAGTTGCTTCGGGAGTACTGATATGACCTGCGGAAAAATCCCCCATGTAAATTTTGCCGAAATGGGCTTCAAGCCAGACAAAGTTAAGCCGGAACGCTACATCTTCAGGTGCAAGGTCGACCCCCATGCTGGCCGCTTCAAGGGGAGAACGGCCACTGTAACAATCGGCGGGGTTGTAACCGAAAACCGACAGATTGGCGACATCACTTCCCGGAGGATAGCCGTCAGGTACGGTCGCTGCGAGGCCTACCCGGCCATGGCGCGACAGGTAATCCATATGCGGTGTATGTGCTTCTTCGAGGGGAGTTTTGCCTTTTAACTCATCCATCGGCTCATCGGACATACCGTCGCCGAGAAGAATGATATATTTCATGTCAAGTCCTGTCGTTGATCACCCACGCGGGTGATATTGCTGGTGAACCTGTTTCAGGCGTTCCTGAATAACGTGTGTGTAAATCTGGGTCGTTGAAACATCGGCATGTCCCAACATTGATTGTACTGAGCGCAGGTCTGCACCATTTTCAAGAAGATGCGTTGCAAACGAATGACGCAGCAAGTGCGGATACACAGTTTTGTTAATGCCTGCGCAAATGGCATAACTCTTGAGTTTTTTCCAGAACCCCTGACGACTTATCCGGCCCCCGCGTACATTCAGAAAAACCTCCTGACCGGTTCCAGACCGGCACAGCGACGGTCTGACATTCTGCAAATAATCGCCAAGAAATTCAAGGGCAACCTCGCCTAAAGGGATCAATCTCTGTTTGGAACCTTTTCCCATGACATTCAGGCAGCCTATATCCAGCTTGAGATCAGCAAGTCGCAGGTCAGTCAGCTCGGTAACGCGCATTCCCGTCGCATAAAGAACCTCCAGCATGGCGCGATCGCGGCGCGCAACAAGGGTATCGCCCCGGGGAGCCTCGAGGAGTTGCTCAACCTCAGCGGCAGACAGCAATTGCGGCAGCTTGGGGCGTGTTCGCGGGGCTTCTATCAGACTTGTCGGATCTTCCGATAAGTGCCCCTCGCGCACCAGAAACCGATGAAAGTGTCGTAACGTACTTAAGGTTCGAGCACGACTCCGGGCAGCCAGTCCCTGATCACGCAAGCGGGTAAGAAAACGAATCATCATCAATGAGTCGACATGGCTCAGCTCATTGACTTTTTCTACACGTTTCAAATAGTCCAGATAGCCTGAAAGATCGTGGGCATACGCAGTGATCGTGTTGGCCGCGAGCCCTTTCTCAACGCTGATAAAATTTAAAAAATGATCGGCATAAAAATCCATGGACAGGCCTTTAGTGTTCAATCCAGCCGTTCCAACATCGTTTTGCGGATTTCATCGATCCTGACCGGATCAAGAATTTTTTGTCCGAAGATATCGTGAACATAAAAAACGTCAGCCGCCTGATCTACCTTGGTGGCAATTTTTGATACCGCAATGTACAGGCCCAGTTCTTTGAGGGTGCGGGTTATCTGATAAAGCAACCCGACCTTGTCGTTGGCATAAATATCGATGACCGTGTAGGAATCAGATACCTCGTTATCGAATTCTATCCGATTGGGACGTTGCGTCTGCCGCATCGGTCGGACTGGGAATTTCGGCGCGGTTAATTTTGCCACCAGATCTTCTACCAGAACCCGTCCTTCCAGCACCGCGTTAAGATCTTCCTCGACCTTGCGCCATTTTTCCGGTTTGTTGACAATTTCACCGATGGGGCTGTTGACTTGCAGTACATCAAGAACATCGCCATTCTTACGGGTATGTATTTGCGCTCCAAGAATATTGATGGAATGAGCCGCCATGACACCGGCAATCTGGGAAAACAGTCCGGGAGAATCGATTGTCGCTATCGTTACTTCAGTAAATTTGGCGTCCTCCATATGTTCTACCTGCATGGCCACGGCCTTGCGACCCCGGTTAAGGGCCAGGCGTATATGAGGGATAATTTCTGCCGATCTGTAGCTGAGGAGATATCTGTTGTTAAGGCTGTTAAGTGCTTTGGTAATACGGTTTTCTGAAAACTCCGACTTGAGGGCCAAACGCACGTTACGCTTGCGATTACGGGCCTTTTCCGTACGTTGTTCCTGATAGAAGTCTTTCTTTTCAAGAACATCGTAGGTCTTTTCAAACAACTCCTGCAGCAGTGTACCCTTCCACTCCGACCAGACATCCGGTCCGACGGCCTTGATATCGGCAAATGTCAGCAGATACAACATGCGCAGTTTTTCACTGGTCTGCATCAGTTCGGCAAACTGCGCAATCATTTTCATATCTTGCAGGTCGCGACGTTGTGAGATATGGGCCATTTTCAGATGATGGGCAACGAGAAATTCCAGGATTTCCGTATCTTCGCGCTTCAAGCGCAGCCTCCGGGCAATGCGTGGAACCATTTCCGCACCCCGGATACTGTGATCTTTACCACTGCCTTTGCCGATATCGTGAAAAAGAATTGCCAGCAACAAGAGTTCAGGCTTTTCGATGTTATGAATAACCTCACTTAACAGAGGCTGGGGTTCACGATATTCGCCACTGCGCAGTTTTTCTATTTCTTCAATTGCAAATAAGGTATGAATATCAACAGTATAGATATGATACAGGTCAAACTGGACCTTACAGTAAATATGTTTGAACTCAGGGATGAAGGCATTGAGAAACTGCAGGTGATGCATCTTGTGGAGTGTTTTGCCGACACCGTTAAAGTCGCGCAAAATACGCATGAAAGATGCGTTGATCTGTTTGGATCTTCTGACCTTGTCGGTGATCAGATGCAAATTCTCACGAATTAATTGCTTCAACTCCAGACACAACTCGACCTGATGCCGTTGAGCCAGTTCAAATGCAACCATCATCAATTCGGGGTTTTGCAGCAATGTGAGGTTTTTAGACGCACGCAACTCGTCGCGTAACAGATAAAAACCATCTTCGAGATGACGCCGCACCAAAAAACTGAACATTCCCTTTGACGCTGATCGCGGCTGGGTTGCATCAAGAATTATTCGGGAGGCGAGGTATTCATTCTGATTCGCCTGGGCATAATAGTCCTGCATGAATTGCTCAACAGCAGAGCCCGATGTTTTATTAACATAGCCCAGATGATCAGCAATCTGTTGCTGGACAGAAAAGGTCAACTGTTCCGATTTTCTTTGAATGTGGAAATGAAGAAAGTTTCTTATCGTCCACAGGTAATCCTGAGCATTGATATAAGACTCGACTATTTCTTCAGTAATAATTCCACGGATCAGCAGTTCGTGAAGGCTGTCAACCTTGTATTTGATGCGCGCAATCCACAGTGCGTCCTGCAGTTCCCGCAGACCCCCCTCACCTTCCTTGATATTTGGTTCAAGGAGATAAACAGAAGAGCCGTACTTTCTTTTACGGGCTTCACGCTCGCTTAATTTGAGTTTGATAAAAGCTTGAGGGTCACGATGTTGCAAGGGTGTTGCGACGCAATCAATAAAATCCTTGAAAACCCTTTGTTCCCCTGCAACAAGTCGTGCGTCGAGAAGAGAGGTTCTTACCGTTGTGTCTTCGGCTTGTTCAAGGCAATCATCGGCTGAACGGATACTGTAACCGACTTCAAGGTTGAGATCCCAGAGCAGATACAGAATCCTGTCGGCAATAATACGGATGGCATTACTGCCTTCAGGACGGCTGTAGAACATGAGGTCAAGATCGGAACGTGGGCACATTTCTTCGCGGCCATAACCACCGACAGCAATCAAGGCACAGTCCGAGGCCGATGCCGGATCAAAACCGCCGGATGCAGCAGAAAAAAGGTGGCGACAAAGCATATCAAACATGCGACTGATCTTTTTAACAATCAGTCTGCTCGCAGCACCCTGCATGCTGTCCTGTTGCAGTATGATCAGATTGGTATCAAGAAAAGTGCGTGCTTCAGCCAGAAGTGCAGCGCGAACAGATTCAAAATTCATCGATGCGACCGGGGGCTGAAACGACACCAGATCGTCATCATAACCGTCAAGTTGTTGCTTCATTTCCACGCCACCTGCCCCATCGCGGTAGCATAGTTTTTTACTCCCCTGACGATGGCATTGGCAACCTGTCGTTGGTAATCAGTGGAATTCAGACGCTGTTCTTCTCTGGGATTAGTAATAAAGGCGGCTTCAATCAGTGCCGATGGCATGGTCGCGCCCAACAGTACGTGAAATGGGCCCTGCTTAACCCCCAAATCACGAATATTACTAAACCGGGGTGAGAGGCCGGTCACCATGGCCTGTTGGATTTCGGCGGCCAGCCTGCTGGATTCATTGATTTTTGCATTAGCCATCAGATCAAACAAGATGGCTTCCAAACTGCTGATATCCTGAAGGCTCATGTTGTTTTCACGCGCAGCCACAGCCGCAGCTTCATCAGTTTTCGACAGGTTGAGAAAATAGGTTTCAACACCATAGGCCCTGCTGCTCTGGCTGGCGTTGGCATGCAGGGAGATGAAAAGATCCGCACCAACCCGATTAGCATATTCCGTGCGTTCACGCAGCCCCAGATAACGATCATCTTCACGGGTCAAAAGAACCTTGACCCCCAGTTGTTGCCGGAGTGCTTCAGCAGTTAGTCTGGCCAGGGCCAGATTGACATCTTTCTCCATGATACCGGAGGGACCTATCGCGCCGGGATCCCTGCCACCGTGTCCCGGATCAATTACAATCAGGCGGATGCCGTCGCCGTTGGAGTTTTGTCGGATGCGCATCGCGGGCTGCTGATCGACTGCAGAACCGAGAATGCCGGCTATTGAATCGTCCGCGTAGGAAACTGCCGCCGGGGGGCGGGCAATCTGCGTCTGGGCTGGACGGGCGGGAGTTCCAAACACGTCAACAACGAGCCGATGGGGATTGTCCAGCGTTGTGGTCCGATATTCGAGCTCGCGCTGCATGTCAATGACAACACGAGAGCGTTGTGTATCAAAACGGCTTGAACGCACCCGCTGGATCAAACCATTATCAATGATAATCTCATCGGGCAGGCTATCCGCCAGATCTGTATAGACCAGATCAAAATAAAGACGCGGATTATCCCCCGTCAAAAAATTGGGATTGGCCACAACCGGAGCCGACAAATCCAGAACGATACGGGTATATTCCGGCCCACTCCAATAACGGATGGACTCAAGGGTTGGTGACTGTGCTACCGCGTGATGCGTATGCCTTGGTATTTCAACTGCGGGCGGAGCGGCCTGGGTCGATGCGGACAAGGCACTCAGCCTTTTACGCGCTTCCGGCACCATGTCACCGGACGGCATCTCATTGACGACACGGCGATAATAAGTGATAGCACGGGAACGGTCGTTAAGCCGACCTTCAGCAATCTCACCGGCATGATAAAGAGCGTCGTCGGCAAAGCGGCTATGGGGAAAGCGATTTGCCATATCAAGATAATATCGGATGGCTTCTTCGGCATCAGTGGTGCGTCCGGAAGCCCGCGACAGACCATCCCAGGTTCTGGCCCTGAGAAAATGAGCATTTTCGATGGAGACATCACGCGGACGCTGTGCGATAAAGCGATCAAAGCGACTGATAAGTCGCTCCCAGTTCGCGCGCTGACGCTGCAGTTGCGCCGAAGTGACTAATTGCTGGTAGTCCTGACGTAAAGCAGAATAGGATTCTGTCTGGGCCAGGCTCACACCGGCAGACGGTAACAGGAGAATCAGTTGTAGTACGCAGATAACTAAAGATATTTTCATTCCACCAACTTCTTCAAATCAGCAAGGATATTCAATGCTTCCAAAGGGGTCAGCCGACTGATATCAACAGCCTCCAACCGTTCGTGCAGCGGATCATGTCGTTCATCCACGAATAAGGAAAGTTGACTGCTTGGAACAGTTTTCTTGCCCTGGCGAGGATGATGATCACGCTGCCCTGCTTCGAGATCTTTTAATATATTCTTGGCCCGACTGATCACCGGCTCAGGCAATCCAGCCAATCGACCGACCTGAATTCCGTATGAACGACTGGCACTGCCGGCAACGATTTTGCGAAGGAAAATGATCTGGTCATTCCATTCCTTCACCGCAACGTTGAAATTTTTCACCCGCGAACAGCTTTGCGCCAGATCCGTCAACTCATGATAGTGCGTAGCAAACAGGGTCTTCGCTGCAACCTCGGGGTTGTCGTGCAGATATTCTGCGACGGCCCAGGCGATGCTGACACCATCATATGTTGATGTTCCACGACCAATTTCATCAAGAACAATCAGACTGCGTGGTGTTGCGTGACGCAGGATATTGGCCGTTTCATTCATTTCCACCATGAACGTTGACTCACCTTTGGCCAGATTATCACTTGCTCCAACGCGAGTAAAGATACGGTCAACGACACCGATTTGTGCTTGTTCGGCAGGCACGTGACTGCCGATTTGTGCCATCAGGGTAATCAATGCCACCTGGCGCATAAAAGTAGATTTGCCGGCCATATTGGGACCGGTAATAATCAACAGCTGGTTTTCATTGTTATCCAACGCAACGTCGTTGGGAACAAAGGCCTCTTTGAGGGGCATGCCTTCGATGACAGGATGACGCCCGGCAAAAATGCGAATGCTTCCTGATTCGTCAGTTTGTGGACAAACGTAGCGACGTTCGTGGGCCAGATCGGCAAGACCAACAAGAACATCAATGATGGCCAAGGCTTCGGCGCTGCGCTGGATGCGCGGTCCCTGTTCTGCTGCATAACGACGAATGTCCTGAAACAGATCATACTCAAGGTCGGCCATACGCTCTTCAGCACCAAGAACCTTGGCCTCCATATCTTTCAATTCGGCAGTAATGTAACGCTCTGCATTTACAAGCGTCTGTTTTCTCTGGTAATCATCAGGGACCCGTTCAAGATGACGATGGGTCACTTCAATGAAATAGCCGAAAACACGATTGTATTTTATTTTGAGCGAAGAAATACCCGTCCGTTCGCGCTCCTTGACCTCCATGGCGGCAATCCAGCCCTTACCCTCTCGACTGATCAAGCGCAGCTCATCCAACTCTTCGTTGTAGTTATCCCTGATAATCCCGCCTTCACGTATGGCAATGGGAGGATCATCAACTACTGCTGTATCAAGAAGGGACTTGAGCTCGGGGAGAGGATCAATATCACGATTCAATGTAGCCAGATAGGAGTTGTTGAAGCATGTCAACAGGTCTTTAACCACCGGAATTCGCGCCAGGGAGTCTCGCAACGCGACCAGGTCACGGGCATTGGCTCCAGCCATTGATACTTTGCCGTTAAGACGTTCCAGATCGTATACACCATCAAGGGCTTCGCGCAAATCCATGCGCGGCAAGCTGTTGTCTACCAGTTCACTAACGGCAGTCTGACGTTGTTTGATCCGCTCCAGATCAATCAGAGGATATTGGATCCAGTGACGTAACGTCCTGCCCCCCATGGCGGTCACTGTACGATCAAGAACTCCCAGCAACGAACCTTTCTTTTTACCGTCGTGCAAGGTTGCCGTCAGTTCCAGGTTACGGCGGGTCGCATCATCAAGGAGCATATAATCCAGCACCCGATAAGTTTTAAGGGGTTGCAGGTGCTGAAGTTCGTCTTTGCGTGTCTGTTGCAGATAGTAAAGAATTGCAGCTGCGGCATGTTGAGCCGCCGGCAGATCCTCACAGCCGAAGGAAGCAAGATTTGCAACTGAATAAAAGGAGCAGATCTGCTCTACGGCGTAATCGGTGGTAAACACCCATTCCGACAACTGATTACACATGAGGGACTCAGAGAACTGAAGCAGGCTCTGTTTCAGTTCATTACCCCTGCCATCTTCACTCAGTAGGATCTCTCGCGGTTTTATCGAGCTGATTTCACTTTCAACCTGAGAAAAGGATTCTACCTGGGTCACCCGAAAGGAGCCGGTGGTAATATCGACATGGGCCAGGCCGTATGCCGTGTCGGTAACAGCCAGAGATAAAAGATAATTATTTTCTTTGGGTTCAAGGGTTTCTGTATCGGTGATCAGACCGGGAGTTACGACCTTGACCACCTCCCGCTTGACAATACCCTTGGCGGTTTTCGGATCTTCTACCTGTTCACAAATAGCGACCTTATGACCGGCGGCGACGAGCTTGGCTATGTACCCCTGGCTGCTATGATAAGGAACACCACATAGGGGTACAGCGTCCTCGTCCCCCTTGTTGCGTGATGTCAGAGTAATTCCAAGGATTTTTGCTGCGATGACGGCATCATCCATGAACATTTCATAAAAATCACCAAGACGAAAAAAAAGTATCGCATCCTGATAGGATGATTTGATTTCCAGGAATTGTCGCATCAAAGGCGTGGTTGTCGACATACTATTTTCCGCATACTGGCAGCAAAAAGAAATAAAACCTGCGCATAGTAGCAGAGCCTGACGACGGTGTAAACGTGCGACAATGCGGGAATTAGCGAGAGGTAAAATCTTTCTTGTCAAGCTTGCAGATAAGACTCTATGCGAAAGCTTCCTTGCCTCCCTGCCAATTGGGTATTCCTATTTATTCCGATGGAACGCATATTTTTTACCTTTTTCATTTTTCACAGCGTACATAGCCTGGTCTGCGAAATAGAGTAACTTGTCCTGTTCAATGGTGTCCTCGGGATATAAAGCGATGCCGATACTGATACCGATATGCACTTGAGAGCCCTCCGATTCAAATGGCCGGGCGAAAGCAGCTATAATGGCCTTGGCCGTGTCTTCGATAACTTGTCTGTCTCCAGAGCGACACAATAAGGCAAATTCATCCCCTCCTATTCGTGACAGGACCCCTTCCTGACCAGCAACTGCCCCTTGAATGCGCTGGGCTGCTTCCATGAGGACCATGTCTCCCACAAGGTGCCCCAACTTGTCGTTCACTTCTTTAAAGCGATCCAGATCCATGAAGAACAAAACATAAGGATCACGATTTTGATGCCCGACGACGGACGTCAGAAATTCGTCAAAAACTGTCCTGTTTTTCAGCTTTGTCAGTGAATCATGCTGGGCCTGGTGTCGGACTTTGGTCTCCTGGTGCCTTTTTTCCGTGATATCCGTCGCAAAACCGGCGACTTCCTCCTCACTCTCCACCTTACTGATAAAATGCTCATAAATCCGCTGATCGTAATTTATTTCAAAACGTTGTGGGTTGCCTTCAAGGGCCAGCTTGACTTTTGGCTTGATGGACTCGATGTAGGATTCCGGATACAGCTCCTCAAAGAGTCTGAAATGCTTGTCTGAGCCAACCACCTGGTTCCTGTCCACAGAACGACCCTCATTGTAGGTAAGCAGCAATTGGTCCTCGCTGTTCAAGCGGCACCGGTAAATAAATTCCGGCAGTGCCGAAATGCTGCGAGAGAAAGCTTCGGAAGCTTCCTTTCTCTGCGTTTGATAGGTGATCTGAGCCTGATAACGGCGCATGATCCAGGCAATACCTAAAAGTACCACGACCAGTGCCACCACACCCATCTGCGCAAAAGATGCCCCGACGTTGGAAATCAATTCACGATGGTCAGTATCATTAATGTGTGCCGCCACCAGATATGGATAGTCTTCAATTCCAGCATTGATCAGGTAGATGGTTTCACGTTTATTGGGGCTACCCATGGTATATGTTTGGGTATCCTCAATGCTGAACAGCTCATTCGGGGTCAGATTCAGACTGATAAACAGATCCCGATTCAGATTGCCATACAGAAAAGCAGGGTCTTCCAGATTGCTGTAATTGTTGTGGTAAGCCACTTCCCAGGCCTTCAGGTCAATAAGGGAAATGCCGGAAATGTAACTGACCTCTTCATCCAAATACATAAAAAGTTCATCAAGCAGGTTGCGGATGTTCAGGTCATCGGAAGCGTCGTCACGAACGTAGCCGTTGATCAGGTAACCTTGTTGGACGTTATGATAATAGCCATAGCGATAGAAGCCATCCAGGTAATAGGAACGACTGCGAGGACCAACCCAAAAATTCTTTTTCGCAACACCCCGATTAACATCAGGTGTTTCGCCCGAAAGCAGACTGGTAAATACGTCGTGCCAATAGCCCCAACTTTCTGTTGTTGTGTTATTTTCTGCATCAACAGTAGAAATATGAATACGTACAGTATCCAGCTGCGGTTCCGGGACAAAAATAGCCAAACCCGCCAAATCATAATCATCACGGTAGTGTTCCATCAGTTCTTTGGTCAGGCTTGTGTGGGGTACGTCGCTGAGCTCCTGGTTCAGGTGGTAGAGCCGATGATAGAGATCGTTAGTCACCAGTTTTTCGTAGGTGTCGATGTAGCTCTCTGCAAGACTGACAGTTTTGCGGATAAGTACGGCATGGTTTTCCATCTTTTTTTCATAGAAAGTTCCAAACTCTGCCGCTGTCTGTAAAATAAAATATACAAACACAGTCGCTAGTGTAAAAGCGATTAACACAGCGAAAGACATCACCATTTTGACTTCTTTTATCACAACGAGCCTCCTTCGCTCTTTATGCTTTCTAACAAACACCGGGTTTAACAGGTGAGTTGGTTATGATGGAGACAGGATATCGCATTCTAAAACGGCTCTGAAACAATAAAACGAAAACAGGATAGATAAAGTTAGGAATCGGTGTAAAACAAAACGCCCCTGTGAAATAGCACAGAGGCACCATAAAAAGATATATTCTTTTAATTACAGCGTGTTACGTAGATTAATGGTGGAGGTGGCGGGAATCTTATCGATAAATTTCCCTATTATTTTAGGTAGTTTCAAACTATGAAAATTATTTCTACCCGATTTTATACCAAAAACGCATTTCGTTAACGGGTTCAATTCCCTGTTTTTCCATCGTTTTTTCAATTTTCAGCGCCTTCTCAAATCTACCCATTAAAATTCAGCTTCTTTTTTTAGTGCCAAAAGCAATGGCAGCAGATCAGGGACATCATAACGGATGATGCTCCATAGGGTGTCGATATCGAGACGGTCTCTTTTATTTTCCCCTGACCAGGGCCGCCTCGGTTTGTCTTAAAAATATTGACAAGATTGGGGCATATCAACGATAAAGAAGGTGGAGGCTTTGCTGGTTTTGACTGGCATTGCCTTTTTCTTTTACAGCTTGCGCAAACTAGTCTGGTGTTTTACGTTTTAAAAAAGCCAAAACAATAATCGCAGCGGCTCCACTCGCAAGCAGGGTGCCGCTGATCTGTTTATCATTATGGAGAAGAAACACTGCTCCGGCGACAAAGGCAAGCGTTACGATGAATGCGCAAAACTGACCAAAGTAAATTTGATAATGCTCCCCCTTGGCCAACCGGATTTCAGCCTTTCTGGTCATTTTTTCTATGTCACGGCGGTGTGAAGCTTCACCCTCTGCCAGAATAATGATCCTCTCAGCCGCCCCTGGGAGAATTTTTTCATAATTTTCAAGTGCTGCCGGTGGAGGCAATGGGCCGGAAAACTCTTGGTGTACTATCTGACGGCTGGTATTTGCAACGGACCCGGTAGACTTATGGGGAGGCTTATTCTTTGACATCGGGAAGTGACTTTTCAAAAATTTTAACAGCCCCGCGAAAATCGCCACCCAGCTTGTTTTGGTCAGCCTCAAATGCTTTTTGAGCAGTCTCGGGCATGTTACTGAAGCGTGTGGTGCGCAGTTCCATGCTTGGAAACAGAC
>OBJA01001021.1_pt1 | contig 21084 bp, 16 predicted proteins | sample 1519751 | NCBI WGS metagenome assembly OBJA01 (sample SAMEA3881238, study PRJEB22517) | soil metagenome | biome: lake sediment; feature: soda lake sediment; material: sediment, water from around vicinity | place: India | collected 2013-12-23 | depth 3 m
CAAGTTTTGCATATTATGATTTGAACGGCAACGGAATGTTTGATGCTGAAGATATAGCCGGAGAATCCGTAGTATTTACATTAACAGTTAACCCATTGCCTGCAGTATTATTTGCAATAAATGGCGATGTTATTTCTGAGAATCATACAGAGTTAGTTGAATATGGCGACAATACAACTGTTAGCTTTAATCAGGCAATTCATGGAGAATATCCGTTTGTTATTTCTTGGACAGTGAATGATGATTCTGAACACGAACTTTCAGGAACCGACGTTGAGATAGCAAATGCTGATTTTGAATTATTCTCTGATATTCTAATGTTGGGAGAATATGTTATCCAGATAACTTCGATTCATGATGCTAACATGTGTTCTGTTGCTGATTTATCTTTATATACAGCTACTATAATTGTTGAAGAAACGAGTTTCCTTAATATAATAGAGCAACCAATATCACAAATTCTTTGTGAAGGTCAAATAGCTGAATTTGTAGTTGTCGCCGAAGCTCATGGAGAGATTTCATATCAGTGGTTCTTTAATGGAGAAGAACTCGAAGATGAAACAACAAATATTCTCGAAACTGAAATTGCCGGTGAATACTACTGCCAATTAAGTATCGATGAATTATTATTGAATACTGAAACAGTAAGTTTCTCAATTAGTATTCCTGTTATTTTAATGCCTGAAACTATTGTATTCTGTGAAGGAACCACAGGAATTCTTGATGCAGGCGCAGGCTTTGAATTCTACGAATGGGCTGAAGGTCAGAGTTCTCAAACAATACAAGTAACATTACCAAATACGTATTCTGTTACAGTTACTGACGAGTTTGGATGTACTGCAGAAGCTTCAGTTGAAGTAGTTTTCTCAAATGAAATTACAATTGATCTAGGTGCAGATATTTATGCATGTATGGGAAGTGAAGTAGAAATATTCGCTCCTCTTTCTGATGCTTATTTATGGAATGATGATTCAGAAATGCAGAGTATAATTGTTACAGAAGCAGGTATTTATTCTGTTACAGTAAATCAAGGAGATTGTGTCGCATCTGATGAAATAGAAGTATTCTTTATGCCGGTACCTGAACCTTTCTCTATTGGAGATGAAATTAGTGCTTGTGAAGGAGAAACTGTTACTCTAACAGGTCCTGATGGATTTGATTATTTATGGAGCACAGGCGAGACCACACAAATTATTGAAGTAGAAACTGAAGGTACCTATACTCTTACAATATTTGATGAATATGAGTGCTCCACAGAAGCTGCAGTTGATGTTATTTTTGATGACCATCTTATAATATCTCTTAGTGATAATGATACAATATTTAGTTGTGCAAATGTTCCTGTATTATTAGATCCACATGCTATGGACGGAGATGTATTATGGTCTTATGGAAGCAACACTTCAACTGAACCAATTCTTACTGTAACAACTGAAGGATGGTACTTTGTAACTGTGACAAGAGCCGGATGTGAAGGAAATGACAGTGTATATGTTTCATTCTGGGCACTTCCTGAAATAGACCTTGGTCCAAATGTTAGTATTTGCTTTGGTGAAACAACAACATTTACTGCTCCTGAAGGCTTTACATATCTATGGAATACAGATGAAACCACGCAACAAATAGTTGTTGATACATCTGGTATTTATAGATGTACTATAACTGACATGAACGGATGTTCGAATTCTGATCAGGTGACATTACAAATCAAGAGTTTGCCAAATGTTGACTTGGGAGCAGATTTAATTATTGATGAAGATCAAACTGTTATTCTTGCAGTTGAACCTGGACACGCTACTTATATTTGGAGTACAGGAGCTACCACAAATATGATTGTTCTAGAAGCAGGTTCACTTAGTCTTGGAGAGCATATTTTCTCGGTAACTGTTACTAGTTCACAAAACTGCGTAGCATCTGATGAGGTTAAGATAACAGTTCTTGAAGGATTATTTGTTGAAGATGAACTTATAAATAATGTTGTTCTTTATCCAAATCCAGCTGCAGGCAAGTTCTATATTGAAATTGATAATGTTGCTGAAATTGACAATATTTCAATTACTAGTATTAGCGGACAAGTTGTTAGGACATTAAATGTCTCTAATAATAAAACAGAAGTGAGTACTGAAGGAATAGCAAGAGGATTATATTTTGTTGTAATCAATTCTGATAAAGATCAAAAAGTAATTAAACTCGTAATTGAGTAGACGAATATGTTTAAATTAAAGGCTGTCGATAAGGGCAGCCTTTTTTTTTGCTAGTTCTCAACAATAAAATTTGTCTATTAACCGTTTTATGTTAATAAAAATTGAATAAAAAAACTTGCAGCATAATTTAATAAATATATTTTTGAATTTGTTGAAATATTGTTTTTCTTAATTATAGAAGATGAAAAAAGTGCTTTTTATACTATCAGTAATAATTTTTCTTGTTTTGACAGTTGTATCTTGTAAAACGACAGAGGATTGTCCTGCATACGGTCAGGTACAACTTGAAGACGAGGTAGAACAAATTGTTTAAAACCGGAATTATTTAATCCTATCAAAGTTTTATTTAACTTTGCAGTAATGTTATGATTAAGCGCAAATACATATTACTGCTGGTTCTCTTTGCAATGTTGTTTAGTATTTCATTGGATCTTTATTCCCAAGGGCAGATTGAAACGATGCGAGATCCTGATAACTATAATGAAAATACATTTGGGTTAAAAGTGAGTTCTAATGGAATTGGCTTTGATTACAGATTTTCAGAACGAATAAATTATCGATTGCGAAGATCATTTGAAATCGATTACAATACAATAAAAAGTCCTAAAGAAATCAAGGTTGTAAATCCTTATTTTGATGTTTATTCATTAAGACGTTTTGTATTTGGAAAAACTTATTTTGTTAACAACCTAAATATTAGTTACGGACTTAATCGAATGATTTTTGAAAAGAGAGATAAAAACAGTATCTCTATCCATCTTCATGGTTCATTGGGAGTAAGTTTAGCAATTAGCAAGCCTATTTATTATGAAATAGTTGACAGTATTAAGGTTATAAACGATCAACTAGTAGGTTATACCTCATTTCGACAAGTTGATGTTCATATGCAGAATAATCCGACTGATATTGTGAGCCGTGCACCGTTCAAATATGGTCTTAATGAGTTAAAATTACACCCAGGGATTAATGTAAGAGCTGGAGTCGCATTTGACTTTAGTAATGAACATCTTAGAACCAGCCTTCTAGAAACAGGTTTAGCATATAATTACTATATTGTTCCTTTTGAAGTAATGGCAGGAAAGAAACATCCGTTTTTATTTTCCATATATATAAGTTACCGATTCGGAATAAAATATGATGCAAATATAAATAGAGAGGCTCGTAGATGGGAAAAAAAGCAACAAAGACTGAATTAGTTTTGTTGATAAAGTTTTATTAAAATATTGCAAATAATAAAATAATATCGTATATTGTGAACAGAAAAAATAAGTGTTTATTAAACGTAAATAAGTGAATATGAGAAAATTAGCTTTAGGACTATCTGTCCTTGCTCTGATTGTTACCGGAACAATCATTATTCGTATGATGTCTGAAGTTGACCGAATGTATGAGCCTCGAACAGAGAAAATTGCAGTTCATGAGCAAACCGTTAGCGGCGCAGCACAGTGGTTTGCTGAAAGACGAGTGAATCTAGAAAGCGGTAATATTGATGTAAAAGATATGGAAAATGCCAAAAGGCAAATTGCCGAGTTAAGACAAAATAAAGGAGGATTAGGTCTGCAGTGGGAATATCTTGGTCCCGATAATATTGGAGGCAGATGTAGAGCAATTCTTATTGATCCTCAAAATCCAAACATAATGTATGCCGGTGGAGTATCGGGAGGATTATGGAAATCTGAAACTGCCGGAGGTTCTTGGAGACAAATAATATATGAAGGTGATGAGGAAACTAATGGAATTCCAAATTTGAATATCTCTAATATGTGCATGGCTGCAAATGGAGATATATATTTTGGAACAGGAGAGGCTTTTTATATTGGACAGGGAACTGGTAGTAGAGGTTTTGAGGGTGCAGGAATTTGGAAATCGACCGATGGAGAAAATTTTCACAGACTTACATCAACATGGTCAAGTTCTGAAAGTAAAAATACATTTGTTTATGTCGCAAAATTGGCTGCACATCCAACAAATGATCAAAAAATATTTGCTGCCACTAACAGGGGAATTCGAGTTACTGAAGATGGAGGATTAACTTGGAGCAATCCTGTTATAAACACTGTAACAAACCTTCCAATTAATGAGTTTGCTGGCGATGTTAAGATTAGTACAGATGGGAATATTTTAATTGCTAGAGTTGGTGTTCATTCATATGTTTCTCACCAAGGAGGAGCATCCGGTACATGGGATAGAATTTCCGGTACTGCTGCAGGTCAGATCCCGATGGCAGCAAGAATTGAATTTGCTATTGCACCAACTAATTCGAATATTATGTATGGTCAAGCATCAAAAGGTGATGGAACTTTATTAAATGTTTATAAATCTGAAGATGCCGGACTAACATGGACAATAATCGGTCCAGGTGGAAGTTCAGAGTTTAATCCTTTGGGAGACCAAGGAACATTTAATAACACGATTAAAGTTTTTCCTGATAACGCTGATGAATTAATTCTTGGAGGTCAATTTAGTGTATGGACTTGGGGTAAAAATTTGGGATGGGAAAAAAAATCTTTCTGGAATTTATCTCCATCAAGTTTGTATTATGTTCATGCAGACCAACATGAAATAAGATTTCACCCAACAGATCCAAATACCATTTTTGTTGGCTCAGATGGTGGTGTGTCAAGATCTATAAATAGAGGACAAACTTGGCAAACAAGAAATAAATTTTTTGGAATAACTCAGTTTTATGCAATTGGCTTTGGTCCAAAAGGTTCTGTTATTGGTGGTACACAAGATAATGGCACATTATATTATGATGTGTTTAGAACACCTAACCAGGGAATGAGATATGAATATCATGAAGTTTCTGGTGGTGACGGCGGTTACAGTGAGATTTCTCAAATTAATCCAGACATCATGTTTTCAACAGTTTATTATGGTTCATTATACCGTAATAGATTTAGAGGTGAAAGAGAAGCTACAGAAACATTCTATTCTACAAGATTAAGAAATGCTGTTGCACCAGGTGACAGGAATAGAGGACACTCTTTTATTACTCCAATCGCATTATGGGAAAGCTTCTATGATGAAAATTCTATTGATAGTGTATATTACACACCGACTATGGATTTAAGTGCTGGTACCACTGTCGAATTTGAAAGTAATATTAGTGGAGTGTTTTATGATGTAGTGCTTGAAGAAGACATTGAAGAAGGTCAAACAATTGCTCATCATGATACATATCAGAGTCGCTTAGTCGTTGGGTTTAGAGGAAGTGTATGGATGTCAAATAAACCAATGAGTGTTAGATCAGCACCTATTTGGTTGCCAGTTTTACAATTACCGGATAGTGATGGTTATTATGAGGTTGTACAACATATGCGTTGGTCTAGCGATGGCGATGTTTTGTATGTTGCAGTCACAAACCATTCGGGTGTAGGAACTGCAGGTTCATCTTTGTATAGAGTGAAAGGATTTTATGAAAATAGAATTGATTCTCTTCTTGACTTTGATAAGCCTTCTTACAATCTTGAATATGCAAAAATAGCAGTATTTAACAATAGAATAATTACCGGATTAGCAGTAGATCCCGAATTTGCCGGAAATGTTGTGATAACTTTAGGAAATTATGGTAACACAGCGTATGTTTATCATTCTATGACTGCAAATGCTGATCCTGCAGTAAGCTCTGGTATAGGAAACTTTGTGAACAAACAAGGTAATCTACCTCAAATGCCGGTTTACGATGCTTTGATTTTATGGAACGATGCTAGAAAAGTTATAGTAGGAACAGAATTTGGAGTATATTCTACTTTGGATATCACTGCTGCACAGCCTGTTTGGTATGATGAAAATGAGAAGTTTGACTATGTCGCAACCTTCAGTTTACGTCAGCAAACGCACAGAAGCGGATGGATACATGAACTAAATAAAGATAGCGGAGTTAGAAATCATGGACATATTTGGGCAGGTACACACGGAAGAGGAATTTGGACTACAAAACAATTTGAAGGACCAGTTAATATTGAGCCTCATACTGCAATGATTAAAGAAGTTCATAACTCTATTAATACTTTCCCGAATCCAGCGACAGATTATGTTAATTTTGAAATTGAACTTACAAAAAAATCCAATGTTCAAATACAGATATTTGACATGACAGGAAAGCTTGTGAGAGCTATGCAGTTTAATAATATTTTAGAGGGTAAAACACTAAAACAAATCAATGTAAATGATTTGAAAGCAGGAGTTTATGTTGTTAAAATGAAAGTTGAAAACAATATACTTAGCTCACGCTTTATTGTTAAATAACATTATAAACCATATATAAAAAGCCTTACTTTGTGAGGCTTTTTTTTTATATTTGCATTTTATTTAATTAAAAAATTTCTAAATTATGTCTAAAGTTAAAATAGCGATAAATGGTTTTGGTCGCATCGGCAGAAATGTTTTTAAAATAGCATTTGAAAATCAAAATTTTGAAATTGTTGGGATTAATGATCTTACTGATACAAAAACCCTTGCACATCTTCTGAAGTATGATTCTACTCAAGGTAAATTTGAGAAGAATATCACATTCGATAATGAATATCTAATTGTTGAAGGAATAAAAGTAAGAGTTAGTGCAGAAAGAAATCCTGCAAATATTCCTTGGGAACAAAGTCCTGATGTAGTAATAGAAGCTACTGGAATTTTTAGGTCTCGCGAATCTGCTAAAGGAGGATATGGCGATCACATTAAAAACGGAGCGAAAAAGGTTATTCTTTGTGTCCCCTCAAAGGATCAAGTGGATGCAATGATAGTGCTTGGAGTTAATGATGATGTTATTACGCCTGAACTTGAATGTGTTTCAAATGCATCTTGCACAACTAACTGTCTTGCCCCAATTGCAAAAATCTTAAATGATAAATATGGAATTGAAAATGGTTTTATGACAACAATACATTCATATACCAATGATCAACTTATTCTGGATGGTCCACATTCTGACTTAAGAAGAGCACGTGCATGTGCAGTTTCTCAAATTCCTACAACAACAGGAGCTGCAAAAGCTGTTGGAATTGTCCTTCCTGAACTTAAAGGAAAACTAGATGGTATGGCTATGAGAGTCCCTACTCCTACAGGTTCATCAGTTGATTTGGTTGTAAATTTAAAACAAGAAGTAAGCAAGGAGCAGATAAATAGGGATATTAAAGAAGCTGCAGAAGGAATTATGAAAGGAATTGTTGAATATACTGAAGATCCGATAGTTTCGGTTGATATTATTCATAATCCTCACTCTTCAATTTTTGATGCTGATTGTACAATGGTAATTGGTAAAATGGTTAAAGTCATTATATGGTATGATAATGAATGGGGATACTCAAATCGTGTTGTGGAACTGGCAGAAAAACTAATGAAAGTCTAAATAGCTTAAAATTATAAACTGAATGAGGGTTAATACCCTCATTTTTTTTATTCATATCTTAAAGCTACAATAGGATCAAGCCGTGAGGCTTTAACTGCAGGAAGATATCCTGAGGCTACTCCAACAAAGAAGCAAAGAATAACACCGACAAGAATCCAGAGCCAAGGAATTACAAATCCACCTCCTGTTATCATTCCTACTCCATTTCCTGCCATAATGCCAAGAAAAATACCCAATATTCCTCCTAATTGACCAATTATTATAGATTCGAATAAAAATTGCTGTTTGATTGTTTCTGAATTTGCTCCGATTGCTTTACGTATGCCAATTTCTCTCGTACGTTCTGCTACTGATACCAACATTATGTTCATAAGACCGATTGATGCCCCAAGCAAAGTTATTAGTCCAATGAGAGTAGCCCCAATTGTTACAACACTAATATTTTCAAGAAGCATTTCAACGAGATTGTCACTTTTAGAAATTCGAAAATTATTTTCATCATGAATAGTAAGTCTCCTGATATTTCGAAATATGCCTTCAGCTTCACTGATAGCCATTTCCAGCATAAGTGGGTCGTCGGGCATAATATTAATAACATACGAATTACTTCCACTAGAAAAATTATTACGGGCATTATTTAAGCCAACTAAACATAATCTGTCTCCATCGCCCCCAAAACTAGTTCCCTTTTCATTTAATACTCCTATTATTCTATAACGTCTGTTTCCAATACTTATGTTTTGATCAATCGGATTCGTATTTCTATCAAACAAGTCCTTAGCAAGTGCACTGCCAATAATTACAAGATTGTCTCCGGAAATAACTTCAGAACTAATAAAATTGCGACCCATATTTATAGAATTTCCTGAGCTGATAATATAGTTTTCATCAATGCCCAAAACCGATATATTGGGATTAGTTTTTTCATCCATATATTTCACTGTTGCCGTACTTGAAGCTCTTAACGAAATGCTTACAATGGCAGGAAAGGAATATCCCTTTTTAAATTGAATTGCATCGTCATAACTAATACTTAGATTTGGCAATCTTCGTCTGCCTTGACTTGGTGAGCCGGCACTCATTCTTTCCATACTTATAGAGAAAGTATTGGAGCCCATGCGTTGAAATTCACTGCTAATAGTGTTTTTTATAGACTCCACTGCGGTGAGAATACCAACTAAAGCCATAATACCTATTGCAATTATTAGAACCGTAAGTATAGTTCTCAGAATATTCGATCGAATAGAATTGAAAGAAATTCTGAAATTTTCACGCAGAAGATCTAGTTTAATCATATTACAAAATTAACTTTTTTTTATTCTTTTCAAGAATTATTTAATTTCATCAATTACATGTCTTGAGATTTTTATTTTTGCGTTTGTTTTATTATCTTTGATAGAGTACATAAAAAACAATTATGCAATTTAATGAAATAGAAAATATAGAACTCAGCTATCTTACAATTGACGATTATCGTGAGTTGAGAAGTGGGATATCATCAGCTTATGGAAATATGACTAATGCTCAGTGGCAACCTGATCAGATAAAAGCATTGTTAAAAAAGTTTCCTGATGGTCAAATTGTTGTTAAAGTTAATGGTAAACTTGCAGGATGTGCATTGTCAATTGTAGTTGATTATTTCAAGTTTTCGGTTAATCATACATATAAGGAAATAACAGGAAATTATACCTTTAATACTCATACAGATGACGGAGATGTTTTATATGGGATTGAAGTATTTATTATTCCTGAATATCGAGGTTTAAGATTAGGTAGAAGACTATATGATTACAGAAAAGATTTATGTGAGAAACTAAATCTCAGGGGAATAGCATTTGGAGGTCGTATCCCTAATTTTCATAAATATTCCGATAAAATGACACCTAAGGAATATATAAGCAAGGTTAGAAGTCGTGAAATTGACGATCCTGTATTAAATTTTCAAATTTCAAACGATTTTCATCCTGCGAGAATAATTAAAGGATATCTCGAGGGCGATAAAGCATCAAATGAATATGCAGTTTTACTTGAGTGGGATAATATATACTACGAAAAACCCAGCAATAAACTAGTGAGTGTGAAGAAAATTGTCAGACTTGGACTTATACAATGGCAAATGAGACTATATCGCGATCTTGATGAGCTATTGCAACAAGCCGAGTTTTTTATAGATTCAGTGTCGAGATACAGATCAGATTTTGCTCTTTTCCCCGAGTTCTTTAATGCTCCACTGATGGCTGAAAATAATCATCTTTCAGAACCTGAGGCAATTCGAGAACTTGCAAAATACACCGAAATAATTATTAGAAAATTTTCCGATTTTTCAATTTCATATAATATTAATATTATTACAGGCAGCATGCCCGAAGTGAAAAACGAAAAACTATACAATGTAGGATATCTGTGCCGACGAGACGGAACAATTGATAGATATGAAAAACTTCATGTAACACCTGATGAGGTTAAAGTGTGGGGAATGGTTGGAGGCACAGAACTTAAATCATTTGATACTGACTGTGGAAAAATTGGAGTATTAATTTGTTACGATATAGAATTCCCTGAGCTTAGCAGAATATTGGCTGATGAAGGCATTGATTTGCTATTTGTTCCTTTCTTAACCGATACACAGAATGGATATTCCAGAGTGAGACATTGTGCTCAAGCGCGTGCGATTGAAAACGAATGCTATGTCGCAATAGCCGGAAGTGTCGGAAATCTACCAAAGGTTCATAACATGGACATACAGTTTGCTCAGTCAATGGTATTTACTCCTTGCGATTTTGCATTTCCATCAAATGGAATTAAAGCAGAAGCAACTCCAAATACAGAAATGATACTTATTGCTGATGTGGATATAGATCTGCTTCGAGAATTAAACCAATTTGGAAGTGTCAGAAACCTGAAAGATAGAAGACACGATATCTTTAAATTAACAAGGTCTGAATAAACTGTAAGTGCTAATCCTTATATTATAATATGTGAGTCCATGGTCTACAGATATTTCCGTATTCAATTATTTTTTGTATCTCTTTATCTTATTTATACAAGATCTGCCAGAGCATAATTTTCCGAAAAACTATCTCTGCGATTTATATCATTAAGCCTATTAATTTTCCTTTGTATATATCATAACGCAGACTAGGTTTATTTAAAACAGGGTAAAAACAAATTTTGTCATTTTTCAAAACGTATTTGTGAATTTCGGGGTAGTATTTTAGATATTTTTCTACTTGTTTGTTGAAAAACAGCATAATAATTTGGTTAATATACTTATATTTTATATTATTGCTTTGTATTGGGATAAAAGTCAAATAGTACGATTTCGTCTAAGTTTGTTTAAGTGTTCGATATTCTATATAATGAATTAACTATCAATATAATAATATGAAAAAACTTAAATTTGGTACATCAACAGTAGTTGTTTTGATTGTTTCGTGTACTTTGCTTTTGAATTCATGCAAAAAAGGACCTTTGCCTTTTGTTGAAACCATGATGGATGTATTTGATATTACTGTAAATTCTGCAACTAGTGGTGGTATGGTACCATCTGATGAAGGCTACGTAATTATTGCTCGTGGTGTTTGCTGGGCTGAGCATAATCAACCAACAATAGATGATTATAAAACGAGTGATGGAGACGGTGCAGGTCATTTTATTAGTGAATTAACAGGCTTAACTCCATCTACAAAATACTATGTAAGAGCCTATGCAACAAATGAAAATGGGACTTCATATGGGAGTACCATTAGCTTTACTACATTATCGATAGAGTATCCGACAGTTACAACCGCTTTGGTTTATGGTGTTACTCCAAATTCTGCTAACTGTGGTGGCAATGTTACTGATGACGGTGATTCTGAGATAATCGCCAGAGGCGTTTGTTGGAGTACAGACGAAGCAAATGTTACTATTGCAGATTTTAAAACTGAAGATGGCTCAGGTATTGGAGAATTTTCTAGTGTATTGAGCGAATTGCAGCCAAGCACTACTTACTATGTAAGAGCTTATGCAACAAATGCAAAAGGAACTGCATATGGATCAAAAATATCTTTTACAACACCCGGACCACCATCAGCTTCTGTGTTGAATGTAGATTTCATAACAATGAATTCTTGTGTTGTGAATGCTGAAGTACTGGCAAATAATGGAGCATCTATTTTTGAAAGGGGTTTATGTTGGTCGGTAAATGAAAATCCTACTCTCAACGATAATTGGGAAAGAATTAGTTGTGGCTCTTATAACTATTCATGCATGGGAACTTATACAGGATTTGTTCACAGTCTTAATCCCGGAACAAAATATTATGTTAGATCTTATGCAAAAAACAACCATGGCACCGGATATGGAAATCAGATTAGTTTTACAACATTAACAACCGACCCTTGCGAAGGAATAACTTCTGTTACAGATAGCAGAGATAATAATACATATCAAGTGGTGGCAATAGCAAATAAATGTTGGATGGCTGAAAATTTGCGTTATTTGCCTTCTGTAAATACTAATAGTCAATTTTCTTCTTTGGGAAATACAGGACAAAGAGCTTATGGGGTTTATGACTATAGTGGGAGTGATGTTAATGCAGCAAAATCTCATGTAAATTATATGAAATATGGAGTATTATACAATTGGTATGCTGCTACTAATTTAGGAGGAAATGGGAATAATAATCCCAGTGGAATAAAAGGAGCATGCCCTTCAGGCTGGCATTTACCGAGTCAGTCGGAGTATCAGCAATTATTGGACTATCTTGGTGAAAAAGATTATGCAGGTGGACATCTTAAAGAAACAGGTGAGTATATTCATTGGAATAGTAATAGTGGGGCTACTAATACCACAGGATTTTCTGCCAGAGGCGCAGGAAATAGGAATGCAGGGAATGGCGTATATTACGACTTAAGAGTTACAACTTTCTTTTGGACTACAACTTTGACTGAATGGAGTAATGATTATCCTGGTAGATTTAAATTGTACAATTCTGGACCTTCAGCTAGTTTGTCCGGAGATTCGGCGGGACATGGTGGTTCGGTTAGATGCGTAAAAAACTAGATTTGAACTTTATAAAAATTTAACTATGAATAAGTTATTTCTATTTTTAATCCCACTTATATCATTCGTGGCGTGTAATAAGGATGAGATGTCTAATTTTGACGATAGCTATATAAAAATTGAATATCTCGGTGATGAAATTCAAACAGATACTATCATTTTTACTATAAATGATTATTATGCATTAACTGTTAAATCACAATCAAATAATAGCAGTAAACCGCGTTTTTATAAAAAAATAGATAATCTTGAAATTGTCAATATTTCTGAAACAAACGAAATAGTGCGTATTAGTCAAACCTACGGTAGTGGATATAGAGAAATCAGTGACATAATAATCGATTTAAATAATGGTGATTATGAAAATGTTGAAATATTAAACTACATAATACGAATCGGAGATAAAAATAATGGAGAAATACTCAAAACTATCTACATAAAAATTGAATAAGATAGCTCCTGAAAATGATAAACTAAAATCTCTAACTGCTTCATTTCATGAGATAAAACAATAATTGTCTTTCATTATCCAACATATAATAGTTTATTGTCGAAAAAAGTGTTTACTTTGCAATGAATAAAACTATTGCTTAAATATGCACTCGTCTGAAAGAAAGAATAAAGCATTCATCACCTGTAGTTAAGCGTCCGGCAGAATTTTATTTATTAAAAAACTTAATTAATTCATTAATAAAACGACAAAAAATCTATGGCAAAATCCCAAGAATCGTTCAATAAAAAGGATGTAAGAAACAAAAAAGAACAAAAAAAGAAGGAAAAAGAAAAAAAGAAATTACAACGTAAAGCAAATGATAAACCAACTTGTTTGGATGATATGATTGCTTATGTTGATGAAAATGGGATGCTAACATCCACTCCTCCAACCCCGGGCAAAAAGAGAGAAGGAAAACTCGAAGATATAGAAATTAGTGTTCCAAAACGAATAGACTTGCCTCCATCAAACCCAATAAGAAAAGGAGTAGTAACATATTTTAATGAATCTAAAGGTTTTGGATTTATAAAAGATATGGAAACACAAGAGAGTGTTTTTGTTCATGTAAAAAGTATTCTTGAGGATATTAAAGAAAATAATATTGTAAGCTTTGAGGTAGAGATGGGGCATAAAGGTCCAACAGCTGTTCGTGTAAAATTATTTAAGTAGAACGAAACGAATAAGACTTGTACAAATTATTGACTAGTTTATTTGTACTTTAATAATTAAAACGACGTAATGAATTTTTTATCACTTAAAATTATTGATCCAATTCTTGATGCACTTCGAGAAGAAGCTTATACAATACCAACACCTATACAGGAACAAGCAATTCCAATAATACTTGAGAAACGCGATTTATTAGGATGTGCACAAACAGGTACCGGAAAAACGGCAGCATTTGCAATTCCAATTTTACAGTTGCTGAGCACAGCTTTTACTAACGATAAAAAGCGAAATGTCCGATGTCTGATACTTACTCCGACTCGAGAGTTAGCCATACAAATTGGTGAAAGTTTTGACGCTTATGGCAGACATACACGAATAACTAATACTGTTATTTTTGGGGGTGTAAATCAAAATCCTCAAACCAATTCGTTACGAGGTAATGTAGATGTTATAATTGCTACTCCCGGAAGATTCTTAGATTTATTCGATCAAGGATTCATTCGATTAAATAAAATTGAGATTTTTGTATTAGATGAGGCTGACCGTATGTTGGATATGGGGTTTATACATGATGTAAAGAAAATAATTTCTTTACTGCCTATTGCTAGGCAAACTCTATTTTTTTCTGCTACAATGCCTCCTCAGATTGTTAAATTGGCAAATACAATTTTAGAAAAGCCTGCAAAAATTGCTGTTACTCCGGTTTCGTCGACTGTTGATATTGTGAACCAATATGTCTATTTTGTAGATAAGGGAAATAAAAATTCATTATTGATAAATGTATTAAATGACAAGAATATTAAAACAGCCTTGGTTTTTACTCGTACGAAACACGGTGCAGATAAACTTGTAAGGATATTGACCAAACATAAAATTAAAGCCGAAGCAATTCATGGGAATAAGTCGCAGGTAGCTCGACAAAGAGCCTTGTCTAATTTCAAAGAACAAAGTACGAGGGTATTAGTTGCCACTGATATTGCAGCCAGAGGTATTGATGTAGATGATTTAGAGTTTGTTATTAACTATGAAATGTCTAATGTTGCAGAAACATATGTGCATCGCATTGGAAGAACCGGACGTGCAGGAGCAAAAGGTACGGCTATATCATTTTGTGATGCCATAGAAAAAGCATATTTGCGAGATATAGAAAAACTTATTTCTAAGAAAATAGAAGTTATAGATAATCACCCCTTTCCTTTAATAGATCACGATCCTGTAAAGAAACCAAAGCCTCAATTTGAAAAGAAATCAATTGAACAAAAAGGTAGCTTTCGTTCAGCTAAACTTTCTAATAGAACTAATAGAGAAAGGTCACATAAAAAGAAATAAGAATTATCTTATTAGTTTTTTAAAGCTAAACTTGTGTATTTAATATAATTTTTATTTATTTTTCAAAACAATATAAATGAATACGTAAACTTAGTTAGTGGAATAATAATATCACTAAGGCTAGGACTAAAAAGTTTGTTTAGAAACTAGTTATAGACAATTGTACGAAGACACTAAATATGAATAAATATTAAGCTTAAAAATTAAAAAAAATGAAACAGATTCTCATTATGTTTTTAATTTGTATTTCGACAAATCTTTTTTCTCAAGAAGAGCAAGGTAGTGAACAGCCTGAAAAACGAAACAGTATTACAATTGGAATTTTGCAAGTAGGAGGTTCCCTAATTGGAGCTGATGTTGAATTTTTGCTTACCGACCGATTTGGATTTTGGAGCGGGGTGGGGTTGGTTGGTCAATTGGAACTGTAATAGGCGGAGGAGAACCTAACTGGACAATGGCTGGAATTGGAGCAGGATTAATTGTGGTAGCAATTCTAATTAGTCAGAGTTTTAATAAAAAAGTCAAACATGCAGTCGAGACTTATAAGGGTGGATTACAGACAAGTTCATTTTGGGATAAAAATGAATTAAAATTAATATTGACAGGAAACGGAATTGGACTGACATTGATTTTTTAAGAAATACTGTCCACAAAATAGTATATAAAATATTTGACAATCAGCAGTTTATCGAGCGTTTCAACTCGTATTAAAAGCACTTGTAACTTGACATGACAGTGCTTCGTAATCCCAAATCCCGGTAATAACCCCAAAATATTAAGCTTATTATCTTATTATTCCAATGTAAAAAAATAAATACTCTGGCAAAGACCTATTTTTTAATACCTAAATGTTAAAAGGAAATGAAAACCATTATTTTGGTTGAAAGTAATGTGTGAATGATGTAACTGATTCCTGAAATTGTGTAGTACTTTATTAAATTTATATCCTCAACTTTGTACACAAATAAAACAGATAAGTGATTCGAAAATGAATCACCCCTAGTAATACGCGCAGGTTAACTTTAATTTTGTAAAAAAAACTAAATAATTACGAATTATTTTAAAACCAGATTTCATATGCATCTGTCTTTTCAAAAAGTATTTTATGTCATAGCTTCGGTTGTAGGTATATTTGCTATTTTAATTTTGGCAAAAACAGTGCTTATTCCTTTAGCATTTGCTTTTTTATTAGCATTTATACTATTCCCTGTAGCCAGGAAATTTGAATCTTGGGGTGCAAATGAAATATTTTCGGCTTTACTCTCCATTCTAGTATTATTGCTGATAATTGGAGGAGTCATTTTTCTTTTCTCAAATCAAATCATCCAACTTACAGAAAACTTAACAGATTTTAAAGTTAAAGTTATCACTGTTTTTGCGGATACCACATTATTTATCAATGAAAACATTGGTTTTTTAACACATCTTGAAAAAGGAGAGTTATTTGATGAGATTAAACACTGGTTAAGCGAGTCGGCTGGAACATTGTTAAGCCAGACTTTTAATAGTACAACTAACATCATTTTTGGTTTAGTAAGCTCAATTATATTTGCTTTCTTGATACTAATTTACAGAAAAGGGATGGTTCGGGCTTTGGTTCGCTTTTATCCTAAGGAGCATAGAGAAAAGTCCTTCAAAATGTTTAAAACTGTTCAGCAGGTAGGACAAAAATACCTTTTCGGAATGATGGTAGTTATGCTAATACTGGGATTTGTGAACAGTGTCGGACTTTGGATTATTGGTATTGACAACCCTTTCCTCTTTGGTTTTTTAGCTGCTTTATTAGCCCTTATTCCTTATGCTGGAACCTTTGTTGGTGCAGCCATTCCTATATTATATTCTTTTATATACCATGATTCTATTTGGATGCCAATAACCATAGCTATTTTCTTCTGGGTTGTTCAGTTTATTGAAAGTAATTATCTAAGTCCAAAAATCGTTGGAGGAAATTTAAAAATTAACGCGTTAACCACAATTTTAAGCATTATAGTCGGTGCTGCGGTTTGGGGTATAGCCGGCATGATTATATTTTTACCCTTTGTTGCCATGTTCAAAGTGATTTGTGAAAAGTATGCAGAACTTAAGCCCATAGCTTTGTTGATGGGTGAGCATAGTAAGACGAAAAATATCAATGATAATTTTATTGGGAAATTGTTTATAAAGATAATAACTTGGTTTTCTAAATTTCGAACCACTCAAAAAATAAAATAAAAACTGATGAATGAATAAGCAAAAAATGTACTTACACTAAAATTATACAGTGACAAGTTTTACAAAGACACAAGGAGTTAAGTCTGTTTAGCTTGAGGAGAGCTAACATGCCTGCTGAAAAAATTATGGTTATATTTGTATCGGAGTAGCAAGCTAAAAGCTTAATGATTCTCAAGCTGCCCGAAATCAAACCTCGTGCGTCAGCAACAAGGCATAGAAAAACAAAATTCAAACTTTACAAATTCCATTAATTTGAAAACGAAATAGAAAAAGTGTCTGACAGGCAAGACAGAATAATTCGTTTTTTGAATTACTAGTGATGCGTTATGGAAAAGACAGCTCTTTTCAAATAATCTGGGATAAACGATTCAGACGGCTCATAAGTCGGCAAAAATGTTGGTTTGGGAACATGTACCATATGTCTTATTAACGAAATTTCTGGTTCTTCGAATTTTATAAAACCTTATTACCTCAGTAATCCCGGTAATAACCCCCAAATATTTACCTTATTATCTTATTATTCCAATGTAAAAAAATAGATACTCCGACAAAAGACGTATTTTTTGAATACCTAATATTTAAAGGAAATGAAACCCATAATTTGGGTAAAAAAAGTGTATTGAGAGAATGATGTAAACTTTCACAAAAGTAGTGTAACACTTATTACTTTAAAGATTATAAACTTTGTATTTCCAATATAAACATTATCTAAAAGTAAATCATTATGGCAGAAATTAAGATTGAACGAAAAAAACAAATTTGGTTGGGCTTATTGGCAGTCCTCGTTATAGCTGGATTGCTTATTTATTTCTTAGTATATTATGATAACGGGAAAAATACAAGGGATGTTGCTGAAGTTGATTATTCCGCCAATACGAACGAAGCTGAGATCTTTTCAGTTGAAATAAATAACAGTACTGTTGCGGCTTATGTAAATTTTATTGAAAACACTAAGAAAAAGATGAGCCTGAATCACGCATATACAAATGAAGCTCTGTTAAAACTAACTGATGCTACAAATGCGATAGCCAATGAAGTTGGATATGATATTCAGGCAGATTTAGAAAAGGTAAAGGAATACGCAAAGATGATTACAGACGATCCTTATGAAACAACGCATGCCGATAATATTAGAGACGCAGTTGATATTTTAACCAATGTATTACAAAATATCCAAAAGGCAAATTATCCAGACTTGACAGATGAGGTTGAAGAGTTAAGAAGTGCAGCAAAATCAATAAAGCCAAAAGTACTTACACTTGACCAAAAAGATGCAGTTAAGAATTACTTCGCAAAGGCTGCTGAGCTTCTTAGAAAAATGAATTAAATTTAATCTTTAAATAATTTGAATGATGACAGATACAAACAAAAATCTTTTTAAGCTGGAAGACTTATCCAGTTATAAAGTGTCCGAAAATTATAGCGATGTGCGGGGTTGGGATGTAATAGATGCAAATAACCGCACCATTGGGAAAGTAGATCATTTGCTGGTAAATAAAACTTCCGAACGTGTGGTTTACCTTGATGTTGAAGTGGATGAAAACTTAATTGAGGAGGGGTATAATACTTATCAAGATAAGGTAAGTGATGGTGTTCATAAGTTTTTAAACAAGGATGGTGAAAATCATCTTATCATTCCCATCGGAATGGCAAATATTGATAAGAAGAACCAACTTGTATTTACAAATGAAATTGATAGTTCTACTTTTGCGAAAACCAAACGCTTTAAAAAAGGAGATGTTATTGATTTTGCCTACGAATTAAATTTAGTTCGCCATTATAGGGGAGATAACACTATTCATAATTCGAATGCTGTTGAAGGGTTTTATGACCGCGAAGAGTTCAATAATGCATTTCATAATAAAGATTTGGCATAACAAACATGGAATTACTCACAAAAGAATTGATTCAGGAACTCTTGGCAACTCATCAAATCCCTTGCCTTTCGATATATATGCCGACACACCGAAATCATCCGGAAAATCTACAGGATATAATCCTTTATAAAAACCTTGTTGGGCAATTGAAAGAATCATTGTTGCAGAAGTATTCAGCCGGTGAGGCAAAAAAGCATCTTGAATCTTTCGAAGCTCTTGCTGAAGATAATAATACATGGAATCATACCTTTAAAGGTATGGCAATTTTTAGTGCAAGTGGTTTGTTCAAAGTTGTTGGTGTACATACATCTTTTGCGGAATTGGCATTAGTGGCTGACAGTTTCCATATCAAGCCTTTGTGGCAATATCTTCAATCTCGCGACAATTTTCACGTTCTTGGTTTAACCTTACATAACATTCGCCTTTTTGCTGGCAATCGTCGCTCACTTTCTGAGGTTAAATTTGCCTCTGATATTCCAACAACAATTATCGAAGCACTTGGCGAAGAATTGACTGATAAACATTCAACTATAGCATCCTATGGTGGTGTAGGTGGCGAAAGTACAAGTATGCACCATGGTCATGGTAGTAAAAAGGATGAAACTGAGAAAGATGCTGAAAGATTTTTTCGTGTCGTTGCCAATACAATTGATGAACGTTTTTCAAAGCCTACAGGTTGGCCTCTTATTCTTGCTGCATTGCCCGAACACCACAAACTTTTTGGAAAAGTAAATAAAAATCCTCTTTTGGTTTCTAATGGTATCGCAATAAATCCTTCATCAGTTTCAGTGGATAAACTTGCAAAAATGGCATGGGAAATAATGGAACCTGAGTATAAGCTGAAACTTGACAGTCTGGTTGAACTATTTGAGCAGGCAAGAGCAAATGGTAAAGGCAGCGATGACTATAAGGAAGTTGCTGTTGCGGTAGTCGAGGGACGAGTCGACACACTTATTGTTGAGGCAGACCGAATAATCTCTGTTAGGATTACAAATCTTGTATCTGGGAATACACAGAAAAAAGATTTGAGTAATCCGAAAGTTGATGATCTGCTGGACGATATGGGAGAATTGGTAATAAAATTGGGAGGACAAGTGATGGTGCTACCAAGCGAAAAGATGCCTTCTGAAACCGGATTGGCAGCAATATTTCGTTATTAATTTAATAAAATGAAAAGAAATGCATATACAATTTAATATAGATAAAAATGTAACAAAAAGCGAAGAACTGATTGATTCTTCAACTGCTTTATTATCAGAAAATCTAAGTAGGTTCACTCAGCAAATAACACGTGTAGAAGTGCATATCTCGGATGAGGATGGCAATAAAAATGGGTTTAACAATAAGCGTTGTATGTTGGAAGCACGACTTGCAGGGATGAACCCAATAGCAGTTACTAACGACGCAAGCACCTATGAACAGGCTACTTTTGGAGCTATTGACAAATTGAAAACTTCTTTAGAAAAAATAACAGGACGGCTAAAAGATTATTAAAATCCGAAATAAGCTAATCACAAAGCTTAAGCTATAATCATAAAATTATAACACTCGATGCCCAAACATCAGGCGGACTACTTATCTGCTGCAAAAAAGAAAAAGCCAATCTAATACTACAAGAACTAAAACAAAGCTACCCCAGAACCACAATTATAGGAAAAGTAATAAAAATTGGTGAAGTTGGGGTGAGGTTTTGTTAGAGTAAACTTTTTTTAATAAAGTCCTTTGTTATTCTAGAAAATATTCTTTTATTTGCTTTTAGTTATTAAAAATATCATGTACCTATAATTTTAATTAAAAAAAGACTATTAAAAAATGATTGTGAATAAACGTACCTTTGGTAGGGCAAGCGGCTAGTTAGCGAGCAATTTCTTTTGGGCGAAATATTTGGAGCTCTTTCAGCAGTTTTTG
>OBJA01001022.1_pt1 | contig 21073 bp, 20 predicted proteins | sample 1519751 | NCBI WGS metagenome assembly OBJA01 (sample SAMEA3881238, study PRJEB22517) | soil metagenome | biome: lake sediment; feature: soda lake sediment; material: sediment, water from around vicinity | place: India | collected 2013-12-23 | depth 3 m
GGATGGAGAACTGCTGATTGCAAAGGGTGTCACACTGATTCAGCAGCATGTGGATGCTCTCAAACGACGTGGGATAGAGAAAATATTCGTTAAAAGCACTTCTGAAGAGGAGGAGCTGAGTAGAATTCTGTCAACCCAATTCACGAGTTTTGATGAGCTGAGCTTTGATTCACTTTCCAGCATAAAAAGCAGTCCTCCGCTGGAAATCAGTACAGAGCTTTCTGCTATTCATCCCGGCAGAGATGGTCTTATTCAGCTCATGGCCAGCCCAAGATGCGCAAGTCTTGACAATAAATTAAAGGAGGGGCGTTCACCCGATAAGCCGGTTGGTCCAGCCCTGAAAAATGGCGCAACTCAACTGAAACCAGGTGAACGATCACCATTTTACAAATCATCTATGCTTTCGACGTATGAACAGGCACTCGCAAAAACCCGGTTTATCCTGGACAGTATTGCAAAAGGTGAAGAAATTACCGAGAGTATTATCCGTTCCGTCGTCGAGCAGTTTATAAAACATTTTCTTACTGATCGTGATATTCTGCTGAATCTCTCTGGTATTAAATCCACCGACCCTGACTATATCTACCATCATTCTCTCAACGTATGCATCATATCTATTAGTATTGCCGCATCTTACGGCTACAATGAATTTCAGGTAACAGAAGCAGGCATGGGGGCATTGCTTCATGATGTTGGTATGCTTCTGGTCCCACAACAGATACGACTCAAAAAAGGAAGATTGACAGAAGATGAGTGGTTTGAGATTCAGAAACACCCCATTTTGGGCTTGCACCTCCTTGAGAAAATACAAGATCTTCCTGAATCCGTACCCTTCATGGCCTATCAATGTCATGAGCGGGAAAATGGAAAAGGATACCCCAAACAGCGCAGCAGCAGATTGATTCACAATCTTGCCAAGATCGTTGCGGTTGCAGACGTGTTCGAAGCACTTTCTTCAAAAAGAGCATATCGGGATAGCTTTATCCCTTATAAAACTATGGAGCTGGTTATAAAAATGACACGGCAAGGATTGATCTCTGGTGAGTTTGTAAAATCTCTTCTGGAGTACATGTCTCTATTTCCGGTAGGAAGCATTGTAGAGTTAAGCAATAAATGTTATGGAAAGGTAATACGTTCGAACGATGCCTCATTTGCCAAACCTCTCATCTGTGTTCTGACCGATCCTCATGGAAATGTGCTGCCGGAAAATCAGTTGTATATAGAAGACTTGGCCAGAAATACCAATATCCAGATCGTTCGGGCTCATCCGTCAACAATTTTCAGCCAGGACCTGATGCAGGGCTTCTGATACAAGCGGTGATTATTCTACAGATTGACTCAATCAGAGAGTAGCGTATCCAGTTCATCTGCGTTCCGGGCGATTCTCATAAACAGTTCAAAACCTGATACTTCCAGTACTTCAAGAACACTTGGTCTTGGACTGAAGAGAATAAGTTTTCCCCCTGTGCGTTCCATGTTCACATGAGCTCTGACCAATACGCCCAAGCCCTGGCTACTAATAAAACTGAGACGATCCACATCGACAATAACCTGGTTAGGGCTGTTTTCAACGCTGGTCTCAATAGCACGTTCAAATGCCACAAGATCCTCTTTCAACCAGAGCTGCCCGATTAATACGATACAGGCTGTATTACCTTGTACGGTGCACGATAATTCCATACTACTTCCGGGAATGGTATTTTCTTCCGAGTATCCGGTTACCTTTGCTATTCAATTCAACTTCATCCAGATAATGATGAATGAGATATAACCCTCTGCCATGATCTTTCATGCGGTTTTCCGGGAGAATAGGGTCTGGAATACAGGTATAATCGTACCCCACCCCTTCATCGATCACACTTATCGCTGCAGCATTTCTATTAACAACATAGAATACAATCACCCGTTTTCCCTTATCCCCGCAATTACCATGAAGTATCGCATTAGTAATCATTTCAAAAATGCAAATTTTGAACTGCTTTATGGTCTTATCACCAAAGCCATTCCGATCCATCTCTTTAAGGATTATGGCGCAAACTTTCTCGATATCCTCAAGTTGATTGACAATTATAATATTCGGTTCATCAGCCCGTGTAAACCCGGAATCAGCCAATAGATAGTCCGAGTCGCCAATCTCTATGCACAAGAGGGTAAAATCATCACGCAACGGTGCTCCATTGCAAAACTGAATCTGATTTTCAATAATGGTATCAAGTATTTCATTTAATTCGAGATGTGCACAACTAGCGAAGGCAGCCTTTAAGCGCTCTCCCCCATATAATTTTCCATCCGGACTGCACCCCTCGGTCAAACCGTCGGTATAAAACAGGATTTTATCATCAGGTTCAAGAGCAATCGTCTGCTCCCAGTACTCAGCAAGATTCAACAATGCCGAATGCCCTATAAAGAAGCCTTTTCCATCGAGGCGTGTCACCGAACCAGACCTGGTATTGTAAACCAGTGGCGGAACATGACCGGCACGCGAAAAAACCATGCAGTTCTTAATAGGATCTATTATCCCCAGAAAAGCCGTGAGGTACTGTTCCGTCTGAATGAAACGGCACAACTGCATGTTTACTCCCCGGAACACATCTGCAGGGGATTCGGTTTTCTCGATGTAATGGGCAAAAAGCATTTTAGCCATCGCACCAATAAGAGCGGCCGGCACCCCATGGCCCGAGACATCGAAAATCAATACTGCAATCTTCTGCCGTGGTGTGATGATGATGTCGTACAGGTCACCACCGACTTTTCCAGTGGGAATGTACACTGCCGCAGATTTGACATTGACCATATCAGGAAACTCTTTTGGCACGAGTCCTTCCTGAATCTGCTTTGCCATCTCCAGCTCATCGTCCATATCCGAGTGAATCTTACCCAGATTATGCCGAGCCTCTTTCAGTTCGGTTGTCCGTTGAGATAATTCCTGCTCCAGATTGTGGAGCTGTTTCAGTAATGCTTGTTTTTGGGACCGCAGCTTGCGGGTATATTCAAGGAGTGAAGCTCTTTTGTGGCGCTCTGCATGCAGTGCTGCCGCTAATGTCTGTTCCTGGTTTTCTTTGTCATGCAATATCATGTAAACGGATCAAATGGAATGATTTTTTTTCTTTTCAGCCGTTCTTTATCACGAGCAGCAGCTTTTTTAAGTATCTGTTTCTCTTCTTTGGTTAGAGATTCCATCCCTTCCCGGGCAATTTTCTCGAGAATCGGATCGACCTCCCGTTCAAAGAAAGCCTTGCGTCCGGCCTCTTCTTCAGCTCGCCTGCGACTGAGCCTCTCAGAGCGCATCGTGGATATGTTCTCGAAGAACCCGGTAAACAAAGGATACAATTTTACATAGCTTAATGCCACAACTATTCCACCAAGATGAGTGATATGTGAGATAACTCCCCCGGAAGAAAACGCACCAAAGAGAGAAAGAAGCGCATATCCCAAAATCACAATCCGAATATTCACCGGAAGAATAAAAAAGAGCAAAACCTGCCGATGAGGGAAATAATAGGCATACATCGTCAGTACGCCCAGAACGGCTCCTGATGCACCGATAACAGGGGTTAAGCTCATTCTGGCATTGAACAGGTTCAGCAGACTGAAAAAACCAGAACCGATTCCACAGATAAAATAGAAATAAGTAAAACGCTTTGTTCCCCAGATCGTCTCAATCTCGTTGCCAAACATCCAGAGCATGAGAAGATTGAACAAAATGTGAAAGGGAGCATTAGGATCGTGGAGGAACATATAGGAGACCAGTCTCCAGAACTGTCCCTGGGCAAAGGTCAGATACGGGATCAGAGACCCCCAATTGAGGAGCAACCGACCGGTTTGCGGAATAACCTGAAATACATACACCACGAGCGTCGCTATCAGAATGGTCTTAATTCCGCGGGAAATTCCCGGTGTCCCAAATGACATCATGATCTGTGCCCGAATTTCTCCAATAGTCTTTGTTTCACAATTTCTGGAACAAATGAGGTAATATCGCCATGCAAAGACCCGATTTGTTTTACCATTGTGGAGCTGAGATAGGTGTATTCTGCACTGGGCATCAAAAAAACGGTTTCTGACTCAGAAAGCAGGTTTCGGTTTGTAAAAGCCATCTGAAACTCATATTCAAAATCGGATAATGCACGTAAACCTCTGATCAGAACCGATGCATTGTGTTCTCTAAGACAGTTCACAATCAGGCCGGAATACTTAATCACTTGTATTTCTGGCACCATCTTAACCGATTCACGAACCATCTCCAGACGTTCTTCAACTGAAAAGAGCGGATTCTTGCTGGGATTTTCAGCAACCACAGCAATCACTCTGGGAAAAATCTTTGATGCCCTGATCATAATATCAATATGGCCATAGGTAATCGGATCAAATGTTCCGGGATATAACGCCGTTCTCATCTATCTATCCTCTTCTTTATCGCTGGCTCTATAAAAGACAACCTCTGTATCGCCAAAAACCCGGACATCGAAGGCTTCATCAGGAGATTCCCCCCCCCTCCTTCGTTCATACACCAGAACCCCATCATCGGAAAGCAAATGACGAATGTCAGAAATAAGGTTCGCAAGATTATCATCTGCATAGGGTGGGTCAAAAAATATTAGCGAATACTTCTTTCCCACACACCTGATAAAAGCTCTTATATCCTGGACAAAAACCCGACACTGCTCCTCAATACCAAAAGTTTTGAGATGCTGGCGGATACAGTCTGCCCTGCGCCGGTCCTTCTCAACAAAATCAACACTTGAAGCACCTCTGCTTAACAACTCTATTCCAAAGATTCCACTTCCTGCGCACAAATCTGCAACAACAGATCCCTCAATACAGGGTTTAAGTATTTCTGCAACCGATTCTCGGGTACGCTCAAGTGTTGGACGAAAAGCATTGCCTCCCCCAGGAACATTCAGGAATCTTCCCTTCATTATTCCGGAGATAATCCGTAATTTCATCGAACAACTATTCTTTCAGGGTAATCAGAATATCTGCATCAATCTGTACAACCGAGCCATTTCTGGCTTTCAAATTGACTTTTTTAAAAGCACATGGAATCCGATCTTTATGCAACTGCAAGATAAGTCGCACAAAATCTTTGTAGGTTGATGTACCGGAAAATTGGTAGACGAAACGGCGATAAGCCCCTACTTTTTCTGCTGATATCTGAGATGGTGTACGAAATGTAACATCATTGAGAGTCGCGATATCAGAAATTTTCCTGACCAGTCCGGCAAGATCTTCACGCGCAGGAATGTGGTTTATTGCCTGGAACGGATCAGCGGCATCAAGGCCGTACTCGGTCTTGCATGTAACGACAAACCGAAATCCCTTCCCTGCATTGGATGTAATATACGAATAGGGCTTCTGCAACAATTGCAATTTTTCATTCTTAAGAGCAGTAAAGGTTGAGGTAACAAGCTCTTTGGTATCCCCCATTCCAACTGCGTAAATTGTCTGGAAATTATCGATATCAAGCGTCTTCAGGCCGATTCCCGATGGAATGACACGACTGAGCATTTCAAATACATTCTTACAAAACAATACTTCATAGTTTACCCGCTCAGAGAATGTCATGTCCTGATATGGTATATCAAGAATACCACTTTTAATACTCCTACTTCTGGAATCATTGAGTTCACGCACCACCTCTTCGACGATATTCGATTTTGCATGTGTCGATGGTTTGAAGTCAGAAACACGCTGAGGCAGAGCCTCAACACTCTCGGGCTTCCGTGATACCGTGCGCCACAGAAAACCTCCACCGGAAATAAGCACTGCCACCACGGTAATGAGCGCAGCTACTTTCACCGATAAAAATGGTTTCCTGTTGCTTCTTTTCCGGGAGGTGTTTTTCAGTAAATTTATTCGTACCATTATCAGTCGTTTCCGCGAAGTGCCAAACCAACGGCAATTGATAACTGGGGTAAATAGGACATCAATTTTTCATCATCCACACCAACCCTGCAGCCAACTTTCCTAAAGGGATGCAATATTTCGCTACCAACTATCAAACCCTTCATGGAATCGACATACTCCATCTGGGAAAACAGCGAGCCGGTTAAAAATGTAGCAACCGATTTCTCCGAACAACCGTTCAGTGCACAAAAACGGCTTATCTCAGAATATATCCTCTCAGCATACATTTGGGGATCAAATGTCCCGTACCCATATTCAAAATAATCTGAATCGAGGTAGTGTCCATCATGTGTAAAAACCAATTTTGTCTTCTCACCTTCTCCATGTACCAGAACCGTCGGTTTACCGATAAATTCGGAATAATTGGCTTCGAAAACATTGATTAGAGCAAACACATCAAGATCGACCACCAGTGGATTCAGTTTGACAGCCTTAAGCATCGATGAGTAACCGGTAACTATTTCATTACGATAAGCTACAGCAAGGTATTCCCTGAGTCCGTCGGCTCCCCTGAATGAAGACTCCTGATAATCATAAAAATAGTCTTCGAGTGGACCGATAAGCTGCTGACTCAATTCCCACTCGATAAAATCCTCGATATCCGTTTCCTGCTTCTCAACGCCGATATACTTGACTATTGCATACTCGGATGGAACAGAGCAGATAATATCAGCACTGTAAAATTTGAATCTGCTTTTAAGCTCTTTAAGATCATCTGAAGCTCTCTCCCATGGTACAATTCTGTTTTCATCAGACATTAGCGGCTGAATTGCCAAAAGCAGAACGGCATTCTCAACAGGAGAATACTGAGCAACACTCAGATAATTTTTCTGGATATCTAACCCACTGATAAATCTTGAGGGTGTTTTCATAGTTCTTAATAAACCCGATGAAGGAGCCGTGCTCCATAAAAGCCCAATATAATAAATATCGTATTTAGTTGAATAGTGAGCAAAGGAATATAGAAAGTTAGCAGCCTTAAAAGTATTTAAAAGCAGACTCTGTTCCGGAGCTGTTCCATTCTGGATGGGCCAATTCCTTTAATATGCCCCAAATCCTCTACCCGTTTTAATAATCCATGCTGCTCTCTATGCTGAACGATTCTCTTTGCCAATGCTGGTCCGATTCCCGGAAGAAGCACCAGCTTATCTTCCATGGATGTATTCACATTAATACAATCAGTTCTCACAGTAAAAGGTTTCGTGGAAACACTCTGGAAATTGTGTTCCGAAGAATCGAAATCAGGTAATGTGCTGTCGCTATATTCAAATACAGTACTATCAGGGTCACCCGAATTATCGGCAGCCCACAAAAAGATCCACACTCCTGCAGCTGAAAACCACAGAAAAACCAGCAATGCACCTTTCATAATTAATTACCATCAGGTCGCATTAAGTCCAGAAATGCATCGACAACATGAGGATCAAATTGCCTTCCCCGCTCCTGCATCAAAATACTGAATGCAACTTCCTGTGGTAAGGATTTTCTGTAGGGGCGATTTGAGGTCATGGCTTCATAGGCATCAGAGACGCTGAGGATACGTGCTCCAAATGGAATTTCGTTTCCTGCAATTCCAGAGGGGTAGCCTCCTCCACCGAAAAACTCATGATGGTGCAACACTAATGGAACAAGGGATTTAAGAAATGGAACATCGGCAATGATCCGTGCACCCAACTCGGGATGTCGCTTTATCTCTTCAAACTCCTGAGTAGTAAGTTTTCCCGGTTTGTTGAGAATCAGTTCACTGATTCCAATTTTGCCAATATCATGCAAAAGTCCAGCATACTTCACCAACTCAATTTCCTGATCCGGTAGCCCAAGATGCCGTGCCAGAACGATAGTGTACTTCATGACGTTCTCGGAATGTCCATGGGTATATTCATCTTTGGCTTCGACTGCCAAAGCAAATGCACGAATCGTCTTGAGGTAATTGTCACGAATATTGTGGTACAATCGCACATTTTCGATCGATATACTGGCCTGAGATGCAAGAACGTTGATGATTTCCAGATCCAGATTGGAAAAAGTGTCGCGCCCTGCAGCACGCGCCAGATTCAGAACACCGATTGTCCGTGAAGGCGTCTTCAGGGGAAAAGAGATAAGGGACTGGAGATCTTCAGGAATCGGCAGAAGACCAGAATGCAGATCCGTACCACCAGCCTCTATGACAATTGGTTCCTTATGTGAAGCTACCCAGCGCGAAGCAGCAACAAACGGCTGCTCCAGCCAGTATCCCCGGTCAAAAGTATCCCCCAGAGTTTCTGATATGGCAAGCTTTCCCGATGTATCAAACAGAAGCAGTGCCCCCCCATCGGCTTTTGCCATACGGGTTGAGTAACTCAAAAACTTTTTATTCAAATCGGCAATTTCCAGTGTTGATGCCAGAATTTTGGTTACTTCATGAAGAGAAACCAGTTTTGAAAAGAGAATATTCTCCTCTTCCAACTGCTTACTGGTTATTGCCCTCTTGACTTTCTCACTAATTTCTTCCAGATGAAACGGTTTGGTAAGATAATCATAAGCCCCCAGCTTCAGAGCTTCGATTGCTGTGTCAAGTGTAGGAAATCCGGTGGTTATAAGGACAGGTGTTACAGGTTGATTTTCCTTAATGCGCTTCAACAGATCGACTCCGGTTATCCCCGGCATCTTTATGTCAGTCACAACCAGATCTATTTCCGTTCTGTCTAAAATCTCAATAGCCTCTTCACCATTTCCTGCAGTAGAAACAGTATACCCTTTTTTCCGGAGAAACTGCCCCAGGATTTCACAGATCGACACCTCATCGTCGACCACAAGAATATGCTTATTCTCGATATTCATACGGCTATGATGTTACTTGCAGACGAAACCTTTGTAAATCTTCAGGTGTATCGATACCTATAGACTCGAAATCACTGATTAAACATCGGATTCTCATCCCATACTCCAGTGCACGAAGCTGCTCAAGGCTCTCCCGTAGTTCAAGCTCTCCCTGCGGAAAACTGCAAAAACGGCTCAAAGCCTCTGCTGTAAAGCCATAGATACCCTTGTGTTTGAGAAAACGGCCCTCTCCTTTGCAGTCATATGGTATTGGAGAACGGGAAAAATAGAGTGCCTCTCCAAACCGATTGAGTACCACCTTAACCACATGGGGGTTATCTCTCTCCACAATTGTAGCATGTGATGCAACAGTAAGCAAGGAATTGTGATCGTTTTTTTTGAGTTCCTGTACGAAGTCCTGAAGAACCGAAACCGGTATCAGTGGTTCATCTCCCTGAAGATTAACAACGTGAGTACAGGGATTTTTCTGCACCACTTCGTATACCCGATCTGTACCACGAACATGCTCTGAAGATGTCATGATCGCTTCTCCACCATGATTCTCAACCACCTCCCTGATTCGATGGTCATCGGTAGCTACCAAAACACGCTCAAAAATCGCAGCTCTCAGTGCACAATTATAGACCCACATAATCAAAGGTAATCCATTTATTTCGCATAGCGGCTTTCCTGGAAGCCGGGTCGAACCATAACGGGCAGGTATAATACAGTAAACCGCTTCAGACATAATAACTCGTTTTTTAAAGGTGTATTCTGGTATCGTGGGGAAAAAATGGTCAAAATGGGCATACAACTGTACGCCCATTTACATTAAATAGAACCGGTTACCCTCCGATTACTTTGGGAATGGCAAAGTAACCTTTTTTTAGGCAGGGACCATTTTGAAGAATTTTATCATGCGTTAGTGATGGCCGTTCAGTATCGTCTCTGAACGGATCGTGTTCGGGAGCCATGAAACTGGTAGGCTCCACCTGACTGGTATCCACAGAATTAAGCTGCTCAATGTAGCTCAGTATCGATCCCAGTTGTACGGTCATTCGCTCCACATCCTCATTACTCACACCTAGACGTGCCAGACCGGCAATATGAAGTACTACGTTACGATCTATCATGCATACCTCAACTAAAAGTTAAAATGGCAATCAGTTCCGATCAACTAACAAATCAGCTATATAATTTATATAAATCTTATCCTGAGATCCATTCTGCTGTTTTCACCGATGTTACTCAATGCTGGCAAACTTCGCCATCAGCTTTCTCCTTGCCCCATCATTGAACAACACCGTCAGCTTCATATCATCCCCGAAACCGCTGATACTGAGAATTCTGCCTCGTCCATACATTTTATGATTGATATGCTGACCCATGCGGAATTCTACTGTTTCCTGAGAAAACTCATCATACTTTGGAACTGATTCCTCTCTGGGACGAAAACGAGCACCTGCGGGTTGAGTAACCCTGGTCCGGGACTTCTCATGCGCTGAAGGGATCTGCCCGAAATAGGAACTGTTATCGATGAAAGAAAACAAATCCTTAGGTATGGATTTGAGGAACCGGGAAGGAGCACTGGGAATGATATCACCAAAACGAAGCCGCTGATCTACATGTGAACACTGGAGTCGCTCCATTGCCCGTGTTGCACCGACATACAGAAGGCGACGTTCCTCTTCAAGTTTCGCCTCATCATCCAGGTTTTGTCGCGAAGGTAAAATTCCCTCTTCTATGCCAACCAAAAAGACGTATTTGAATTCAAGTCCCTTTGCACAGTGCAAAGTCATCAGGTTAACGGAATTCTCTTTTTGATCCCAGGAATCGACATCACTAACCAGCGATACCTCTTCAAGAAAATCTGAAAGCTGCTTTGAGGGGTTCTCTTGTGACCACAGAGCAAGAGCATTCACCAATTCGTTAATGTTTTCTATTCGCCCCGAAGATTCTTCTGTATCATCACTGGAAAGCATATCGATATACCCTGATAATTGAAGCGCCTGTTTTAGAATTTCATAGGGAGCTGTTCCTGTTTTCACCAAATCGATCAGTAACTCAAAAATCATCCTGAGATCGCTGAACCCTTTCACATATCGGTTGCCTAGAGAGGGGATATCGCATAGCAAGAGTGTTTCGAGCATGGAACGACGGAGATCCTGAGCACATTGCCGAAGCGTATCGTACGCTTTTTCCCCAAGCCCCCGTGCCGGAACATTGTAAATTCGATCAAAACTGATATCATCTTTCTGATTAACCAGTAAACGAAGGTAGGCAAGACAATCCTTTATCTCCGCTCGCTCATAGAAGCCTGTCCCACCAACAAGTATAAATGGAATTTTATGCTTCCGAAGTGCTTCTTCAAAGGTACGAGACTGTGCATTTGTCCTGAACAGTATTGCTATGTCACCATTGCGAATTTTTCCATTTCCTGTGGCCATAAGGATCGATTGGGCAATATTCTGCGCTTCCTGCCGATCATCACGAAATCGGCAAATTACAACCTGCTCCCCACCGGCTCTATCGGTCCAGAGCTGTTTTGAAGCCCGGTATTGGTTTTCGATAATGGCAGCATTGGCAAAATCAAGTATCGCTTTGGTAGAGCGATAATTCTGTTCCAGTTTGAAGACTTTGGTGCCGGGAAACTCCCGCTCAAAGGAGAGTATATTTTCTATCTGCGCACCCCGCCACCCGTAAATGCTCTGGTCATCATCACCAACGGCAAATACTTTTCCATGCTTTCTGGAAAGCATCTTCAGAAACTGAAACTGAACGGCATTGGTATCCTGATACTCATCGACAAGTACATATCGGAACAGATCCTGATAGCTTGCACGTACCTGCTCGTTACGACGAAACAGATACACCGTGTTGCTCAGCAGATCATCAAAATCCATTGCCTGTTGTTCACGAAGTGCTTTCTGGTATGATTTATAAACCCTCAGTATCTCCTGTTCATAATACCCGGTAGTGTTTACTTCAAGCTCTTCAGGGGTAATGCAGGAATTTTTGTAACGCGAAATGGATCCAAGCACCTGTTTTGGAGGCATGCTCCGGTCATCGATTTCCAGACTTTTAAGCACTTTTCTGATTAATGAAACCTGATCATTGCTGTCGAAGATACTGAAAGATTGAGCATAATTAATCTGTTTTGCTTCGCGACGAAGTATCCGCGCGCACAAAGAATGAAATGTTCCAATCCACAATCCCTCAACCGGAATACTGATAAGATCCCCTATCCGTGAACGCATCTCCCGGGCAGCTTTATTGGTAAATGTCGCGGCAAAGATCTGCCCTGGATGCACCCCCTTTTCGATAAGGTAGGCGATTTTTGCGGTCAGCACGCGCGTTTTACCGGTACCAGCGCCTGCAAATACGAGTTCTGGTCCGTCATCATAGTGTACAGCTTCCCGTTGGACAGTATTCAATACCATTCTGTCCAGCACGGAGCCTCTCAAATTATATGTCATTCTGTGTTGCTCCAAGTACCTGCTCTATAGTTGTCAATCCTTCTAATGCTTTCCGTAACCCGTCGCGCCTGAGGGAATCGAAATCTCCCCTTTTTAGACAATACTGCTTTACCTGTTCAGAGGGGACATGCTGCAGAATGAGCTTCGAGACGTTTGGGTCAGGCACCAGTAGTTCGTATAAGCCGAGGCGACCTTTATACCCGGTGTTATTGCAAAATTTGCATCCTCTTCCTTTAAAGAGTTGTATACCCGGCCTGATACCGATCTTTGTCAAAAGCTCCGGCTCAGGGTCATATGGCTCTTTGCACCTTTGACAAACTCGACGAACCAGCCGCTGAGCCAGAATACCAATAACAGTCGAGGTTATCAGATACGGTTCCAGCCCCATATCAAGCAACCGGGTATAAGCACTTGCCGAATCGTTTGTGTGCAGGGTCGAAAAAACCAGATGTCCGGTCAGAGCCGCCTGAATGGCCATTTCACACGTTTCTATATCCCGCATCTCACCAATCATGATTATATCCGGATCCTGCCGTAAAATCGAACGCATCCCCTCTGCAAATGAAAATCCCGCTTTCATGTTTATCTGACCCTGACAGATCCCATCAAGATGATATTCAACAGGATCTTCCATGGTCACAATATTCTTGGAGACATCATAGATTCGCTGCAACGCCGAATACAGCGTTGAACTCTTTCCACTTCCGGTCGGACCGGTAACCAGGATAATTCCATCGGGACGGGTGATAATATCCTCGAATGATTTTAGTGTCCGTGGCATGAACCCAAGCGTATCGAGGGTCAGATTCTTAGAATACGGGTCAAGTATCCGAATAACCACTTTTTCGTTAACACCACGATTTCGGGTCATAACCGGGTAGGTCGATACCCGTAAATCAATCTCACGCCCCTCGAAACGAATCTGAAACCGACCATCCTGCGGTTTACGTTTTTCAGCAATGTCCATTCCTGCCATTATTTTCAGGCGAGATGTTATCTGCGCCCGCAACTGCATCGGTATCGGGTTTTTTTCCTTTAGCTCACCATCAATACGATAACGAAGGCGGACATATTTTTCCAAAGGTTCCACATGGATATCCGAAGCACCCTCACTGATGGCCTGGTTGACAAGCAGATTGACAAGTTTTACAACCTGTGCCCCTTCCTCATCGGTAAGCTTGTCGGAATCATCTTCTGCTTTTACAAGGTCCAGCTCCTCAATACCGCTCACACTCCCCAGAAGCTGGGTCATGTCCTCCAAACCGGCAGAGTAATTTTTTTCAATCGCTGCCAGAATGCTTTTCTCAGTAGCTATAACCGGCTCGACCTCTTTACCAGTCTTAAATTTCAGATGATCGATAGTGCGAAGATTGGTTGGATCAGCCATGGCAACGGTTATAACCCCATCCTGCTCAAAGAGCGGAATCGCTTTGTACTTCCGTGCCATCTCCTCGGGGATAACCTGCACAAGCTGACGGGAAAACGTGAAATTCTCGAGAACGACATGCTGAATATCGAGCTGAGCACTTAGAATGTCAACCAGCTTATTTTCTGAAATAATACCCAGTTTTATGAGACATTTGCCCAGTCGAAGGCCTGAGTGGCGCTGCTCTTCAAGACCCTGCTGCAGTTGCTGTTCGGTGATAAGCCCCTGTTCGACCAGAACCTCACCAATCCTTTTTCTGTGGTCAATGTGAATCTGCTTACCCAGCACACTCGAGAGATCATCATCACTGATAAACCCAAGCTTCACCAGCACGGTACCAAGACTGATTCCGGTACGCTTGTGCTCCTGTAATGCTACCAAAAGCTGCTCTTCTGTGAGCATTCCCTGGGCAATCAGGATTTCACCAAGCTTCTTGCGACGCCGTTCCATCATCATAGGTTTTTCCGCTAGTTTTAAATCATTTTCCGGGAGCAGTAAAATAAACCGATCTGCTCATTCAATGCAAGGTTCCTCTGGTATGATCCCAGCTCCCTTCTCCTATTCTGCCCCCCCCAGGAGCATTCTCAAATATGTCATTATGCTCATCTGTAAAATTACCGATGCACATCAGATTGTCGCATATATCCCGAACCCCCGATACATCAAACTCCGGCGATGCCGCAAAGAGCAGCTCATAATCCTCTCCTCCATGGAGCAGCCAATCCCGTGCGGGAATCTGGAGTTCTTCACTTAATTGTATCATGGTGTCTGGTATTAATGAAGTATCAGTTTTAAGATTTATGCCAAGCCCGTTCTCATAAGCCAGTGTTCTGCAGTCCTTCGAAAGACCATCTGAAAGATCCATCATTGCATGAACATGCTGATTTTGCCGCAGAGCAATGCCTAATTCAACCTGAGCTGAAGGTGCAATATGCGATTGAGCGAGCCACTTGTACTTCTCCGGGAGAGAATCTGAGCCCCACTTTTTTAGAGCTGCCAATCCGGCAGCACTTCTTCCAGGAAAATTACTTACCCATAGCAGATCTCCGTCCCGTGCCCCTTTTCTCCTTACAACCCGCTCACACCCGGGGCACGTTCCAAGAAGTGTTATTCCGATCATCCATGACTGCCCAACGGAAAGATCTCCGCCGGTTATAGCAAAATTCCACCTTCTGCATGCCCGTGCAAAACCGCGGTACACATTTCCGACCGCCTCATTGAGAGAGGGCAATTGCCGGGGAAATATTAACTGGATCAAGGCGCTGTCTGGCTCTGCCCCCATCGCAGCACAATCACTCACGTTAGATACCATAGCCCTGTATCCGATCTCCTCAAGAGACATGTACTGCAGAGAAAAATGCACGTTTTCCACAGAAATATCGGTAGTTACAATCAGCTTTTCCGAAGGTAAGCACCTACGCACCGCAGCATCATCGCCAACCATGATCTCATAGGCATCGTTGCGTTGAGGTCCCAGAATTTCCTGAAGTTCAGAGATAAGCTCGAATTCACCCGAAGGGAATACATCACTCATATTCCGTATCCTTAAGAGAGTGGGATCGAAACAAGGAAGATATTTCGGTTACGTTTTTCCTGAAGAGGATTTCCGGTTGGGAAACTGTGATAATGTACTCCGGTCCTGAATTTTACGGGTCATGCTTATAACCCCACGGATAACAGATCTCATCGAAATATAGGTTCTGAAATAAGCTCCCATTTACTATTTTTGAACTCTTTTGTGTATATTTTTCAATTTTTACCGGAGTTAGATAATGAACCTGCCGTACAGAACAGTTCCTCCCCGTAACCACATCGCAGCAGTTGGATCTGCGCTGGTTGATATCTGTTTGCTTGAAGAAGATTCATTTCTGGAAGAGAGCGGAGCGAAAAAAGGAGGAATGGTTCTTGTCGATGACAATTTTATTCAGCAAACGTTGCACAAGTCTTTTAATAAGCCGGCAATTGTTCCGGGGGGATCTGCATGCAATACGATTCTTGGAATCGGGAAGCTTGGAGGAAAGGCTCGTTTTATCGGTAAATGTGGTGAAGATGATCTGGGATTGCTGTTTGAAAATGGACTTCGCAATCATGATGTTGAACCGCTCCTGATGAAATCTAATTCAGCAACCGGCCATGTACTTTCGATTATAACTCCTGATGCTCAACGTTCAATGTTTACATTTCTGGGAGCATCAGGTGAGACACTCCCTCATGAGATTACCCCCGATCTTTTCAACAATTGTGCACTGGTGCACCTTGAAGGATACCTTTTGTTTAATCATGATCTGATGATGGCTGCACTGAAAGCGGTAAAGGCAGCCGGAGCTCTTATCTCACTTGATTTGGCAAGCTATACGGTAGTTGAAGCTGCAAAGGGGTATCTTGAAGAGATCTGTACGCAGTATGTGGATATCTTAATTGCCAATGAAGATGAGGCGCGGGCGTTTACCGGTTTCTCAGACGAGCAACAGGCACTTGAGTGTCTGGCCCGCAAAGCTGCTATTGCAGTGTTGAAGGTGGGTAAACGCGGGAGTTACGTGGCTTATAATGGCTCGGTTATTGCAGTAAAACCCATAGGTGAAAAACCAGCCGTAGATACAACCGGTGCTGGCGATCTCTGGGCTGCTGGCTTTCTTTACGGTCTCATGCATGGTTTTCCTCTGCATACATGCGGAGAACTGGGATCTGCATGTGGCTATGAAGTATGCCAGGTTATCGGAGCCAGTATCCCGGAGGAGGGGTGGGAGAGAATCAAAATGCTTTTCTCTTGATTTTTTTCTTGCTTTCTGTTGTGGGCAGTTGTATTTACCTATCAATAATGGTGTTTCCCAGGAGATAACAGACTCCTTGATAATTCCAACATCTGCAACGTTTCTCATGGAGGTTCTTTGTGGCCACTAAGTTGTACGTAGGAAATCTCCCGTTCAATGCTACTGAAGAAGAGGTTCGGGAGCTCTTTTCACAAGTCGGTGATGTGCAGTCAGTCAAAGTCATTACCGATCGTGAAACTGGTAAATCACGTGGGTTCTGCTTTGTTGAAATGGACAATGCAGATGCGGCAATTTCCGAACTCAACGGAAAAGATTTAGGTGGCAGAAAAATCACGGTAAGTGAAGCTCGGGAGAGAGAACAACGCCCGGGTGGTGGTAATGGCAATCGTGGCGGGGGGTTCAGAAAGAAATTCGGTCCGCGTTAACATACAAAAGGGGCGTCGAAAAGCCCCTTTTTCAATATGATTCCGGTATCTCAATAACCTGCACCGATGTCCCCTGCGGACCCTTATCTCCCATCTCTTCAGAAAATCGAACCCCCATCCCTACACGTAACTGCTCAAAGGGCATATGTAAAACACTATTACGGTGAAAGTATATCTCTCTCCCGTCAACAGTACGGATAAAACCATTCCCATCGGCATAGAATATCCGCTCTATTACCCCCTGCACCTGTTGATACGGGTGAACTTTGACATCACGGCGCTGCTTTTCCATCAACTCCTTTAACTGCCGCGCAGCAACATCAAAAGCCCAGCGTATCTCTGCTGGCAGATCCAGATGCAAATTCCCTTTACTGGCATCCCGACTCACCGCCAGCTCATGTCCTGGCGGCACACGGATATCCAGCCGAACCCTGTACGGCTGCCCTGAGCTCTGATGTTTCTGAAGCTTCTCCACCATTACCCTGCAACTGCTGATATGATCACATATCCTATCAAGCTTTGCAGCTTTCTGTCGGATTAACTCTTCAAGCTCTTCCGTTTTCTCTACATCACGATACGAAATCTCAAGTGGTACTTGCATAGCACCCGATCCATGGCTGAAGGTTAAAAAATAGATAGTGTACAGTATTCTCAATTTGCAAATTAAGTGCCAGTAGTGCCCGTACAAACGAAAGATCAAAAACAGGTATCATGTTTGCACTCAGTGAGGACAAAAGGAGTGAATGAATGATCTTCTTTGAAAACTGGTGGTCTCTTCTGAGAATTCTTGTATCAGCTGCACTTGTTTACACTACACTCATACTCATGCTGCGCATTTCTGGTAAACGCACCCTCTCAGATATGAACATTTTCGATTTTGTGATCACTGTCGCTTTGGGAACAACCTTCTCCTCAACGATTATCTCTCCTGATGTCACAATTCTTAATGGTCTGTTTGCATTAGCGCTTCTTATTCTCCTTCAGTTTTCCATTGCCTGGATCACGGTTCGATTCAATCCACTTCAACACCTCATAAAATCACAACCTCAAACCCTCTTCTCAAACGGTACCTACCATCTCGCTACGATGAAACATGAGCGGGTATCCAAAGAGGAGATTCTACAGGCAATGCGAAAGGCTGGAATCAGTATAGAAGAGCAGGTCGAGGCTGTTATTTTAGAAACAAATGGTAATTTCAGTATCGTAGAAAAGGCACCTTCAGCAGGAACTTCAACTCTGCGATCCCTATACTGAACCAATACCCTTTTTCCTCTGGTTTCACCACCCTCAAAATTTCTATACACCACACAGGAATTTAATTTATCTTCTGTTTTTACTCACCGGAAAGGAATTTTCACCATGAGCTCCCGGTTTATCCTTTTTGTAACCATATTTCTACACGCATTTCTTTTCACCGTTTCTGGCGACCTTACCTTTTCTATCGAACAGAATTACCGTACCTGGGGATGGGACAGTGCACATGTAATCACAAATGGTATTATCACTGCAGGCATCTATCCTCAGCTTGGAGGACGAATGATGCAGTTTGACCTGGGTGAAGAGAGCTTTATCTGGGTAAATGAGCAGGAAAAAGGGCGAACGCCGCAAATCACCACCGGCTCATGGACCAACTATGGCGGTTTCAAAAACTGGCCAGCACCACAACGAGACTGGAACAGCGGCGGATGGCCTCCTCCACCCTATATTGACGGAGGTAAGTATGCCATTTCCGTGCTTCAACAGAATGCCGATTCGCTCACACTTCTTCTGGATGGTCAGACCGAAGAGCATGCAGATGGAGCCAAAGGGTTACAGTTCAAACGTATCCTGACCTTTTATGCTAATTCCAGCAGAATCAGAATCGATCAACGCCTGCTTAACATCTCATGCCAGAAGACTTCCTGGTCTGTGTGGGATATTTCTCAGCTCATTATCAATCATGAGCAAAACAATAACTATAGCGATTTCTGGGCGTATTTCCCCCGTAACTCCCGGACACCGAATGAGCCCTGCTTTTTCACTCTGACAGAAGCTCCGGCAGATACACCTCTAAACAGATTACAGATCAGGGAAGGATACCGATCTGGTATCGATGCCTTTCAGTGTAATAATAAGGGCATGAAGATCGGTATCACTACCGATAGAGGCTGGATCGCCTATGTGGATGAGAAAAACGGAGCAGCCTCTATTAAAACAGTATCGGTAGTGGATGGGGCATATTACCCGGACAATGGATCGGTATTTCAGATCTACACAACTCCTTCAACTGATCAGAATAAATACATCGAAATTGAGGCGCTAAGTCCGATAGTCGACATTGCTATCGGGGATTCTTCTCTGTTTATTGAAAACTGGTATGCAACCAGAACTTTTGGCCCCATACTCGAAGTAAACAAAGCGGGAGCTATCCATGAAAAACTCACTATTAGTCAAAATCACACAATACGTGGAAAGTATGGTGTCTTTTACAACGGTAGAGTCGATCTGATTAGCATGAATTCAGCTATGCGTAAGTCATATTCGGTAACCCCTCTCGATTCATTCATTCTGCATGATTCACTCCTGTCTCCCTCTGGACCCGGAATCGTATATCTGCTCCTGTATGATTCAGATGGTACGTTTATTGACACTCTGGACAAATCAGATTTCACCGTCCAGATAGCACAATTAGAGCGGAAAACAGCAGTTCCTGCCGTTATTTTTGATCCACTTCAGAAAACAGTTCATTACCAGAGTACAGAGAAATGGAGTGTACTGGTCTTTGATATCAGCGGGAAATTGGTTCTCAAAAAGAATGGAACCTCAAAGGGGTGGGTATCGATTCCCGTCTCCAGACTTAATAAAGGCACGTACATTTGCCATGTGCAAACCAGAAGCGGAAAGATTTTACCTGCGGGTAAACTCGTCCTTTCTGAGTAAACGACCGGTACAATTTCTTACATAACTTGCATAAAATATGTACCTACAGCGATAGCTCAGAAAATTCAGTGTACAGTCGGGTACAGTTTAAGTCCCCCCGATTAACTCTCTTCGATACGTTTCCATGGTAAGGGCATTCCGGGACGTATGCGCTAGCCGATATATATTCTCTCTGGCAACATAGTCGTATGCTCCATGCTTTATCAACTCCCGATAATCTGCTTCCCGCTCTTTTTCACCAATTATTATGACAGGGGCTGAAATATAATGCTGCTCATGCAATCCCAGCATAATTTCTCCAAGCCCCGGCACCCTTCCGCTGAGAAGGACCAGGTGCGGTTTGATTTGGGAGACGGTTTTGAGAAAAGAAGAAAGGTCCTGAACCAGTTTAATCTGAGAACTAACCCCTGCGTTTTTAAGTTCAGTGATGTAGGTTTCTGCCAGAGAAGCATTATCTTCAAAAATGAGAATAATTGTGTTCTGCGCCATAATTAACCCACCCAGTTAAAGGAAATCTGCCAGGATACCACGGTACCACAATACAGAGGCTCCATAATACTGAACCGCAATGGAGATGCCAGTCACCCAGCCCTCTTATTAGTTTCAGCTGTTGTCCAAAGACATACCAAACGATTCCGCAGGGTGTTAAATTAAACAGTAGCCCCGGTTTATTAGTATATTTGTCTCTATCTGAGCTTCCATACGATTGAACTACCCTTCTTTAAATTCTGTTCTGGCTTAAACGAGGGAAACGGTGGACTTGTCAGCTCATACTATTTTCTTCAAGGAGCATTTCATGAATCATCTTCTCAGGCCAGCTGGAGCCGCTGCAACAGCCCTTCTCTGTATGCTAGGCTGTGAAAAAAGCAACACCTCCACAATCAGGAACACACCAATTTCCACAACACAGGATACCGTAAGCTATGTAATCGGAACCGACATTGGACAATCGCTGGCAAATATCAAAGGTGAGATTAACTTAGATATCCTCTTGCAGGGACTTCATGACAAACTGGATAATGCAGAGCTCAAAGTAAATGCCGAACAGGCCACAACAGTCATGCAGCAGTTCAGCACACGAATGCGCGATAAACAGATGGCAGAAACAAAGCAGAAGGCAGATGACAATCAAATTGCCAGTAAGAAGTTTCTGGAAGAAACCAAAAATCAGCCTGGAGTACAAACGACTGCAAGCGGTCTGCAGTATATCATGGTCGCAGAAGGAAAAGGACCCAAGCCAAAGGAGACCGACAAAGTGAAGGTCCACTATAAGGGGACTCTTTATGATGGAACCGAATTCGATAATTCATACACCCGTGGGGAACCACTTGAAATACCTGTTAACAGGGT
>OBJA01001023.1_pt1 | contig 21058 bp, 21 predicted proteins | sample 1519751 | NCBI WGS metagenome assembly OBJA01 (sample SAMEA3881238, study PRJEB22517) | soil metagenome | biome: lake sediment; feature: soda lake sediment; material: sediment, water from around vicinity | place: India | collected 2013-12-23 | depth 3 m
GTACTTAAACCGTATTTAAACCGTAAATTTACGGTTTAAATACGGTTTAAGTACGGTTTAAGTAGGCCCTGGACATGACCACAGTACAGTGTTGGTGTGGAGGTGATTTTTGCCAGGGCAGATAAAAAAAACCGGCATTGCAGGCAATGCCGGTTAATTGATCTCATGGTTTTCGCTCCGTAAATTAGACAGGTTGAAATTCTTTCCCCTGGATCCGGGTTTGTTTTTTCTTGTGAAATGCCTGCTGGGGGAACACCATCAGCGGGATCTCCGAATGATATGCGAATTGGCGGGTAAGGCTTTTGTGAAACAGATTCTTCAGCAGCCTGTATTTGCGGTTAACCATAGCAATTACGCTTACCTGCCGGGTTTGGATAAACCGGTTGAGGGCCTGCTGAACATTATCGTGTTCCAGGATATGGAAGTGAAGATCAGGATATGGAAAAGCACTCCTTATCTTTTTCTCAAAACGCTCCATGAGCTGTTCCTGCAAGGGCTCATCATCCCTTGTCATTACGTGAACCACACTTACCCTGGCCCTGAAGCTGGAAGCAATTTCCAGCATCATTTCAATAGATTCCAGATCAACATCCGAAAAATCTGTTGCGAAGGCAAAATGGGTCATGGGGGAAAAATGAAGCTTCTCGGGAATGGCCAAAACGGCCGTGTGTCCTGAACGGATCACTTCCCAGGTATTGGTGGCAATAAATAAATCGCTCACCGAGCCGCTTCCCCGGGTGCTCATTACAATCAGGTCAAATTCTTTCTCCTGTGCAAACTCGTTAATGCTCTCGCTGACAAATCCACCTCGCTGGACCACATTGCAACAGGGATTTTTCTGCCCTTTAATAATAATATCCCGGAAAGCTTTCAGGCGTTGCTTGTTCTGCTGTTCAGCTTTCTGTATCTCATCCTGCATTACAGAACTTCCAGGGTGGCCTGCTGAATACAATGGCGGATATACCGTTGAGGGCGACAGGGTAAATACATGGAATAAGGTAAGACAAGCATTGAACTGGCTGGCAAGCTTAGCCGCGAAAAGTGCCGCATTCTTTGAATGATCAGAAAAATCTGTAGGAACCATTATTTTTTTCATATCGGGAAGGGCCTTTCTTTTAGGATTTAACTTGCAAAAATAATAACAACCGGCAAAAATTAGCCGACAAAACAAAAATACAACTAATAATCTGATTTCAAAGGGTTATTTTTCGATAAAAGACTTTTTGCCTGTTGTGCTTTGAACAAGGCATTTTTCACCCTGCCGAAAAAATACTAACTTAGCATCTGGGATTTAATTCCGTAAACCAGGTCAATTTTTCTTCAAAAAACTGTTGCTAAGGTGACTTTATTAACAGAGCATTCTCCCTGGCTCATCTTGTTATGTCTGTTTTCCGGTGTAATTTTCTCCGGGATTCTGTATTACAGCAATTCAAGGGATGGTTTTCCATCCTGGCTGCGTTGGACAGCGGGCGTTGTGCGTTTTGCAGCAGTTTCGCTGCTTGCACTGCTATTGCTGTCACCCCTTGTTCAGCGCAGTATGCACGAGCTGGAGGAGCCCCTGTTGATTTTTGTTCAGGATAACTCAGCATCCCTGGTGCTGGGTAACGACTCCCTGCATTATAAGCAGGAGTATATTGGGCAGATGCATGATTTTCTTCAGCAGGCTGAAAAAGATTTCGAGGTACGATCTTATTTCTTTGGTGAATCATTTCGCAGAAGTGAAGGTGAACCTGATTTTTCTGACCGTTTCACGGATATTTCCAGTGTGTTCGAAGGTATCCAGGCTCTTTACAGCAACCGCAATATCGGGGCGGTTGTTTTGGCCAGCGACGGGATATTCAACAGGGGAATGAATCCGCGATACCCTGCCCAAATGGCCCCTTATCCTGTTTATTCCATAGCCCTGGGGGATACTACCCTTTATCGCGATGCTCTGATAAGGGCAGTGAACCATAACCGCATCACCTATCTTGGCAATACCTTTCCCGTTGAGGTAGTTGTGGAAGCCCGGCAGTCGGCCGGGGCCAGCAGCCAGCTGAGGGTCAGCAAAAACAACCAGCAGCAGCTTTCCCGCAACATTCGTTTTGATTCCGACCATCATGTCCAGACCCTGATGCTTGAGCTGCAAGCCCTTGAACCGGGCATTCAACATTACAAGATTGTCCTGGCCCCGGTAGAAGGTGAAATAAACCTGCAAAACAACCAACAGGAATTTTTCATAGAGGTGATCGATGGCCGGCAAAAAGTGCTCATACTCGCCAATTCACCCCACCCGGATATCGGAGCCTTGAAGCTTTCCCTTGAAAGCCATCAGAATTATGAGGTGGAGGTTGCCATGTATTCCGATTATCAAGGCAACGCCCGGGCATTCAACCTGGTGATCATGCATCAGCTGCCTTCGGAAACCCATTCAGCAAGCGCGCTGATCAGGCAGCTGGCCAATGCCGAAGTGCCCGTTTTGTATATCCTGGGTAATCAAAGCCAGTTACCTTCATTTAACAACCTGCAGCAGGGTCTTTCCATTATGCCGGCAGGCCAGGATCTTTCAGAAGCAATCCCCGAGCTGAATTCTGGCTTTTCCCTGTTCTCGGTTTCTGATGAATTTGTCGGTATGCTGCGCGAGTTGCCACCCTTGTTTGTTCCCTTTGCCTCGTATCAGGCCGCAACAACAGCCCAGGTGCTGTTTCACCAGAGGATAGGAAATGTGATCACCCAGCAACCCCTGATCATGTTTGTGGATGTTGCAGGACCCCGGACAGGTATCATCGCGGGGGAGGGCATCTGGCGCTGGAGGCTTCATTCTTTCCTGAAGCAGGGAAGTCACAGGCATTTTGATGAGCTGGTATCGCGCATGGTACAATATCTTTCCCTCAAGGAGGACAAATCCCGCTTCAGAACAAATACCCGGCAGTATTATTACGAAAATGACCCGGTAATCTTTCAGGCAGAATTGTATAATGCCAGTTATGAGCTGATCAACCAACCTGAGGTCCACCTGAGTGTGATGGATGAGCAAGGCCTGGGCCACAGCTGGCAGATGCAGCGAACCGCCAATGCTTACCGCCTGGATGCAGGTTCTTTTCCTCCCGGCACCTATACCTGGGAAAGCAGCACCACACTGGCTGGTGAACGATTTGCTGCAAAAGGGATGTTTGTAGTTTCAGCCCTGAATATAGAGGGCCTCCATACAGTTGCTGACCACGAATTGCTTTATGAGCTTTCGCAGGCTACCGGAGCAGATGTTTTTTATCCCGGTGAATGGTCAAGGTTGATGGATGCCCTGCAGGCAAACAATGAGATTGCTCCCATGATCTATACGCGCATGGATTTTGACGAACTGATCAACATGAAGATGATTTTCTTCCTTATTTTGCTGCTTTTATCCCTTGAATGGTTCATGCGCAAGCGGGCCGGAAGTTACTAATGACATTACCCTATGGAAACAGCACTTTTTTACATTATCCTGGTTATTCTTGTTTTTGATTATTGTTTCGACCGGTTCATGGATTACCTGAATGCCTCCCGCTGGAGCAACCAGCTGCCTGGGGAACTAAAAGGTATTTATGACGAGGAGAAATACCGCAAGTCGCAGAATTATGCCCGCGAGAATATGCGAATGGGTATTATCACTTCCAGCCTGTCGTTTGTGCTGGTAATAGGCATGCTTGTTTTTGGGGGCTTCGGCTGGCTTGATCAATATATCAGGCAGTTTACCCAGCACCCGGTTACAATGGCCCTGTTGTTCTTTGCCGTTCTGGGGCTTGCCTCCGATATACTTTCAACTCCTTTTGATATCTACCATACCTTTGTGATCGAGGAGCGCTACGGCTTTAACCGCACCAGCCCGGGAACCTATTTCCTGGACAAGCTCAAGGGCTGGCTGCTGGCTCTTGTGCTGGGAGGATTGCTCATTGCTGTTTTTGTTTGGTTTTATACTTTTACGGGGCCCTGGTTCTGGCTTTATATCTGGGGGTTCATCACCGCCTTTTCGCTTTTTATGACTTTGTTCTACAGTACGCTGATCGTTCCGATTTTTAACAAGCAAACCCCCCTTGAACAAGGCCCGCTGCGTGATGCCATTGAGGCATATGCCCGGAGGCAGAATTTCCAGTTGAATGATATTTATGTGATTGACGGTTCAAGACGCAGCACCAAGGCAAATGCTTATTTCAGCGGGCTGGGCCCGCGTAAGCGCATTGTGCTGTACGACACCCTGATACGCGATCACAGCATTGAGGAGGTGGTTGCCGTTTTGGCCCACGAGGTGGGACATTACCGCAGGAAACATACCCTGAAAGGAATACTGCTTTCGGTGCTGCATACCGGTATCATGCTTTATTTGTTAAGCTTGTTCATCAATCGTCCCGAATTATCCCTGGCCCTTGGAGGACAACAATTCAGCTTCCACCTTGCCTTGCTGGCTTTCGGATTGCTGTATGCCCCAGTTTCACTTGTGCTGGGCATTGCCACAAACCAGCTTAGCCGCAAGCATGAATACCAGGCCGATGCCTTTGCCGCAACCACCTTTGATGCCAGTGCCCTGCAAAATGCCCTGAAAAAACTCTCGGTAAACAATCTTAGTAACCTGCGACCCCATCCATGGTATGTTTTTGTGCATTATTCCCATCCACCCTTGCTGCGCAGGCTGCGCTTCCTGGAGCAGTTCAAAAAGGAGAATCAGCCTTCCGGGGGGTAACTGCAATATAGGTCTTTTACAAATAAAATTTTTATAGATAAAAATGGCAAAAAGCGTTCCACTTGCCGAGAAACTACGACCTGCTCACCTGGATGAATACCTTGGGCAGGAACATCTTGTTGGACCTGACTCGGTACTGCGAAAGGCAATTGCTTCAGGCAACATCCCCTCAATGATTCTCTGGGGGCCTCCCGGTGTTGGAAAAACCACACTTGCCAACCTGATCGCCAACCAGCTTCAGAGGCCCTTTTTCATGTTAAGCGCCATCAATTCGGGAGTGAAGGATGTGCGGGCGGTAATCGACAATGCCCTGCAGTTGCAGGGCAATGCCATCCTTTTTATTGACGAGATTCACCGCTTCAGCAAATCCCAGCAGGACAGCCTGCTGGGTGCTGTGGAAAAGGGGATCGTTACCCTGATGGGAGCCACCACCGAAAACCCTTCCTTCGAGGTAATCAGCCCCTTGCTGTCAAGATGCCAGGTTTATATTCTGAAGGATCTTTCCAAAGCCCAGCTTGAAGAGTTGCTGCAAAAGGGCATGGAATATCTTTCACGTGAAACCGGGCGCAAAATCATCCTGAAGGAGTCGGAAGCCTTGTTGCGAATCTCGGGAGGCGATGCCCGCAAGCTGCTCAACGCCCTTGAACTGGCTGTGCTCTCGGAAGATGCACAGGAGGTGGAATTGACTAACGACAAGGTGCTGGCAGTGATCCAGCAAAATTTGGCTTTATATGATAAGGGAGGGGAGATGCATTACGATGTGATCTCGGCCTTCATCAAATCTATCAGGGGGAGCGATCCAAATGCAGCGGTCTATTACCTGGCGCGGATGCTTGAAGGGGGAGAGGACCCCAAATTCATTGCCCGGCGGCTGGTGATCCTGGCCTCGGAAGATATCGGAAATGCCAATCCCAACGCCCTGCTGCTGGCCACCAGCTGCTTTCAGGCCATTACCATGATCGGCATGCCAGAGGGGCGCATCATCCTGTCGCAGACGGCTACCTATCTGGCTGCCTCGGCCAAGAGCAATGCCGCCTACCTGGCCATAGGCAAAGCTTCCGACCTGGTAAGGCGAACGGGCGATCTGCCCGTTCCCCTGGCTCTGCGAAATGCCCCAACCGGCCTGATGAAGGACATCGGCTACGGCAAGGGTTACAGGTACTCACATGACTATGATCAGAACTTTGCTGATCAGGAATTCCTGCCTGAAAAGCTTTCAGGCACCCTTTTATACGATCCGGGAAACAACGCCCGGGAAAATGAGATGCGCTCCCGCCTGCGGGCCCTCTGGAAAAAGAAATACGGTTACTGACACCCTGCAATATGAAGCATAAGCACATGAGCAACCGGGAATTGTTTTTCCGGCATCTTGGTCAAACTTCTTCCTTTCCCCTGGCTCTGGAAATTGTCCGCGCCGAGGGTATCTATATGTATGATCCTGAAGGCAGGCCATATATGGATCTTATCAGCGGAATCTCGGTCAGCACCCTGGGACACAGGCATCCAAAGGTTATTCAGGCCATACGTGATCAGGCTGATAAATATCTTCACCTGATGGTATACGGTGAATTTATCCAGGCACCCCAGGTGCAGCTTGCCAGGCTTCTGGCCGGTTGCCTTCCCGATCCCATCGATCAGGTTTACCTTGTCAACAGTGGCAGTGAGGCCGTGGAGGGTGCCCTGAAGCTGGCCAAACGTTATACTGGGCGTACCGAAATGATCTGTTTCAGGAATTCATACCACGGCAGCACCCATGGCTCACTTAGCATGATGGGCAACGAGCGTATGAAGCAATCTTTCAGGCCGCTTCTGCCCGATGTCAGAATATTAGAATATAACAACATCGCCCGGCTGGAACAGATCAGCAGCCAGACAGCCTGTGTGGTAGCCGAAAGTATTCAGGGTGAGGCAGGGGTCATTGTCCCTTCTGAGGGTTTTATGAAAGCCTTGCGCGAGCGTTGCAGCCAGACGGGGACCCTTTTGATCCTGGATGAGATACAGGCAGGCTATGGGCGAACAGGCAGTATGTGGGCCTTTGAACATTTTGGCATTGTGCCCGATGTGGTTACCATGGCAAAAGGCATGGGCGGGGGTGTGCCAATAGGGGCCTTTGCGGCCCCCGCACATATCATGCAGGCGCTGACGGTTGATCCTGTGTTGGGTCATATCACCACCTTTGGCGGTAATGCCCTTTGCGCTGCAGCCGCCAAAGCCACCCTGGAAGTGGTCCTGGAGCAAAGATTATGGGAAAAGGCCCGTGAAGCTGAGCAAGTGTTCCGAAAAAGATTGGTCCACCCCCTGATTCGCAGCATACGCGGAAAAGGCCTGATGCTGGCCCTTGAGTTCCAAAGCTTTGAGCAAAACAAACAAATCATCGATGCCTGCATTGAACACGGCCTTGTTACCGACTGGTTCCTCTTTGCAGATAACTGCCTTAGGCTTGCTCCACCGCTGATCATTACAGCTGAGCAGGCCGAGCAGGCCTGCAGTACAATATTGAAAGTGCTCGACCAGGTTTAACCTTTTAGACGCAACTATGGATGAAAGCCTTATTTCCCTGTTAAAAAAAGACCCCCTGCAGAGCTTGCCGGTGTTTGGTTTTTTTGGGAATTATCCCCTGGAGGAGGTTTTCCAGAGCAATGGGGTGCTCCTGCTGACCGGTACCAGCGATGCCCCCTGGGCCTATCTTGCCGGCAACAGCCCACAGGGCATGCTTGATGTCCTGGAGCAATACCGGTTCAGAAATCCCTGGTTTGCCAATGTGGAGGAATGGATGTTGCCGCTGCTTTTACGTCATCAAAAATTGAAGTGGGAGCTGAAAACCCTGAGGTATTATCTTCCGGAAGAAACCGTTGTGGATCCACCCGCCGATGTCTGCCAGCCTCTTTCGGCAACCCAGGTTCCATTCATTTATGAAAATACCCCATACCGCGACTACACCCACCCCGAGTACATAGCCGAAGGGATCCGGCGGGATGTATCGGCCGGTTATTTCAAGGAGGGTCAGCTGTGTGGCTGGGGGTTAACCCATGATGATGGCTCACTGGGATTTCTGAATGTGCTGGAGCCCTTCAGAAGGCAGGGAATAGGAGAGATGGTGCTGCGAAGCCTGATTGCAGGGAAAAGAAAAAGAAACCAGCCTGTTTTTGCCAATATAGAGCCTCACAACCAGAAAAGCATCAAGCTGGCAGAGAAACTGGGTTTTCGGCCCGACCGCCTGGTAAGCTGGGTGAAGCTGAAATGACAGTCACTATCCCCATTCCTCAAAATGTTCAGAATTTTCCTCCTCCGGGAAATTCTTTTTGTGCTCCTCGTATTCATCCACCAGATAACCTTCCCCGGTAGGCACTTCCATGGCATGAGCAACGCGTGCGATCATGTGGGCACCAATGGGGGCTGTGAAGATCACAAAAAGCAGAACCAGCAGCGATTCAATGCCAACCATCCAGTCGGGGTACCACATGAATACAGCCACCAGCTTCAGCAGAGCTCCCAGCGAGGCTGCCTTGGTTATTGCATGCATGCGCATATATACATCCGGAAGCTTCACCACCCCGATGGCGGCTACCAGCATGAACAGCGATCCAAAGATCAGCAGCAACGATACGATCCATTCCATCATCTTCTCATCCTCCTTTTCAGATATTTTGCAAAAGCAATACTGCTCATAAAAACCAGCAGGGCAATCACAACTGCTACATTCAGAAATACGGTCTGTCCCGTGAGCATGATATATGTCAGAATCAGCCCGATAACCAGCGATGCCACAAGGTCCATCACCACGATGCGGTCGGGAAGGGTAGGGCCGGTGAGCAGCCTGTAAAGGCCTGCAAACAACGATATTGTCAGGGCGATAAAGCTGAAATAAACAGCAAAATTCAATATGGGAAATTCCTGTGCATCCATAGGTTCAGAATTATTCAAATATCAGGCGGATACGGTCTTCCAGCTCATTTTTAATTTTGGCGATAAACTTCTCCCGGTCGTAAAGATACATGGCGTGTACATAAATTTTCTTTCTGTCGGGTGTCATATCCACAGTCAGACTACCCGGAGTCATTGAGATCAGGTTGGCCAGCATAATTATGGATGTGTCACTTTTCAGGTCGATTGGCACCTCCACAAAGCCCGGCTTCATCAGATCCTTGGGTGTTATTATGTCCCATGCTACGAAAAGACTCGAAATCACAAGCTCGCGCAGGTAGTATAATATGAATACCAGCAGCCGAACCAACCTGAGGATGAAACCAAATGCTTTTTTCATGGTATGGGTTTAAAATCAGGAAATACCGCCCGGATATATGGCCCGGGATTAACCAGTTGTTCACCTGCCTGCAGGCAGACATCTATTATCGGGCCGGCAAAGATTCCCATTGCCACCACTGCCATTGCCAGCAATATGGTGGCAGCCATTGCCGAGCGGGTGTTGCCAGCTTGCGTCATATTATCGGGTGCTTTTTTCCAGTAGGCTTCATTCCATATCTTGATCATTGAGAACAAGGTGATCAGCCCCACCAGGATGGCAATGCCTGTGATCAGGTAATCACCTGCTTCAAAACCTCCCTTTATCAGGAAAAACTTGCCGAAGAAGCCCGGCAATGGCGGGATGCCAGCCAGGGACATTGCCGGGAAGAAGAACAGTACGGCAAGCAGGGGTTTGCCGTTGTAGAGCCCTCCCAGCACCTTCAGGTCGTAACTGCCCGAACGCTGGTAAACCAGCCCCCCGGCAAGGAAGGTGTTGGTTTTTGAGAGCATATTGTGCACAGTGAAGTAAATGGCACCTGCAAGCCCTGCAACAGTGAATATTCCAAGCCCCATCACCATATACCCGATCTGGCTGATGATATGAAAGGAAAGAATCTTGCGGATGTCGTACTGCGAGGCGGCCATCAGTACCCCGATGACCATGGTGAGCCCGGCCAGGGTGAGCAGGAAATATTTCCAGAAAACCTGGTCGGATACAATGAACAGGCTGTAGAATCTGAAAAGGGTATACACCCCTACCTTGGTAAGGGTTCCTGCAAACAGGGCGGTTATGGGCATTGGGGGGGTGTGGTAGGCAGCAGGCAGCCAGAAGAAAAAGGGAAACAATGCCGACTTCACGCTGAAAGCAATGAAAAAGAGCATCAGGCTGGCATTCAGATAGGGAGGGTCTTCCCACATTCGAATTTTGATGGCCAGGTCGGCCATGTTCAGGGTGCCTGCCTGCCCGTAAAGTATCCCGATGGAGGCAACAAAGAAGATGGAAGCCACAAAGCTGATGGAAACGTATTTGATGCTGCCGCGCAATTGTTCGGCCGAGCCCCCCAGGGCAATCAACACGAAGGAAGAGGTAAGCATCACCTCGTACCAGACATACAGGTTGAAGATGTCGCCAGTTATAAAGGCACCGTTTACCCCCATCAGCAGCCCGAAAACCAGGGGATAATAACCGGCCGTTTGCCGCTCGCGATCAATGAATCCCGGGGAATAGATCATTACGATCACTCCCACAAATGAAACCGTCAGCAGCATGATGGCCGACAAAAGGTCGGCAATCAGGGTAATGCCAAAGGGGGCAGTCCAGGATCCCACCTGCAGGCTTTGGATGCCTTCATGATAGATTTTCAGCAACAGCAAAAGAGAAATACCTGTAAGAGCAAGGGTGGCCAGCAGGCTGAACAATTGCTGAAACACCAGGTAGCGCCTGGTAAAGATCAGCACCACCATGAATAACAGGGGTAATATCACGGGAAGTATCAGCATCTTTTTTTATTCATTCTTTGAAAGTTCATCAAAATCGGTAGTCCGGGTAACACTATAAAACCTGTATACCAGCACCAGGGCAAAAGCTGTAACCCCCAGGCTGATGACTATAGCCGTAAGGATCAGGGCCTGTGGCAAGGGGTCCGACATGGTCAGGGCCTCCTCCTGCACTCCCCGGATAAAGGCAGGATATCCCGAAGTGAGCCCTCCTGCCACAAATAGCAGCAGGTTGGTGGCATGCCCCAGGAAGATAAGTCCCAGCACCAGCTTGAAAATGCTGCGCCGCAACAAAAGGTAAACAGCCGAACCGTAAAGCACTCCAATCAGTAAAGCCAGCAAAAACAGCATGGTCTATTCCTCCATTATTGAAAACATCATTAGCATCAGCATTCCGGCCACCGTCAGGTAAACTCCCAGATCGAACAGCAGCGGGGTACCCAGCTTCAGCTCCAGGGGAGTGGATGCAAAAATTGTTATCCATTGCCCGCTCATAAACTCTTTTTCTTGAAACAATGCGGGTATGCCGCTGGCAATGGCCAGCAAAAGACCCATGGCTGTGATGTTGACCGGGCTGAAAGTCAGCCTTTTCTGTGTGCGGATCACGCCAAAGGCCATGGCATACAATATGTAGGCCGCTCCCAGCATCAACCCCCCGATGAAACCACCTCCCGGTTCGTTGTGCCCGCGGTACAGGACAATCAGCGAGAGGGCGATCAAAAGGGGAAGCATATGCCGGGCTGCAATCTGCAGTATAGAAGATCCCAGGATTTTGTGTTTTGGTTGGTTCATGTTTTTCTGCTTAAACGGATCATTGAGAAAATGCCCAGGGCAGCCACGGCAATCACCGTTATTTCACCCAGGGTATCAAGGGCCCTGAAATCCACCAGGATCACATTGACGATATTCCTGCCAAAAGCCTGGGTATAACTGGCCATTTTAAAGAAATCAGAGATGGGCTGATCAAGCTGGGAAGTGCCAGCCTGCAATACCAGCACCAGCATGAAACTGCCCACAAGGGTAGCTACCAGGGCATCGCGCATTCGAGCCCCTGTGTCGGAATATTTTATGTATTTTGGCAGGTGGTAAAGCACGGCCATGGCAAGTATTACCATGAGTATCTCCACCAGGATCATGGTAATGGCCAGGTCTACCCCGCTGAAGGCAATGAAGATGATTGTGATGCCAAAGCCAATGACCCCCATGGCGATCAGGGCGACAACTCTTGAGTGGGATATCACGGCCGAGAAGGTAGCTGCAATGATCAGCAAAACCACGGCCACCAGGTTCAGGGGCATTTCCCTGAAATCAAGCTCCAGCACGATGGGCTGCGAGCGCCATATCTGCAGCCATACCAAAAGGGAAGCCACCACAAACACCGTCATCAGGTAAAACCGGTGGTAGCCATGCTGAATGACCTTTGTCTGCCCTTTGGTATAGGCAAGGAAGGCCTCAATCAGCCTGCCAAACATGGCTGCATAGTCCCGGCTGAAGTATCTCAGGGTGATTTTTTCGGCAAAGGCAACCCCCTTTTCGCGGAAGCGGTAGAGCATGATGCCAAGCAAAATGGTGAACATGCTTAGCAGCAGTACCACATTCACCCCGTGCCAAAGTGCCAGTTCAATAGCTTCCATACCCGGGCTGATGGAGGTGATGGCATTGGATGTCAGGGGGTTGGCCATGGAGCCGGGGAAAAGGCCCAGCAGCAGGCTTATCAGCACCAGGAAGAATGGCCCCAGCACAAGGGCAGGAGATGGCTCCCTGGGTATTTTGGCATAGGGGGGTTCCGGCCCCCAGAAAATGTTCAGGGAAAGGCGCAGGGATAGAAACACCATGATCACATTTGTGAGTACTCCTAAAGGCACAACCAGGAAGTAAGCATCAGGAGTATGGATCTGGGCTTCATACAAAAGTTCTTTGCCAATAAAGCCTATCATGGGGGGAATGCCCGCCATCGACACCAGGGCAAGGATCATCACCGAGGCGGCAAAGGGCATGTAGCGGAATAAGCCTCCCAGTTTGGTAATATCGCGCGTGCCGGTCTTTTTTTCAATATTGCCCGCCATCATAAAGAGAGTCCCTTTATACAGGGCATGCACAAGCAGGAATATGATGGCTGCATTTACGGCAAATTCAGTGCCTGTTCCGATCAGCAGCACCAGGGTTCCCAGTGCGCTGACAGTGGTATAGGCAAGAATTCGCTTCAGGTCGGTCTGGGTAAGGCTTAACCAGGCCCCGGTAAACATGGTAAATGCGCCCACCAGAGTCAGTATGTAATGCCATTCGGTGGTATCACCCAGTATGGGGTTCATGCGGGCCAAAAGAAATACCCCAGCTTTAACCATGGTTGCCGAATGCAGGTATGCACTCACGGGCGAGGGAGCAGCCATGGCATTGGGCAACCAAAAATGAAAGGGAAATTGTGCCGATTTGGTAAGCGCTCCAGTAAACACAAGCAACAGGGCCGGCAGGTAAAACTGGCTCTGGCGGATCAATTCAGGTTCCCTCAGCAAAGTTGCAAGCTCATAACTACCGTAGGGAATGCCTATCAGCACAAACCCCCCCAGTAAGGCAAGGCCTCCAAAACCCGTGATCAGCAAAGCCTGAAGTGCGGCTGCCCTTGCCTCGGGCTTTTCATGATTGTAGCCGATCAGCAGATAAGAACTGATGCTTGTTAATTCCCAAAATACAAAAAGGGTTATCAGGTTACCCGAAACTACTATGCCCTGCATGGCCGCCATAAACAGCAGCAGGTAGGCCATAAACCGTCCCTTGCGAGGGTAAGGCCGCATGTAATACCCCGCATAGATCAAAATGAAAGTGCCTATGCCCAGTACCAGAAAACTGAACAATAGGCTGAAACCATCAATATAAAACGAGAATTCAATGCCCAGAGCAGGCATCCAGCGGAAACTCTGTATTATGACTTCTCCCCGGCTGATGGGCTCCAGCAAGCTTAGGTAGTATACCAGCCCCGAAAAGGGTATCATGGCATAAAACCAACCCCCGGAATTTTTCAGATAAAGGGTAATAAAGGGAGCAGCTATGGCAAGAAGGATCAGGAAAAGCAGCAATAAACCGGTAATCATTGTTTTGCGGGTGGTTTATGACGGTTTTGAAGAATAATATAGACCGAATGGCATTTTAATAACATCACGCTTATTTTTTTGTTTACGAAAATAATAAAAAAAGAGATAATACATGTGTTTATTTAGAAAATAAGAACTTCCCGGGGGATATGCTGGGTTTTTAAAGACCTGCAGACAGAAAATGGAAACACTTTCCTGTGCCTGATATCCAGAATGGGTTTTCCAATGGATTAAACTCGCAGTAAATTCGCACCAAATTCGGGGTAAACTCGGACAAAATTCGCAGAATTGCGAATTTAGTCCGAGTTTGGTGCGAATTTGGTCCGAGTTTACTGCGAGTTTACTCCGGAGAGGTTTCGGGGTGAACCAGGCTGATTTGCGGCTGTTGCTTCACAAACGAGAACCTCGACCTTGATTCTTCGCGTGAATTTGAATTCATTCAAGGAATTTTTCGGACAAATTGTCATTATTTGGCGCGAGATGCCGTCATTTTGACGCTAACTTGCAAGGAGAGAAGAGGTTTTTTTGCCTGGCACATAATTTGAAAATGGTTTGCATGAAACAAATCAGAACAAAAAAAATGTCTAACCAAAATTGAAAGGAGGATTGTGTTATGTTACCAGCATTGAAATCCCGTGTTCCAAATCTGATGGACGAATTCTTCGGACGCGATTTGCTTGATAACATTTTTCCCAACCAGACAGGTATCAGCATGCCTGCAGTGAATGTGATTGATTCGAACGATGAGTTTCGCATCGAGGTAGCTGCCCCTGGTCTGGAAAAAAACGATTTTAAAGTAGATCTTGACAATCGCGTGCTGACCATTTCCTGTGAGAAAGAACACAAGAGCGAAGATGGAAACAACGACCGGTTTATGCGCCGCGAGTTCAGTTATACCAGCTTCCGTCGTTCGTTCAGCCTTCCCGAAGGAGTGGATGGCGAAAAGGTTAAGGCAAATCACAAAAATGGTGTGCTTTATATTCACATCCCCAAAAGGGATGAGATTAAACCCAAACCACCCAAACAAATTGCCATTTCTTAACACACAACAAAACAGGGGCCCCGGGCCCCTGTTTTGTTATGAATACTGATGAAGATGAATTTTGCATTGTCATGGGTATTCCGATGTTGATCAGCTGAAAAATTCATTTTATTTTTATTTTAGAATTAATTAGTTTATTCTAAATTAATTGATTAAGTTTGCGTATCGTTTAGAAATCAAAAATGGGCTGAACGACAATTCTTTCCTTATATGACAAGCCGCCCCCGGCATCCAAAGGGGCAAATGGTGAAGCAGTTTGTTTGTATTGGACGGAATAGGTTAAATACCATTTCCAGACAGGACAGAACGTGCTTTAACCCCTAAAAACAAGAAACAAGTTAAGCATTTTTTGGGCAGTTGATCATTAAGATTTCATACCTGCAGGTATGTCTTGTGGTGATTCCTTGCAGCTGTTTGAAGAGAAACCAGAAAAGGGGCATCTGCCATCAGAACGGTTTCTGCAATTCAATCATTTCAGCTCACCCAAAAACAAAGGAATGAAAGTATTTATTCTGGAGGATGACGATTCCCTGAGAATGCTCCTCAAATTATTACTCAAGAAGAATTTTCCCAATATTAGTCAGATTGGGGAATGTATTACTGCAGAAAAAGCCCTTGAAGAGGTTCCGGTTTTCAATCCCGACCTTTTGCTTGTGGATGTCTCCCTTCCGGGGATGGATGGTATTGAGTTTATCAGAGCCCTTAAAAAAAATCATGCCGTAAAACGCATCATAGTACTCACCTGTTTCGAGAAGGAGCTTCATGAGCAGCTTGCCAAGCAGGCAGGGGCCGATTGTTTCTTTTCAAAAATCGAGTATGATCTGCTGCTGGAGGAAATCTCCGATTGGCTGGAAGCCCCCGTGAAAGTGGCTCCCGAATGGAAAAGAAACGGCACCCACGGCCATAAACTGGAGAAAAACTCCTGGAGATTAAAAATTAAAAATTAAAAATTAAGAATTAAGAATTAAGAATTAAGAATTAAGAATTAAGAATTAAGAATTAAGAAGTCAGGACACAATGTCGAACGGTGTTTAAGAAGTGTTTCACAGTGTTTTTCTGATCAGTCCATTAGTGGAGAAATTCCGGGGAGGATCTTTCTCAACCCCTCAACCTCTCAACCAGCTCTTAATTCTTAATTCTTAATTCTTAATTATTTCCACCTCCACCCTGGCTTTCCCATTCTCCCGGTCGGGGGGCAGGGGGCCCCGGGGCCCGTAACCCCGGGTTGATATTCTGTGGCCTCCGATTCCGTTCTCCTGCAGGTATGCTGCAAGCTGCCTGGCCCTTTGGCACGACAGCCTTCTGCTCCCTTTCTTGCCCTGTCGGGCGGATTGAACCCCTATGCGTATCCGCAGGTTTTCGTGTTCCTTCATGAATTCAACCAGCTCCTGAAGCTCTGCAACTGATTCGGCCCTAGGGGTCTTTTGCTGGTTGTCGAAAAAAACATTCCGCAGCTGGGTGATGCTCCCCCGGATCAGGGGCTGCATTTCTACCTGGCTGACAACCTCATGGTAGCTGCGGCTTCCGGGAAAATTGATGTTAACCGAATAAAACAGGTATGCGGGCGATTTGATGATGATCCCGTATTGTTTCCCCAACGAGAGTGGAATAAAGAAACTGCCTGTTTGCGGGCTGCTCCGGAAACTGGCCAGGTGAACTGCCCCGTCAAGCTCATAAACTTCCAGTTCAGCCTCCAGAGGCTTCCCGGATTGTGCATCTGTAACATGTCCCCTGAAATGCACCATGGGAGGAACCCCCGATGGATCCTGCCGGCCGGCAACCTGAAGCTGAAGCAGGCAACTTATGATCAGGGGAGCCAGGGAGATGTTCATATCTTTTTTTAGATAAATATAAAGAAAGAATCAGTCAAAAAAAAGTCTTTCTAACAGAGAGATGCATGGTGAATATTTTTGAAGTCAGCTTTGAAGCTGGTCTTTCAATAAGCACACTTGTGAAGCATTGTGTCAGTAACTTATTTTTTGTTGTTATTTTTGCAAAATCTATCCTATGACCATGAGTGTTTTCAGCTTTAATTATATCCAGCAGAAAATTTTACGCAAGCCTTACGGCATCCATTCCCCGTTTTTATATTCCTTTGCCAGCAAGTGCCTGTTCAATGATACCCGGGAGGAGGTTTTTTCGGGCCTGGAGGCTATTCGCCTTCAACTAAGGCAGGATACCCGCGAGATAGAGGTTACCGATTATGGCAAGGGTCCGCGGTTCATGCGCCAGCGGCGCGAAGGCGAACACCAGCCCCTTGTTTACCGCCGGCGCGTTGGGCAGATAGCCCGCCGATCGCTGCAGCCAGCCAGAACCTGCCGGCTGCTTTACCGCATGGTCCGCTATTTCGAGCCTGAAAGCATTCTGGAGCTGGGTACCTCCCTGGGCATTACCAGCAGTTACCTGGCCCTGGCTCAGCCTGCCTGCAGGGTGATAACCCTGGAGGGATGCCCTCAGACGGCTGCTATCGCCCGGCAGACTTTCAGTAAGGCGGCAGTGGAAAATGTGGAGCTGCTGCTGGGCGACTTTACAAATACCCTGCCCCAGGCTCTGGAAAAGATGCCTTCTCCCGGGATGGTTTACCTCGATGGCGACCATTCCTTCGAAGGTGTATTGCGAAATTTCACCGCCATCAGCAACCACCTTCAAACCCATAGCGTGGTGGTTGTGGATGATATCAACTGGTCGAGGGGAATGATGGCTGCCTGGAAACAGCTGGTTGCCTGGGAACGAACAACCCTTGCCCTTGACCTGGGCAGAACCGGAATACTTTTTTTTAATACTGCATTAAGCAAACAATTGATTCGTATTGGGTTCTAAAATATGTATCTTTGGCAAAATATCGGCTAACACAGCTTTTTATTATCCTTCCTAACAGCATACTGCATGGCCAGAAAAGAAATCATCCGGATGGAGAACCTCACCAAGAATTATCGTGTGGGCACCGAGGTAGTACGTGCACTGCGCGGCATAGATCTTTCCATTCGTCAGAATGAGTATATTGCCCTGATGGGACCTTCAGGTTCCGGAAAATCTACCCTGATGAATATCATCGGATGCCTGGATACGCCAACCAGCGGGAATTACCACCTGAATGGCAGTGATGTGAGCAAGCTGGTTGATAATGAGCTGGCCGGGATCCGCAACCGTGAGATTGGCTTCGTGTTCCAGACCTTTAACCTGTTGCCGCGCAGCACAGCCCTGGATAATGTGGCCCTGCCGCTTATTTATGCCGGCATCTCCAAAGAAAGCCGCAGCCAGCGTGCCCTTCAGGTGCTTGACCAGGTAGGCCTTTCCGACCGCACCCATCACAAACCCAACGAGCTCTCCGGGGGGCAGCGCCAGCGCGTGGCTGTGGCCCGTGCACTGGTGAACAGGCCCAGCATCATCCTGGCCGATGAACCTACCGGTAACCTCGACACCAAAACCTCCCTTGAGATCATGGCTTTATTCCAGCAGATACATGCTGCCGGAAACACCATCATCCTGGTCACCCATGAGGAGGATATCGCACGGCACGCTCACCGCATTGTGCGCCTGCGCGACGGGCTCATTGAATCGGACGATGCACCCATTTTTTTTGAGTGAGACAATGTGACAATGAGACAATGTGACAATGAGACAATGTGACAATTAGATGATGTGAAAATGATTAAGGGCATAGTGTATGGTCTTACACTGTGAAACACATCTTAAAACACTGTGAGACACTGAGTCCAATTAAAATAAATTTCCAGTATTCATTTTCTTCTATCAGTATTTAATTAATTGTGAAACAGGGCAAGATTTACACCAAAACAGGCGACAAGGGGGAGACTTCTCTTCTTGGAGGAAGGCGTGTTCCCAAGTATCACCTGAAAATAGAGGCCTATGGCACCATTGACGAGCTCAACTCCTTCGTGGGCCTGTTGCGTGACCAGCAGATAGCTGAGCCTTACCAGACGATTTTGCTGCAGATACAGGACCGCCTGTTTGTAGCCGAATCCCTGATAGCGGCTGATGCGGGGGCCGAGGATTTTGCCCTGCCACAACTGCATGAGCAGGATGTTGCCCTTCTTGAAACCGAGATAGACCTGATGAATCAGGCCCTGCCAGCCCTCTCTTCATTTATACTGCCCGGAGGACATCAGGCCATCTCCTATGCCCATGTGGCCCGTTGCGTCTGCCGAAGGGCCGAACGCATCATCATTCACCTGGCCGAAGATTACCCGGTGGATGAGCTGATTATCAGGTATTTCAACCGATTGTCGGATTATTTCTTTGTGCTTGCCCGCAAAATCGCCCTCGACCGTGGCATCCCTGATCAGCTCTGGCAGCCACGAAAAGATCCCCGCTAATTCCTGGATACATTCCGGGCTGATGCCCGGGCTGCCGGCAACAGTCTGAAAAATCCATGTTTTTTGAAAAAGAAATTTTGCAGGATACACATATTGTATTACTTTTGCAGAGCAAAATCAAAAAGGGGCTTGTCCCTGCAGCCCGCGAGGGTTGCTATTTTGCAGACAAACGTTCGGGGTGTGGCGCAGTTGGCTAGCGCACTTGCATGGGGTGCAAGGGGTCGGAAGTTCGAGTCTTCTCACCCCGACGAAACAGAAAACCGCAATCTTTCAAAGGGTTGCGGTTTTTTTTTATTAATGTCAGAATCAGAATTCCCTGAATGAAAGAATTTTCTGAATTCTAAAATTCCTGCCTGGAAATATTACTCCCGTTATTTTTGTGGTTTTGAAAAATCCATTCAGGCGGGGGTTCAGCATTTATTCCTGGCACAGGGGCTGTTGGTTATAAAAAAACCAAGGAAAGCTCCAAGCAGGATGCTGGGTATGGATCCCTGGAAGATCATCTCATCCATTTGCTGTCCGTCGGTAAAATAGTAAAACAGGAAACCTGCAACGCCCCCAACCAGGATGTAGATTACCGACTTGCGGAAATGTGCTGACTTCACAAGGCCCTTGATTCCTTTATTCTCAGGCTCTGTTGATAATTTTTTAAATTCCATGGCAACTCTGTATGTAAACATGCAAATATAAGAATATTTATGCTGTAATTGTTCATGTGAATGGGATCAATCCATGAATGAAGATTTTTTATTAAATTAGCATAAATTAAATATGCATTTTATGCCGGAAGAGATCAGATGGGGTATTATCGGCTTGGGCAAGATCGCCAACCTTTTTGCCCACGACCTTTTGCTGGTTGAAGGCAGCCGGCTGCAAGCAGTTGCCTCAAGGGATGCCGAAAGGAGCAGGGCCTTTGCAGCCAGATACGGGGCTGATGTTTGTTACAGCAGCTATGAGGAGCTGGTATCCGATCCACAGGTTGATGTGGTGTATGTGGCCACCCCTCACGTGTTTCATTTTCCGCATTCCATGCTGGCCCTAAGTCATGGCAAGCCCGTGTTGTGCGAGAAACCCCTGGCCATGAATCAGTCGGAGGTTCAGGCCATGATGGATGAGGCCGGCAGCAGGGGTCTGTTTCTCATGGAGGCCCTGTGGACGCGCTTTATCCCGGCCACAGGCAAGGTGCTTGAGTTGCTGGGGGAAGGGGCAATCGGGGAGGTGCTTTCCGTGGAGGCCGACTTTGGCTTTCTGGCCGACACCGACCCCCTAAAAAGGATGTATAACCTGGCCCTGGGCGGTGGCTCCCTGATGGATATCGGCATTTACCCTGTATACCTTAGCCTGCTGACCATGGGGCTGCCCCATGAGGTACATGCCATGGCAACATTTGCCAGTACGGGGGTGGATAACTTCTGCACCATGGAGTTTGACTACGGGCATGGCAGGAAGGCTTTCCTTGAGTCAACCACCCTGAGAAACACCCCTACCGGGGCTGTCATCCGGGGCAGCAAAGGGGTGATCAGGATGCATCCCCGGTTTCATCACTGCAAAAAGCTCAGCCTGCAAACACAGGAGAGCACCCGTGAATTTGAGATCGGCTATCGCGGCAATGGCTTTTGTGATGAAATAGAAGAAGTGATGCATTGTCTGCGGGCCGGAAAAATGCAAAGCGAAAAAATGCCCCACTCCATGAGCCTTGACCTGATCAGGACCCTTGACAGGGTAAGGGCGGAGATTGGACTGATGTATAATGCGACCACGTGACGGTGTGGTAATTAAGTATGCCGGGATGTTAATATGAAGTTCCTGAATATAAGTGATTTATCCCTGATTGAGCAGAACAATAAACGGTTTCTGGTGGTTTAATTATGGGATACCTCTTTTTTTAATCGCTTAAACAGGGGCTTTATGAAAACACAAATCAGGTTGGCACTACTGATCACAGGATTGCTTTATGTAAGTGTGGTTCAGGGCCAGCATTTTGGAAGAAACAAGGTTGTATATGATCAGTTCAGGTTCCGCATCTATCAGACACCTAACTTCGATATTTATCATTACCTTGAAGATGAAGAGGAAATAGAGCGCTTTGCACAGCTGTGCGAGCGCTGGTACCGGAGGCATCTGGAAGTATTTCGCGACACCCTTCGGGAGC
>OBJA01001024.1_pt1 | contig 21048 bp, 20 predicted proteins | sample 1519751 | NCBI WGS metagenome assembly OBJA01 (sample SAMEA3881238, study PRJEB22517) | soil metagenome | biome: lake sediment; feature: soda lake sediment; material: sediment, water from around vicinity | place: India | collected 2013-12-23 | depth 3 m
CCTTCTCCCCCAGGAGAAGGGAGTCGGCGGAAGATGAGTGCTAATCAGAAGAACTTTTATAGAAATGCAACTGCTGCTTTGGCCAGTGCCAGTAGTTGTTGCGGCAGTATTCCCAGCAGAATAATGGTGACAATCAGGCCAAGGCCCAGCAGTTTGCTGCTGAAATTGATGACGACGGGTGAACTCTCGGCATCTGTGCTTGTCAGGTACGCAGCACGGACCATTTTGAGATAGAAGAAAATCGAGATGGCGGCATTGATAAGTCCCAGGATAACCAATCCATAGAGTCCCTGTTGGAAAGCTGCGGTAAAGAGGACAAACTTGCCGGTAAAACCGATGGTTGGCGGTATTCCTGCCAGGCTGAAGGCCCCGGTGGCCAGCACAAAGGCCAGCAGTGGCGAACGACGGTACAGCCCTTTTAAATCGTCCAGATTCAGATTACGATTGTCACTGCTGAGATGATAGAGCACAAAAAAGCAGGCCAGGTTCATCAGCAGGTACCCGACGGCATAGTAAATAGCTGCCGCCTGACCGAGGGTGGTGCCGGCAATGACGCCCAGCATGATATAGCCGGCGTGAGCCACACTGGAGTAGGCCAATAAGCGTTTGATATCGTTCTGTACCAGTGCGGACAGATTGCCGAGAGTCATGGAGGCAACAGCCAGGATCCCCAAGGCCCAGCTTAGCTGACTGATATCAACACCGGCAAGGCTGACCAGACGCAGCAACAGAATGACGGCACCGATTTTCGGCAGGGTAGCGATAAAGCTCGTTGTTTCATTGGCCGCGCCCTGATAGACATCGGGTGTCCAGAAGTGCATGGGAAACAAGGCCAGTTTGTAGAAAAAACCGCACAAGAGCAGGATCATCCCGGCCAGGGCCAAAGGTTCGGTGCCGATCAACGTGGGCAGTAGCGTCGTCAGTTCCGCCAGATAGGTGGTACCGGACAGGCCGAAAATATAGCTCATGCCGAACAGACTTAAACCAGACGCAGCCGCGCCGAACAGAACGTACTTGATGCTGGCTTCGTATTGTTGACGGCCAGTAAAAGGTTGCCTGAAAGGAATAGCCACAAACAGGGCGTAGGATGAGATCTCCAGGGCCAGAAAAATAGTCAGCAGTTCAACCGCACTGGCGAGCATGACCAACCCCAAGGTACTGACGCTGATAAACAGGTAGTACTCCGGATGGAGGCGTTTTTCAATGCCACGCAAACCCGGTGTTGCCCAGGCAATCAGTGCAAGACCGGCACAAAGCACCAGTTTGAACAGCTGCGAGAGGGGATCAATCTGATAGGCACCAAAGAACATGGTACCGTTTTGCTGCAGTGTTGCCACTGTGGCCAGCAATGCCAGAACCGAGAATAATATGACTGATCCCTGAAGGACGCCGGTTCGGGGTTTGCCCAAAGAGGCAAAAAAACATACCAGAGCGAGCAGAATCAGCAGCAGTTCAGGTAAAAAAAGCATGGTTTCCATAAAACGTCCGCAATCAGAAGTTGGCCGCCGGGGGCGTTGTCGTAGTGAAGATATTGACGACCTTGTTGCTCCAGTCGGTCAGTGTATAAATCAAGCCTTCTTTCCCACCAGCGTTCATCCCGGTTTCAATCTGGTCAAGGAGATGAGTAACACTGACATCCATGACATCAAGTAAGGGGGTCGGATAAAAACCAATCCAGAACACAAAGATTGTCAGAAAGCTCAAGGTCCCGATTTCACGGGCATTCAGATCTTTAAGGACATGACCATGGTCGTCACCATGGTCGTCGTCATGATGACCGTGACCGTCAGAATCGGCCCAGACCATGCTTTGCAGCAGCCGCAACATGTAGGCGGCCGCGAGGATCGCACCAACGATGGCCAGAGCACCGACCAGCGGGTATTTGGAGAAGGCCGCCAGTAATACCAGGAATTCACTGACAAAGCTGTTAGTGCCGGGGAAACCAAAGGAAGACAGGCTGAAAATCCCCAGGAAGAGTACAAACAGCGGCATCATTGCACCCAGGGCACGGTTGACGCTCATCTCGCGACTGTGAGTACGTTCATAGATGATACCGATAAGAATAAAGAGGGCACCGGTGGTAATGCCGTGGTTGATCATCTGCAGCATTGCCCCCTTGATCCCTTGAGCATTGAGCAGAAATATTCCCAGGGTCACAAATCCCATATGCCCGACACTGGAGTAGGCAATCAGTTTCTTGATGTCACTTTGCCCCAGAGCCAGATAACCGCCGACGATGATGGAGACCAGGGACAGGCCAATCAGCCAGGGCATGAAATACCAGGTTGCTTCGGGAGCTATCGGCAAACAGAAACGCAGGAACCCGTAGCCGCCCAATTTGAGCATGATGCTGGCGAGGATAACGCTGCCGGCCGTCGGCGCTTCGACGTGGGCGGCGGGCAGCCAGGTGTGCAGCGGGAACATGGGCACCTTGACGGCAAAAGCCAGAGTGCAACCCAGGAAAATCCAGGCCTGGAAGCCAAAAGCAAAGTTATGATCCATCAACTCAGGAATAAAGAAACTACCGGTCTGAACATAGAGGGCGATGATTGATGCCAGGAAGAAAATACTGCCGGCAAATGTATAGAGGAAGTACTTGATGGAGGCGTAATCTTTACGTGGCCCACCCCAGATGGCGATCATCAGGTACATGGGAATCAGCATGGCTTCCCAGAACAGGAAGAACAGCAGCGTGTTGAGGCTGACGAAAACACCAATCATGGCGGTTTCAATGACCAGCAGAACAAAAATGAATTCACGCATCCGTTCCTTGATGTAGCTCCAGGAACAGAGCACACACAAGGGCATGACAAAGGTGGTCAACAAGACCAGCAAGACACTGATGCCATCAACACCAACGACATAGTCGAGCCCCAGGGCCGGTAGCCAGTTGCGCAGCTCAACGAACTGATACTGGGCCGTCGAGCGGTCAAACTGGGTGAAAAGCGGCAGGGATGCCAGTGCGGTCGCCACTGTGACGGCAAACCCCCACAGCAGTTGTGCCTTGTCGCTTTTAAACAGCAGCCCCACTAATGCACCAGCCAGCGGTAACAGCAGGAGTACGGAGATGATGGGGTAGCTCAGTTGATTATAAATCAGATACTGTTCCACGATCGTTCCTCGGGAGTAGGGTCAAGGCTTACTTGCCCAGGGTGACGCATGCGTCGCCCCTACGTTTTGTCTAATATATGTGGCCGGTAGTAATTAAATAAAAATCAGCACTACCAGCACTACCAGCACGGCAATAACACCGAGCGCGATGTAATGTTGAATACGACCAGTCTGTATCTGGCGTACGCTGTTGCCCCCCTCGACGATGTTGCGGGCCGAACCGTCAATGGTCCAGTCGATTCCCTCCTTGTCAAACCAGGAGAAGGCCCGGGCCAGGGCCATGGTCATCCGCAGGCCTATGGTCTGATATACATTGCTGACCCATTCGTTGACAGAAACGATCGGACCTTTGGCAAAGTTGATAAAGCGCACTGAACCTTTACGATAGAACCAGTCAAGATCCAGATTGGAGACATCATGAGGCTTGAGGTATTTCACCATCAGATAAAAGCCCAGGCCGGTAAAACCGAAGAGTTGGAACGTTTCCGACAAGTGATAGGCGTAATAAGGCTGATAGCTGGCAGCGTAGGGAAGCATGCTGTAAAGGGCTGCCGGATACACGCCGAACAGGATACAGACAAAAGCAGCCATGGCCATGGCAAGTTGCATGTTCCAGGGAGCTTCCTTGGCCCGGATACCGGAATCTTTGCCGAACCAGATGAAATAGGGGAGCTTGATGCCGACCGAGAGGAAGGTACCCACCCCGGCAAGGATCAGCATGACCAGGAGCACCGGTTGATGATTGTAACCTGCGGCAGCCACGATCATCGACTTACTGACGAAACCACTGGTCAAGGGGAAACCGGAGATGGCGATACCGCCAATGATGGTGAAGATCATGGTAAGGGGCATGGTGCGATAGAGACCACCCAATTCGCTGAGTTTGGAGCGCCCCGTCATTTCCAGTACTGCACCGGCACCCATGAACAGAAGTGCTTTGTAAATGATGTGGGCGTAGGCGTGGGCAGCAACACCGTTCAAGGCCATAGCGGTACCGATACCAACGCCGCAGACCATGTAACCGACCTGACTGACAACGTGATAGGCGAGGATACGGCGCGCATCGTTTTCAATAACCGCGTAGGCAACACCATACAGAGCCATGCAGGCACCGATAATGGCCAGTATCTCAAAGCCGGGAAACCCGCGCATCAACACGTAGACTGCGGTTTTGGTGGTAAATGCACACATGAATACCGCACCGGTGACCGTGGCTTCCGGGTAGGCATCCGGCAACCAGGCGTGAATGGGCGGTGCAGCGGCATTGAGCAAAAAGCCGATCATGATCAGATATTCAGCCCACCCGGCACCTTCTTGGGAGAGAATGCCAAAGGACAGATCATGGCCGGTTTGATAGAGCAGGAAGATACCAGCCAGCAGAATCAGCCCCCCGGCAGTATGAACCAGCAGATAGCGATATCCGGCTTCGATGGAGCGTTTTTTCTTGCGATACCAGATCAGGAAGGTCGAGGCAAAGGCCATCAGTTCCCAGAAGATGAACAGGGTCAGGTAGTCTCCGGCCAGGGTGACACCAAGAGAGCCGGCAACGTAAAGGAAGGCAGCGATATGCTGACCGGTTTCCTTGACCTGTAACCCGAAAATGCAGCCGATCAGGGCCATCAGGGTGAAAACATGCAAGAATATGAATGTCAGCTTGTCAACCCGGCCGAACTGGAGTTCAAACCCGAGATAATTGACGACACCGAAACTGTCAGGCAAACGGTAAATGGTCGCCATGGCCACCAGGGGAATGATGATCAGCCAGATTTTCTGGATGCCGAAACGCTTGGCAAAAGGCATCAGCAGGGCGCCAAGAATAAACCAGCTCGTCGGGTGAATGAACAGATCAGCGATCATCATAGGGATCCTCCTTGCGCTCCAGCCAGACGTGGGAGAGCCCTTTGCAGATGACAATCATGAGCAGACAGCCGATAAAGCCGAACAGCGACCAGAAGCCAACAATCGAATCACCGAAAAAGTGCGGTTTCGGCCGCTCGATCAGGAAATCGAAGAGCACGGCGAAGAGCAGAAAGGCGAAAAAACAGCCTCGGACAATATTGGCGCGTTCGCGCAGGTAATCTATCCAACGTGCGATCATGAGCCCACCATCAATTTGATCGTGTTGAGGAAAAGATCAGGCCAGATGCCGATCAAAACCGAGATGAAACCGGTAATTAACAATGGAACCACCATCAGCAGTACCAGGGGTTGGCGTTCCAGACTGCCGACCTCTGTTTCTGTCGTCAGGGGTTTGCCGAAGAAGGATTTAACCACGACCGGCACAAAATATCCGGCGTTCAGAAGACTGCTGATCAACAACACCGCAAGCAGGATCATGTTGCTGATATCCATGGCCCCTAAAGCCAGATACCACTTACTGACAAAGCCGCTGACCGGCGGTGCGCCGATCATACTCAAAGAGGCGATGGCAAAGGCTGCCATGGTCAGGGGCATGCGCCAGCCAAGCCCGCCCATTTCAGATATGTCCTTTTTACCTGAAGCAACGAAGATGCAACCGGCGCAAAAGAACAGGGTGATTTTGGCAAAAGCATGATTGGCAATATGCAGTAGCCCACCGGTAACGGCATGGGGGGTCAACATGGCAACGCCAAGAACAATATAGGAAAGCTGACTGACAGTTGAATACGCCAGCCGCGCCTTGAGGTTCGATTGGGTTAAAGCGATGATGGACGCCGTGACGATGGTAAAGGAGACGACGTAGGCGGTGAACATTCCCATCCCGGTGACATCAAGAAGATCAATACCGAACAAAGACAGCATGACCCGGCAAATGGAGAAAACGCCAACCTTGACAACAACCACCGCATGGAGCAAGGCACTGACAGGCGTTGGTGCAACCATGGCATCCGGGAGCCAGTTGTGCAGAGGCATGATACCCGCCTTGGCAAATCCGAACAGACACAACAGATAGGCAACAATCACCAGGACGCGGTCAGCATCAGCAGGGAAGATCCCTGAGGCAACACCGCTCATGTTGAAATCCAGGGTGCCGGTCAGGACATAGATGATAGCCATTGCCGGGAGCAACATGGCCTTGGAGGTGAACATCAGATAGATGATGTATTTGCGTGCTCCGGCATAACCTTCCTCATCCTGATGGTGCATGACCAGGGGGTAGGTGAAAATGGAGACGATTTCGTAGAACAGATAGAGGGTGAACAGGTTGCCGGAGAAGGCAGCACCCATGGCGGCACCGACAGACACGGCATAGCAGACGTAAAAGCGGGTCTGGGCATGTTCGTTAAGCCCGCGCATATAGCCGATACAATAAACGGATGCCAGAATCCACAGGAAGGACGCGGTCCCTGCGAACACCAGGCCCAGAGGGTCAAGGTAAAAGGTCACGCTGATGCCCGGATAAATGGTGACCAGGTTCAGGGCATAGCCGCCACCGGCAAGCACACCGGGTGCCAGGATCATGACAGAGATAAAAGTAAGCACGGCACCGACAAAAGACACGCTCTCGCGTAGATTCGGACTGCGGCCGGTTGCCATGACAAGAGCTGCGGTCACCATCGGGATGAGGGTTGCCAGCAGGACTTTGGAGGTGATAATAGGTTCCATGTGTGTGCCTGGTCCTCGAAGTTAGCCGCGTAATTCGTTAATTGCCTGAGGATCAACGCTGTGAAAACGGCGATGAATGGCAATAACGAGACTGATAACAATAGCCGCTTCAGCAGCGGCAATGCCCAGAATAAACAGGGTGAACGCCTGCCCGACGGCGGGATCAGGCGCGACAAAATAGTTGAATGCCATGAAGTTGACCCCGGCACCGGCAAGAATCAATTCGACACAAATGAGCATGCCGATCAGAGTGCGGTGGCGGATCATGCCGAACAGGCCCATAAAGAGCATGAAGGCACCAACGATCAGGTAGGTTGTCAGGTGGTCACTCGGCATCATGACGGATCACTCTCTTGCACAGGGCGGGCGATAATAATTGCGCCCAGAATGGCAATCAGCAACACCACGGAAATCAGCTCGAAGGCCAGAACAAATTCATGCAGGAAAGCTGTTCCCAGATGTTGCATGGAAAAATCGCCGACACGTTCCGCTGCCGCAGTCCACTGGGTGCGAATCAGGGTCGTGGTCAGCAGGACAAAACCGCTGATGCAGGTTCCGGCAGCCAGCAGGAAATTGTTGCCGGACAGGCGCAGGTGTTCGGTCTGGGTGGGGGTATGTCCAACCATGACGCCAAACACCAGCATAACGCAGACAGCACCGACATAAATCAGCACCTGCATCATGGCCATAAAGGGTGATCCGAGGTGAAAAAAGAGGCCGGCGACGCCGATAAAGGCAACGGCCAGTCCCAGCACAGCATGCATCAGCAAGCGTGCCCAGACAGTTACCAGGCCACCAAACATAATCAGTATGATAAAGCCGAAGAAGATGGCTTCACCCAGATAGCGGTACAGGGTCATTTCTCTTTCTCCACCATGGCAAGGAGGTCGTAGTGGAATTCTTCGCGGGTAAAACCGACGTGACGAAACTCCTGCGAAAAATCGAGGGCATCGGTGGGGCAGACTTCAACGCAAGTACCGCACAGGCTGCACTTGGTAAAGTCGAGACGATATTTGACCAATACCATGCCTTTAACGTCTTCGCGCTTCTCACCTGCCAGATCAATGCAGTTCGAGGGGCATTCGCGCTGACACATCTTGCAGGAAATACAACGATGCTTCAGCGGATTTTCTTCGTCGCGTATCAGGATGGTATGCCCGCGGTAATTTGGCGTGATAGGCAAGCATTCTCGCGGGTACTGGACAGTGACCACCGGGCGAAAAAACTCACGTAGTGTGATCATCATGCCGACGACGAGGCTTTTACCCCCGGTGAAAATCAGGGCGAAATATTCTTTCATAATTTCAGCACCACGGCGGTCACCATCAGGTGAACCAGGGAAAATGGAACCAGATACTTCCAACAGAAATTCAGCAGTTGATCAAAACGTACCCGTGGGAAGGTCCAGCGGATCCAGATCATAACAATCAGCAAGGTATAGACTTTCAGAAAGAACCACAGGGCCGAGGTATAGTCACCGAAGGGCAACGGCGGACCATGCCAGCCACCGAGAAACAGGATGGTGGTGAGGGCACAGGCAATGAACATGTAGGTGTATTCGGCCATGAAAAAGAGGCTGAAACCCATGCCACTGAATTCGGTCATGAAGCCGGCGGTCAATTCGCTTTCGGCTTCCGGCAGGTCAAAGGGTGCCCGATTGGTTTCGGCCAACGCTGCGGCAAAAAAGATCAGGAAAGCCACAGGCATGAAGAAGATAAACCAGGCACCGCCGCTTTGGGCCTCAACAATGTCGCGCAAACTGAAAGTGCCGGTCACCAGAATGACGGACAGCAGGGTCAGCAACATGGGGATTTCGTAGGCAACATTCTGGGCAACTGAACGCATGGCTCCAAGCAGGGAGTATTTGTTGTTGGAGCTCCAGCCGGCAACCAGAATGGCAAGAACATTGATGGCTACCACGGCGAGGATGAAGATGACACCGATATCAAAGTCGCGTCCCTGTAATTTGGGAGCGAAGGGGATAACCAGCATTGGTATGATTGCCGGTGCGAAGGAGATAATGGGAGCAAGGCGGTAAAGAACCCGGTCGGACTGTTTTGGAATGATCAACTGCTTGCCGACCAGTTTGACGCCGTCGACGGCAAGCTGCAGGATCCCGTGAAAACCGACTTCCATCGGTCCGGTCCGGCGCTGAAAACGTCCTGCCAGTTTACGCTCCAGGTAACCCATCACCAGTGCGTTGCCGAAAACAATAACGATGGCGCAGACGACAGCAAAGAGGATGCGCACCAGTTCCGGGGGGAGAAACGAGCTATTCATCACGCCACTCATCGGTCGATCTCCGGGATTACCAGATCCAGACTACCCATGCAGGCACAGAGATCGGAAAGGAGCATTCCCCGACAGAGTTCGGGTAGAAGGCTCAAATTGGAAAAAGATGGAACCCGGATCTTCATCCGGTAAGGGACATCGCTGCCGTCTGCGGTCAGATGGTAAACCAGTTCACCCCGGGGCGATTCGACAGCAAAGCTGGCATCTCCGGCGGGCAGCTTGATTTTTTTCGGGACTTTGGCCATGTATGGCCCATCCGGCAGCTTGTCAAGGGCCTGCTCCAGGATACGCAGACTTTGTTCTATCTCGCGTACCCGCACTTTATAGGAGGCCATGCAGTCACCGGCGGTTTCCGTCGGGATGTCGAAATCCAATTCAGGATATACAGAGTACGGCTCCGCGCGGCGGATATCGTAGGGGATGCCGGTGGCGCGTAATACCGGCCCGGTCAGGCCGTAACGGCGAGCCATGTCCTGGGTGAATTCGCCGATTTGCTCGACCCGATTGCGGAAGATGATATTGCCGGTCACCAGGTTTTCATACATGGGCATGCGCGCGCGTTGCCAGTCGATATAGGCTCGGGTGCGTTCGACAAACTTGTCATCAATGTCGTTGACGACTCCACCGACCCGCATATAGCAGTAGGTCAGGCGTGAACCGGTAACATCTTCAAGAATGTCGAGAATTTTTTCACGATCTTCAAAAGTGTACATGATCGGTGTGAAGGCACCAAGGTCAAGAACCAGAACACCCAGCCACAGCAGATGGCTCTGAAGGCGGTTGAGCTCAGAAGTGATAACGCGGATGTACTCCGCTCGTGGGGTCGCTTCGATACCGGTTAACCGTTCCAGGACACCGACATAGCCATGGTTGTAGACCAGGGCGGCGAGATAATCCATCCGAGCGGTATTGGGCAAGAAGCCCTTCCATGAGCGAGATTCCGCCATTTTTTCATGCATGCGGTGCCCGTATCCCAAGACCGGCTGCGGATCGGCAACATATTCCCCTTCCATTTCAAGAATGACCCGCAATACTCCGTGGGTACTCGGATGTTGCGGTCCCATGTTGAGCACATAGCGGAATTCCTTGCTTTCGGAGACAGTGCTCATCAGGCATCCTCCTTCTTGGCAACGGGGGTTGCGGGTGTGTTGTCGGCGCTGTCTTCGTTACGGGTAATAGCGGCCCGATCTTTCAGGGCTTCGTCCTTTTTCAGCAGTGGTTTCAGATCTTCCATGTCCTCAGCCAGTAACAACGGCTTGAGGTTGGGATGGTCACGGAAAATGACACCGAAGAAATCCTTCGTCTCACGTTCGTGCCAGTCGGCACCCTGAAAAATATCGCAAATAGTCGGCAGGCTGTTGTCGCTATCAACGGTCACTCGTGCCAGGATCCGGCAGGGAAAACCATAGTTGGCAAACTGATAACTGACCTCGATACCTTCCATGACATGCAGCCCGGAGATAAAGCAGAGGTAGAAGTTTCCGGTCCGCAGGGCTTCAGCAAAAGAGCGTAACTGCGCAGACTGAAGAACCACTTCAAGGTGGTATCCGCGCTGCTTGAAGTCGACAGGGCGGACTTCCGCAGGCAGCTTGGTCAGGGTCGCAATGACGGAATCAGTGGATTCCATGGGATCAGGCTCCTTCTGGCATTTTGTTCATGGGGCGCGGGAAGCGTTTGCCGGTCAATTTTTCCTGCAGTTTGAACAAGGCTTCAAACAGGGTCTCCGGGCGCGGCGGACAGCCGGGAACATAGACATCAACCGGAATCAAACGATCAACACCCTCGATCACATTGTAGTTTTCTTCTACAGCAAAAGGGCCGCCCGAAATGGCGCAGTTCCCCAGAGCAATAACGTAGCGTGGGGCAGCCATTTGCTCGTAGAGAGTGATGACAGCCGGGGCCATTTTTTTATTGACGGTGCCGGCAACGATCATCAGATCACATTGGCGCGGCGAAGGGCGGAAAACTTCAGCGCCGAAGCGGGAAAGGTCATAGCGCGCCATCCCGGCAGACATCATTTCAATAGCACAGCAGGCCAGACCGAAGGTCAGGGGCCACAATGAGTTGGCACGGCAATAGTCCAGAACGGTCTCAAGCTGGGCAAGCTTCAAAACCGAACTCAGCTCTTCGGCAGGGGAGTGCTCCATGCCTTCCAGTTCGCGCCGCCGTGCCTCTTCGGTCTGGGAGTGAACTGTCAGGAGATTTTTTTTCTTTTCGGCCATGTAAAAACTCCTTTAGCCCACGGGTAAATAACGGTCAGGGACAAGACGAACACGAAGATAAAAAGTACGATCAGTCCGTGCGCGGCCGACACCAGATGGTAAGCGGTGGCAACGGGGAATAAAAACAGGATGTCAACAGCAAAGGCGACAAAAATCAGCGCATACAGGTAGTAGGCAACATGAAAGCGGATATCCCTGGCATCGCCGAAAATATCCATGCCGCATTCATAAGGATCACGGGTCGTTTTGAGATTTGACGTCGGATTGACCAGATTCGAGACGACTAAGGGCCCCACGGCGATGCATATACCACCGATAAGGAAGGCGATTACATAGATGTAGTCGAGCAGTTGACTTTCGGGCATAGGGAAAATCCTTCGCCGACAAAGACGGGTTGAAGAGTAAATAACAGGAAATGGAATTATTGATTACGGATAAAAAGCCCTTACAGGCCTCAATTTTCTAGCGGAGGTAACATCAAAAGTCAACCATAAAAAGACAATTGGTCCGACCATTTTCATTGGTGGGCAGATGGGCCATCACGACAGTGGCTTCAAGGTGGAGCATTACAAGGAATGATTGTCGATTCATGCAAGGGTAATTTGATGTAGAACCTGTGTCAAAAAAAACAGAAGGGGACTTGAGGGTCCCCTTCTGTGACGACTAATCAGCGCTGCAGATGTCTTTAATACTTGCCGAACTCATCGTCATCAAGGGCAATTTTCATATCAGGTTTCCCGGTTGGTGTCGCTGGTGCTGACAATGCCGCCCAGCCCTGTGCTGATCCCGTTGTTGGCGATTTTTTGGCGTTGCCGTTTTTTGGGGATGTTGCCGACAGGCGGGAAGTGGTTGCCGGGGCGTTACTGAGAATAAAACTTGACAACATGCTGCGCAGTTCCTGGGCCTGACTGGCAAGTTGCTGGGATGCCGATGCACACTCCTCGGCGCTGGCAGTGTTGTGCTGAGTTGATTGATCGATCTGTGTAAGGCCGATGTTGACCTGGTTGACTCCTTCAGTCTGTTCATTGATCGCTGTGGCGATTTCGCCAACCAGTGTTGATACTCTGGTAATTCCAGTGGCTATATCATTTAGAGCGGCCGCAGTTTCTTCTGCTGCCTGCATGCCACGTTTGGTTTTCTGTCCAGTCCCTTCTATCAGGGCGGTTGTTTCGCTGGCCGCTTTTGCACTGCGGGCGGCGAGGTTACGCACCTCCTCGGCAACGACCGCAAAGCCCTTGCCGTGATGTCCGGCTCGCGCCGCTTCAACGGCAGCGTTCAGAGCCAGAAGATTGGTCTGGAAGGCAATATCTTCGATGGTTTTAATGATTTTGGAGATGTCCTGACCGGCCTTGTCAATGTCGACCATCGCTTCGGTCATGCCCTGCATCTTTTCGGTACCGACCAGAGCCGATTTCTGAACACTGCCGGCAAGGTTGTCGGCTTCACGGGAGTTACTCGCGCTCTGTCGGGCCTGGCCGACAATCTCGTTCATGGAAGCGGAAATCTCCTCCAGTGAGGCGGCGGATTCTGTCGCCCCCTGGGACAGGGTCTGACTGGCGGCAGAGATTTCCGAACTCGCGGTTTCCACCTGATTTGCAGTACGAAGAAGTTCTCGAATCAGTTCGTTCAGGCTGTGGTTGGCTTTGGCCAAAGGTTCCTTGATAAGGCCTTGAGCCTCAAAAGTAAAATCACCTTGAGCAAGGCGGTCAAAAGCTTCCAGTACCTCGTGTTCCAGATTGTCGGCAAAAGAATCCATTGCCTGGGCCATCTGACCAATTTCGTCCTGACGCTTCATCTGCAGGCGTTTTCCAAGTTTGCCATGAGCAAGATCCTCAATCATCTCCAGCGTTTGGCCAATGGGACGGGTAATGCTGCGGGTCAGCAGAAATCCGAAGAGAATGGCAAAAATGGCCCCGTTGAGCATTCCCCCTGTGCTGAAAAGCGTCGCTCTTCTCACCTGGTTTTCTGCATTTTCCACCGCTCGGGCAGCTCCGGTAGCGGTCAGGGCGATCAGTTCATCAAGGAGTTTATGAGCATGGTCCGTTTGAGTTTGTACCGGCCCCATAAGTTGCGCCATCATCTCTTCGTACAGGGTGACGGCTTCGTCAGCCACCTGCAGCAGGGCATAAAAGACATCATAGGTATCTTCAATGCTCAGGGAAATGACATCTTCATAGTGTTGCTGGGCGGCGGCTGCGTTGCCGCCACGACGCATCTCGCGGTTTTCTGAAATGGCTTCATAGTAGGTAGCGTGAGTCGCCCGTGCCTGCCGGATCAGTTCGCGTAATCTGTCATTGCTGGTCTCAAACTGCGCAGACCAGAGTTCAAAGGGTGAGTTGGCCAGATCGTAATTCCAGCCGTAGCCTACGCCTGTATGGATATAGTCAAGTACCATGACCGCCGTTTCATACTGGTTGCCGCGAAAACGTTGCAGGTCGGCCCGAAGGGCGATGGGATCGAGAATGCCAAGGGCGTCAATGGCGTGGGACAGCTCCATAAAGCGTGCAGCAGCGGCGCGGCGGTGCTCCCAGGCGTTGGTCAGGTTCTGCCAGATTTCTTCTTCCCTGGCTGAACGTGGCAGGTTCTGGTAGGCCTTCAGGGCTTGCTGGCTGAGAGCCTGGGCTTGATTGTTCTTCTCGTAAATAGCGGTACGCTCTGCTTGGGTCAGGCGCGGATTGAGCAGGGCACGGTTGCCGGCGACACGTTCCAGACCGCTGGCCCGCATGGTTTCCAGATATTGAACAGCAGGTAGTTTTTCTGCACCGATTTCGGCCACATTGGCACCTAGACCAGAAATTCCGCGCATACCAATCAAGCCGACCCCCAGGGTAATCAGACCAACCAACACAAAGCCGCCGATCAGTTTTACCCCCAGCCGAAAATCCTTCATTGAATTCCTCCTTGACGTTTTGGCCCCTCGCGCAGTTTAGCTACGATCACTTCCGGAGGTCCGTCAGCGTGGACACCTCTATTCTAGAATAATTAGCACAGGCTAATTAGATTTGCAATCGTTTTCTCGTTTTTTTGTGAAATTTTACAGATGTGTACTTTTGATATTGCCGACAAAAAACGCGGGGATATCAAGATATCTTTGTCTCAGGGGTGTGTGGGAACGGATGGGATCGCTGCCGCAACTCTCTTCATCAGGCTGCCGGCGAGCATGCTGTTGAAGGTGTTTGCCCTGAAATCAAGAAAGTGCAGTCGTTGCGCAGTCCAGTGATTGCAGTTGTTGAAAAGATGGTAGTTGCCGTTGGCTCGGTAATAACGACGATTTTCGATTCCGGTTCTGCGCAGTTCGAATAGCTGTTCTGGATAGAGACGTGAAAAGGTGGCGCTAATCTCAATCATCAGATTGTGGATCTGCATCGCAGTTGCCGGAATAGCCAATATGTTGCCGGGCAACAATTGGGGATCTTCTATTGGTGTAACTTCCATGACCGATGAGGTCGGCAGAAACAGGGCGGTCAGGCCGGCACCCGAATGCCGATCGAAATTACCGTAGTAATAGGCATCTCCCCAACCGAAACGTATATAGGCGACAGGGGGAAGGTCAAGGCTTGTCAGCTCAGGTGCACTGCGATAAACAAATTGAGCTGGAATGATGAGGGCAGTATGCAGGGCTTCGTGCTGGACATAGATTTTGGCTGCGTGCGTTGTCAGTGGCAGTAGCAGCAAGGCGATCAGAAGTGGAAGCAACAGCGTGCGGAATGGTGCAATCATTGTCTCTTCTCGGTGCGGGTTGCCTGGTGATGTAGAATAATAGCATCCCTCCTTGATTGCGCCATCAAAAAGCGTTATTCGCTTAAGCGTTGCGCCAGATGGGCAATGGCCAGGGCATAATTGACCGCCGGATTATAACGGTGTAACGCATCGAAATTGCTCAGTACGAGAAAATGGCCCCTGTCATTGTTGCCGGCTGTCAGCAGTCCTGCTTTGAGCGTTTCAGGAAGATGTTCACTGATTAATGGAGCATCGTCAGCACGTGTGATACCTAGCTCTTTCCAGAATCCGAGAGGATGACGTGTTCTCCAGTCGAGGTCGGAAGTTTCCAGTCCGATCGGTGTGTTCACCTCAAAACCCCAGGGCATTCCCGGTTGCCATCCAGCGTACTTAAGGTAGTTTGCCGCCGATGCCAGGGCATCGGCAGTGTTGCCGATAATGTTACGCCGACCGTCGCCGCTGTGATCTACTGCCAGACGTTCAAAACTGGTTGGTAGAAACTGGGTCTGGCCAAAAGCCCCGGCCCAGGAGCCGACAAATTCCTGCTCTGTCACGTGGCCCTGTTCGAGAATGCGCAGGGCGCTGTAGAATTCGTTACGGAAAAAAGACTGCCGTCGGCCATAACAGCTCAAGGTTGCCAGGGATTGAATTACCGGAAAGCTGCCGGCAGCCGCGCCGAAGGAAGATTCCATTCCCCAGATAGCGACAAGGATTGCCGGGTCCACACCATAACGTGCTTCTATCTCAGTAAGAAGCTGATGATGGGCGGCCATTTTCGCCCGTCCGGTGCGAATGCGCCCCTCGGTAACCTGGCGCATCAGATAGTCCGCAAGTGACAGGGTGGATTCAGGCTGTCTATCCAGTCGTTCCAGCACTCTCCCATCCGGCTTTATGCCGACAGTTGCACGAACAAACACTTCTGGTGAAACTCCCTGCTGTTGTGCCGCTGCTTGCAGTTGGGTGAGACAGGCCGGAAAATCAGAAGGTTCGGCACTGTTGGCAGCATTAGGCGACGTTGCAAGCAAGAAAACCACCAGCAAACAGCAGGTGAATAGTCCCTGATAGTGGTGCCGGATGGGAGTGCCGTGTCGCATTCTATAGGCCCTGTTTGGAAACAAGAAAAAGCTGTGATAGCATGTTTAAAGTAGATCAAATCTGTCTCTACAAGGTCAAGAGTCCCCTTTATGTTTTGTCTGCAAAGTGGAACTTATATGGATCAAATTGGAGAATTGCTTAGAGTTACCCGGGTTGCCCGAGAGCAGCAGGATCTTCCCGATTTTATAGCTCACAGGATCGAACATCTGGCAAGCGGCCTTGATCTGACGATGGTTTCACGGGTTGATGTAGCAGAACTGATAGACCAGATCGCCGACTATGACACTTATGGTCAGACCGGTTATCTGGGAATGGGAATAAATCATGTCATTTTGACTGCGACGCTGGACCGGATTTTTGCACAGATGCAATGAACCTTGTATGTGCAGGTGCTTGTTTTGATTGTTGCGGATTTCGCTGATAATATTTACGTGTCTTATGTATTCCGGGTCCAGAGGCTCTGATGTTGCTTTTGATGTTGTTGATTCCCATGGTTTTGCTCACTGCTTTTCTTGCTTGGCGTTGCTGGCAGGTCAAACACCCTCGTGTAGCGATGGTGATGACTGTTACCTGTATCGGTTGTGTCGTTTGCTCGGTCCTGTTGGTTTACGGCATGCTGTACCTCTATGAAGCACTTAAACTACCGGCAACCGGATAGTGCTGAGTTCAAGATCGCCAACTAAATATTCTAAAAAATAAAAATGAGCTGCAGCTTCGGTAGTCGCTTACTCTTGCAGTGAGGAAACAATAATGGCGCATCGTACAGTAAGGTTTTCCGCCTACGAATCCTTTGTGGAGCGCCTCAATCGCTTTCCGCAAGGTGCTCCACCATCAGAAACCCTCTTTAACATCCTGAAAATACTTGTAAGTGAAAAGGAGGCCGAGCTCCTTGCTCTGTTGCCAATTCGGCCCTTCAAAGCGGCAGAAGCCGCACGCCGCTGGCGCTTGAGTGAAGCCGAAAGTCGCACTATTCTTGGTGAGTTAGCTGGTCGGGCCATTTTGGTAGATGTCGAGGAGCAGGGTGAGTCAGTGTATGTGCTACCCCCGCCAATGGCCGGTTTTTTTGAGTTCTCCCTGATGCGCTTGCGCGGAGATGTCGACCAGAAGGTGCTGGCGGAATTGCTTTACCAGTATCTGAACGTTGAGGAAGAATTTATCAAGAGCCTGTTTGTTGATGGTCAGACCCAGTTGGGGCGGACCTTTGTTAATGAAGGGGTGATGACTGCTGACAATGCTCTGCTGGTGCTTGATTATGAACGGGCTACAGAAGTGATCAAGACGGCGAGTCATATCGGTGTCGGCCTCTGCTATTGCCGCCACAAAATGGCGCACTTGGGGAGACACTGCAACGCCCCGATGAATATCTGCATGACCTTTAACACCAGTGCCGAATCCCTGACCAGAAGCGGATACGCCCGGGCAATTGATGCCGCTGAATGTCTTGACCTGCTCTCTCAGGCCTACGAACATAACCTGGTTCAGTTTGGAGAAAATGTCCAGAAGCGGGTCAACTTTATCTGTAATTGTTGTGGCTGTTGTTGCGAAGCGATGATCGCTGCGCGAAAATACGGCATTCTTCAGCCCGTCCATACTTCCAACTACCTGCCCCGGGTCTCCCCGGAAAGTTGCACCGGCTGTGCAAAATGTGTTCAGGTCTGTCCGGTCGAAGCGGTCGCCCTGGTGTCGGCTAACGATCCCCAGCGTCCCAAACGTACCCTTGCCAGGGTCGCTGAGGATATCTGTCTGGGCTGTGGTGTTTGTGTCCGTGTCTGTACTCCCGGGAGCCTGAGGCTGATGCCGCGCCGGAAGCGGGTTTTTACCCCTGTTGACAGCGTTCATCGCAGTGTGGTCATGGCCATTGAACGCGGCAAACTTCAGAACATGATATTCGATAATCAGATGCTCTTCAGTCATCGCGCCCTGGCGGTTCTGTTGGGTGCTATCTTGAAGTTGTCACCCGTCAAGCGCGCCCTGGCCAGTGAGCAGATGAAATCCCGATACCTGGTGAGGTTGCTGGAGCGGCGTGCTGCCGATTCGTCATCAACCTGACAATAAATAGCTGTCAGTTCAACGTACGGAATAGCAAATCCACCCAAGAGATGTTGAATATACTGGGATCCGCAGCCTGGCTGTTGTTGTCTGCTAGCCAATTAGCAAAAAAAGATAGGGATTGTCTTGATTTTTTTGCGGCATGGTGAGAAAAAGTAGTTCATGCAAAACAGGCACCTGACCTTGGCGGTTAAGTGCCTGTTTTTATTGCTGGAGCCACCCATCGGAATCGAACCGACGACCTACTGATTACGAATCAGTTGCTCTACCGACTGAGCTAGGGTGGCAAACAGGGAGACTTTCTACCGCAGTTGCGAAGTTGGAGTCAATATCGATATTACCAGGGTGTTTTGATGAGATGGTAATGGTCTGCATAGAAAAATCTTGACATTGGGAAGGTTAAGTTTGAACATTGGTTGTTGTTAATTGATTGGAGAGAGCCCATGTCCAACCAGCCACAGGATGTGTCATCGCTGTTAAAAAACGGGTCTTCGGATGGCGAAGTCTCTGTAGATCCGTTGCTTGATTGTCTGCTGGTCATTGCTGCTGCCCATGGCTGTTCCGTAACCCGTGAAGCGGCTCTTGCGGGGCTGCCTGTGGAGGCTGACGGTCGTCTGACTCCCGGTTTGTTCCCACGCGCCGCGCACCGAGCCGGTTTGTCAACCAACATCGTCAAACGTTGTCTGGATCAATTGGAAGAGTCGCTGTTTCCAGCTGTTCTGTTGCTGCATGACCAGCGTGCATGTGTGCTGAACGGTTGGGATGATGCTGGTCGGGTTGCACGGGTTATTCTGCCGGATCTGCCCGAGACAGAAATAACCATGGCCCGCGAAGAACTGGAGAAATGTTACAGTGGACGTGCTATTTACGCGCGGCCGCAATTCAGGTTTGATGCCCGCTCACCGCAGGTTACCACCGCCGGAAGGCGCCACTGGTTCTGGAGCACCTTGTGGGAAAATGCCTCTCTGTATCGGGATGTACTGCTTTCAGCTTTCATCATCAGCCTGTTTGGGTTGGCGATGCCCCTGTTTGTGCTGAATGTCTATGATCGTGTTCTGCCAAACCACGCTTTTGACACTCTCTGGGTTCTTGCCCTGGGTGTTGCTATTGTTCTGGTTGCGGATTTGATAGCACGCAGTATGCGTGGATATTTTCTGGATCTGGCCAGTAGTCGAGTTGATGTCAAGCTTTCCGCCTATATCATGGAGCGGGTTTTAGGCGTTCGTCTTGAACACCGGCCCTTAAGTACCGGTTCATTTTCTGCTAATTTGCGGTCCTTTGGAACCGTCCGGGATTTTATTACCGCCTCAACCGTGACGGCTTTTATTGATATTCCTTTTTCGCTGGTGTACCTGTCGGTGATCGCTTGGATTGCCTGGCCGCTGGTGTTGCCGTTGTTAGTCGGCATGCTGGTGGTGTTACTGTATGCCCTGATTGTGCAGAAAAAAATCCGTATTCTGTCGGAAACAACCTATCGGGCCAGTGCGCAACGGAATGCAACATTAGTTGAAAGCCTGATGGGGCTTGAAACCATCAAGATTCTTGGTGCAGAAGGAAAAATGCAGCGTAAGTGGGAAGACTCAGCTACGTTTCTTGCACGGACCTCATCGCGCTTGCGCCTGTTAACAACATCGACAGTTAATACGGCCACCTGGATTCAGCAGTTGGTTGGTGTCGCCATCGTTGTCGGTGGAGTTTATCTGGTTGCTAACGGGCAGCTTTCTTTGGGTGGACTGATTGCCTGCAAGATTCTTGCATTGCGGGCAATGGCACCAATAAGTCAATCCGCCGGTCTGCTGGCACAGTATCATAATGCTTCAACCGCGCTGCAATCCCTCAACGACATTCTCACAAAGCCGGTAGAGCGTCCAACGGATGCACGCTTTTTATCAAGACCCTCATTTAAGGGGGACATTGATTTCAAGAACGTCAGTTTTACTTATCCCGGACAGCAGAATCCGGCACTACAGGATATTTCCTTGCAGATCAAGGCAGGAGAGCATGTTGGGATTCTCGGACGGGTAGGCTCGGGCAAGACCACATTACACAAACTGATTGCGGGCCTTTATCAGCCGACAGAAGGAGCGGTGCTTATTGATCAGATTGACGTGCGTCAGATTGATCCCGCTGAATTGCGTCGTCGTATCGGCTTTGTTCCGCAGGATATCACGCTGTTTTACGGCACCCTGCGTGACAATCTCACCATGAGTTTTCCTGCAGCCCAAGATGCTGATGTTTTGCGGGCGGCAAAAATGGGGGGAATGCTGGAATTTGTCAATGGTCATCCCCAGGGTTTCGATATGATGATTGGTGAACGGGGTGAATCCCTTTCCGGTGGGCAACGACAGCGTGTGGCTCTGGGGCGTGCCTTTGTTGGTGAGCCTTCCATTCTGCTCCTTGATGAACCGACCGGCTCTCTTGATCATACCAGTGAAGAGGAGATCAAAGCCCGATTGCGAGATTATGCCGTCGGTCGTACCATGCTGGTGGTTACTCACCGGACTTCGCTGCTGGAACTGGTCAGTCGGCTGATTGTTATCGACAATGGCCGTATTGTTGCCGATGGTCCCAAGGACACAGTTGTGCAGGCGTTGCGTCAGGGTCGAATCGGAAGGGCATCATGATCGGGAAAATACTGGATAAGATGATGAGCAGGAAGTTGCCGCTGCGCCCTGCAGCAGCTGAGGATTGGAATGCCGACGCTGACTGGTTACAGTTGGAACAGGAACCGTTAAGGGCGCGAAGTTTGCTTTATCTGGGCATACTGACCCTGGTTGTTCTGGCCTTGTGGGCAGCCCATGCAGAAATTGACGAAGTGACCCGGGGTGAAGGCAAGGTTATCCCCACCAGCCAGATTCAAGTTGTCCAATCAGTTGATGGTGGCGTGGTGTCGGAGATACTGGTTCGTGAAGGACAGGCGGTTGAGCCGGGGCAGGTTTTGTTGCGGATTGATCCAACCCGTTTTGTTTCATCT
>OBJA01001025.1_pt1 | contig 21047 bp, 16 predicted proteins | sample 1519751 | NCBI WGS metagenome assembly OBJA01 (sample SAMEA3881238, study PRJEB22517) | soil metagenome | biome: lake sediment; feature: soda lake sediment; material: sediment, water from around vicinity | place: India | collected 2013-12-23 | depth 3 m
CTTCAAGCAGACAAGGTGATCAAAAAATCGTTGATATCATTCATGAGATGCAAGGCCATCTACATTATGATAACGAATCAAAAAGTTATGTCGTGAAGCCATCAAAAACAAAATCAACTACCATCGACCTCGCACAAATACCTGATTTGGGACCTATTTTAATGGTTTTAGCTGCGCTATCTGAAGGAACGACAACATTTAAGAACACCAATCGTCTAAGAATTAAAGAATCTGATCGCTTAGAAGCCATGTATCAAACACTTCAAACATTTGGTGTTGATATGAAGATAAATGGTGATGAAGCCACCATTAAGGGACAAAAAACTTTAAAAGGTAATCAATCATTCGATTCTTTTGGGGATCACAGAATCGCGATGGCCATCGCTATCGCTGCAATTAGAGCAGATGGTTATGTTGAAATAGTCAATGCAGAAGTCATTAATAAATCGTATCCTCATTTTTATGAGGAATACAAAAGACTAGGAGGCATCATTCATGAATCTTGAAACGTTAAGAAAACAAATTGAAGCTATTGATTTAGAGATGATGCAACTGTTTCTAAAACGTATGGACATCTCTAAACAAATTGGGCTATACAAAAAAGATCATCATCTACCTATTTTAGATCAGAAAAGAGAAGATGAACTCATCTTAAACTATACAAGTCAATTAAAAGATAAGACATATACATCTTCATATGTCTCATTTATCAAACACATCATGCATTTATCAAAGGAAGCACAAAAATGATCTATCTAGGATTGCTTGGCAAAAACATAAGCTATTCTAAATCCCCTGTTCTTCATCGAAAGATCGGACAGTATTTAAATATACCCATTCAATATGACCTTTTTGATGTTGAAGAAGAAGGTATTCCTAGACTCATTTCACAACTGAGGTCAAAAAAACTTCAAGGCCTAAATGTAACCATTCCCTATAAACAAAAAATCATGAATCATGTGGATGAACTCACACCATCTGCAAAAAGAATACAAGCAGTCAATTGTCTATATTTAAAAGACCATAAGATTATTGGTGATAATACCGATTATGACGGTTTTATTGGCACCTTACTTAAAGAAAATATTGATGTTAAAGATAAAACCGTTTGCATTTTAGGAAGTGGTGGAGCAGCAAAAGCGTGTTATGTTGCTTTAGAAGACATGCATGCACAAATCATTGTTGCATCGCGTAGAAAAGATACAGTTCATCCGATGTTTAAACACGTGATTTCATATGATGAGATAAAGCCAGACAAAGTGGATTTATACGTACATGCAACACCGATTGGTACCTATCCACATATCCATGAGTCTGTTTTACCGAAATCATTTGTTAGAAAACATACAGTAATCGATCTCATCTACAATCCTCCGCAAACGAAAATTTTATCATTTGCTCATCGAGGTATTAATGGAATTACCATGATGATGATACAAGCTATTAAGTCAGAAGAGATATGGCTAGATCGAAAGATTAAACTAACCGATACACTATATAAAGGATTAAAGGAAGTGATTGAACGTGAATAGTTACGGTACATTATTTAAAATCACATTATATGGAGAATCGCATCAAGAAGCTATTGGCGTCATTATTGATGGCATGCCATCAGGTATCAAGATTGATGTTTCAAACATTGCATCAGACCTTGAAAAAAGGAAACCCCTTCATGTTGGTACAACACCACGTCTAGAAACAGATCAAGTTCATCTTTTATCAGGTGTTTTTAATGATCACACAACTGGATCACCCATTCATTTGATGATCAAAAACGAAAACATTAAATCAAAAGACTATGAACACTTAATCAAACAACCACGACCAGGACATGCAGATTTTGTGTCAAGTGTCAAATATAAAGGGTTTCAAGATTATCGAGGTGGAGGACGTTTTTCAGGACGTTTAACAGCAGCTTTGGTTGCTGCTGGAAGTCTAGCCAAGATGATTTTACCGTTTACATTTGAAAACAAACTTATTCAAGTTGGATCTCTTAAAGATATGTCAAAAATTGATGAGTATCTCGAAGATGTCATCAAAAAAGGTGATTCAGTAGGTGGCATCATCGAAGTCGTTGTATCCCATATGATGGTGGGACTTGGTGAACCCTTCTTTAACAAACTTGATGGTGAAATTGGAAAGATGATGTTATCCATCCCAGCAGTCAAGGCTGTATCTATAGGTACAGGGTTTGACGGTATTGACATGTTTGGAAGTCAGTTTAATGATGTCATTATGGACAAAACCGGAAAAACAAAAACGAATCATAGTGGGGGAACATCGGGTGGTATAAGCAATGGCAATGACCTCGTCGTCAAAGTGTTTATTAAACCGACATCAAGTATATCTAGTGAACAAGAAACCTATCATATGGAACATCAAGAAGTTAAACCTCTATCTATTGGAGGCAGACATGACGCTTGTATCGCGAGAAGAGCGGGTATTGTCATTGAAAATGCGATTGCTATTGTTTTAGCCGATTTATTTTTAATACAAAAAGCTTATCAAAATTAGGGAGAAATCCCTTTTTTTATTGCCTTGATAAGACATGTGTGATATGCTATATATGAACATATGAGCAGATATTCATATATAGGAGGTTATCATGCAATCATATTCATGTGAAACCAAACATATTCACCTAGACACAGTCAAAGAAGTACAAAAAAACATGATAAAAGATAATCAATTAGAAAAGGTCAGTCAACTATTTAAAATCATATCTGATCCCACACGTATTAAAATGTTATACGTCTTGGAAAAACATGAGCTATGTGTGTGTGATATTTCTGTGATTTTAAACATGACGCAGAGTGCAATATCACATCAACTCAAAACCTTAAAAGATGCAAATCTCGTTAAAAACCGAAGAGATGGAAAAACCATTTTTTATCAGCTAGCCGATGAACATGTACACTTGATTTTTAATCAAGCATTGACACATATCAACGAGTAACATGAAAAAATCATTTCACATCAAGAATATCGACTGTGCAAACTGTGCACTCAAATTAGAAGATGCATTTAAAAAACTGAATGGTGTTGAAAAAGTGACTGTTGATTTTGTAAGGGAAATGGTCCATTTTACATCCAAAAAAGAGTATACTTCAGATGATTTTGAAAACATAGCAAGAACCATCGAACCAAACGTTAGAATTTATAAACGAGATACTCACGAGAAAGATCAATCGTCACAGCAAGAACTAATCATCAATAGTGTCGGTGTTTTCATCCTACTAGTTGTATTAGCTATGCAATGGGTTTTTCGAATAGACTCGCCAACTCTTAAATTAACCTTATACATCTTATCATATTTAATGATTGGTGGAAAAGTGCTATATAAAGCCTTTAGAAATATGTTGCATCGACAATTTTTCGATGAACACTTCTTAATGACATTAGCAACCATTGGTGCATTTCTGATTGGAGAATATATCGAAGGTATTGGAGTGATGCTCTTTTATCGTATTGGTGAATATCTTCAAGATAGAGCAGTCAATAGTTCTAAAAAAAGCATTAAAAAATTATTAGATATCAAACCGGTTATTGCACATCTCATCCAAGAAGATAGCATCATAGATGTCAAACCAGAAACCCTTCTTCTTCATCAAAAGATCAAAATATATCCTGGTGAAAAAGTTCCCGTTGATGGCATCATCATCGATGGTTTTTCATCTGTTGATCAATCTAAATTAACAGGTGAAAGTCTACCGGTTGATGTATCCAAAGATGATGTTTTATTATCAGGATCTATGAACCTACAAGGTGTACTTACCATGAAGGTAACAGAAATCTATGAAAATTCAACAGTTGCTAAAATTATTGAATTTGCAGAACATCACGTACATAAAAAAGCTAAAGCTGAACAGTTTATCACAAAGTTTGCAAAAGTTTACACACCTGTTGTTGTTATGTTAGCACTCATTTTGGCGTTTGTGGTTCCTTTATGTGACGCCCTTTTCTTCTCACAAGAAACCTATCAAGCATTATTGAACGTGTATGTTAGACGTGCACTCATATTTCTTGTGATCAGCTGTCCATGTGCGCTCGTCTTATCAATCCCGCTTTCATTTTTTTCAGGTATTGGAGCTTCCTCAAGACAAGGTGTTTTAATCAAAAGCGGAAGTGATTTAGAGGCGTTTTCAACATTGAACTATGTGATCTTTGATAAAACAGGAACACTAACCAAAGGAACATTTGAAGTTGTTGATATCGTAAGTGATCAAAAAGATCTATGTTTAAGCTATGCAGCGCATGCGGAAATTCATTCCAATCATCCGATAGCAAAATCGATTGTCTCTGCCTATCAACAACCACTTGTCACATCACGTGTCACGCATGTTAGTGAAATCTTTGGTCAAGGGGTTATATGTCATTATGAGGGTGAAGAACTTTATGTAGGTAATGAAAAACTGATGGATGCTAAATCCATCAACTACCCAAAACATTCTAATGGACGAACCATCATCTATGTAGCATATAAAAAAATCTATATTGGCGCGATTATCTTAAGTGACACACTCAAAGAAACATCTAAAGAGACGATTGACCAGCTTAAACAACAACATGTAGAAGTGATATGTGTTACAGGAGATCACGAAGAACCCACGAAACATATGTTATCTTCTTTAGGCATTACTTATTACGCAAATTGTTTACCTCAACATAAAGTTCAAATTATTGAAACGTATCTCAATAAAGGAAAAACTGCCTTTATCGGTGACGGTGTTAATGACACACCTGTTTTAATGGCTGCGGATTTAGGCGTTTCTATGGGTAAAATTGGAAGTGATGCAGCCATTGAAGCATCTGATGCTGTCATTATGAACGACCAACCTATTAAACTACTTGAAACCATACAGTTATCTAAGAAAACCATGAAGATTGTCAAGCAAAACATAGTTTTTGCCATTGGGATTAAACTTTTATTCTTACTATTAGGTGCTTTAGGATTTGCTAGTATGTGGTATGCCATATTTGCTGATGTTGGTGTATCTTTACTTGCAGTATTGAATACCATGCGCATCTTAAATGTTAGAGCAAGCACAGATAAAGTATTTTAAACATGTCTTTATACTTTAAATCCCTAGCGTTAATCCCTGTGATATAATCCAAGTAAAGGAAGTGACTAACAACATGATATATAAATATGCTTATATAATCCTTCTCAACAACCAAAAACCTCTTCATCCGGATATCATTAAAAAACATGTTCAATATCTTGCTCAATTGGATGTCGAAAAAAAACTTATCCTGTCTGGGCCTTTTACGAATCAAAAAAGTGGATCAGTCATTGTTTATGCAACATCCATGGATGAAGCCCATGACATTGCTAAACGTGATCCTTTTGTTATGGAAAACTATAAAACTTATGACATTTATGAAGTTGAAATCGCCAATAAAAACAATCATTACTTACTCTAAAAAGGTATGCTTATGCAAGTAAAACTAGATCAAGTTAAAGGTATTGGACCACAAACATTAAGAATCCTTAGAAACAAAGGCATATGGTCAACATATGACCTTGTTTTACATACGCCTAAAGCATATGACGATTACACGCTTACATCCCTTTATCAACTCAAAGATAAAGAAGAAGTCACCATTCAAGGAACGATTAAGACAGATATTCATGTCAATCGATTTAATAAAGGTGGACTCATTTCCTTCACTTTAAAAACCATGTATCAAGACATTCAGGTGGTTGCTTTTGGAAAAGGTTATTTAGCAAAGACATTTACTAAAGATGATGAGGTTGTTGTCAAAGGCATTTATCAACTTTATAAGCGACAAATTGCCGCTAAAACCATCATTAAACCTGAAAAAAAAGTTGATATCAAACCACTCTATAAAATCGATGGAATCTATGATACTAATTTATCAACAATCATCAAAACAATCTTTGATCAACATTTAGTTGCTATCTATGAAAACATTCCTAAGCGCTATATCGATAAATATCATTTACTCAGTAGACAGGATGCTTACTATCATCTACATGTTCCAAAACATGAAAAAGATATTTTTCAAGCTGAACGTCGGCTTAAATATGAAGAAGCCTTTTTTCTACACTTAAAACTTGCTTTAAGTCAACCTAGTCTTTTACAAAGACCTCCAAAAAAGTATGATATTCATCAAGTGAGAGCTTTAATTGACACTATTCCTTATCCGTTAACAAACGATCAAAAAAATGCAGTCAATGATATCTTTCGTGATTTTAAAGACCATAAAGCAAGCTATCGTCTGATTCAAGGTGATGTCGGTTCAGGTAAAACAGTGGTATCATTAATTGCCATTTATGCTGCTATCACAGCAGGTGAACAAGTCGCCTTCATGGCTCCAACTGAGATGTTAGCGCAGCAACATTTTCAATTCTTTTCATCGATGTTGCTTGATGTAAACATCGCTTTATTAACAAGTAAAACTAAGCAAAAAGATCAATTAAAAGAAGAAATTAAAGAGCATCACATCGATCTTGTCATAGGGACACATGCTTTAATTGAAGATGATGTTATTTTTAAAAACTTAGGATTTGTCGTCATTGATGAACAACATAAGTTTGGCGTACAAACGCGCGATGACCTCATCCATAAAGCGAAAAGTAAAGATATTTTGTATTTAACAGCGACTCCAATACCAAGGACACTTGCTAAAGTCATGTTTGGGAACTCTCATGTATCCGTCATCAAAGAAAAACCAAACATGCGGATACCAGTTGAAACCATCTATGTGACAAAAGATAAGATGAATGATTTATATGAAGCCATTAAACGAAATGTTCTACGAAAAGAACATACGTTTGTGGTTGTTCCAGCAATCACTTCTGAAAAAGTTGATGATAACATAGATAGTGTTTATCAAGAACTTAAAGAAAGAATCAATGCTGACATATTTGTGCTTCATGGCAATCAACATAAGTCAGTTCAAGAACAGATGATGGAATCTTTTGTTTATCATCCGGGATCTATTTTATTAGCAACAACCATGATAGAAGTCGGTATCGATATACCGACTGCAACGCTCATGGCAATATTTTCTGCTGAGCATTTTGGATTATCTCAACTCCATCAATTAAGAGGAAGAGTGGGACGATCACATTTAAAAAGCACTTGTTTTTTAGTTTCAGAAAAAGATGATATCGAAAGACTTCACTTCTTATCAAACGAACAAGATGGGTTTAAATTATCAGAATATGATCTCATGCAAAGAGGACCTGGTGATTTTTTAGGTGAGGCACAAAGTGGGTATTTAAACTTTAAATTCTTAAACTTACTTGAAGATCAACATATTTTAGATGAGGCATATAAAAATGTTATTGAACTTATTACGGAACCAGATTTCCTAACAAACCCTAAATATAAATATTTAAATCGCTTTATTAAAGAAGAAAAACTTATGATATAATGAGTTGATGAAAGAAGGGATATTTATGATTCGTTTAGCAGTCGATGGCATGGGTGGAGACAACGCTCCAGCTGAAATTGTCAAAGGCACCATGATGGCACTTGAAAAGTTTGACAATATTCACATCACCTTGTTTGGTGATGAAGAAAAGATGGCACCTTATTTATCGTCTCATCCACGCTTACAAGTGATTCACACACCGTATTTCTTAGACATGGGAGAAAAAGATCCCATTAAGCAATATCGTACGCATAAAAATGATGCATCGATGTTTATGGCGATGCAACACGTCAAAGACAAAAAAGCAGATGGTATCATCTCAGCAGGTCCTACGCAAGCATTAGTCGTGGGAGGTCATTTTATTATTCGTCGGATGCCAGCGATGAAACGTGTAGCTATATGTCCTGTCATACCATCATACGATGGCAGAGGAAGACTCCTATTAGATTCTGGCGCTAACGTCGAATTTAAACCAGAGCACCTAGTTGATTTTGCAGTCTATGCCACAGTGATGGCTGAAAAAGTGCTTAAACGTACTAAGCCAACCATTGGCTTAATTAACATTGGTACAGAAGATAGCAAAGGGCGTGACTTTGACAAAGAAACGTTTGCCTTACTCAAAGAAAGCAAAGATATTAACTTTGTTGGTAATATTGAACCCAAAGAAGTCTTTACAACAGACGCAGATATACTCCTTTCAGATGGATTTACAGCAAACATCGTCATGAAAACCATGGAAGGTACTGCAAAAGGTATGGGTATGCTATTAAAACGCGAAATCAAGTCTTCTATGATGTCAAAAATTGGTGCACTATTCATGAAAAAAGCTTTATTTAAGTTTAAAAAATCACTCGATGCATCTGAAATCGGTGGGGCACTTATTATGGGCTTAGATGGTGTTGTCATTAAAGCACAAGGAGCATCTTTAGCCTATGGTTTTTATAATGGTATTCGTCAAGCTAAAGAAATGGTTGAAGCGAATGTCATTGAATTAGTTTCTGAGGTTTTATCAAAGAAAGAAGTTGGTGAAGAGTGAAAGCTTTGTTAAACAAGCTTAATCTTCCCTATAAGGATGAGTCGTTATACATCACAGCCATGACACATGCATCATATGCCCATGAAAATCAACTCGAAAAAAATGAAAAGTTAGAGTTTTTGGGTGATGCAGTCATTCAACTCTTAATGAGTGACTATCTTTATAATGAAGATTTAGCAGATGAAGGCCAAATGACTAAAAAAAGAGCACAAGCTGTTTGTGAAGAAGCATTAGTCAAATACGCTGAAAAAATTCAATTAAAAGACTATATTTTACTTGGAAATGGTGAAATTCAAAAAGGCGCAAATCAAGCGATGATTGCAGATGCTTTTGAAGCACTTTTTGGTGCAGTCTATCTCGATTTAGGATTTAAGCAAGCATCAACATTGTTTGATACCATCATTTTTCCTCACTTAAAACTAGTTTGGAATATCAAAGATTATAAGTCGACACTTCAAGAACTCATTCAAAGTGGCGATAAACGTAATATTAGTTATCATATTATTCATGAAAGTGGCCCTTCACATCATAAAGTATTTGAAGCTGCAGTCAAACTTGATAATATCATAACACTTGGAATCGGAAAAGGTAAAACCAAAAAAGAAGCTGAACAAAATGCAGCCCAAGATGCATTAAAGAAGGGTAACTACGATGCTGAAAAGATTGTATGAAGAATATGATTTAGCGGTTGAACGCATTTTAATCAAAGAGTATAAACGACTCGAACTTTCGATGCAAGAAATGCAAGTCTTGCTTGCTCTTTTTTCGATTTACAAAAAGAGAAAGACATTTTCGATTGCTGCGATAGCTAGACGAGTCGAGTATCACAGTAATGAAATAGGAACACATATCGAATCGTTACTCAACAAAGGATTTTTAACCATCTCTTTAGAAACTAAAGATCAAAAAGAACGTGAGATTTTTGAACTAGACCCCACATTTAAAAAGATACAACACCTTTTCAGGCAAGATGAAACAGAAAAAATCAAACAACAAGAAGCATCATGTATTGCAGAAACCATCAAACGATTTGAGCAAGGATTAGGACGTATGCTCATGCCTTATGAACTTGAAAATATTCGCATATGGTATGAAGAAAAAGCATATACACATGATCAAATTATAAAAGCCATCGAAACAGCAAGCGACAGAGTTTCTGTTAAATATGTTGAACGCATCTTAACACAAACCATACCAAAAGAAATTGAAATTGATGAAGAAGTTAGTCAAGCGTTAGATGATCTTTTTAAGAAAATGAAATGACGAAACCTATCTATATTTTAGACACACTTGAATCGATGTTTCCTGATGCACATGTTGAACTCAATCATCAAAACCATTTTGAACTATTGATTGCGGTTGTCTTATCAGCTCAAACCACTGATGTCTCTGTGAATAAAGTTACACCACATCTTTTTCATCACTATCCCACACCAGAAGCTTTATCAAACGCAGACTTAGATCATGTTGAATCGTTAATCAAAACCATTGGGCTTTATCGAAATAAAGCAAAAAACATCATTAAGTTATCACAGGAACTCATATCTCAATACCAAGGTGTTGTACCCAATCATCGAGCAGATTTAGAAAGTTTACCAGGTGTTGGTAGAAAAACAGCCAATGTCGTTTTATCCAATGCATTTAATATACCCGCACTTGCAGTTGACACACATGTTGCTCGTGTATCAGTTCGTTTAGGTTTGGCTAAGTCAAATGATTCAGTTTTAGACATTGAGAAAAAACTGATGAAAAAGTTCCCTAAAGAAAGATGGCAAAAAGCACACCATCAACTTATCTTTTTTGGAAGATACCATTGTTTAGCTAAACATCCAAAATGTGAAACTTGCCCACTCTATGATATATGCATATCGAAAGATAAGAAAAAAAGAGATTGAAAACCTCTTTTTTTGTTCTCTAAGACTCTTTTTTTATCAATTTAGTTTTTGATTTTAATCATTCTTCTCATCTACAATGAATCAAAACAACTTTGGGAGGGTAACATGTATATTCACATTCCGTATTTAAATAGGCAGCTAAGCAAGAGGAAGGAGCAAAAACTTTACGAAATAAAACCTTTTGGGTCAGCCATTCGTTATAAACGGTTAGATATGAAAATGACGTTAGAAGAAGCAGCTGAAGGCATTTGTAGCGTATCATATTTATCAAAACTTGAGAATAATTTGATTGCACCAGGAGAACGCTTCTTACATTTATTAATTGAACGATTTTCACTTCATGAGTCTTTTGAAATCGATTTAGAGCAGTATGAAAAAGATAAACAAGACTGTATAACTGCTTTACTTTTTCACAAAAAACTTGATGCTTCCATATTGACTACTTATGCGAAAAGAGAAGATTATCAAGCATTTTTAATTCAAATGAGCTATGCAGTCATCGAAAACAATAAGGATGAAGCTTTTCAAGCGTATAATCTATTAAGAGGATATGTTGTTAACCTTAAAGATGATGAGTTAGCCATCTACTTCATCTTATCATCGATAATGTTATATCGCGATCATCGCTATAGTGAAGGATATGAGTTACTTAAACTGATACCTTACATCTCAGAAGAGTCACATGAACAACTTTCTTTACTTGTTATTAAATTAAAATTACTGAATGCATATAAAATGTATAAGCCATCAGAAATATCGATGAGTTATCAATACTTTTTAGAACGCCTCATTGAACTTCAATATTTTCCGCTTTTGCAAGCGATACGTGTTGAACATTTAACTTATGAAGCATACTATCATAAACCACGATTTATTCACAAACATATGACGAAAATGGTGGATGTTCCTGAACAACAAAAAGCTTATATTCATGCAAAAGCCTTGTTTTATGAACATCAATATAAACATGTCATCAAAGAAGCTGTTAAATATTATAAAGACGATCAAAAGTGGTTGATCTTATATGTAAAAGCGCTCGATCAACTAGCTTACACAGATGACATTATCCATGTCATTAATCATAGTGATGAGTTAAATGATCACGGATATGGTTCGAAACTATTATTGAACCACATGAAATATAAACACATGATGTCAAAAGATGACCTTTTAAACTATTTAAGAAGAACAATTTTTGGGTTCAAACATATTTCTGATGACTATCAACTCCTTGATTACATCATGACAGATGCTCAAAACTTGTTTTCAAAATACCAATATTACAAAGAAGCGGTACAAGTTACTAAAACATTATTACCTCGTCTAAAAACGCTTAATCAAGCCAATTAACAAAAATGTAAGAGGAATATCTCAATTCCTTTTTCTTTTTCTTTGATTTCATTGACTAAAAGATAAATATCATTTATACTTTTATTGATAAAGGAGGGAACCAGATGCGCTTTATTAAATTAATCAGCTTGGCTAAGGGCTTTTTTGTACTCTTTATGATTGCTGCTATTCTCACGGCCTTTCATCAATGGACTTACTCAAATGTTCCCTTATTTACCCAGTATTTAGTTAAGACCTTACTTGCACAACCTGGTGTAGCACCTGGAAATGTTTCAGTTGGAACGGTAAATTTACCCGCTTTCTTAATAACATTTTTTGAAAAAACACCAGAAGTTATGGATATTGTATTCCGTATTGCAGGTGCACTTTTGGTCTTGCAGTTGTTTAGATTTTCATTACGCTTTGTTGAAATGTGGACCAAAGGAATTCTCCATGAAACCATGGGTGAAAAACTTCGTATTCGTCTCTATCGTCATATTCAAGATTTGAATTACGAGTTTCATAATAAAGCAGATACAGGAGATCTTATTCAACGTGTAACATCAGATGTAGAAACAACGACAAACTTTCTAGCAGGTCGTTCGCTCGATATTATCCATCTGTTGGCTACACTTTTCTTTGGAGCTTATCAGCTTATTTTGATTAATCCTACTATGGTTTGGATAACACTTGCAATTGTTCCATTTGTTGGTGTAGCATCTACCATCTATTTTGTTAAAATCGAGAAAATTTTCGATAACATTGAAAAGACCGAATCGAACATGATGACTGTCATACAAGAAAGTATGTCAGGTGCACGAGTTGTCCGTGCATTCGCGAACGAAGCATATGAAATTTCAAAAATGGATGAAAAGAATAGAGACTACACTGAGGCACTCAAAAAAGCAAATCGCATTGTTGCGATTTATTGGGGTGCAATGGACTTTGTAGGCATCAGCCAGTATTTAATCATTATTGCTGTAGGTGTTCATTATGTCCAAAATGGCATGATGGATGCTGCAGGTGTAGTTGCATCACTCGCACTTGTTGGCATGCTCATTTGGCCAATACGTGGATTAGGAAGAATTATCAACGATTTTGGTCGTGCACTTGTTGCATCAGATCGCATCAATGAAATCTTATCTAAACCAAGTGAATATGAACAAGACGGTAAAGAAAAACCTGATGTTCGAGGTCATATTGAATTCAAAAATGTTTCGTTTAAGTTTTCAGATACTGACGAACATTTATTAAAAGGCGTCGATTTTGATATCAAAGCAGGACAAACAGTTGCAATCATCGGTAGGACTGGGTCCGGTAAATCAACCATTATTAACCTTCTGCTACGCATGTATGACTATCAAGATGGAGAAATCCTGATTGATGGTATCACGTTAAAAGATATTTCTAAAAAACATATACGTGACCAAATTGGTGTCGTCTTACAAGATCCATTCTTATATTCGAAAACAGTCTATGAGAACATTGCGATTGCGTCGAAAACACCTGAAAAAGATCGCGTTTATCGTGCTGCAGAAACGGCAGCACTTGAAAAAGACATTAAAACATTTAAACAAGGCTACGATACCGTAGTTGGAGAAAAAGGAACAACATTATCAGGAGGTCAAAAACAAAGAGTCGCTATTGCGCGTGTACTTGTTGCTGATAAACCGATATTGATTTTTGATGATGCACTTTCGGCAGTTGATACAAAAACGGATATTATGATTCGTGACGCTTTAGCAAACAAATCTTATAAGCATACAACCATTATCATTACACACCGTATAACTACCGCCAAAGAAGCAGATCAAATTATTGTTCTCGAACAAGGCAAAATTGAAGCAATCGGCACCCATAAAGAACTTTCTAAACAAGAAGGTTTATATAAAAAACTTTGGGATATTCAAGGCAAACTTGAAGCTGAGTTTATGAGCCTCATTGAAGGAGGTGAACCACATGCATCATGAAGATGATCAAGATATCCAGTATAAGGTAAAAATTGGAACTTGGAAAAAAATTATAAGTATTGTCTTTCAATCAAAAAAACATTTGATTGCACTCGCTATCTATTCATCCATACTTGCAGCTTTAGATGCCATCATACCACTTTTTAATCGTTACGCGATTGACACCTTTTTTGTAGATGGCAATTATGATACATGGCCACTCTATATTGGTGCGAATCTATTGCTTGCTGCTGGATTTGGGTTTAGCGTGTGGGGCTTCATCAAAGAAGCAGGTATTATTGAGGCTGAAACAAGTTATGAGTTAAGAAGACAAGCATTTAAAAACTTGCAAAGACAGTCGTTTTCTTATTTTGATAAAACACCTCAAGGTTGGATTATGGCCAGAATGACTTCTGATGCAAGACGACTATCACTCATCATTAGTTGGGGTATTGTCGATTTTGTATGGGCAGGTCTATCCATGATTTTCATTTTGACAATTCTATACATCACATTTATTAAGCTTGCAATCATTGTCACACTTATTTTACCGGTCATGCTTGTTGTTGCCTATTTCTTTAGAAAACTCATATTAAAGCAACATCGTAAAGCAAGAAAGCACAATTCTCAGCTGACTGCACAATATAGTGAAGGATTCTTGGGTGCAAAAACAACCAAGAGTTTATCGATAGAAGAAATCAATTTTGATGAATTCGAGAAAACAGCCATAAAACTTAAAAAAGCATCTATTCGTGCAGTCGTATCAAGTGCAATCTTCTCATCTATCTTATTAGTACTCGCATATGTTACTGTGGCTGCAACGATGTATCGTGGAACCGTTTATGTCTTAGACACTGTTATTACCGTTGGGACACTTGCAATGTTTATCGCTTATGTCGTCAATTTCTTTGAACCAATTATGGCGATTTCACGCATCATCTCTGATTTCCAAAATGCGCAAGCATCTGCTGAGCGCATCGTTGGTTTGATTGAAACAGAGCCTGACTTAGTTGATACTGATGATGTCAAAGAAAAATATGGCACATTATTTGATGATAAAGTTGAAAACTGGGAAGACCTAACGGGAGAAGTCGAGTTTAAAGATGTTACTTTCTATTACAAAGATAACGAGAACATTTTAACAAACTTTAACTTGAAAGTTAAACCTGGTATGAGTGTTGCTCTTGTAGGCCATACGGGCTCAGGAAAAACGACACTTGTTAACTTGTTATCTAGATTTTACGAACCTAAAGAAGGTCACATCTTAATTGATGGTAAAGATTACCGTGAAAGAAGCATTCATTGGCTCCATAAACGACTCGGTTATGTGCTTCAAAGTCCTCATTTATTTAGTACGACAGTGATGGAAAACATTCGTTATGGACGACTTGAAGCGACCGATGAAGAAGTTATATATGCAGCAAAAATGGTAGGAGTCGATAGTTTTGTATCTAAACTCGATAAAGGATATGAAACATCTGTAGGTGAAGGTGGAAACATGCTATCCGTTGGGCAAAAACAACTTATTTCATTTGCACGCGCTGTACTTGCAGATCCACGTATTCTCATCTTAGATGAAGCTACTTCATCGATTGACTCAGAATCAGAACTCATTATTCAAGAAGCAACCGAAAAACTACTTCATGATCGAACAAGCTTTATTGTTGCTCACCGGTTATCAACCATTGTCAATGCGGACTTGATAGTCATGCTTGAAATGGGTGAAATTATCGAAATGGGTAATCATGAAACATTGCTTAAAAAACGTGGTGCTTACTTTGAGTTATATCGCAATCAATTCTTTAAAGAAAAAGAACTTGAATTAGAACGCATTATTTAAAAGTAAAAAGACATGGCTACAACTATCATAAGATAGAGGTGAATCCCATGTCTTTTTTGTTATCTTTATGTTCTTTAATGTCAATCTTACAGACACATGTTCTTTGGATAAATGATCACGTCATTATGCCCCTATATGCCAATGTGTATGATTATGTTGAAAAACCACAAGCATCTTTATATATCAATGATCAACTGATGACAGATCCGAAAATGTATTATGAGAGAAATGGTGTCGAAAGAACGTTTGTATCAACCATTTCTACCAGTTTTGTCAAATCATACACGATCTATTTTCGTGTTCATTTTCCGACGTATAACGAATCACATACAAAAGCTATTCATTTTGAAATTCGAGATTTTGAACCACCTGAGTTTCTTGATGTTCCAACATTTCGCATTACATTACTTCAAGCACTGCCTTCATTTACTGAAGGTTTACGGTATAGGGATAACTATGATAGTGAGGATAAGATTAAAGTTTATGTCAATACGACACATATTGTCAGAAATCGTGTCGGTATTTATCCAATCTATTATAAAATCGTTGATTCGTCAGGTAATGAGAATGAAGTGGTCTCAACCATAGAAGTTTACGATCATCTACCACCTGATGTAACATTGAAGAGTGAAATTATTCATTCTGTTGGTGAAGTTTTTTCATACATGAAATATATAACTATTAAGGACAATTATGACTTAATCGTCGATGTTAAACTTGATTTATCTGAAGTTGATTTTAAAAAAATAGGAACATATACGTTTTTATTAACTGCAACCGATCAAAGCGGAAATGAAACAAGGCTAACTTTTGACATAAGAATCATTGATAAAACACCACCACAAATAAAACTCTATGCTTTTCCTCAAGAAATAACTGTTCATCAAAGCATGACAGAAAGCATGATGAGAAGTTTTATTATATGGGTTCATGATAATTATGATCCTTTAACCATCGATGATGTTTACATCTTTCATGATATTGATGTCAATCGTTTAGGAAGCTATACCATTTATTATCACCTCTATGATTATTCAGGTAATTTTACTGAAGCGAAACTTAAAATTACTGTCGTAGACAACATTGCACCAACAATCGAGTTACTGATGCCTCTCGTTTTTGATGTTTTTGATCCATTGCCACATTTCATGGATTTTATTAAGGTATCTGATAATTTTTATGATGATGAAAAAATCAATATCAAAATCACAACTTCACCAAAAATGAATGTCGTAGGATCTTATCAAATTGTGATCGAAGCGAAAGATCCTAGTCAAAATGTTAAAATTTATCGGGGTTATGTAGAGATTGTTGATCGCATCCCTCCCGTTATCGAAGAACTTGGGCAAATCATTATTATAGACTTTCAAAAAAGAGTTTATCATTCTTACTTCAAAGTTACTGATCAATATTCAAAAGTTGAGCATCTTCAACTCATCATTGATGATTCACAGGTGCATTATCATGTGATTGGTGTTTATCCAATAACTGTCTATGCATATGATGAATCACAAAACGAAGCTATCTTGCACACAGAACTAATTGTATTAGATATTGTAGCGCCAGTGTTGACTTTAAAGACCCATCTTTATTTAGCTAGAGTTAACGATCCATTAGTAGATTTATATCAGTTTATTCTAGAAGCTTATGATCTTTATGATCAGTTATCAGAACATGATGTCATGATTAGCCATTTTATTGACATTCACAAGATCGGAGTCTATCATGTGTCTTTTTATTTAAGTGATCAATCAATGAACATGGTCTCAGCTACTTTAGAATATCGAATTGATGACTATTATTTTCCAGTCATTCATGCAGAACCCATCACATTGCCATATGATAGCATGTTTAACCCCTTGGATGGTCTTTCAATCGAAGAGCACAGCACACGTGTGACAGTTGCAATTTATCCCTTATCTATTGACACACGAAAACCAGGGACTTATCACATCACGTATATTGCTACAGATGAGAGAGGTAGATCTTCCAAAATCAATCGTGTGGTTACTGTTTTAGAACCGATTGACAAAACAGAGGTCAATGATTATGTTCCAATGCTTATAGTGATTATCGTAGGTGCATCATTAACCTACTATTTTTGGAAAAAACGATAAACCATTTACTTTGACAAATACGCATAAATTAACTATAATGACTACGTATAAATGAAATTTATTTACATATAAGGAGACAAACAAATGGCTAATATTTTACTCGTTTATTGGAGTGGTACAGGTAATACAGAGATTATGGCTGAGAAAATCAAAGAAGGTATGGAAAACGCAGGAGCTACCGTTGATATGAAAACAGTAGACCAAGTTGACCCAAGTGATGTATCTGATTATGATAAAATTGCTTTCGGATGTCCATCAATGGGTGTTGAAGTCTTGGAAGAAGATGAGTTTGAACCATTCTTTGAAGCTGTTGAAGGTTCTTTATCAGGCAAAAAGGTTGCATTATTTGGCTCATACGGCTGGGGTGAAGGCGAATGGATGGACGCATGGGAAGAACGTACGAAAGCTTCTGGTGCAGTGTTATTTGAAGAAGGATTAAAGATTAATTCAACACCTTCAAGTGAAGAAGAAGAAAAATGTGTAGAATTTGGAGAACAATTTGTTAACTTTTAAAAATGCTTACCTAAGCATTTTTTTTATAAAAAATGGCTTGATGATTGTTATAATAAGATTAGGTGATTAAATTGTTCGGTGTATTATATATACAAAGTTCATATGAGATGCTTAAAAATACAATCCCTCTTCATCAACTGATTGAACATGCAGAATTAGGGGGATATGATTTTATTGCATTATCCAATTCGAATCTTTATGGAACGCATCAGTTTTTTAAAGATATGCAAGGCAAAGCATTAAAAGCGATCATTGGATTGAAAATAAACATGTCACTTGATTTTGAGGAATCAAGTTTTTTAGTGTATGTAAAAGACCAAATAGGCTATCAGCACTTGTTAAAACTCAATCAAATCATGCAAGAACGTACTTTAATATTTGACGATTTAACACAGTATCAAGAAGGCTTAATTTTTGTAACATCAGGATTAGACAGTGCTGTTGATCGAAACATTTTAAAAGGTGATCTCGAGGTTGCTTTTCAACATATCATCAGGTTTAAAGCATTATCTAACATATATTTAGGGTTATCACTAGATTCCTTTGATCAAGAAATGAAAGTTGCACCGATGATGAAAAAGATGGCAGATAAAGCCCATCTAAAATTACTGCCAATTCATCAAACCTCTTATCTTGAAAAAAGTGATGAAGAGACGTATCAAGCACTCATCAAAATAGATGATGAAAAAAATGAAAAAATAAAAGATGCGAATTATGCATTTATGCAAAAAAATGAGTTGATTGCGTTATTTCAAGATTATCCTGACGTATTTGATCACTTAAGCTTAGTGATTAAAGGCATTCAGTTTGAATATAAAACACCTCGCTTCGATATGCCGAATTATCCAACACCAGAAGGTACACAAGAAGCATATTTAAGATCCTTATCCATCGTTGGGCTTAAAAAACGATTGAAAAAAGTAAAAAATGCTAACGAAAAAATCTATCAAGAACGCTTGGTTTATGAATTAGATGTCATCCATCGCATGGGATTTGATGCCTATTTTCTTATTGTGTATGATTTTGTCCGTTATGCAAAAACACATGGCATTTTTGTTGGTCCAGGTCGGGGCTCTTCAGCGGGATCATTGGTCGCGTATTGTCTTGGTATCACCGATGTTGATCCTATTGAATATGATTTACTATTTGAAAGATTTTTGAACCCAGAACGTGTGACGATGCCAGATATTGATATGGATTTTCCTGATGATAAAAGAGATATGGTGTTGCAATATGTTAAAGAAAAATATGGCAAACATCATGTTTTTTCCATTGTTACATTTGGAACGTTTGCACTTCGGTCATCCATCAGAGATATTGCGAGAGTGATGAAAATCGATCAAACACGTGTTAATGGTATTATTGCACGTGTGGTAAAAAACGACATTGACGAAACAGATCATGAGATGATGCGTTTACTTGCAGTAGCTAAAAAAATCGAAGGATTACCTAGACATACAGGCACACATGCTGCAGGTATCATTCTTGCTGAACAAGATTTAACAAAGTTTATTCCGATACAACAAGGTATCAATGATTTTTACCAAAGCCAATTTGAACAAAAAGATTTAGAAGAGTTAGGATTACTTAAAATTGATTTTTTAGGGATTCGTAATCTATCCATTATTGATGAGGTTGTTTCCAACATTAAGAAGAGACAACCCGATTTTCAAATTACCGATATTCCTTTAGATGATACAAAGACGTTTAAACTTCTTGAACAAGCAGAAACATCAGGGATATTCCAATTAGAATCACCAGGTATGAGAGCCACACTGCGTAAACTAAAGCCAAATACATTTGAAGATTTAGTCGCTATTTTAGCTTTGTATCGCCCAGGCCCAATGGATAATATTGATGAATATATTCAAAGAAGAAACGGTAAACCTTTTACTTATATCCATCATGATTTAGAGCCAATTTTATCAAAAACATATGGGATTATTGTTTATCAAGAGCAGATTATGCGTATCGCTTCTGACTTTGCAGGGTATACACTTGCTGAAGCGGACATTTTAAGAAGAGCAGTTTCAAAAAAAGACCGCGAAACCTTAGAAAACGAACAAAAAAGATTTGTTGAAAAATGTAGATTAAAAGGTCATGATCAACATCTCGCTCATGACATCTATGATTATATTGTCAAATTTGCGGACTATGGTTTTAATCGCAGTCATAGTGTTGCTTATGCTGTTGTTGCCTATCAAATGGCGTTTTTAAAAGCAAATCATTTTGCGCTATTTATGTCTGCACTTCTAACAAATGTCGCAGGCAATGAGCAAGCTGTCAGTGATTATTTAAGCGAACTTCGTAAAAAGAATATTAAAGTTTTACCACCTGATGTTCATCAGTCTACCCATGCTTTTGAGTGGATCAATGATGCAATCTATTTACCATTTATTACCATTAAGAGCATAGGACGTATTGCATCACAAAAGATTATAGATGAACGAAATATCGCTTCATATAAGGATTATCAAGATTTTAAACTTCGGATTAAAAAGGACATCAATGAAAAGAATCTTGAAATGTTAATTCATAGTGGCGCTTTAGATAGTTTTGGTTTTAACCATCCAACATTGCTTGCTAATAAACAAATTGAACAAGCAGGTTATGAAATGTACATTGAAGATTTTAAAATGCGAATGGTTGAAGATTTTTCATTTGCTGAAAAAGCAGCATATGAAAAAGAAGCATTAGGATTTAATGTCCTTTACCATCCTCACTTGGTTTATCAAGACATCATTAAAAAATTCAATTTAAAACCATTATCAAGTCTACCTAAAGCACAAGACATTAAAACATTAGTCACCATAAAGAAAACAAAAGTCATTAAAACCAAACAAGGAAAAGAAATGGCATTTTTAACTCTTGATGATGGGTATAATGAAATTGAAGCAACCCTTTTTGATTTTTCGAAATATGAAAACATGATGAATAAAGAGATTAAAATAATGCGAGTTAAAG
>OBJA01001026.1_pt1 | contig 21044 bp, 15 predicted proteins | sample 1519751 | NCBI WGS metagenome assembly OBJA01 (sample SAMEA3881238, study PRJEB22517) | soil metagenome | biome: lake sediment; feature: soda lake sediment; material: sediment, water from around vicinity | place: India | collected 2013-12-23 | depth 3 m
ATATAACGTGGTTTTTTGAGGGCAAATGCAGAATCTGAAGCTGCCGGCTCATATAGCATCACAAAAATACCCTCTTCAACCTTGTTGTCCCAGGCATTGGAGACTGTGCCTTCAAGGCTCAGGGAGTCGATGAAGCTGCCGGTAGCTAGGAAGTAGCTGTAGTTGACCATTGGGTTGTTTTCTGTGATATCCTTAATAGCGTCGCCAAAGAAGAAGGAGTATGTAGTGTTTGGCAGGAGTGTATCTGAGAAACTCACTCTGAGGGATTTTCCACGAAGCCTGAATTTTGGTTGTGTTGCCAGTGGCGGTGATATCAGCATCTGCTGTTGCAGGTTGCTGATCTGGATATACTCACTGAAGCTGAGGGTGAAGGAGTGGCCGTCGAAATTCACCGAGCCGGAGGCCGGTACAGCGACAACAACTTCTGGAGGTGTTGTATCCTTTGGCCCGCCCGACGGGGATACAATATTTGCGCAGGATGATAGTATAGCAACAGACATGGAATAGATTAGCCAGCGATAATGCATACCGGATTTTTGGATCCATATCTCTGATATATTTCTGCTTCTTCTCATAGGTTATAATCAATATACTTTTTCGACAGGCGCCTTACCGGGAACCAGGCAGCTACAAAACCGATCGACAGCACAGTGATGAAGACAAGGACAAAGTCTTTCCAGTGAATCCTCACCGGATATGAATCGACCACCAGAGTATCTGCCTGACCTATTGAGATGAAGCCATAAGTCTGCTGAAGCCAGGCAAAGAGGCCTCCTACAAACAACCCTGTTATTACACCAAAGAAGGATATCTGCAGTCCTTCGAGCAGGAATATCCTTCTGATGGTGCGATTACCCGCGCCCATTGTCTGCAACACCGCGATATCCTTTTTCTTTTCCAGAATGAGCATTGTAAGTGACCCTATAACGTTAAAGATAGCCAGCAGGAGAATAAAAGCCAAAATGGTGAAGATCGCCCATTTCTCCGAACGGATTATTCTGTAGAGGAGAGCCTGTTGTTCAAACTTGTCCTGGATAATATATTTATCACCCAGAAGTTCCCGGAGATTTTCCTTTACCAGTTTGATATTTGCTTTTTGCCCGAGGCCGAGTTCTATTGAAGTAACCTCATCACCGTAGTGCAGAAGCTGCCTCATGAACTGTATTGGAACAAGCCCGTATCGGTTATCAATATCCTGTTGGATCGAAAAGATGCCTGCGGGGAACATATTCAGAACGGTGAAACTTCCGGTGATATCGCCGGGACTTGCCAGGCGGTCGGGCATATAAACCTCCACAGGGTTACGCATGTCTTGCATCACTGAACCAAGTTTGAAGGCAATTCCCGCTCCGAGGACTCCCCTTACCACTCCCCGGTCGCTGAGAAGGAATTCTCCGGCATATATCATCGTATCCAGCCCGCTCATGAGATGATAGTCACTTTCCACGCCTTTCAGAGTTGCAATATGCTGCTTGTCCATGTATCGAAGCAACGCCACCTCTTCAACAACTTCATGGTAATGAACTACACCCGGTATTCTTGTCAAACTCTCTTTCTTATCATCATCCAGTACAAATGTTTTACCTTCAGCAACTGTTATCCTAACGTCAGGATTAAAAGAATTGAAAAGTGAAAGGACGACCCCCTCAAAACCATTGAATACCGATAGCACGACAATGAATGCTATGCTGCCACCCATTACACCAAATGCAGAGATCGCTGAAATAATGTTAATAGCGTTATGCTTTTTTTTCGAGAGCAGATACCTGCGTGCTATATAAAAGGGGAAGTACATCGGCTCAATTATCGGGGTTTAATAAGCTCTCAATATGATCAATATAGTCAAGCGAATCATCCTCGAAGAATTCCAGTCCGGGAATCACCCGAAGCTGATGGCGCATCGACCTGCCAAGATTATATCTTATTTCGCCCGTTTTGATTCGTACTTTCTCAATGATGTCCCTCTTCTTATCTGTGCCAAAAATGCTAAGGTAGACCCTTGCAAGCTGCAGATCTTTTGTGATATTCACTTTTGTAATAGTGACCAGAGCACCACTCCCCCATATTCCGTTGCCTTCACGCTGAAACAGATCTCCCAGCTCCTTCTGTATCTGCTTTGAGACCCTTTGTTGTCTTAATGAATCCATTGCTGATTTTCATTTTACATGAATGGCAAAGATAGCGATTCAAAGCATACCTTTGCACTGTTCTTTCTTAAATCGGAACTGTTGCGGATATATTATAAACAACTATGTTGATTTATTCACATGCCGGTTTTTATTTATTTGAATTTATGATGATTATCTATGGAAAAAAATATCATAGTAAGCAGTATTGAACCAGACATACGGATGACCAGGTTTATAAAGAAGCATCATGTGATGACATTGGGGACATCCTCTGGTGGCAACCTTCCCTGGTGTGCATCCTGTTTTTATGTTTATCTTGAAGAAATGAACTGGTTTGTATTTACTACAGACGAAGATACCAGGCATGGCATTGAGATGACATCCAATTCTCTTGTTTCAATCTGCATAGCACTTGAAACAGAGATGACAGGCAAGATCAGGGGAGTGCAGATAACCGGAAGGGCGCGTAGGGCACTTGAAGAGGAGGGGAAGAGGGCATCAAAAGCTTTTATCTCAAGGTTTCCGGTTGCAATGCTTAAGAAGACCACGCTATGGATCGTTGAACCTGAATATATAAAGATGACTGATAACAGGCTGGGTTTTGGAAAAAAACTCATTTGGTTCAGGGATAACCCCTCAGGTTGAACATTTGATTGTAAAATAACAGGCATTAAGAAATTATTAAGGTGATTTCATTCTCTGCTGCAATGATTTATCTTTCTTCGTTAATAACTACTTGCAATTGTTAAAAAAAATCTGTTGTTCAGAGGGGGCTCTGTACTTATCTTCGTTAACGGAAAAGCACACGATTTTTTTTCGTATTTCGTCATAAAAACCAGGCTTTTAACAAAAGTCATTGATTAACTTTTTATTAATAATCAGATGGAAGTAAAAACGTTTACAAGTGATCCTCAGAAGGTACAAAGCGAGGACAAAGAAAACCTTTTGTACGAATCTTTAAAGACGCGGCCACGACCGGTTTCGGAAGACTATGAAGAGCAGTCTGACCCGGAGTCATTATCTGATAAAGGAAACAAACAATCTGAGATGCCGGATACTAATACAAAAAGAAGTTACACATATGAAGAGGCGCTGGAGGCTTCCACGCGTTATTTCGGTGGAGACAGCCTTGCGGCCAATGTATGGATCAGCAAATATGCTTTGAAGAACAGTGCCGGAGATCTGTTTGAACTAACACCCGATGATATGCATCGACGCCTTGCCCGGGAGCTTGCCAGGATAGAGAACAGTTATCCCAACCCGATGAGCGAAGAGCTCATTTTCGATCTTTTGAAGGATTTCCGTTATATCATACCTCAGGGTAGCCCGATGGCAGGCATGGGCAACAACTATCAGATCGGATCTTTATCAAACTGTTTCGTCATTGGGCATGACGGTCCATCTGACTCTTATGGTGCTATAATGAAGACTGACCAGGAGCAGGTTCAGCTGATGAAGCGCCGTGGTGGCGTGGGTCATGACCTGAGCCACATACGCCCTAAAGGCAGCCCTGTAAAGAACAGTGCTCTTACATCAACGGGGATTGTGCCCTTCATGGAGCGTTACTCAAACTCTACCAGAGAGGTTGCCCAGGATGGCCGCAGGGGGGCGCTGATGTTAAGCATCTCCATCAAGCATCCCGATGCAGAACACTTCATAGATGCCAAGCTTGAGCAGGGAAAAGTTACCGGTGCCAATGTCTCGGTAAAGATCACACATGAGTTCATGCAGGCTGTGAAAGAGGACAGAGAGTTTGTTCAGCAATACCCCGTTGACTCCTCCAGGCCAACATACACCAGGAGTATCAAAGCCCGGGAACTCTGGGACAAGATCATACATAACGCATGGAAATCTGCCGAGCCCGGAATACTTTTCTGGGATACCATTATTGAAGAGTCTGTCCCTGACTCTTATGCCGACATGGGTTTCAGGACTGTTTCCACAAACCCTTGCGGAGAGATCCCTCTATGCCCTTACGACAGTTGCAGGCTTCTTGCGGTAAACCTGCTCAACTACGTCGATAATCCCTTCACTCCTGAAGCAAAGTTCAATACCGAACGCTTCACAGAGCATGTCCATTATGCCCAGCGGATGATGGATGATATCGTTGACATGGAAATTGAAAAGGTTGACCGCATCCTAGAGAAGATAGATGCAGACCCTGAAGACGAGGAGTTGAAACGCGTTGAGAGAAACCTATGGCAGAATATCCGCAGAAAGGGTCTGGAAGGGCGCAGGACAGGCCTTGGCATCACAGCGGAAGGCGATATGCTTGCAGCACTGGGATTACGGTATGGTTCGCCTGAAGCCATTGCCTTCTCTGTTGGCGTGCATAAATTGCTTGCTGTCGAAGCATACCGCGCATCTGTAATCATGGCAAAAGAGCGTGGAGCATTCCCCATCTTCAACTACCTGAAAGAGGAAGGGAACCCGATGATAAACAGAATTGCTGAAGCTGACCCTGAACTCATTGAAGAGATGAAGGTACACGGGCGCAGGAATATCGCCCTGCTTACTATTGCACCTACCGGTACTACCAGCCTGATGACACAAACAACCTCAGGTATAGAGCCTGCTTTCCAGGTTGTTTACAAACGTCGCAGAAAGGTAAACCCCAACGACAAGAATGTAAATATCTCTTTCACCGATAAAGTCGGCGACACCTGGGAAGAATACATAGTGCTGCACCACAATTTCATTGAATGGTTAAAGATAAATGGTTATGATCCTGAAACCGTAGTCAAACTACCAGAGGATGAGCTAAACAGGATTGTAGAAAAATCACCCTATTATAAAGCAACGGCAAACGATATCGACTGGGTGGCAAAGGTGAAGATGCAGGGTGCAGTTCAGAAATGGGTAGATCATTCCATCAGTGTGACGGTAAATGTACCGGAAAGCACCACCCGTGAACTGGTAAGCCAGATATATCAGACAGCATGGGAGAGCGGCTGCAAGGGTGTAACCGTTTATCGTGACGGGAGCCGCGAAGGAGTGCTTATCTCATCGAAGGATAAGAAGAGCGACACCGGTTTTTGCGAGACCAAAGCGCCGAGGCGACCGGAAAGGCTCGAAGCTGAGATTGTAAGGTTTAACAACAACGAAGAGAAATGGATAGCTGTGGTAGGACTTTATGAAGGACGGCCTTACGAGGTCTTTACAGGACATGCCGATCATTTCTGGATTCCGGCATGGGTTGAGAAGGGATGGGTGCTCAAGAGCCGCAATGAGCAGGGAATATCACGGTATGATTTTCAATTTGCAGATCACGATGGTTACCGCATCACCATCGAAGGGTTATCGCGTTCATTCAACAAGGAGTACTGGAACTATGCAAAGCTGATCTCAGGAATACTGCGCCACGGAATGCCCCTGCAATTTGCCGTTGATATCATCTCCAAACTCAATTTTGAAGCTGACAGTATCAACAACTGGAAGTTTGGCATCGAAAGGGCCCTGAAAAAATTCATCCCTGACGGCACCCCTGCCAAGAAACTTCAGTGCCCGCAATGTGAAGAGGTGGGAACACTACAATATATGGAAGGATGCCTCACCTGCTCCCATTGTGGCTATTCCAAGTGCGGCTAGCATAGATACCGTCTGGCCGGCATCCCCCGAAATATTATTTGCGGCCATAGTCAGCCGGGATCTCACCCCACTCTGCAGTTCTCCATTTTAATACAGGATTAGTATAAGTGTTTGACTCCAGCCAGCTCTCAGCACGCTCAAGATATTCAAATATCCGGTCATTGACTTCTGACCTTTGAAGCTTCGTGTTCGCTTTTCTGTCCCGCACCCACTTCATTGCTGTTAATGAGTCGCTGTAAACAGGTGCCTCCAGATTGTCTTTTTTTAATTGAGCCAGGGCATGCACGATTGCTAGAAACTCTCCAATATTAACTGTTGCCTCATCATATGGGCCCATCCTGAAATACTCTTTTCCACTGTCAACCCACACACCTCTGTATTCCATCACTCCGGGATTACCTCTACATGCTGCATCCACCGACAGAGCATCCCTGAGCGGAACTGCTCCGGAAAATTTCTTCTGATCCGTATTCTCCTTTTTTTTGAAATATTTATGAGGATCGCTATGAAACGCCCTCTCAGCCTCCTGCAAGGTGTCAAATCCCATATAACGGGCACCCTTCTCTCCACTAACAGAAGCTTTGCATGATTCCCAATCCTCGAATATCCCAGGCTGCTTGCCTTTCCAGACCACGTAATACTTTTTTCTTCCTCTGCCCATGTATATGCTCCACTCTTTTATCCTGCAAATATAGACACCCTTTATTAAATTAGTTACAAATGAAAAGCTTTGGTTTTAACTTTGTTTCAAAAATTATTTATCTTTACATCAAATTTTTTCAGGTCTGATTAAACCTTTGGCATTTTTAAGAGTCATAGCTTTGTTAAAGCGATTTTAAAGTCGCACCGAAGAGAGATGGAAATCAGAAATTATTATAACATAACCAATTAAAAAACCATTTAGAAATGAAGAAGCTACTTGTTTTTCTGTTTGCTGTGGTGCTGGGAATCGGGTTTTTTCACAACCCTGCCAAAGCCAGCCATATTGCAGCGCTCGACATGACCTTTACCTGTATCGGTGGTAATGACTACATTGTACGATTTGTGATTTATCGCGACTGCAGTGGCATCAATGCGCCGAGTACTGTTAACCTAACGTTTACCTGCACTTCAAATGCGGCATACAACTTTACCTTAAACCAGATTCCGCAGCAGCCGGGCAGTGGCGTTGAAGTAACACCGGGATGTGCGGCCATGCCCACAAAATGCCAGGGCTCCCAGAACCCTCTTTATGGTTTGCAGGAGTATGTCTATCAGGCACAGGTGACTTTGCCACCCTGTAACTTCTGGAGGGTTCACTGGTCAGTATGCTGCCGCAACCCATCCAATACGATACAGAGTGCAACCAGCCAGAGTGCATATATCGAAGCCACAATCAACAACCTCAGCGCACCATGCAACAGCAACCCCACTTTCACAAACAAGCCCGTGACTGTTATGTGTGTAGGGCAGACTGCATGTTTTAACCTTGGAGCTGTTGACCCGGATGGTGACTCTTTGTCATATACAATGGTAACACCTATGACAACCGGACCAAATAACACTGTAAACTGGATTCCTCCATATACGGCAACCCAGCCGCTGCCTTCAGCACCTCCGATGACACTTGACCCTGTTACCGGAGATATCTGTATGACTCCAACCATGAACATAGTTTCACCAATGGCAGTTAAGGTTGATCAATGGAGAATAATCAATGGAGTACCAGTGCTGGTTGGTACTATTTACAGAGATATTCAGATCAATGTGGTAACCTGTAACAACCAGATACCCAAACTTAGTGGTATGGATACAACCAATGCTAAAGGGTACGACCCCACAGACACCATCTACAGTATGGAGATCTGTCTGGGGCAGACAGTATCCTTTACGATGTGGGGGCATGATGATGATGTTTACAATCCTGCTACGATAGGAGACCCGGAAAAGTTCACCATTACATGGAATAACGGTATTCCACAGGGCACTTTCCAGACTTTCTACAACAACACTGACTCAGCCCGAGCCACATTTACATGGACTCCAAATGTATCTCACGTGAGCAATACACCGAGATGTTTCACTGCCACTGTCAAGGATGGTGCATGCCCCTACAACGGTTCTCAGACATTTTCATACTGTATTACTGTAAGGGGTATGGAGGTGAAAATCGGAAATGACACCCTTCTTTGTAAGGGAGAATCTGTTACATTTAACGCAGTAGCAGATACCACAACGGTGAACTACATCTGGAAACTAAACGGCATTCCCACCGGCGCACCATTATCAAGCACATCATACACACTTAATACGACAAACCTGCCCGCAGGGGTCCATATAGTGTCAATAGAAACAAATGACGGAGGGACAACAGTAAAATGCCCGGGTGTTGCCCAGGCTCAGGTTACGGTCGTTAATCTGCCTAAACCCGACCTTGGCAAAGACACCCTGATGTGTGAGCCGGCCTCACTAACCCTTGATGCCGGGCCAGGCTCACTATACCTCTGGAGTACCGGGGCTGCGACACAGACAATTACCGTAGGGACAACGGGGCTCTATTCAGTGCTTGTGGACGGTGGAAACGGCACCCGATGTACGGGAAGCGACGATATCTTCGTGGAATTTGTGAAAATTCCGATTGTAGACCTGGGGCCGGATACATGTGCGAAAAATTCATTTCCAATCTCTGCAGGTGTTGACGGAGCATTCTATAATTGGTCTACTGGTGCAACTACCAAAGAGATCACCCCATCGCAGTCAGGCAACTATACAGTTACTGTAACCTATAAGCCAGGATCAGGATGTGATGCTTCCGACAGCAGAGTAGTAAATATCATAGACTTCAACCTTGGCCCCGATACAACAATCTGTTCTCACGAAGAGTTGGTGCTGGCAGCCCCTGGCGCCCCTTCAGGCCACTTCTATGCATACTACTGGTTGCCCGATGGACAAACAACCAGAGAGATTGTGGTCTTCGACAAAGATCCCGGTACATATATCTACTCCGTTGACGTCGGTGGCGGCTGTTATGCAGAGGTCATGGTGGAAGTGATCCATTGTGATCTGACTATCCCGAATATCTTCACCCCCAACGGTGACGGTGTTAACGACGTCTTCGTTATTGACGGTGCAGATAACTTTCCCGGAAGCAAGCTCATTGTCTTCAACCGTTGGGGACAGAAAGTCTTCGAATCAGAAGACTATAACAGCAGCGGCTACTGGGATGGCAAAAACGCCCCTGACGGAGTTTACTACTATGTATTCTATGAGAGAAGAAGAGTAAAAGGTGAAATAACCTTTACCGAACATAGTGGCTCTGTTACTATAATGAGGGGCAGATAAAATAACCTGATCGAAAAAAATATAAGGGCGTCTCCACAGAACAGAGACGCCCTTATTATTTACATCGAATCCTGCCATTAAATCTTTAGCAGCCTGATCATCGAATAATCATCATTAGCCTGATGATTGAATACTCTCAGAAAATAGATGCCTGATGGCAATTCATTAACCGTAACCTGCTCTCCGTTGCTGATGCTGCCTGCACCGACTATCCGGCCATGCAGGTCAAAAAGCTGATATGTAACCCTGTTATCTATTCCTGTAATAAAAAAGCTCTCAGTAAAGGGATTCGGGACAGCGGACACTTCAGAAGTTTTCTGATTGATCTCATCCACAGAAACAGGCTTCACCTCTATATATCCGGTTCTGGTTTTTGTTGGAGCTGTAGATCCAAAAACTGCTGTCAGGCTGACATCATAAACCCCGGGCTGGAGATATTTCACAAGAGGCATGTCAGGATAGGTATTGATGACCGTTCCACCTGGGAAACTCCAGTTGAGCTGGTCGGGAGTACCGGAAGAGAAATTGAAAAACTTTACAGTATCACCAGTACTTATTAATGTATCGAAAGAGAAAAAGTCAGCTGTTAAGGGATAGGAATCACAGGCTATCAGCCTGAAGTCGTCCAGGGCGATGTAGAACATATTGTGAGCATTGTGGTGCACTCCTACCCATATCTGCTGATTTGCATATGAAGCAGCATCTATTGCAGCACTGCATAATGTCCAGGTTGTATCTCCAAGTGTGAAGGCATCATTGTCGGCAACTGAAAACAAGGGTGTAGCTGTAAAATGATCGTGGGTATGACCTGTTGTTGAGATGATGATCTCATAACCATCCCTTTTTGTGTGATCAGGGAATTTGTGCTTCCATTGCAGTTCAGCTCCGTTCTGTGGGATGGTAACCGGCCCGAAGATAAGCCAGTTGTTTGCTGTTCCGGGAGTAGTAAACAGTGATGTGGCACTTATAAAATGGTTGCCTCCAGCCTCCGGAAAGAAGTCCCAACCGGAACTAATGTACTGGTGATGATATGGAGTGAGGCTGTCCAGATCTTCCTGGTAAACATTGAACAGAGCCAGGTTTGCAGGCTGCACGTACCATCCCGGCATATAGAAATCAAGCAGAGTATCACACACATTATAAACTGTAATGTATTTCAATTCTGTTTTCTGGTCAGAATGTGTTCCATCATTAACCGTGAGAAATACCGGGTACTGCCCGGGCTGATGATAATATACGGGCTGGGGATTTTTCTGTGTTGATGTTGCAGGCACCCCACCGAAGAAGTGCCATTGCCATGACTGTATGTTGGAGTTACTTTCGGAGGCATCAAAAAAGCTGATAGCAGAACCTGCCTGCATAACCTGTTGTGATACTGAGAAACCCGCCAGGGGAAATACTCTCACATAATCCAGTTTGCGAACTGTGTCAGAAGATGGCCCATTACTTACAATCAAGGTCACGTCATATAAACCGGTTTTGGAGTATATTACCGGCGGAGGTTGAGCCCCTGAAAATAATGATGGTGTCCCTCCCGGGAATTGCCATATCCAGTTGCTGACAATACCACCTGACAGATCAGAAAATGTTACCTGCTCACCCACATCAATATGGGTTTTATTCGCAGTAAAAGATGCAACGGGTTTAGTTCCCAGAGGAACGATGCCAATGATTGCTTCCTGGAAAGAGGTGTAATTTGCGTTAGCCAGCGGATTAAGATTTCCCAGGAGAAAATATCCGTCTGCGATTCCACTCCATCCCCAGTTGCAGTGGAAATAGTCAGTGCCCGAATATCCGTCAAGCACCCAGGCATGCCCACTGCCTGATGCCTGATCCACGCCGCTGTAAAAGACAGGCCGGCCATTGTCAATTTCATTTCGCATGAGATTTTTCCAGTCGGGATCAGAATAGGCACTCTTCACGACTATCTGGGCAGCGGGATTATATCCGAAATAGTTCACCATTGCGCTTCTGGCATCTGTAATCCCTGTACCTGATGCAAATGGGCCATAGTTCATCTGCGAGGCCACTCCGGCATGCCACAGCAACCGGGCAACTTCCGGGTTGTTCGCATAAATCATATCCGGCATGGCGGCTATATTGTAGGATGTTGCCCCAAAGTTGGCGGCAATGGTGCCATACCGGGGACTGTAGTACGATTTGGTGCCGGTACCCTGCAATGGCCACTTATAGTATTTCATTATCTGGGCCAGTGTTGTTGCCACGCAGCCGGCGGGAGCTTTTGCACAGAAGTATGCGGGAGCAACGGGGTCGGCAGGGCAGGAGTCATTATACCAGCATCGCTGATCCCATTTCGAGGAGAGCAGGGGTGTGACACCTGCCGATATCTGCAACTCCGTCTCCTCATCAAAACTGCTATTAAATTCGGGAATCTGCTGAAGGGAGAGTTGATACAAATACTCATTTATCAAATAGTGCATCGCGGGTGGCAGATCATCGGGCTCAATTGTGCTGCTCATTGAAAAGGCAAGGATAAGGAGAGGGAGCCTGCTGCTTGTAGCCATAATGAAACCTTCACGGTTGCGAAATCCGTAAAGATCAATGAATGGTTCTCCAAAAATACTCCATGATCTGAGGTGTGTGATATCCTCTTCAGTGAAAATTCCGGCTTCAGGTGCTACAATTGCCAGAAAAGAGCTGATATCCTTTGCCGGCTTTTGGCCGGAACTTAAGGCAGGAGAGAGAAATAAGAAGATGACCAGAAAATTTTTCAACAGTATTTTTAACATACGATTGCACATTATATTATGGTATAGAATCCGATCTCTTTTAAACCTAATTTTTTCAGACAAAATATTTTCAGGCATAGCTATCATCGCAGATCCTGGTTAAGAATTGTGGCAATATACAAAGAAGGCTGTCTCAAAACAGCCTTGATGATATGTTTTCACAGCACCAGAACTTTTTGAGACAGCCTTTGCAGGTAAGAACTTACATTCTAGTAAAAGATCATCTTTTCAGCCTTTCCGGTATGACCCTGATAGTAGACGGTCACTCTGATAATGGCGTTATCTTTACTACCCCAAGGGAAACCGATTACCAAAGCGTTGGTGAGCTGACCGTTTATATACTGGTAAAGCTGTTGCAGGTCTGTCGGGTCCGGAGCATAGTAGTATCTTCCACCGGTGGTGTCGGCCATGTGCTGCATGGTGACACTGTCGATGTAATTAAAAGCACCGTACCCTACCATATATAATGGTATCTGAAGCTGCAACGCCAGGTTGACCACGGTGTCGTGATCCAATGGTGCAACATTGTTAACACCATCTGTAAAGCCTACAACGGCAGGTAATACTCCAGGAGTATTTGCAACTTCTGCATCAGCATCAACAAGGCCGGTGAGGCATGAGGCATAGAATGCCGTCGAGCCGCCAAGGCTCAGAGCACTGTCAACGGCGGCATAGAGCAATAATGTGTCTGCAGTAAAGGTCTGTACCACATGAACAGCATTGCTGAACTTGATAATCTCCAGTTTGTCTGTCAACCCCTTCAGTGAGATGAAAGTCTTGACAGCATCCTCCATTGCCGGAATTGAAAGCGTATCCCAATACATACTTCCGGAATAGTCCATTGTGACTGCAGCAGCAATCGGCGTAGGAATTCCGGTGGAAGAGAAAAGGTTAAACCCGGATACCTTGTTAACCTGTCCATCTCTTTCAGTCTCAATCGACAAATTGGCTCTTGATAGGTCTGTGATCGGGTTGCCCTTCAGATCGGTAACAGAGACGAACATTGTGATCTTGCCATCCTTAAGTAATACCCTTGGAATGGTGACTTCAATGCCATCGACTTTAATGACAGGCTTTTCATCATCCTTGTTACAACCGGTGATGAAAAATATGCCTGCTAAGGCAACAACCAACAATAATGTGAATGCTTTTTTCATGGTGACTTGTTTTGGTTAATTATGGTTAACTACTATACTATAAAAAATCAGTTGTTGTAAAAATTATTCCCTTTTAAAGGAAGACAGGATGTCACAATGAAATAATTTTTTAAGACGCGCTAAAGATAATACATTATTGCATACAAAACAAGAAAAAAATGGAGTACATCAAAAATAATTTAGATATACTCCATAATATCATTTAAAAAGCAGGCGGATATTATCTCACCGGGGCGACTGTTCTGCTCCTATCTCCCTCAATTTCAGCGGGTACCACCTGTATTTCCGTTGATCTCACCGGCATGGTTGCTTTTGTAGCAACAATTTTCATTTCGTCAATCAGATGTTTTGCCTCTCCGAACTTTTCAATGATGAATAGCACATAGCGTATGTCGACGTTGATAGTTCGCTGGAGTTCGGTTTCAAAGTGTATGTCACCGCTCATGGCTTCCCAGTTGCCGTCGAAAGCGAGGCCTACCAGTTCGCCTCTGCCGTTGATAACAGGGCTTCCGCTGTTACCGCCGGTGATATCATGATTTGTAAGGAATCCTACCGGCATCCTTCCGTCTTTCATCGCATAGCGACCAAAATCCTTGTTTTCATAGAGCTCTTTAAGTTTATCAGGAACAACGAATTCCCAGTTGTCCGGATCCTCTTTCTCCATGACACCTGAAAGAGTTGTGATGTAGAGATAGTCTACAGCATCAGCGGGGCTGTAACCTTTAGCAGTGCCATAACTTAATCTCATTGTGAAGTTGGCATCCGGGTAGAATACCTTGTCTTCATCCATCTCCATAATAGCAGCCATGAAAAGCCTGTTGTTTTTGTTAAGGATCAGGCTGATCATTTCCAGTTGAGGGCTGATATCCCGGATGCTATTCTCAAATGCTACTGCCAGAATATATAGGGGATCTTTTTGGAATGTTTTTGCATCCATTTTTTTCATTGCAGCCAGAATCTTATCGGGGTCGGTAAAGATAGTGCGTCGGAATACCTGGCTTGCGTAACGACCGAAGTCACCCTTGTTTTTGCGGCCAAGATCCCTGAGTAATTTGGGCTGGTGAGTAACAGGGACATTATCATAATACATCTGCAACATTGCAGCAAGCAATTTCTGGTCTGTTGGAATGTTCAGATCCTTGAACAACCGTTCCAGATTACCTTCGAAACGATTGATAATACTGTTTGTTCTCTCTTCAGTAATATTGGCACTTTCTAAGTAGTTCACCCAGGATTCAAAATTTGAGGCCAATGATAACAGTTCACTTCCCGTACGTATTGCTTCAATGTGGTAGAACCTGGTAACATTGTAATCTTCCAGGGCTTTATAAGCCTCCTGATACTCTTTCAGCACATTGCCATATGTTGCCTTGCGGCCTGCATCCTCACTGACCCACTGTGCGAGTCTGGCTTCCAGCTCACGCTTACGTTCAGGTACATTGAGTTTTTTCAGGGCATTGCTCATGCCAATGAAGTTTTTCCAGTAGTTTGATATCCTTGCATATTTTGAAGCATACTTAATCCTGACAGCAGGGTCAGCCTGCATATCTTCCATCATGATATCCATCTTTTTTTTGCGGATATCGATTCTGGTGGGGTAGGTAGAGTTGAGGTTGAGATCGATACCGTATGAAACGAGGTATCTGTCGGTACCGCCGGGATATCCGAGTATCATTGAGAAGTCTCCTTCTTCAACACCATCAATGGAAATCGGGAGGAAGTGTTTTGGTATAAGTGGGATATTATCTTCAGCGTAGGGTGCGGGTTTACCATCGGGCCCGGTATAGACGCGAAAGAGGGCAAAGTCACCGGTGTGGCGAGGCCACATCCAGTTGTCGGTATCTCCACCATATTTACCAATTGAGGAGGGCGGGGCACCAACAAGCCTGACATCCGTAAAAACTTCATAAACAAAGAGGTAATACTCATTCCCGTGGAAGAACTCCCTTACAACACCTTCGTAGTGTGTGTCTTTTACAGCCTCTTTGCCAATCTCTGACATAAGTCTGCTTACTTCTTTCCGGCGCTCAGCTTCATCAGTGATATCCCTGACAGCATCCAGCACCTGTGCAGTAACATCTTCCATATACTGGAGAAAACGCACAGACAATCCGGGGTTCGGCAACTCCTCATCCTTGCTCATGGCCCAGAAGCCATTGGCAAGATAGTTATTGACAGTATCACTATGACTCTGGATCTCTCCATATCCGCAATGGTGATTAGTCAACAGAAGGCCTTCTGCAGAGATTATCTCACCGGTACAACCGCGGCCGTAAATGACAATCGCATCTTTAAGGGATGAGTTATTCACTGAGTATATCTCCTCCGCTGTGAGCTTCAGACCCATACGCTGCATATCGGCATAATTCAGCCTGTTGATTAGCAGAGGCAGCCACATCCCTTCATCAGACTTCACGGGGCTGAAAAGCCCCAAAAACGCAATCAGAACAAAAATTTTCTTCATTTTGACCCTATAATTTGGTTAGACATATTGATCACCCTTCAGATCTTTTACATCACTCACAAAATGCCTTATCTGCTGTTCATCCTCTTTCTTGCAAATCAGCAGCATGTTGTTGTTCTCAACAATGATATACCCATCCAGTTTCTGAATCACTGCGAGCTTCTCCTTTGGCAGATTCACGATACAGTTACTTGATTCATAGAGCAGGGCGTTGTTGCCAACAACGGCATTGCTGTCGCCGTTTTTCGGGAGTTGCTCAAAGAGAGAGCCCCAGGTGCCAAGATCTGACCAGCCGAAATCGGCCATAAAGACCAGAACATTATCTGCCTTCTCCATCACACCGTAGTCGATGGAGATGTTGGTACAGACAGCATAAGCCTTTTTGATGAACTCCTCTTCAGCAACAGTGTTGAATGCGCCCATTCCTTCTTCAAAGATTGTTGATATCTCAGGCAGATGTTTTTCAAGAGCATTTACGATTGTTTTTCCTTTCCAGATGAAGATTCCTGAATTCCACAGAAAATCGCCGCTTTCAAGAAATGACTTTGCCATTTCCAGAGCAGGTTTCTCGGTGAAGGTTTTTACCTTTTTTATTCTGGGGTTTTCAGGGAATGTATTTTCATCCCTGAACTGTATATAGCCGTAGCCGGTATCCGGCCTGTTGGGTTTAATTCCGAGAGTAATAAGATGTCCGTTTGCAACAGAAGCCTTAAGCGCTGAGGAGATCACCTTCAAAAAGTTATCCTCATGCAAAATGATGTGGTCACTTGGTGCTACAACAAAATTGGCGTCAGGATCTTTCTGGTAAATCTTGTAGCTGGCATACGCAATACAGGGGGCGGTATTTCTGCGTGCAGGTTCAAAAAGAATCTGGTCTTCAGACAAATCCGGCAGTTGTTCTCTGACAAGATCAGAATACTGAATATTGGTTACAACATAAATATTTTCTTTGGGAATGACCTTCACAAAACGTTTGTAGGTCATCTGTATGAGTGTCTCTCCTGTACCGAGAATATCAATAAACTGTTTTGGCTGTACGGTAGTACTTATTGGCCAGAAGCGCACCCCTACGCCTCCCGCCATGATAATGCAATAGTTATGCTTATTCATTTCTATGCTTAAGGATCTGGAATACTTATCTACAACGATGACCGGCAAAATTACCAATTTTTCTGATACAGCCAAACAATCCAAATGATTATCAACCTCCAGGGCAAATTAACCCGGGAGGTCAGGCAACAAGTGTGACAGGAACTGCACCTCCAACAAGAAAGCAGCTCTGAGAGCCTTCGAGCCTGCAGCGATAACGTGTTCTGATTCTATTGCCCTTCACATATATCTTACCGTTCATCATCCTGAACCTGCTTCCTTCCGGAAGGTCACACAGTAAAATGCCGGGATTAGCCCCAGGGTCAAACCCGAGAAGTGCCGAGCTTATCTTTTCATCATAGAAGTGTGTGCTCCGTGGTGATTGTGCAATCATCATCAAAACATCTTTTATCTTTTGAGGCAAAGCATCAGCAGCAACCGTTCTGAGTAGAAGCTCGCTGAATTTTGATTTCCACTCTTTGCCATGCGGAGTATGTCGTGCATTCCTTTCCAGTGATACCTGCAAATGCGCAAGTTCATGAAGCAGTGTGATAAGAAAGGAGTATTTGCCCTGATTGGTGTTCATGGTAATGATATGCCTGCCATCCCTGCATCTGAGATAGCTTCCCATCCTGCTGCTCCGCCGGTTTGACAGTTTCAGCTCCAGCCCGGGAGCATCAAGCCAACCTGTAACAATCTCCATTGTGCCATCAGGCAAATATGGCTCAAGGCATCTCAACATGCTGTTCACTGATTTCATAATCAGACATCTCGATTACCATCGACCATTTCGGGCAGTCGCAATTTTTTCTGATACTACGACGCGTTTTGTCTGATGATTTACAGGACATCAGAGTTACGGAAAAAAGCATAAGTATTATGCAAAACTTAACAAAACCTGAAGTGTTTAGCTCTTTCATTCTAACTCCCTTTTCAGCAAACAAAGATAGTGAAAATACTATCAGGAGATGAGCCTCTCATTCAGATTGCCTTTAAAAGCGTTGTCAATGGCAAATCTGATCTCTGCCATATCAACAGCATGACTAACATTATACCAAACTTTCTTCCTGTCTTCAAACCAGAATGAGAAATAGTGCCAATGCTCCTTCACTCCTGAAACGGCTCTTTTCTGTGAGGGTTTTATCTTACACAACGATTGTATCAGAAACTCGTTAAAGCGGTACAGGATATCCATGGCATCTTTGATCACCGGCACTCTCCCCCATTTTATTGATTCCGGTAAAAATGGGTTCATCAGCACACCACGGCCTATCATGATTTCAGATAAGCCGGGAAAGCGTTCCATTAGTTTTGTATAATCCCACTTGCTGTTTATATCTCCGTTGTAAACCAGAGGGTGTAAAGATATTCCAAGGGCATTATTGAAAGCACTGTGATCCGGTTGACCTGAATATTGCTGTATTCCGAGACGCGGGTGGAGGATTATTTTCAGCAACGGGAACCTGTTCAGTACCTGCAGCACCTGCGCCATCTCATCAACGCTTTTCACACCAAGGCGAAGTTTCACCGACAGGTTCACCGGGAGTCCGGGCATCAGCTCTTCGAGAATACTTTCCACCCGTTCAGGGTACTGCATCAGGCCGCATCCCCGCACTCTTTTCACCACTGTTGATGAAGGACAGCCCATATTCCAGTTCACCTCAGTATAGCCGTACCCGGCAAGTGCCTCAATCATAAGCTTCATCTGACCAGCATTATTACCCAGCAGCTGGGGCACGAGTGTGAGATTATTACTGTTGTTCTCAGGCAGCACATCTCTGATATGAGCCGGCTTAACCCTGGCGCCTGTCACACAAGGGATGAAAGGACTGTATGCAGAATCAAGACCGGAAAAGAAACTACTCCAGGCATTACGGAATGGATATTCAGTAACACCCTGAAGCGGGGCAAGTATTATCTGCATAATCTCAGTCGAAAATTACAATGTCCATAGGTACATCATGATTATCAACCGGCAAAGATTTCAGAATCTGGAAGTCGAACGCCACACCTACTTTATAAACTCCTTCAAGCTTTGGCAAGATCTTGTCATAATAGGCTTTACCCCTTCCCAAACGATTCCCCTGCCTGTCGAAAGCCACACCTGGTACAATTGCCAGATCAATGGAACCATAGTCTTTCACTATCGCTCCGGTCGGCTCCATGATACCAAGCTTATTCCCCTTTTTCATCTCATCAACAGAAGAGAGTTTCCGAAGAGTGAGCTTGTTGCCATTCACCTGAGGCAATACGAAAGTTTTTATATCCATCCACTTCCGTATGAAGCCATGCGTCTGTACCTCTTCAGGCAACGACCAGTAGATAAAAACAGTTTTTGCCTTCAGAAACTCCAGCATTACCTCAATTTTACCAATGATAACTGATGAACGGTTTACTATTTCATTCTCTGACAGACCTTTACGCTTAGTGCTGATTGCCTGTCTGACCGCAGCCTTTTCTATGTTTGACATGTTTATGGTTTTTACCGATGCAATATATATCATTTTTGAATCAAAAACAATAGTTACATCAATAAATTTTTTCAACTCCCTCTACTCTGCTACAACAGACTCCTGACTGTCCCTGATCTTGTCGAATGGCCGATTCTCTACTCCCGACTCGCCATATATTGCGCCAGTAGCTTAGCGACATACTTGCCGAAGACATCAAACTCTATGTTAACAACTGTTCCCGGGCGGAAATTGTGAAAATTGGTGATCTGATAGGTATACGGTATGATAGCCACTGAAAAGTGATCTTTTGCTGAATCCACTACTGTGAGGCTAACACCGTTAACAGATATTGAACCTTTTTCAACAGTGATATTTCCTATTGAAGGGTCGTATCTGAAGGTGAACTTCCAGCTCCCGTCTGTCTCTTCCACTTTGGTACAGACAGCAGTCTGGTCAACATGGCCCTGGACGATATGGCCGTCGAGTCTCTCCCCCATGACCATGCTGCGCTCAAGATTAACTTCCGTGCCAACCTCCCAGGTGCCAAGGTTGGTCTTCTGAAGCGTCTCATCAATTGCTGTTACCACATACCGGTTCTCATCAGGGTTAACCTTAACAACCGTCAGGCATGCACCATCATGTGACATGCTCTGGTCAACCTTCAGCTCTTTTGCTATCTCAGTTTCAAGCGTGAAATGGATGTTACCTTTATCCCTCTCTATTGCCGCAACTCTTGCTGTGCGTTCTACAATTCCTGTAAACATATTGCTCTGTATTTATTTTTTCAGGGTGCAAGGTAGGAAAAAAAACGACCGGGATTTCACCTGATTTGCCTGATGCTTCACGAGAGAATAAAAAAAAAGTACTTTTGTAGTATCTGCCGATTATCGCAAATAATCACAGCACAGGTAAACAGGGTGTAAACAGAAACACAAAAAATAAAACAATATGACAAAGAGAGTTTTGGAAACGATCAAGCCGGGTGTAGTTACCGGCAGTGATCTGCAGAAGCTATTTTCTATAGCGAAGGAGGAGGGTTTTGCGCTGCCGGCAGTAAATGTGGTGAGCACGGGTTCGGTAAATGCAGTTATGGAAGCTGCCCGGAAGGTTAATTCACCGGTGATCATACAGTTTTCTAATGGTGGAGCAGCATTTTATTCAGGCAAGGGTTTTCCTGACGATGGTTTAAAGGGAGCCATCCTTGGGGCAATCAGCGGGGCCATGCATGTACACCTTCTTGCAGAAGCCTATGGCGTTCCGGTGGTTCTGCATACTGACCATGCAGCACGCAAACTTCTACCCTGGATCGATGGCCTTTTGGAGGAGGGCGAGAGGCATTTTGCTGCTACCGGCAAACCCCTGTACAGTTCACATATGCTCGACCTTTCGGAGGAGCCGATAGAAGAGAATATTGCAACCTGCAAAGCCTACCTGGAAAGGATGAGCCGCATAGGGATGACCCTGGAGATAGAGCTTGGCGTCACCGGAGGCGAAGAGGATGGCGTTGACAATACCGGCATCGACAGCTCCAAACTCTACACCCAGCCCGAAGAGGTCGCATATGCCTACGAAGAGCTGAGTAAAATATCTGATAAGTTCACCATTGCCGCCTCATTCGGGAATGTGCACGGTGTTTATAAGCCCGGAAATGTAAAACTCACTCCTGTAATCCTGCATAACTCTCAGGAGCACATTAATAATAAGTACAACACCGGCCCGAATCCTGTGAATTTCGTCTTTCATGGTGGCTCAGGTTCCACACGTGAAGAGATCCGCGAAGCAATCTCCTACGGTGTCATCAAGATGAATATCGACACAGATACCCAGTGGGCATTCTGGGATGGCGTACATCAGTATTATCTGAAATACAAAGATTACCTGCAAGGACAGATTGGCAACCCCGAAGGTGATGACAAGCCAAACAAGAAGTATTATGATCCCCGAAAATTCCTGCGAGAAGGCGAAGTTGCAATGGTTGAAAGGCTTAAAGTAGCCTTTGAAGACCTGAACTGCATTGACAGGAACTGATTTGCAGAAGATTTGTAAATGTGAGAATTCGTTAATGTGAGAATTCGTTAATGTGAGAATTCGTT
>OBJA01001027.1_pt1 | contig 21027 bp, 17 predicted proteins | sample 1519751 | NCBI WGS metagenome assembly OBJA01 (sample SAMEA3881238, study PRJEB22517) | soil metagenome | biome: lake sediment; feature: soda lake sediment; material: sediment, water from around vicinity | place: India | collected 2013-12-23 | depth 3 m
ATAATCAGGATAAAAATGTCATATCATTTATTGAAAGAAATGCCAGTGGATGGGATATCACACCCGGTGGAATAAACCTTCGCAGGAAATCCAAGTAATTTAACCAACCCCCCATCCCATGGACGTATTAAGTTTCTCAAAAGAGATTGCCCACAGCCTGAAGCTGGCCAGCGATCATCCCGAAAACCTCATACATGACGATCTGCTATGCATTCCGCCCTTTGTGGGAGGTGGCACAATTAAGCTCATCATCATCGGGCAGGATCCCACCATACGCAACGAAAAGAGTCGCGGCAGGATCAAGGTAACCCTGAACCTCGACAAGCCCAACTCCCTGCAGAATTACGTGCTGGACATCTGCCGGCAGCTGGGCATGGGCCTTGAGAATGTGTATGCCACCAACCTGTTCAAGTATTTTTACACCACACCCCCGGCCGGCACCCCGGAGGTCCTCCGGCAACACCTTGACCCCAACCTGGCACTGCTCAGGCAGGAGCTGGCCCTTTACCCGGGTGTGCCGGTGATCACCCTGGGAGAGCCCGTGCTGCAGCTGCTTACCGACCCAACCCAAAAGGTACGCTCCTACTGGGACTACAACCCCCTCAGCGGCATGTCATCCGGGCAATTCACCCTATGCGAAGCCTCCCAGAACAAACTCGCCCGCGACTTCTTCCCATTGCCTCACCAGCCCAGCCTGAGAAAGAGGTTTTACAAAGAAAATTTGCAGGGGTACCTGGGGTTTATCAGTAATCAGGCTATAACAGGTATTAAGAATTAGCAACAAATAATCGCAACTTCCGCTCCTTTTTCTGTTTTGAACAAAAAAAACATATGTCAAACTTATGGATCTAAAAACCAAAAAACTATCACCTCAAGCTATTTATGCACTCCAAGAAGCTCTTTCTGTTTTATTTTGGAAAAAAGAGGAGCTCCAGGATTTCGTGAAGTTAACTCTAAACAATCATCCTATTATTGGGACGATTAATTGGAATAATAAAAAAAGAATAAGTGTAAAAGAGTTAATTGGGAGAATGAGCCAACGTCAGGATATTTTTAAAGATGACTTAGTTAATCTAATATTGGCCGTGGTAGATTACACTGAATTCCCTCACTTGGAATTTTGGGATCCGGATGGATCATTGAGAGTGAAGGCTAAAAAAGAAGTGGAAAATTTAAGAAACCTAAGTAAAGGATACCTTCAAATATCAAGGGAGCAAGAAGAAGCAAGGAAACGAAAATTAGAAATAGAAAAAAAAATTGCTGAAACCAAATCTTTGGAAGCTGAGCTTGCCCAGTTAAGAAAGAAATTCCATGAGATTGCACTTAATAAAAATCTGCAACAGCGAGGTTATCAGTTGGAAAAATTTTTAATAGAACTATTCATGCTGTATGAATTGAATCCAAAGGGTTCATTTAAAAATTATGGGGAACAAATAGATGGTGCGTTTACTTTTGAGGGTACTGATTACTTGCTGGAGGCTAAATGGAAGGATCAAGTTAATAGAAGCGATTTAGCCACTTTTTGCTATAAAGTAGAATCAAAATTACGAGTTGCCATGGGTTTAATGATTACCATGGATGGTTTAACTCCAGAAGCAATTGCACCAGATTTTAAATCAATTATAATAATGGATGGAATAGATGTAAATGCTATTGTTGATGGAAGGGTGACCTTGCCTGATTTACTGTATCGTAAAAGAAGAAAAGCAAATGAATCAGGAAAAATATATGTAAATTTTCATGAATTATAACAGGAGAAAAAATTCTAAAACACATACCATAATAAATGGGCACAAAAAAACACAGAAAAGCCAATATTGGCAACGTGGTAAGGTTAGGGCAAATTCTTGAGTTTGAAGTAGCTTTTCCGAATGAAAAAAAGCTTTCAGTTGAAGAATACTTAAAAGGAGGAAGCAGGGATATCATACTAAATGCAGCTGCGTTTTTTTTAGGATTTAAAAATAATAATTCAATATATGCTGACAATCGGAAATTTTTAGAAATGTTTTTTCGGAAAGAAAACCATGACTTTGCAAACCATATTTATGAAAAAATCAAGATAATCGAAGAAAATGGGAAAGCTCAAATAATTACACCCTATTCAAGTCTAAAATTATTTGAATTATTTTTCTCAAAAGCTGAAGAGCCTGAAACTCAAAACCAAGCAGAGTTTGAAGTAAATTTATTTAAAGCATATTTAACCTTAAACTCAGAATTTACGAGAAAACAAGAGGTTGGTTTTACAACTGCAAAAGAATGCGAGGATCAATTACAAGCTCCCATGTCATCTTTTTGCACCCAATACCCCATATTTGATAAAACAACTTATAAAATTGAGGACATATGGATAACGCAGACAATAAAAGCAATTTATTTATTTACGTTTCTTGAAGCACACAGCAAAACTAAAAATCTTTTAAATGCTTTCCTCACTCATTTTAATTGCACCACCTGGCAGGAATATGTCAAAAATATAATGTCGTTAACCATGAGTGTTATTCAAAAGCAAAAGGAATCACATACCGATATTATAGTTGAACCTGGACATAATTTTGAACAGGATTGTGCCTTTATAGAAAAACTCATTGTATTTGAACAAGACGATTTAGACCAGAATGATTTTATAACTCTCAGAGCCAAGCCGCTATACAAAGTTAATGATGGTGTTTATAGGATCATATTTGATCTGTTTGTTGTTGAAAAAACTTTTAAAGGAGTTTATTTTCTTTTAAGAGATGTAAATAAAACTTTGCCATCAGCAACTAGAATCAAGGAAATAAAAAGTTTTTATGGTGATGAATTTTCAGAAAAAATACTCTGTTACAAAGTTATAGAGAGCATCTATCCGGAAAAATGCATCAGGTTTTCCGGTAAAGATTTAGCAGATATGAATATCAATGCTGAATCTGATTACTATGTTAGAAAAGGGAATAATCTATTGCTGTTTGAATCAAAAGATTTTTTAATTGCAGCAGATAAGAAAATGTCATTTGATTTTAATGTGTACGAAGATGCTTTTGGAAAAATTTTGGATTATGAAGAATCAACTGATGGAAAAATAAAAGCAAAAGCGGTTTTGCAATTAACTAACAACATTCGGAGAATCTTAAAAAAGGAATTTCCTCCCGATCAAGATTACCATTATAGAAATGTTTATATCTATCCGATATTGGTTACACACGATCATCAATATGATACCCCAGGCTTTAATGAATTAATTGATTTTTGGCTTCAAGATGAATTGCAAAAACTAAAGGCAGAGGGCTTATATATTCAAAAAGTAAAGCCATTGACTGTAGTAAATATTGATTCTTTAATTCGTTTTCAAATAGGACTATTAGTTGCCCCTCTTCACAAATTATTAATGCTCTACCACGAATTTAAGCAAAATGAAGATGATTTGTTTTCTAGATTTATTCCTTTTTCTTTCTTTATGGAGAGGTATCTACATCAAAAAGGGTTGTGGAATCCACCCCCAATAATTGAGCTTCTTGGACCTGCCCTATTTAAAGAGGAATTTGAGGAGAGAAGGAAGATAGAATCAGTAGGTTCATTTTAAGAGGGTAAATGATTCCATAATTTGAAGTAGTCAGGATTTAATCTGACAGTAAGGGAATTAAACTAAATTTGAAATGTTGCAAATAACAAAAAAGTTTAACCCCTTAAACTGTCAGAAAAATGAATACAGAAGTAAAATTAATCAAAACAACCCCCTCGATTGCTTCTATCCATTATACACATTCCCGTTATGCCACTCAATAAACCCCCTGTCGGGATGGTTTGAAAGGACACCCGGGACTGATGGCGCTGAATCCTGCATTGCCCCTGGGCTGCCAGAAGTTGATGTCCTCATTCTCCCTTTGCGAAAGAAAATGATACCATTCATAATCTGTGACGCCGATATAGAATTTCATCAGGCGCAGGTTATACTGGTTAAGACTTAGGCAAAATTATAACCATTAATATGGTAAGAATCTCTGATTCTTTTATATGCCATTTTGTATGCTTCTTCTTTGGTCCATTGGGGAACTTTTGTAAGATTCGCCAAATCTGCAAGTATAGGGATCAAATTAATGTTCTGACTACACAAATGCGTAATAAAAAGGCGGATACAACTTATACAGGCGTCACATTCATTAGCAACCTGGCTTTCGGAAAACCTTATAACATTCCATCCGTTCGAAACAAAGCGATTATTTCTTAAATCATCTTTTCCAATAAAGTGAATGGGCTCCCCATTTTCATATTCATATGGTTCATCGATTTCAATGTCAATTATTAAAGCACCATCCCAAAAAACAATATCAGGTTTGTATTGGACATTGTTTAAACTTAATGCTATGTTATTGTAAATATTCTCTTGGTAGATGTTTTTTAATTTTTTATAAAGAATATCCTCATATTTTCCTTTCCGGTGATTCTCTTCAGGATGAATTGGAATGGGGGAAGTATAATTACCTAAAGAAAAATAGTACTTTTTATTTCGGATTTCTGTCAAAGAACCCAAAACATGTTTAACCTGCTCATTATATTTTTCCATTAAAGCAGGGTACTGGTTTTTATATGTAATGTATTCGTAATGTAATTCATGGAATTTATTTAACTCCCTGGAATGTTTGTCTCCTTTTCTTTCAATAGACGAAAGAATAGATACTAAAATAATCCATCCAATTATTCCACAAACACCAATTAGATACTCCCCAAAAAATATAGCGAAGGAAGCACCTCCAAATGGTACCATAAGAAATGAAAGAAACAAGGAAAGACCATCTTGGTCAGTGGGTTTTTGCGGTTGTCTGGGAGGAATCGGCTCGACAGGTTTTTTGGGTAATGGAGGGTAATAGGAAAGAGCAGCTCCTAATTCTTCAGGGATTAGCAATATAGGATATTGCATAAGGATGTTTTTAAAATTTTTAATTAGTTAATAATCCAAAGAATAGACTAAGAGTAAGGAAGTTATTATTCTAATCATTTTCAAATAATTAATATTCGCAGAAGCAGTCAAACATGATAAGTACTGGCATGCAATATACCAAAAACATGCTTTATATTATAGTAAATTCTTTTTATTAATATCAAAAAATTTTTCTGTTTTGCCCGATCTATTATAAATCAGTGAAGAATGAATCATTAGAAATCCTTGACAGCCAATTAACTTCAAAAATTTGTTAGTTTCTTCTTCATAATTCTGTTGCTTATATAACTTAAAAGCCATACTTTGGCCCTGGGAAAATATTGATAAAAAGTCACATATAATCTGCAGAATAAAATTAAGTTTCAATTTCTACAAATCAAAAAATGGATTTATTTGGTAACGGCACTACGGCAAAATCTAACGGATCGCCCAGAAAGAAAAAAGCAGTGAAAGAAAAACCCATCGAGTTGACGCTGTGGGAAGCGGCCAATAAATTAAGAGGAGGCGTTGATTCTGCCGAATATAAACATGTTGTATTGGGGTTAATCTTTCTAAAGTTTGCCAGCGATAAGTTTGAAGAACACAGGGAAAAGCTAATTGCTGATGGGAAACAAAAGTATGTTGAGATGCCTGATTTCTACAACATGCACAATGTATTTTATCTGGAAGAGGAATCCCGCTGGAGTTACCTGATCAAAAAAAAGAATCAGGCTGGTGCTGGCCTACCTCTGCTTATTGATACGGCTTTACATTTAATTGAAAAAGATAACAAGGCACTGAAAGGTGCTTTGCCCGACAATTATTATTCCCGGTTGGGCCTGGACAGCTCCAAATTATCTTCGCTTATTGATGAAATAAACAAGGTAAACACCCTGAAAGACAAGGAACATGACATAATTGGAAGGGTGTATGAATATTTTCTTGGAAAGTTTGCTATTGCAGAAGGTAAAGGCAAAGGGGAATTCTATACCCCTAAAACCATTGTAAAACTTATTACCGAAATGATTGAACCATACAAGGGAATAATTTATGACCCGGCATGTGGTTCAGGAGGTATGTTTGTGCAGAGTATAAAATTTATAGAAAATCACCACGGAAACCAGAAAGAAGTTTCAATTTACGGACAGGAATCTTCGCCTACTACTTTCAAACTGGCCAGGATGAATCTTGCCATTCGTGGTATTTCCGCAAATTTAGGAGAAAAACATGCTGACACCTTTCTGAACGACCAGCACAAAGATCTGAAGGCCGACTTTATAATGGCTAATCCCCCCTTTAATCAGAAAGATTGGCGTGCAGCAAACGAATTACTTGATGATCCAAGATGGCGGGGCTATGATGTGCCGCCAAGGAGCAATGCCAACTATGGATGGATTTTGAATATGGTAAGTAAGCTTTCCGAAAATGGTGTGGCAGGTTTTATCCTTGCAAATGGTGCTTTGAGTGGAAATGGGGAAGAATACAAGATCCGTAAGAAATTAATTGAAAACAATCTGGTGGAAGCTATTGTGATTATTCCAAGGGATACTTTTTATACTACCGACATAAGCGTCACCCTTTGGATTATCAACAAAAATAAGCGAGCACGGACTGTAGAGGTAAATGAAAGAATTAAAAACTACCGCGATCGGGAAAAAGAAATTCTTTTTATGGATCTGAGGCGTTGGGGTGTTGAGTTTGAGAAACAGTTTGTTGAACTTTCCGATGAGGAAATTGGCAAGGTGGCAGATAACTACCATAACTGGCAACAATTAGATTGGCAGACCACCTATAAAAATATTCCGGAGTTTTGCTATTCGGCACATTTAGACCAGGTAAAAGCTAATGATTTTTCACTGGTACCCAGCAAATACATTGAGTTTATTGACCGTGACAGTGGTATTGATTTTGACACCGAGATGAAACGAATTCAAAAGGATTTTAAACAGCTTTTGAAGGAAGAAAAAGAATCCCAGGAACAATTAATTAACGCCTTCAAAATATTGGGATATGAGATTTAATAGAATTGGAGATTACATTACCCTTGTTGATAATCGCAATAAGGATTTGGCAATTACAAATCTTTTAGGTATAAACATTACAAAAAATTTTATGCCTTCAGTAGCCAATACTTCGCAAACAGATTTGTCAAAATACAAAATCATTCAGAAGGGACAATTCGCATACAGTGCAATGCAAGTTGGAAGAGACGAAACAATAAGAATTGCACTATATGCCGAGGATGAACCTGCAATTATTTCCCCAGCTTATTTGGTGATTGAAGTTAAGGATGAAAGTGAGTTACTGCCAGAATTTATGATGATGTGGTTTCATAGACCTGAATCAGACAGATATGGTTGGTTTATTAGTGATAGTAGTGTAAGAGCAAGTTTAGATTGGGACCGCTTTTGCGATATTGAAATTCCCATCCCAGATATTGAGGAGCAACACAAGTTTGTGGCATTGTATCAGGGTTTGCTCAACAACCAAAACGCATACCAAAACAGCTTGGAAGATTTGCAGTTGATTTGCGATACTTACATCGAAAACCTTATAAAAACAGAAAAACCTAAAAATCTTGGGGACTACATTGAAAGAATTAATGATAAAAATACAGATGATAAATATAATTCTGTAATTGGAATAAGTGAAAAAAAAGAATTTCGACCACCTGCTGGGAAGGTAAATAAAGAAAATCTAACCAACCATTTAATAGTAAGAAATAATGAATTTGCATACATACCTAGAATGAATCCTTTTAAACCACTGGCTGTTGCTTTATCGAATTATAAATATCCCGTGCTGGTATCATCCTCCTATGAAGCTTTTCGGATTATAAAAAGAGAAGAGCTTTTACCAGAGTTCCTTTTAATGTTTTTAAAAAGGTCAGAATTTGACAGGTACGCTGCATTCAATGCTTGGAGTAGCACCCGAGACACTTTTGATTGGAATGAAATGTGTCGGGTAAAACTTCCCATTCCCGACATTAAAGTTCAGGAAGCCATTGTAACCATTTTTCATACTTTAGAAACCCGCAAGCGTATCAATGAGCAATTAAAAAACTCTATTAAACCACTATGCCCTGTGATTATGAGGGGGGTTGTTGAAAGTGTTGAAAAAAAAGAAACATGTTATGCAATATAGGTACCAACTGCTTATGCTGGGGTCAGATGTGCCTCAAAAACGTCAGGTCCTTTCAACTTTATCAATAAAGTTAAAAGATTTAGGATTGCCAGATACTATTGTTAAAAGCATTGAAGCAGAAAACATCTCCAATGAGTATTTAGGAAATCAACCGGCTTTTGGATTGTATTTTGGAGATATTGAAGGAAATCATAAACATTTGGACATAACTGATAAGTTATTAAAAAATGGAACAATGATTCTTCCTATATACTTCGGAAATCCGGACGATGGGGCATTTGACAAAGAAATTCCTTGCATTTTGAATAACCAAAACGGGTTGCAGTTCAAAGAAAGCGAATTAGATAGAATCGCAAATATTATTCTGGAATCATATGAGCTTTTAAGAAATACAAGAAAAATATTTATCAGCTACAGAAGAAACGAATCAACTTCTGTAGCCATTCAGCTATATGAAGCACTGGAAGCATATAATTATGATGTGTTTTTAGACACTCATTCCATTGCCAAAGGTGAACAATTTCAGGATGAATTATGGCACAGGATGACCGATTGTGATGTCATTGTGCTTCTGAATACTCCTAAGTTCTTAGAAAGCCACTGGTGCAAGGAAGAATTTGCCGAGGCAGGAACAAAATTGATTGGGATAGTTCAACTGGTTTGGCCAAATCACACAATAAAAGATATTGATTCTGGATCACATATTAGCTATCCAATTCAATTAAAAGAATCTGATTTTGTTGATAATATTTATAATAATAAGGATAAATCAAAATTAGTAGAAGTTATTGTAGAGGAAATAATTCAAAAAGTCGAATCTGTTCGTGCCAGAAACTTAGCTTCACGACAAGACAATTTGATTACTGATTTTAGGAGCATTGCCAATGATTGTGGACGGGAAGTTACTGTTCAGCCTGAAAAATTTTTAACTGAAGACCTGCCATCGGGGAAAAGGTATGTTTATATACCAACTATTGGAATTCCGCAATCTACCAGCTGTCAATTAGCGGAAATAAAAAATGAAATGTATAGGCATAACGATGTTTCAATACGATTAATATATGATGATTTAAGAATCCGGGATAAATGGTTGAAGCATCTTGATTGGCTAAACGATAATCTCAAAAAAGATATTTTAACGTTAAAAAAACAAGATTTTAAATCATGGCTACTAAAAACGAAATAAAAAATATATTTCTTTCTGCAAGCATCCCTTTGCCTGAAAGAGATCCTCGATACATAGAGACTGCGGACATCATTGCCATAAGAGATGCGGTAATTGCATTTGTAACCACTGTATTACCACACCACCGGATTATCTGGGGAGGCCATCCTTCAATAACTCCTCTTATATATTTTGTTATGGAAAAACTAAAAATAGATATACAAGAACATGTAACCTTATACCAATCCAGAATATTTGAAAAATTCTATCCTGAGGACAATAACAGATTTAACAATGTTATATTAACCGATACTGTTGAAAATGACAGAGGTAAATCTTTACATTTAATGAGAAAGAGAATGTTTTCTGAAAACGAATTTGCTGCAGCAGTTTTTATAGGAGGTATGGAAGGTATAGAAATAGAATATGCAATGTTTAAGGAATATCACCCACAAGCTTTATTAATACCTATTGCTAGCACAGGAGCAGCAACTAGAATTGTTTATGACACTCTTTTTCCAAATGAACTAAAGAACGAAAGATTTTTAAAGGACTTTGGGTATATGTCCTTATTTCAGAAATTATTAATTGAAAAAATTTAACCTTATGCCTAGAAAAGTATTTTATAGTTTCCACTTTGATAACGATAACTGGCGAGCTGGTCAGGTTCGCAATATCGGCACTGTGGAAGGGGAAAAGCCCGTAAGCGGCAATAGATGGGAAGACATAAAAAGTAAAAACGACGTCGTAATTAAAGCCTGGATTGATGATAACCTAAAAGACAAGTCCTGTCTTATTGTTCTAATTGGAGAAAAAACAAGTGAGAGGAAATGGGTTAAATTCGAGATAAAAAGGGCCTGGGAATTGGGCAAGGCAGTGTGTGGAGTTTACATTCATAAGCTGGAGGATGTCTTTGGAGAACAATCGGCAAAAGGGATTAATCCATTACCAAATTATCTACCTGTATTTGAGTCAGATTATATGTCAAGTCAATATGTTTATGACGACATCAAAAACAATATTGCAAATTTGGTGGAAAGGGCAATTGTAATAAGAAACAAATATTAGAAAAATGGGACGAAAAATTTTTATTTCATACAAGTACAAAGATGAAAAAGTTGCCACACTGCAATATTCATTTTATGAATTAGTTAATGGCTTTTGGCAAAGGAATTATAGATCCACCAGGGTTCGGGACTATGTTGATCTGCTTCAGGAAAAAATTGGAGCGGACAATATTAATCTTGGAGAAAAAGATGGAGAAAGCCTGGAGGAATTTGCCGACTCAACTATTGAAACCTCATTGAAGAAGAAAATTTTTCAAAGCAGTGTTACTATTGTGGTTATTTCTAAAGGCATGAAGGATGCTGAAAAAGAAGAAAAAGACCAATGGATTCCCTGGGAAGTCTCTTATTCTTTGCGAGAGGTTAATAAAAATGGAAGAACAAGCCAGATGAATGCTGTTTTGGGAGTGGTCTTGCCTGATGAAACAGGAAGCTATGACTGGTATTACAATGGAGATAGTGAATGTTCTTGCATCACCCACTATACTGGCCAACTGTTTAAAATCTTAAGAGACAACATGTTCAATATTTTAGAAAAGGATCTAAGAGAGTGTAAAGGCATGAAAATTCATAATAACCCAGAACCATCGTTTATTAAAACAATAAAATGGAACACTTTCATGGAAGGTAATAATCACTGTCATTACATTGATAAAGCAGTAGAAATTAGAGACAATTGCAATTTGTATGATGTTCACATAAATTTATGCTAATATGAGCTTTATTACAGAAACACAACTTAAAAGTCAAAGGAGATCAGCAAGAGCTTCTATGACACTCAATGAAAGCTTACGGGTATATAAATCAGAAAATTCGGGTTTCAAAACTAAGATTTTTTTATCTCATAAGCATGAAGAGAAGGAGGTTTTAGAAGGGGCAATATCTCTTCTGAAATCTTATGGAGTTGATGTTTATGTAGATTGGTTGGATGAAGGTATGCCCAGAACTACTTCTGGATATACGGCTGTAAGAATCAAAGAAAAAATAAAAGAGAACCATAAGTTTATTCTTCTGGCAACTGAAGCTGCAATAAGCTCAAAGTGGTGTAACTGGGAACTGGGTCTTGGAGATGCAGCAAAGTATATCGAACATATCGCATTGTTACCAGTAAAAAGAGACTATGAAGATTTTTCTGGAAGTGAATATCTTCAAACATATCCTTTTATATTTAATATTGAAAGTTTGCAATTTTATAAAGGTACATATAGATCAAAAGGGACATATGTTGTATATCCTTCTGTCAATGGGGACGACAAAGTAGTTTCAATTGCTGATTGGCTAAGAAATAGATAGTATGAAATTCACCGAGGAAAAACTGGAACATGCATTTTCCGAATTGCTGGCTCAGGAGGGTTATCCCCACCAGTTGGGTGTTTCCATCCCCCGCAGTCCGGATGAAGTGTTGATTGAAAGTGACCTAAGGAGCTTTTTATTATTACAATATACATCCCAGGGGATCACAACCAATGAAATCAATTCCATTATTCTTCGGCTGAAATCACTCCCAGCGTCAGATCATTACGAGAGTAACAAAGCTTTCCTAAGAATGCTTTCTGATGGCTTTATCCTGAAACGTGAGGATCACAGGCAAAAGGACATTTTTATTCAGTTGATAGATTACACTGGCCTGGACAGCCACCGGAAGCCTGATCCGTCTGACCCTGATGAAGTCCGTGATCTGCTTTCTGTAGGGGCAGACTTTGGGAAATATGAGAAAGACAACAACACTTACCGTTTTGTTACCCAGCTTGAAATTACCGGTACTGAGAAAAGAATTCCTGATGGTATTGTCTATATCAATGGACTTCCCCTGGTCGTCATCGAGTTTAAAAGTGCCATCCGTGAGGAGGCTACCATACATGATGCTTTTATTCAGCTGACGGTACGTTACCGAAGGGATATCCCCGAGCTTTTTAAGTACAATGCCTTTTGCGTGATCAGCGACGGGGTAAATAACAAGGCAGGTTCTTTTTTTGCCCCCTATGAGTTTTATTATGGCTGGCGGCGAGTTGCAGGGCAGGCAATGGATGCCGATGGGATAAAAAGCATGCACACCCTGATCCAGGGAATGTTCCACAGGAACCGTCTTCGTGATATTTTACGCAACTTCATTTTCCTGCCCGACAACAGCAGGCAGGAGGAGAAAATAGTCTGCCGCTATCCGCAGTATTATGCAGCCAGGGCTTTGTTCGAAAGCATCAAAAAGGCACAGAAACCGGAGGGGGATGGTAAGGGAGGAACCTATTTCGGGGCGACCGGTTGCGGAAAAAGCTTTATCATGCTATACCTTACCAGGTTGCTGATGAAAAGCGAGCATTTTGCAAGTCCTACTATTGTTCTGATTACCGACAGAACGGACCTCGACGACCAGCTGTCGGCCCAGTTTATTAATGCCAAGATCTTTATTGGAGATAATGCTGTTGAAAGCGTAGAAAGCAGGGTCGACCTCAGGGCAAAGCTTCAGGACAGGCAAAGCGGGGGTGTCTTCCTTACGACCATTCACAAGTTCACCGAAGACACGGAATTGCTTACCTTAAGAAGCAATGTGATCTGTATTTCCGACGAAGCCCATCGCAGCCAGCTGAACCTGGATCAGAAGGTAAGAATAACTGAAGACGGGGTAAGCAAATCATTTGGTTTTGCCCGATACCTGCACGATTCACTGCCCAACGCCACCTACGTTGGCTTCACGGGTACACCCATTGATGCCACCCTGGATGTTTTTGGAAAGGTTGCCGATGCCTACACCATGACCGAATCGGTCAGGGATGAGATAACGGTTCGCATAGTATATGAAGGGCGTGCAGCCAAAGTGGCTTTAAGCAACGGAGAGCTTGAAAAAATAGAAAAGTATTACCAGGAAGCAGCTGAACAGGGTGCCAGCGAATATCAGATTGACAAAAGCAAGCAGGAAACAGCAAGCATGTATGCCATACTGGGAGATCCTGACCGGCTGAAGGCGGTAGCCGAAGATTTTGTGGAACATTATGAAAAACGTGTTTCAGAAGGGGCAACTGTTAAAGGGAAGGCTATGTTTGTGAGCAGCAGCCGCCTGATTGCTTATGAGCTTTTCAAAAACATCATTGCATTGCGTCCACAATGGAATGAGATACGGGAAGCCGAAGAAGGGGCTGTTTTAACTGAAGAAGAAAAGCGTAAGCTGAAGCCCAGCGAGCGCATAAAAATGGTAATGACCAGAGGGCAGGATGACACCCAAGACCTATATGACCTGCTTGGCCCGAAAGAATACCGCAAGGAACTGGACAGGCAGTTTAAAAATCCCATATCCAATTTCAAAATCGCCATTGTGGTTGATATGTGGCTCACAGGCTTTGATGTCCCATTTCTGGACAGCATCTATATTGACAAGCCCATCCAACAGCACAACCTGATACAAACCATTTCACGGGTAAACCGCAAATACGAGGGCAAACACAAGGGCCTTGTGATTGATTACATCGGGATCAAAAAGCAAATGAACCTGGCACTTGCTAAATACAGCAAGGGAGATGAAGATAATTTCGAGGATATAGATAAATCCCTGATTGTGGTAAAGGATCATCTTGATCTACTTGCCAGGCTGATGAATAAATTTGACAGCAGAAAGTATTTTAATGGGACCCCCCTGGAGCAGTTAAACACCCTGAACCTGGCGGCAGAATTTGTGCAGCGGACCAAAGAACTGGAAACAAGGTTCATGAATCTGGTAAAACGCCTGAAAGCGGCCTACGATATTTGTGCAGGTAGTGAAAAACTTACACAGGCAGAAAGAGACTATACCCATTTTTATCTTGCCATTCGTTCCATCATCTTCAAATTAACCCGTGGAGATGCACCCGACACAGCTCAAATGAATGCCCGGGTAAGGGAAATGATAAAAGATGCCCTGCGAAGTGATGGCGTGGAAGAAATAATCAAAATGGGCGAAAACGGGGGTAAGGAACAGGACCTTTTTGATGAAGAATACCTTGATAAGATCAACAAAATAAAGCTTCCCAATACAAAAATAAAGCTGCTTCAGAAGCTTTTGGCCAGGGTAATTGGAGAGCTCCGGCAGGTAAACAGGGTCAAGGGTATAGACTTCTCACGGAAGATGCAGGCCATTGTTGAACGCTATAACAACCGGGATGTCAATGATATTTTCCGGAGTGAAGTATATGAAGAAATGGCCGAAGCCCTGACCAATCTGATCTGGGATGTTCATAAAGAATTCTCAGCAGGCGAACTCCTTGGGATTGACTTCGAAGAAAAGGCTTTCTTTGACATTCTCCTGGAACTATGCTCAAAATATGATTTCACCTACCCCGAGGAAAAAATGATAGACCTGGCCAAAGCGGTGAAACAGCTTGTCGACAGCCAGGCCAGGTTCCCCGACTGGAACCGGCGGGAAGACATAAAATCAGCCTTGAAAGTCGGCCTGATACTCCTGCTGGATGAATATGGGTATCCACCTGTGGAAAGAGATGAAGTGTATGTGGAGATATTTGAGCAGGCGGAGAATTTTAAGAAGAACAGGATATTAAGCTAAGAATCAATATTTTTAGATTTTATGTGCAATAAAGAAGAAGTAGTGCCTTAAAAATAGGTTTCTGCAGAATCCTTTGTATCAATAAAAATAAGTAAAGAAATGACAGAAACTGAAGAAATCCAGTTAAAAGAATTATTGCTTGATGAAGATTTTACAAGTTTGCAAAACCTTGTAAATGAAGAAGTCAACTTAATGGACATCTTGCGGGTTTCTCATAAGGAATTGCAACATTCCAACTTCCTTGCATGGTTTTTTAATCCTGCCGAAACCCATAATTTGGGGGATTTCGCATTAAAAGAATTTATCAAGATCTATTTTAAAGAAAATCAGTTTCAGGATTTGGGAAACGAGACGGGCCTTTCTGTTTTTGATTTCGTTCAGCTAGACTTTGATGATTTAGAAATAAGAAGGGAATATAAGAACATTGATTTGATCTTTTTATCAAGAAAAAATCATTTTTGTATAGTCATCGAGAATAAGATTTATTCAACCGAGAAAAAGGGACAATTGCAGAAATACCGCAATATCATTGAAACAGAATACCCTGAGTTTAAACACAAAATATATATTTTTCTTTCACTTCTGGACCAGCAAATTTCAGAAAGCGAACAAATCCACTATGTCCAACTGAACTATGAACATATTATCAAGCTAATTGAACAGACCTTGTCCAGCAAACGCTTAAAACTGGCTGACAAAACAAAATTTGTTTTTGAACAATACTTACAAACATTGAAATCCATGCTGAACAAAAACGAAGAAATCGAAAAAGTTGCCCAACAATTATATAAAAAGTACAAATCAGCTTTTGACCTGGTTTTCAAGTATTCGGCTCCTTCAAGCATAAACAATACCGTATGGGAAAAAATTAAAGAGATGATGGATAAAGAAAAATCCATTCAGTCATTTCATAGCAACAAAGCCTATTTAAGATTCAAGCCCACCTATTTATATGACAATATTCAAAAATTACGAGATCATGGACTTGTTCTGGAGGATGATGACTTAACAAACAACTGGGTTTTTCTTTACGAATTCAACTTTCGAAACCAGCAGCAGGTAAATTTTGACTGTAAAATTGGGGCAGGTAATCAGCAAACCAGAGAAAAACTCTATGAAATTTACAGAAAGCATAAAGATGTTTTTACAAAAGTTGACAGGCCATTAAAAACTCAATGGCACCTTGCATTTCAAATGCAGATTCTTTCTGCCGAAGATTTCCAAAATTTCTTTGAAAATGATAGCATTGATGAACTTCATCAAAAAATAGAGGAGAAGTTCAGGGAATTAATGGATAAGGAACTACCTAAGATGCTTGAAAAAATTGATCAGGAGATCAGTCATAAAATCCTTAAACCTGAACCTCCTTCGCCAGCTGATGTTCAATGAAGGTGGCACTCTGCCATTTCCAAAGCCTTTGCAAACTTCTCCTGGAACTTCAGTTGATGTCCCTGTCCCGGAAAGGGAATCCGGCAGTTTATGGCCCGGCTTCCAAATTCCTGTTGAAACAAGGAAAATGCAGCATCATAAACATTCGATTTGATAAGGATAATCATTGTGTCGCTCTGCACAAGGGCCCGCGATTTTTTGATCAATTCAGGCAGCTGCGATTGTAATGGCTGCTTCAGATAAGTTAGGGGCAATTCAGAAAGATCAAGCAAAAAGAAACCCTTATTTTGAAACTTCTTCAACATCTGGTCCTTTATAATGGGATCCCGCCCAGATCTAAGATATGATTCTTTTAAACCTGGAAACAATGCCTGCGACACTCCCAGAAACAAATGATCATGATTCTTCACCTTATCATAATAGAAGAAACGATCAATGCTATCAGGGGGTGCTTCTGCTATTAAAAGGTATTTAACCAGCACAGGCTTATACTTGAGCCTGGCTGCTTCAAGCTTATTTCTTAACTCTTCGAAATTAAGAGGAAGTTCCTGCCCGGGAAGCTTTACCTTAAGGTTTATTTTGCCAGATAATTCATCCAGCTGGCTTCTATCTGCTGCCTTTCCTCCTGAATGCGGAATAACCCAGGTAGATCCTTTGCCACCCAACTGATAGGCATGCGGCATCAACCCTTTTCTTAGGATTTTACGCAAAGGCAATCCTTTCTTTTCCTCCCGATCAGCCAGTAAACCAGCTTTTTCAAGAAAATGGTTTGCCTCCACGGCTCCTATTGATGCTTGTCCTGTTGCTGTCAGGTAATTATCCAGGCATTGTACAATTAATCGAATATTCATAAAACTAGTGATTTAGAATCCATATGTCAGCCCAGCCCCTCATAAATGCTAAATTATTAAATACTTTAACTGTAGCAATTTACCAAAAAGAAATGAAATAAATGTATCACACTAATAATGTTGATAATTTTTCTTAAATCGCATTAAAGTAAATCATATTTTTGAAAAAAAACCACACTATGAAACTGGCCCACTGCTTACCCGAACCCTCTGCAGAAAATCCTTTTGAGCATTGCAAACTGGGAAGGGAGGAATATGCTGATGTCCTAACTTCATTAATTACCACTTATGATGATGGATTTGTCCTGGCTTTAAACAACAAATGGGGTGAAGGTAAAACCACATTTGTAAGGATGTGGCAAAAGAAATTCAAGGATCATAAAACGTGCTATTTCAATGCCTGGGAAAATGATTTTGATCACGACCCACTGATAGCCATCTTAAGCGAATTAAAGCAATTTGGAACTGCCATAAATTACAAAAAACTTGTAAAAAAGGCAGCTACTTTTGCCACAGTGGTTGGCAGAGCCCTCGTTGAGAAGCATGTAGATACCGCACAGATTGTAGAAGGCGCGAAAAATTTAAATGGTCATTCATTATCTTTTTTTCAGAAACGGTTAGAGGATTTTTCAGAAAAAAAGAATAGCCTCCAAGATTTCAGGAATGCGTTGGAAGAATATGTGCATAAGCTTGAAAAGAAACCACTGGTTTTCATAATTGATGAACTCGATCGTTGCAATCCCAGGTATGCAGTGGAGGTTCTTGAAAAAATAAAGCACTTCTTTTCAGTACCTGGCATAGTGTTCGTGCTTTCTTTAGACAAGGAACAATTGCAACATTCAATCAAAGGAAACTTTGGAAGTAGCGAGTTTGACGCTGAAGAATACCTGCGAAGGTTTATTGACCTTGAATTTAGGCTGCCCCGGCCTGCACCTGCAGACTATGTTGATTACTTATATAATTATTATGGTTTTGATGATTTTTTCCGAAACATTCAACGGAATAAATATACTGAACTACATTATGAAAATGAAGTGTTTAAGTCCTTAGCTAATTACCTTTTCGAAGAAGCTGGGTTAAGTTTACGGCAGCAGGAAAAGATTTTTATACATGCCCGAACTGCCTTAAGGTGTCATGGAATAACTAGTCATACCTACCCAAAAATTTTTTTGATGCTTATTTTTTTAAAGTTTCATAAACCAGAGGTCTATCTAAAAATTGCAGGTAAAAAATATACCCTTCAGGAATTAACAGATTACTCTTTTTCGTCTTTCCAGCAAATAAAATCAGATGACATTTCGAAGTACAATCAGTTATTATATTTAGAAGCGGAGTTAATCGAGAAATATATTTCTTCTTCAGAATGGACAAAAGACGATTTAATAGACAAAAATACTGAACCTCACAAATTAAAAATAAAACCCCGTTTTGCTTTAAAAGATGATCATTTTTTAGAAGCATTATCACATGCAAGTAATAGATCCAGTTACAAATCACTGGATCAAATTATAAAGAGAATTGAATTGTCACAACAATTAAGCTAAAAGGGATTTGCTCCCCTGCATCCTGGATGCGGCCATCTTCTCAAGCTTCGACAATGGTGGGTGGACCGAGGAGAATATGGTATTCTGAAGGCTTATTCTCTCGTAAAAACCCCCACTTATACATAATTGCGACAATTATTATTTAAATCTTCACTCAGCTGTAATCAAACTCCACCCTCCCCTTCTCATCCGACACCCCCAGGTAAGCATAGGCCAGGGACTTTTTCTCGTGCTCTTCCACAAAACGATCGAAGGCCCGCGGATGATCCGTGTCTGCTTCCAGGCATTGAATTCCGTCAGGGCCGGTAATGGTGGCAAAAATATGCTTGCCGGGGGTAAAGGTCATCTGCCGGATCAGGTTTTTCTGCTGCTCAGAAAGCTTCAGGAAGCCTTATTCTGTCTGAAACACGGAAAAAGGTTCATGCTGCCGTGCATGGTCAAAGAGTTTTCCCAGGTCCTTTGGTTTTGTCATTGTGATTACTATTTGGTTTTTTTATATATATTTCTAAATGTTAAGCTTTTCAAACCGAACGCTGCTTCTGAAAAATAATCCAGGATAATATCTTTTTTGTTGAATATTGGTTTTATGCAATATATCTGAGATCCTGCCTTTTGCCAGGCTCTACTTTTAATTGAAACAGGAACAGGAAGCTGAAAGCTGGCCTTATTGACCACCGAATTAAGATCATTGGGAACGAATGGGGCAAAACTTCTGACTCTTGTGAATTTTTTTCACAAGCCATATCATTTTAAACATGAAGCCAACCAGGAAAACTTCTGGAAATTACATCACATCAATTGGTTTTAATCTTTTCTTCCGAAATAACTTTTTCCATAGCTTTCCCGTAATCTACCAGTAATTTCCCATAAGAAATCAATGACCTGGCTCTGGCAAGAGTTTCTTCCCGCTGGTCCTTCGTCAAGTCCCTAATTAAAATATTGATTTCTTTCTGAAAATCCCGAAACCTTGGATAGCGGATTTCACACCATTTGGCATAAATATCCCCTGGCAACATTAAGGACATTGGATCAACTTCTGTGTATTTGTTGTGCATAGTTTCCTCCCTTTCTTTTTTTTAATATGTTGAACAAAACATGATATTGCAAATGTATCAATAAAAACATTTCATCTAATAATCAGGTATTATTATTTTTTTAAAAATGACATTGGTCTAAAATTATTCATTTGCCCCCCCCAACCCGCACTACCCGCAATCCAAATCCCGGATCCGGGTTGAGAGGTTAAGTTTTCAAGGTTTTCCTGCCAGCGGCCAACGGCCAACAGCCAACAGCCAATGTCCATGCCCCCTGCCCCAAGCCCCACGCCCCAGGCTCCCACGCCCCAGGCCCCATGCGCTCATTTTCTCATTGTCTCATTGTCTCATCATTCTCCCCTCACCCACCCCCCATCGCCCTCCCTTTTACTTCCATTCGAGCCCGGTCGGCCTTGTATCGGACTTGTATCGGCGGGGAGTCAGTCCATCATCGGGCCTAATCTCGTTCGTGCCGAACAAATTTTGTTCGACTTTTATCGAAAATATGTTGCATTTGTTAAAAAGAATGTTGAAATCAAAAACTATGAAATTCGGAGATTTTTTGAGGAAAGATATCATGTGGATTTAAGAAGAGCCATTAGAAGACATTCTGTTAAACAGAAAGAAGCTGAGGATTTTAGAAAAACAACAATACTGGCTGGATAATTTACCTGTTTGCGGGAAATCCTTAAAAGAATCTGAAAGATTGACAATATGATTTTTTAGGTTATTGTCTGCAAGAAAAGTGCCCATTTGGGCACTTTTCCTTTAAATGTGGGCACTTTAAAATGGGCACTTTTTTATACCTTCCTGAAAATCAAATGTTTAATTTTGCCAAATTAGCCACCTTTTTTATTTTCAACAATAAGCCGGAACTTTGGAATGTCTCTGAAAATCAGAGGTTACATCCTTCTGTGATGTAATTCATCAATCCATCATTCCGGTTTATGGACAAACTTTTCAGGAACCTGGAAAAGCTTGAAGGGCTAATTGTTAAACTGACCCTTTGCAGTAAAGAAGTGCTGGAATTTGAGGAGAGCTGCAAATACCTTGACATTCCTTATGACTTTCTTCTGGCACTATGCAGGGTACTGCCGCATGACCCGGAGGCGAATCTCAATCAGGTTTTTTTTAAACCCTCCACTGATGAACACTGATAACAACTGATAAACACTGATAAGAAAAGAATCTTTCATCAGTGTTCATCTGCCTTTTTATCAGTGTTCATCAGTGGATAATTCTTAATTCTTAATTCTTAATTCTTAATTCTTAATTCTTAATTCTTAATTCATTATGATCCCTTTCAACCCCCACGACTGGCTTGAGCCAAAAATCAAGCCCGAAAAACCTTCGGAAACCATCCGTTATGCCAACAATGACACCTACTCCCAGGCCGACAAGCTCGTCAGCCTGA
>OBJA01001028.1_pt1 | contig 21026 bp, 18 predicted proteins | sample 1519751 | NCBI WGS metagenome assembly OBJA01 (sample SAMEA3881238, study PRJEB22517) | soil metagenome | biome: lake sediment; feature: soda lake sediment; material: sediment, water from around vicinity | place: India | collected 2013-12-23 | depth 3 m
CAGCACCGGCACAGGAACCTGCCAAAAATATTCGTGTTGTATCAATGTTATAATTTGTTTTGGCTGAATTTAATACCTCAAACAGATCAGCCTCTCCAATTGAATTGAGGTTATACCAGGATACTTCCCTGCAAAAGGGCTCCAAAACAATTAATTGGTACCGGTCGGCAAAATACTGGAGGTTTTCCTGTATAACAATATCGGCAACCCGCATACTTTCAAGATAAGGCCGCTGTGTCGCCAGAAAGTAGGGGGTAAAAATTACAACCGGGTATTTTATTTTGGGATTATAGCTGCGCGGGGCATGAGAAATATAATATTGAGACTGGTTATCGATTTTTGATACAAAACTTTGCAAAGCAATATGTGGTATGCCTTGTAACGGTTTGTTCCCGCGAACATTTTTTTCAATCTCCCGGAATGTTTTGTGCAGGTATATTAGTTTCCTTTGCCACTCGTGTTTTTGAGAAGAATTTTCTCCCCGGCTTGAAGGTTTCAGTAAATGATTAAACCTGAATTTATTGGCTTCGATGGTGGCTTTAAGCCCCATGTCGGTAAAGTTTAAACTGTCTAAATGCCGGATGCTGTTCGATATGGCTGTAACCAGGTCGCCTTTAAAAATATCCTGGGTTAATTCCCTGTCACCCAAAAATAATTTTGCATAATACAACCCTCCGGGTAATTCTGAAATATCAGGATAGTGTACCATGTTTTTATAGATTTCAGTTGTATGAACCAGGGAATCTTTTTCCGAGTATATTTCAATTTTAAACCTGGAATCAGGAATGCTTTGCGAAGGGACCAGTATGTTGGTTGTGTCAAATAAACTCAGGGTAAAAAATTTATTGTTGTTTAACCGGCTCATCAGGTTGTTGTGTTCTTTCAACCCTTCATCGTTAAATTTTTCAAGCTTTACAAAAGCCTGCCAGTTGTATAAACCGTTGTTAACTTTCACCAAAATGAAATTGTGCCCTTTTTTAAGTTTAACCGGTTTATACACTTCATATTTTGCCACCAAATCAGCTTTTTCCAGGTTAATAATCTCCTCATTATTCAAAAATACCTTTCCCCCGTCATCCGAAGAAAAATTGATGTAATAACCGGTAGTGTCATTTACATTAAAAGAACAGGCAGCATAAGCATTTCCGCTTATATTGTCGCTGGAGGGATCAAGACCGAAATGTTTGCATAAATCAATTACTGTTAAATCATTTTTATACATTGAATTGTTAATTCCGGAATCTGGTTTAATATTACTGAACGAGGCAAAATCAATCTGCTCTTCGGTATATCCCCATTTCTCCAGATTATTATGCTGCAGATAATTATTCTGGTTATCCGGGATAAACGGGCCAAGAATATGCCATTTGTTCAGTTCAATTGATCCGTTCTTCGGTTTTTTGTTAATTGAACATGACAATAAAAAACAAATAGCAACTGTAAAAATCAGGTTTGTTTTCTTCATTTCTCTTATTTAATCTTTTTTAGAGTGCGTCTGAAGTTAAAGCCATTATAGTTATTGGAAAAAAGGACAAGACTTGCTTTTCCAATAATATTTTCTTCCGGCACAAATCCCCAGTATCTGGAATCGTTGGAATAGTCCCTGTTGTCACCCATAAAAAAATAATAATTGTTATTGAATGTAAAATTTGCAGCCTTCTCCCCATTCAGGAAGTACTCACCGTTTACCTCATCAAGTTTATCCTTTTCGAGTTGAGTTATAGTCCGCTCGTAGATCAAAAATGTCTCATGCGTTAAAGGAATAGTCATACCTTTTTGGGGTATTATCAAGGGACCGTAATCATCAATTGTCCATCCTATCTTTTTCACTTTTGGTGTAACCCAAAACAAGGAATCACAGGGGACAGTATCCACTGAAATGGAATCAACAACAATTAAATCCTTAATCTGGCTAAACTGATTGTTATTCAGACATAGTTTTACTAATACTTTAGAATACTTTTCCCGGGCGCGGTTAATTATTTTTATATCCAGACTATCCGTAATCCTGTAAAATTCATTTTCATCATTTGGCCAGACTTCATATGTTTTCTTTAATTTCTCAGGTATAAATAATAGCTGAGAATTAATATTTACCTTTCCCATTTCTATTTTTAAGGTATCACCAGGCAAAGCCACACAGCGTTTTACAATAATATTGTTACGGTCACCTGACAGTGGGTAACGAAATACCATCACATCATTTTTTTTGAGAGGGACAAAACCTTTTAAACGTTTATAATCCCAAACCAGTGAGTCATTTTTACTCCGTGTGTTTTTATTCAGGTAAAAGAACAGGTTAACCCATGGAATTTCAAAAGGAGAACGGGGCAATTCCGGTCCGTAGGCCAGTTTGTTGACAAGTATTTTATCGCCTGGAATTAAGGTATCTTCCATCGAACCACTAGGGATAAAAAATATTTCAATAAAGAACACTCGTAAAACAATAGTAAAAACAGAGATCAGTAAAAAAGTAGTAATATACGACACCAATTTGTTCATTATGGAAAACCTGAAACGGGAATAAAAAAAGGAAAAGAGTGCAGATGAAATAGCAATAACAGCAAACCAAACAACACCTTTCCAAAACAGAAAGAGGCTGACAACTAACAAAAGAGCTGGCAAAACATTTTTTTTTTCATTCTGATTTCTTTTCATTTTCTTATTCAGGATATTCAACCAACCCTTTTATTTGAAGAATGACTGGGGAATCAGTTCCATTGTAATACACCTTAATTTCTTTATGAAACATTCCAGAATGTTCAGAGTCAAATGTAATAGTCATCTTGCTAGATTCTTTTGGTTTTACTGGTTTTTGTTGCCAATCCGCAACTGCACAGCCGCAAGAAGTTTCGACGTTATAAATCAACAAAACTTCTTCTCCTGTATTTGAGAATTCGAAGCTGCATTCAACTTCCTTTTTAAGTGGCAACAACCCAAAGTTATGTTCAATTTGCGTAAATTCAATTTGTGCATTATAACTTTTTTTTACTTGCTTTGAACAAGCATAAACCATAATTAGTGATAATATAAATATGTATTTCATAAAGAAGAATTTAACAGTGTTTAACATTGTAATCTATTGCACCATTCTTTCCATAACAGAATTATAGAAATATTCAGAAAAACCCTTTGAATAACTGTCTAAAACGAAAGCAAGGGTCACGTTGAGATTATTATCACATATTGTCAAATATGGAATTTTCCTTTTGTCAAAATCGATTCCTAAACTTAAATTACCAGTTTCATAAATATCGAAAAATAACTTATTACTTAATAAATAATCGCGTGTTTCATTCGTCAAAATATCTGTGATCAAGACAACTTCAATTTTATTATTTTTCTCTCTAAATATTTCTAGTTTTTTTAATTCTTCTTCGATACATGAAATACAATTTTCAGAAAAAAATCTAAATATAATTTTACCACAATTAACTGTTTCTTTCAATTTATTTTTTTTACCCTTATAAATTATCTGGTTCAAGGATGGACTTAATTCTAATTTTCGTAAAACAATATTTTCAAAATTTTTGCTTATTATTTCCAAATAGGAGTAACTAGAAACAATGATATCATTTTTCTGCTTTTCGAAATAAGAAACTTCTAAATCCTTGAATATTAGATTCTCTTTTATTATTTCGTATTTTGTATTCAAAGTTCCCATTTTACTATTAAAATAAAAAAGTTGAAGCATATACATGATAAACAGAATGGATAAGATATAATAGAGTTTATTTTTTTTACTCATAATTATAATATTTCAAAATATCCTAAAATTATTTTATTTTACAACTCATTAATATAGGGTTATCGTTTAATTCCATATTTTTCTTAATTTCCCCAGAAAAAGGTGTTGATTTCAGTTTATCGTACAACTCGCCTGCTTCAATAAATTTAAACATAACGTTCTTATAAATATAATCAGGCCAAAAGCTTATATCATTGCCAATTTGATTTGGAAGCTCATTACTGTTTACTTCAAAAAGTAACGGCTCATCTTTCTTTTTGTAAATAAAATATTTAAAATTATTCTCATAAAAAATATTTAGAAATAAATAATTTTCCGATTCACAAATTTTTCCAATTTGATAAAATTTATTTGCACTCATTTGATAGTATTTTGTATTTGTATAGTATTTATCTGGCATCTTCCACTTGCCTAAATCTATTGCAAAATGTGGATTAAAAGTTAATTTTTCCAGATTCATCTTATATATAGTATCAACTACAACTTCCTTATAATAAATACTGTTTTCATAATTGTACCAATTAACATCCAAGAGATAGGGTATTTTTCTTAAAAACTCTCCATTGCCAGGGTATTTAATTTTTTTGACTGTATTAAAAGTGGAATCTGTAATAAAAAGATTAACATTTTCATCGGAAAACCTTGCAGATTGATAAAGACAATAACGGTTGTCACCAATACTTGATATATGAGCTGAATGATTGTATTCAATTGAATAATTATTAATATAATTACCAGAAATATCATATTTAAGCACTTTACTGTTGTACGGATCAAGAATTACAACAAATTTCTCATTTGGGGTAATAGTAAAATCTTCAATTTGTATGTATTCTTCGGGCCCTTTCCCTCTTTTATTTATAACTGAGAATAAATTACCATTTCTTTTAAAAACAAACAATTTTTGTTGTTGATCTACGATAAACAAATAATTTTCAGTGATCTTAAAATTAAGTATTTTCCCGACAAAATTTTGTTTATCATATTGAAGAAATGTGAAATTCAGTGAATCCGCAATTTCAACCAATTCTTTCTTTTTATTTGAAAGAATGTCAAAATCTACTATAGAAAAATACTCCCTTTCCACTACATTTTTGGGATTACAACTTAACAAAGTCAAAATAAACAAAATAAGATACAGATAATTTTTCATAGTTAAAATGAGATTTATTTTTTTTATCTTTTTAAGAATACTATTGATGCGTAAAAATTTAATTGGGCTTCTCTGGGAAATGAATATTTAATTGCGCTTTAAAATACTGTAGTCATTGAACCTTTGACCTGGTTACAAAAATCTATCCGGTAGATTTTAGATAAAGCGACAAAATCAATATATGCTTTGTCCATCAAATATAATGCTTCAGGAACTATTTCCCATAAGTTATGAAGATAAAAGCTGGAACTTCCTCTTAAATCAAGCAATGTGTGGAGCTTTACAACACCGCGGGAATAAATTACCTCTGCCCAATTATAAAGTGCTTAAAGATATTTTTGTTGAATCCAATGCAAATACATCATTGTTGATATCAACATTAGGAACTTGATTATCCGAATATAACGGCCTAACCTTATTTATAAGGCATACTGAAGTAGCTGAGTAAAAATATATTTCCCGGTATTCATCATTATTGCACTTATAGGGGCGCAAAACTTCAAGCCAAATCAAAAAATCAAAGAACGTATATATTAATAATCATTAGTGTCCACTAAAATTCTAAATAAATATTTATAAAAATCTGATATTATGCAAGATGTATTCAAATTAGCATGTCCACGATTTGAATTCATACTTTTGGATGCAAAAGCAAATAAAGGGCTATGCATACTGGAAAATATGTCTTTGCACAACTTATCGAGTTTCTCCCGCAAAAAACATTTCAACGACTTGTTATGAAATATCAGGGGGATAAATATATCAAATCGTTCAGATGCTGGAACCAGTTGTTGATTATGATTTACGGGCAGTTGTCGGGCTGCGATAGCCTTCGGGAATTGGTATGCATAATAACGGCTCATTCTTCCAAATCCTATCATCTTGGATTCGGTAAATCCGTGATAACACGAAGCAACCTTTCCAAGGCAAATGCGAACAGGGACTGCAAGATCTTTGAGGAATTTGCATACAAGATGATATCTATTGCTCAGCGGAAACGTATTGCCAAAGAATTTGAGATTGCAGGTAGATTTTATGCTTTCGACTCTACAACGATTGACTTGTGTTTGAATCTCTTCTGGTGGGCAAAGTTTCGAAAGGCAAAAGGTGGCATTAAAATACATACTCTTTATGACGTTGTTACCCAAATCCCGGCCTTTATTCACATTACTGAAGCCAAAGTTCATGACATGAATGCCATGGATGAGATTCCTTACGAGGCGAATGCTTACTATATTTTTGACAGGGGATACTTTGATCTGGCAAGACTTTTTACCATTAATTGTATTGGATCCAATTTTGTAATTAGGGAAAGGGGACAACTTCAATATGAAATCATTGAGGGAGATGACCTTCTTGAATGTTCTGATAACATTCTCTACGACCAGACGATTCGACTTATTGGGCAACAGACAAGGAAAAAATACCCAATCCTTCTCAGACGTATCGGCTATTATTCTATGGAACACCAAAGGACCTTCACTTACCTTACTAATAATTTTGAGATCAGCGCAGGGCAAATTGCGCTGCTTTATAAAAATAGATGGCAAGTGGAGTTGTTTTTTAAATGGATAAAGCAACATCTGCATATAAAGTCTTTTTGGGGCGTAACAGAAAATGCAGTACGGATTCAAATTTATTCGGCAATAACAGCCTATTGCCTTGTGGCAATTGTTGAACATGATCTCTGTCTTAATCGTAGCACTTTTGAAGTACTTCGAATACTCAGCATGTCTCTTTTTGATAAAATCCCGATCAAAGGACTCTTTGAAAAAGCGGAACAAGATATTGATGAAAACAGTCACTCTCAATTGTGCTTTAATTTTTAGTGGACACTAATGATTAATAATATTTAATAAGGTATACTAATTTTTTAAAAGTTAACGCATCACTACTATTTTAATATCTATTCAAGGAGTTCCAATTGTTATTTTTTTTACCATATTTCCTTCCAGTAAAATTGAGATAGGATAGTTGCTTTCTTTATATCTGCTAGCGAAATAAATGTTAGTAGTATCTAAAACTATATTTTTGCTGTTAAGAATATCTCTGTTAAACTTTTGCAATAAAGCCTTTTTTGAGGAATAATTAGTAATAATAAAAAAATATTTAGAACTATTCAAATTTTTAACTAAAAAATCTTCAGCATTTGTAATACAACCTGGACAGCCCGCGTTTGGAATTATAATATAGTATTCAAAGTTATTACAATTTGGGATATTTTTTAAGAGCCCATTCGAATAAAATGAATATAAATTATTACCTTGACAGCTTATGATAATAACGGATAATAATAAAATCATTCTTTGCATTTAAGTATTTTTTTAATTTTTTATATTAATAATTCTAAAGTTAATTTCATTATCATCAGAAAAGGTTTGTATATGAAAGCCGCTTTTATTTATAAAAACATTATCTGGTAATACCCCTTTCATTGCCAATTCACCAAGATATTTGAAATCGCTACTTAAAATAATCAGATTATATTGTCTTTTTTTCCACGCATCATTTCTCTTCACTTCACTATTACTAATTGGAAAAGCAGCTATCCTATAATATATATTTTTGTATTTATCATAGAACACTGATTCATAGGAATGATTCTCCAAATAATATTTTTGACGCTCGTTTGAATCCAAAATATCTTTTTTGTTAACTGAATACGGTTCAATTGATTTGATAAAATTACTCCCTGCTTGAACATATCTTCCTTTTTCTGTATCTAAATCATATACATATAAATCATGATATATTGGAAAATTCAAAATAATTAAATGCTCGATTGGATTATATGTAGAGGAAATTATATAGTTATATGTTGTCCCCCAATTAAATTCATTGTAAATACCAGGAAGATTTATAAGAAAATCTGAGCCAGTTGTTTTAAAATTATTTTTCATTATAACTTTCCTAGGTACATTATATTCAAAAAATTCGCCAACATGATATCCCATTATATAAATGCTATTGTTATATATGACTGGTGGCAAACTCGGTTCAATATATTGATAGGGAAATATAACAGAATCATTAATCATTTCATGTTTCAAATTAATGCTTGTGCAATCAGTCCAAGATTTATCTACTAAAAATAAAACGTTTCTTTTAGAATCTAGTAGTAAAATGCTATCTTTATTATGGATAAAATAAGAATTAATATCCCTGCTAAAAGTTGAGCAATTAAAAATAGCTTCTTGTTTTTTAGTCTTATAATCAAATAAATATATTGAATTGGTGTGTGAATTAAAATATGTAAAATATTCTTTTATTGAATCTTCATAATATTGAAACATTTTTGAATATGGCAATGACAAACTATCTAAATGAAATGTAATAGAGTCATAATATACATCATTAATTTTAATTAAATGTTTTTTATATGAATTGTTTGAGTTAACATCATGTTTACATGATATAAATACAAACATACAGTAGAAAATAATCAACTTTGCTTTCATTCTATTGCTTAAATTATTTATTAAAAAGCACTGTATCTAAAATATAACTGGTATATTCTAAATACAATGCTATACAAATTAGTAACCTACATTATAACAATCCTTATTTGTTGCTGAAGACCATACACAACAAATTTTTACACCATCTTCAAAGCAGTAGCCATCATTAGATCCAGGAATATTTTTACAATAGCCTTGATTATTAGTACAAATTTCCATATCTGCAAATGCCACATTTGTAATATCAAATAAACTGACAATTTTACCATTGTAGTCCTTTAGGTTTGTTTGACTTACATTAAAAAAAATGATAGCCGATACAAATAAAAGTTTAGATAGAAACTTTACAAATCTCATAATATTGATTTTTTTAATTAATGTTACATTCCAACACCGTAGCAATCATGATTTATCCTATCTCCAGGGATACATCTTACTCCATTCGCTTCATTTATTCAATAACCACAATTTTCACTTGGTTTATTTTTACAAAATACTCCATATGTTGTTCCATCGTCACATTCTGCATTTGCAATAGCTAGTCTACTTAAACTATTTAAAGATATTACAGAATTCAAATCAATGAACGAAATCATTGAAAAATCATATGTTAGAAATGTTCCAACTGAAACTATTACTAATATTAAAATTTTAATTTTCATTTCTTATTTTTAAAAAAGTGATATTAATTGTTATACTTAATTTTCTTACATTAACAACAGTTTACTGTTAAGTAATGCGGAGTTACCAAAACTGGAGTTTGAATGTGCTGTTCATCTTTATGTATTTTATTTATAGTTTCCCTTTTTCTATTATTTTATGCATTTCTTCGTGAATTTCTCGTATTGCAGTAGATTCAATCTTTACTTCTTTTTCCAACAGTTCGTTAGCCGTATAAACTGCCTTATCTGTTTGGCCGGTTTCATCGTACAATTTGGCAAGCAAATATTTGGGATAAAACTTGCTGGGATTCATATACCAGGCATGCAAATAAGCTTTTTCAGCCCTACCCGGGCCATTAATGTTTTTATAGCTGTCGCCCAGCGCTGTGTAAACAACAATATTGGGATAAATTTCAGTTGTCTTTTGAAGCACTTTTACTGCCTCAGAGTGTTCACCTGCCATTGAGAGTGCTTTGCCGTAATTTGTTAAAAAATCACCGTTTCTTTGTAATACAGGATAAGCTTTTTTATATTCTTTAATACTTGCTTCATAAGCGCTCATCCGATACAGTTGGTAGGCACTGTTCCAATTTTTATAAGCTTTGGTATAAATTGTTAGTTGCTTTATCGCCCAGCCGGTACCAAACAAAATAAGAACCGTTATTCCAATCCTACCCATAACCGGAACCAGATTTTTATAAGTCGTTGCTGTAATTGCTTTCCAGTTGGGTTTTGAAATTGATTTTTTTGCTCCTGAAACAGTTGCCAGAAAAAGAACAAAACTTATTTTAACGGGCAAAATTTGCAAAGGGTATGCAAAGAGCCCAAAAACGATGCTACTTATCATTCCGGCTTTTGCAATTATAATTAAACGGTTGGCATTACTTTCTTTTTCAGAAGTTGTGTCTGGTTTTGAAAACTCACCGGGAAAAGCAATAAATAAGATAATAAAAATAAGTAGTAATCCAAAGAAGCCGTTTTCCGCTGTTAATTGTAATACTTCATTAAAAGCATAATTGGTATCGCCTGCTACCATGGCTTCCTGCGAATCCGGGTTTTCTTGAAAATAACCGGCCTGGTAATTCATGTAATGCGCTTTATAACGGTCAAATCCTACACCTGTAAAAGGGTAATCCTGAATCATACCGGCAGTCACTTTCCAGATGAGTAACCGCCCGTCAGCTGAACCTTTTTTATAATGGTACAACCCCCAGAGGCTTATTCCGGCAAATAAAACCACCAAAATACCGGCAATCACTTTTTTAAAGGCCGAATTAAAAAACCGGGTATATAAATCCTGCAAAAAAGTTTTGTATTTGACTACAAATAAAAAACAGGAAGAGGCAATTACAGCCAGCCAGGATGCCCTTGAGCGGGAAGCAGGGATAACCAGGAGTATTGCAACAATAACCAGGACAAACAAAAACCCGGCATTGTTAATTTGCCCTGATTTTACCTGTTGCTTCTCCGCCAGGGGCTCCTCTGGTCTGTTTATGTAATTTGAGAAATAGCTGCTGTCCTTACTGAGAAACCGGATTATTTCACTCTTTATATTGTGAATTTTTCGATTTATACTTTTTACCTGTCCAGAAGAAAGTATCCGGATATTGAATAAATAAGCCCCCAGCGCCACTGAAAAAACACCGGCAAGATAACCGGCATAAGGCCCTGGGTTAAAAAAGCTTCCAGTCATTTTAAACAACCCGTGATGCGATGGATAAAATCCCCACAACTGCAGGTTGCCATAAACAGCCTGAATTAGTCCTCCAAGTACCAAAGCAAGAAAAAGAAAAAGATAATATTTTTGTTGAATTTGCCTGAGAATGATATATAGAATGGTAAGCCCGGCTAAATCCAGTATCCGCAATGAAAATGGAATTGCGTGGAAAAAACCATTTATCACTGTGTACAGTACCCAGACAGACAATAAAACATCCAAAAAATTAATTTTTAAATTCCAGTGGCTTTTTTGAAAAATAAATCGAATGAAAGCGAGCACTCCAATTCCTATAACACCGTATAAAAAAATAAATGTTTTAGTGCTTTGGGTTTCGTTCATCCACTGGTCATAACTTACAGAAGGAATAACCAGGAACATGATTCCTGTAAAACTTACTATAAGTAAGTTTATTAATTGGGTTGTTATTTCATTCTTTTGAAACAAACTGAATTTATTTTAGTTAAAAACAAGTTCCATCGCAATTACTCGACCATAGCCAGCCACAGCCTGTTGCTGAGATACAATTACTTGATATGCAACCCCCGGTAAAGCCACAAAAATCAGCACTTTGACTACAATTACACTCGGTATTTGTACTAACCGATTTCACAAGCGATTCAAGCTCCGATAGTTCATGCTCAAACTGATATTCATCAGTATATAACCGGTATACAATAAAAGCAATATATTTATCTGTCCATCCAAAGTTTTTTATCGCTTCCACAATCCATTGTTTGGCAAACTGGGTACGAACCTCCTTTTCATTTTCCAGCTTTTCAAGAACAAAAAAGTCGGAATGGATGTGTTCGATAAGCTGTTGAATGTGTTCAACTTCGCCGGGTGTAAATGAGCCCTTTTCTACAACTCTTTCCAGTTTTTCAATCCAGACATCTCTTTTCTTCCAGGCATCCCAACTGTTAAAAATGGCCTTTTGTAAAGCAAAATCGTAACACAGAAATTGGTCTAACGACAAGGATGCCAGTTCTGCCTTTTTTTCTCTCACAAAATTATCGATGACCGGATCACAGGAGAATTCGGGTTCCATTTGCTGACAGGAAGATAATACCACTATGGCTAACAGGAAAAGGGAAAAGCTTTTCATAGGCTCAAATTATATATCGCGGTGCAATATATAATTTATATTCAAATCAACACCTGTTCTTCCTGCTAAATTTTAAATAGAGGGATAAAAAACAGATAAACACCAAAACCGGAAAGGTATAATCAAAATATTGGTAATACTTAATTAAGTACCCACGAAGATTAATGTCGGCAATCAAATTTTTAATTATTGGCAAAAACAATATACTCAAGGCACCTGTAAGAAAAGTAACCATTAAAAAATAAATTACTCTTTTTGTTGTGAATTCAATTTTGTTCAAATGTCTGATTGCCCTGTCTTCGAGAAAATATATACTTATTGTACTGACAACCATAACAAATTGAATACTGACCAGGTATCGATTTGTCCAGCCTATCGCTTCAAATCCATCCACACCTGAAATCAACAAGATGAACAAAAGCAACTCCGATACAAAAAGTATCATGTAATAGAAAAAAAAGTAACCAACAGCGCCCGAAAGCAATACCACTGATTTTTTTAACTGGTTAACAGAATTATTTACCTGCATGAAATCATCTTCCCATTCAAAGCTGCTGCCCATGCGTCGGGATGCAATGTAACAGGCTTCCTCCTCGTCAAGTCCTTTGGCTTTAAGGTCATCGATACAGTCAAGGAAATGGCTTTTTAGCTCCTCAACATCGGAAACGGTAAAAGAAGGTTGATGCTTCAGGTTCTGGGACCAGTTGTGAATGTATTCATGAAGATTAAAGTCACGGTTAATTTCCATGCCAGGAGCTTTAGGTTGATTTTTGCCCTAAAACTAATAAACTCACGGAATAAAACAAAATCCGATACTAAAATCCTGAGGAAGAATGGGGGTTTTAGGTGAATGTTCTGTTAAATTTCGTTCTTATGTTTTAATTGTTGGATAAAAATTACCCATTTGCTTTTCCGAGTTCCCCAAACAGCGAATAAATAATTTCCCACTCGTGGACATTTTTTTCGAGTTGCTTATTGCCTTCAGCAAGGATTGTATAGTATTTTCTGGGCCGTTCATTTTCCTGCATCTTCCAGTACGATTTAATCATACCATTATTTTCCAGCTTCTTTAATACCGGGTAAATACTTGCTTCTTTCCAGCTGATCCGGTTGTTTGTTAACTCCTTAACTTTCTGAACAATTTCATAACCGTAACTGTCTTGGTTTTTTAATACCGACAACACAATCGGGACTGCAGAGGCACCCAGTAATTCTTTTGTAATACTTTTCATTTTTTATAAATAGCTTTTGACAAATATAGGTAAATTAACTGACAATATTTTATATACGTTAATAACATATATAAAAGTAAGACAATAAAATATTATGGGTATAATTAAAATGTCGTACCCGGGGGAAGGGAGCGGGTTTTTAGTTGTTGGCTGTTCTACTCCTATTTTGTGTTTAAGGCATATTTCAATTCACTTGTATGCAATAGAATTTTTTAGCGGATAATTTTAAAGAGTTAATTGATTCCTGCATGCTGTTTTTCCTGAAATTTGGTTTGCAACGAATTGTTATCTTTGCAGGGAAGGGGAAAATTATTAGAACATGGAAAAAATCTGGAACTTAAAAAAGCAGGGTGATTTGAATGAAATCAAACACCTGTCGGCAGCACTGAATGTTAATATGACAATTGCACGGTTATTGGTGCAACGCGATATTAAAACATTCAATGAAGCCAAAGCTTTTTTCAGGCCGCGCCTGAGCGATCTTCACGATCCGTTCCTGATGAAGGACATGGAAAAGGCTGTCGACAGGCTTGAGGTGGCAATTGCACGTCAGGAAAAAATACTTATTTATGGCGATTACGATGTGGACGGCACCACCTCGGTTGCCATGATGTACATCTTCCTTAAGTCGAGGATCAGCCACCTGGAGTACTACATACCTAACCGGTACAGCGAGGGGTATGGTATTTCACCGCGAAGCATTGATTTTGCTGTTGAAAATGGATTTTCTCTTGTAATAGCTCTTGATTGCGGCATTAAGGCGGTCGATAAAATTACAGATGCCGCACAGCGTGGGGTTGATTTTATAATCTGCGATCATCACAATCCCGATGAAATTGTCCCACCTGCTGTTGCAGTGCTTGATCCCAAGCAAGCCGATTGCAATTACCCCTACAAAGACCTTTCGGGATGCGGTGTGGGCTTTAAACTGTTACAGGCCTATTGCCAGAAAAACGATATTGAACTGGAAGAGATATACGATCTTCTCGATCTGGTTGTTGTAAGCATCGCCTCCGATATTGTACCTATAACGGGCGAGAACCGGGTATTGGCGTATTACGGCCTGAAACGGCTTAATTCGAACCCGGGCATGGGCCTGCAAACAATTATTAACCTGGCAGGCATTAACGGAAACGATATCACCATTAGCGATATTGTATTTAAAATAGGCCCCCGGCTTAATGCTTCGGGCCGGATCGAACACGGCAAGAAATCGGTTCAGATACTTGTTTCAATCGACGAGGACAAATCGGATATCCTGGGTGAGGAAATCGATTCCTTTAACGAGATAAGAAAAACCCTCGACAGGGACATCACCCAGGACGCACTGGATATGATAGAGAAAGATGAAATGATGAAACACATGAACAGTACGGTACTTTATAACCGCGACTGGCACAAGGGGGTTGTGGGCATCGTGGCATCCAGGGTCACTGAACAGTTCTACCGGCCCACCATCATTTTAACTGAATCCAACGGACTGGCAACCGGTTCGGCACGATCGGTCAAGGATTTCGACCTTTACGAAGCCATCGGGCAATGCAGCGACCTGCTGGAATCGTACGGAGGCCACATGTATGCTGCCGGCCTTACACTCAAGATTGAAAACATTCCTGAATTCCGCAGGCGCTTCGAAGAGATCGTTTCAAAGCAGCTGACCGATCTCTCGCAGGTACAGACAATCGATGCCGACGCAAAGATTACCCTGAGTGAGATTACCCCGCGCTTCTACCGTATTTTGAAACAGTTTGCCCCTTTTGGCCCTCACAACATGACCCCGGTATTCATTACCGAAGATGTTTTTGATGCAGGCACCAGCCGGCTGGTGGGCAAAAACCAGGAGCACCTGAAGCTTGATCTGGTGGAACCCGATGTGCATTCGGGTATTTTCCCCGGCATCGCATTCAACCAATCCGAAAAGTTTGATTTGATTACTTCCGGTTTGCCCTTTGATGTATGCTATTCGATAACAGAAAATGAATACCGTGGAAAAACCAGCCTGCAGCTGTTTATACGGGATATTAAAAAACGCGATATTTTTTAAATAAGCCGGTACAGGCGAATTTTCCCGTTGTCGAGCTCCTGCAATAAGCTGTATTTTGATTCAATAAACCGGTTCAATTCTTCGGCTTCCTTCTCAATAACTACAATTTCTGGAGATTTATCCATTATCCGCTTGATTTCCTTGTCAACATCTATTTTAAATGCTTTATGGGTATCGGTAAAAATCAGATTGGGATGAATATACCTGGTAGGGCTTTCCATCTCCAGCAAATAATATACAATCTGTTCGTAATTTCCTATGTAAACCTGCTCGCCGGGATCCAGTTCTTCCTCAAGTATCTGGGCCACTTCGCGGGGGTAATCGCGGTTCAGTATATCACTTTCAAAACTTATGACCTGTATGACAAGGGTGGCGGCCGCAAGCAGTGCTAATCCTGTTTTGCCTGAAAAAACAAATGCAGATATTTTATCCTTTTTAAATTCCGGGTGAAAAAATAAACCTCCAATCAGGCTCAAAGGCAACATCAATTGAATTGTATAATGGCTGAACTCCTTTCCCGGCAGGTATATGGCAATCAAAATTCCTGCAACCCAGGTTATGAAAAACCATTTAACCTTTCCGGTAAGAAAATCTTTCCTGGAAACAACATAGAAAACAAAGAAGGATATAGGTAAAAATTTAGCTGTGAAATCAAGCAACATGATACCATACCTTTTCAAAGAAGGATTGCTTCCGTAATTTTCAGGCAATTCATAGGTAACATAAAAAAAATCGTGCAACGGACTATCCAGCCAAAAATAAAGGTTTAATAAACCAAATACCATCAGGAAGGTTATGCCGGCCAACATGTAACGTCCCCAGAAATTTAACTGCCGCAATCGCTTGAAATTCCCATAAATGTCGTAAAAAAAGAAGAACAGCAGAAATGCAGCCAGATCGAATAATACCAGGTATTTTATTATGAAACCGATGCCCATCAGGAATCCGCCCATGAACCAGGCATTCATTTTGGGCCGGAGAAACAGCAACAACGCCCCTATTGTTGTGAGATTAAACAATAATTCGGTATTGGGAGATCTCCCATGATACACCCACACTGAAGTATAAAATATGTAGATTAACCCCGATGCAAATGCCGCTCTTTGGTTATTAAAGAATTTCATTGATACCTTATAAACAAGGAAGGATGTAAAACCAACAACAAGGGCAAACACAAAACGTTTCAGGAATATGGAGCCACCAAAAATAAACTCCATCATTGCATAAAAAATAAAAATACCTGCCGGCTTGGTATCGGTGACATCGGTATACAATGCCTTGCCATTCAGAATATCACGCCCTATTATTAGGTAAGTCGATTCGTCGTGATCGAGCACACTGGGGAAAAAGCTAAAAAAACGCAATCCCACAGATATAACAATCAGAACCAGGGCTGTATTCTTTTCAGTCCAGAAAGGCTTCATTTTGCTGCTGTTTAGTTTAAAGTTTATATGTTTTCAGGAAATACCCTTATTATTTCATTAAGATTATTCAATACCAGGGCGTTGGTGCATTCCAGCCTTTTTTTCGACTGGTGCCCGTCGGCAATTAAAATGCATTTAATACCCAAAGCCATTGCTACATCATAATCATGGGTGGTGTCTCCGATCAGCCAACTATTTTTCTTATCGATCTTGAAATTATTCATCAACCATTTTCCCTTTTCCTCTTTTGACACAGCAAAATGGTCATTCAACCCGGCAACTGCATCAAAATAATGAAAAATGCCGTTAAGTTTTAAAGTCTTTTCAAGCATATCCTGATGCATTGCCGAAAGAACAAACTGTTGGCAGCCTTTATCACTGAAATATCTGAGTGCCTGGATTGCTGACGGGTGAAGCCGGCAACGTTCCACACCGGATTCATATAACCCGATAAATTCATGTGCCGGACCAGAGAAATCCTCCTTGTCAAAATCAAAGCCAATGGCCGAATAATAATTTTTTACCGGAAAGGAAAACACTTCCTGGTACCGGTTTTTATCGAGCAAAGGCAAAGTTCGTTTTTCGAGCAGTGCATTAATTGATGAAAGGCACAGACTGAGGTCGTTAAGCAGCGTGCCGTTCCAGTCCCAGATAACAGTAATTAAGGACATTACGACTCCATTGCTTTTAGCTTGTTAAACACCGGATTTGCATAAAGCTTCAGGAACCGTTCCTGGATATCAGTAATTGGAAAATCGATATGGATCATAGCCTGATCAACCATCAGTTTAAAAATCTTTTTTTCATGAGGGGTATATTTATCCTGGAAACGAGGCTCCGGCATCAGCATGTCGTATGCGATGTAATTATTTGGCCAAAGCTTGTAGTTGGCATAAATCTGGCGATCGATAAGTTCAGCAAGTTGTTTAACCTGTAAGTTTTTATCTTCCTTTGATGTTGCCTCCCCGGCTGGAACCTGGATGGGTTTGCCGAACGAAAAGCGCATGCGTCCTTTTGGGTTGAAGATGCCCATCGACATGCTTTTAAGGTCGTCCTTATTTGTTTTTTTATCGCCGTAATGCTCCACTTTTATAAGCTCCTTGATTTTAGCAAGGCCGCAAGGTTCTATTTCATATGAAATTGAAACCGGCACAATGTTCAATTCATTGAACCCATCAGCAAAACTTTTGGTATTGCTCATATTCAGCATCTTGAGAACACTTTCCTGTGTTTTGTCGAAACCGTTTTTTGTGCGTCCTTCACGCTGGGCAATCCATACCGACAGGTTATCCTCGGTTATGGATTTGCGAATAAAATGAGAAACAACTTTAGATGACTGCAATAACTCGCGCGGAGCCAGGTTGCGTTTAATAATAAATGCACGGTTCAGCTTTACGGCATGCTCGATCCATTCATACAGCAAAAGGTTGTTGCCTATTGCAATCTGGGTTGTATTCATCCCCTTATCAAAGATCAGAAGGTTCAAAAGGGCAGCATCCAGAATAATATCGCGGTGGTTGGAAATAAAAAGGTAGGGTTTTTTCTTGTCCAGGTTTTCAAGGCCTGTGCAAATCAACCCATCCGAAGTTTTATTAATAATCCAGCTCAGCAAGTCGTAAATAAATGTCCCTTGCAATTGCTTGATTTTGCGGATCATCCTCAATTGCAGCTTGACCATCTCCACCTTTGGCCTGGTTTTGAATAAATGCACAAGTACCCTTTCAAAAGCAGGATCCTTCAGCATTAACCTTATTTTTTGCTTAACTTCCTTGTCGGTATAAGGCCGGATTTCATCAAAGTTGTATTCCATTCTCCTGGTTTTTTTTTGACCCGGCAAAGTAAGCAATTTACCTTTTATAATTTTAATCTAAGCTGAAATTTTAGTTCTGTTTTTTGATTTCCAGCAATTTGGTTGTAGCCTGTTCCTACTGATTCTGCATTGTTTTGAATTGTATTTGCAATTTTAAACCACACTTCTGCGTTAGCGCCCAACTTATATTTCAGGTTGATGTATGTACGCAATCCTTTTCCATAGTAGGCGGGAATTGCAAAAGTATAGAGCAGATCATTTTCGTAGGCATAGATACGTGAGTTATAGCTTTGGGTATTGAACCACGCAAGGCGTGCCGAAATGGTTAATGGCGGTTTGACAGGGGCCAGTTGTACATCCTGGTATGCCATATAGCCATTTTCTGATTGCAACCTTTTATAGAATACATGTTCCACCCTTGTTTTTAAAATGATAGCCTCCGAAAGTTTGTACTGTATGTGTAACCTGCTTTTTCTATACTGTTCGGGTTGATTGATATTCTTTTCATTTACCAAAAGTTTCCTGTCCTTCTCTTCATTTTTGTACCGTATATAAAACTGAAAACGGCCCGGGGGATTAAAATCAGCCTGTGCATAAACATCCCATCCATTTGATGGGCCTGCTGTAGTATATTTTATCCATTCCGATCGGTATACATCGGAATAAGCCGAAAGCGTAACAAATTTTACCGGCAGGATATGGGTTCCTAAATAGAGGCCCGACTCATTTGCAGCTGTACTGCTTTCAGAAAAGGGGGCTGCCCATAGGGCATTGTAATTCTTATCGAAGTGACGAAACAGCCCCGACAGCTGGATCCGGTCGTGAAGGTAAGCCGTTGCACCCTGCAGTACTGCTTTTCCGCCCGGTTTTGATACTGCTGCCTCTCCAAAAAACTGGTATTTGCCTTTGCTGTACAGGTAATCAATACCCGACACATAATTGCTGGTCCCCCTGAAATAGAACTGGTTGTATAGCTGGGGTGCCGGTAAAAAGGGTTTGTCGAATTGCCTGTAAATAAAAACAGCCCCCAGTTTCAGGTTCCCCGATTGCCAGCTTCCCAGCATTCCGGTATTTAAATCGCCAGTACTTTTTTTATCGGCAATTTCAGCTTCGGTACGGTGATAACCTGAGCTTTGCAAACTTGTGAAATAAGTGCCCGCCGAATCGGAAAAAGCAATATTGCTGTCCCTGTTCCTTTTTGAAAAGAAAAAGATAACCCTTGAATTCCCGGCTTTTATTGTAGTGGCTATTCCTCTGAAAAATTAATTTTCATCGGTGGAAGTATATGGCCTTATTCCCTGGTTGGTTTTAGAAACACTCAGGGCATACAACGATTTTCCCATAGAGAAACCCTGCCATATTACCAGCCCCTGTCCGCTGCGGATTATGTAGTCACCTACAGTTACATCCTGAATTAGATGGTTAATCTTTATACTTAGATGCCCCGAACAGAAATCAAATCCATGTGGATTTGCTCCGGTAAAAAAAGCTTCTCCCGGATCTTTCTCTGCAGTTATACCTGCAGAAATAGCATCGCCCGATTGGAACCGGTAGCGGCTGTAGTACCGGAACCTGTTTCCTTCGAATGGTACAGTTCCATCGGGTCTTTCCTTATAGCCTTGTGCTGCCTGCAGGGTGCCATTCGAACGGAGTAACAGTTCGTGCCGCCCGTACTGCAGCATTTCTGAAAATCTAGGGGCTTCTTCCTCAGCAGGACCGAACCAGATAAAAGGTTCAATCCTGCCTAGGATTTCAGGGTTCAATGCATCAATCGCATTCAGTTCGTATATTGATAGCACCCGGCCGTATTTTTCGCGGTATCCCAGGAGTTGTTCGATCTGAATATCGTTTAACAGGTGTAAGCGCGAAAGCTCATCGCGTGAAGCAACATTTATGTTCAGGGGAGTTACTGCATAACCCTCCAGGTCTTCCACGATAAGTGAGGCATCGGATCCCTCTTCAAGTTCATCGATAACCGATTCAATAATCGCTTCAATCTGGTACTGAGCATCAGGTATCTGGGCCTGAACAACAATGGGGAGTCCGGCAATGAATAATAATTCAAGATAGGTGCTTAATTGTTTCATTACAATCCAAACTGAACAGAAACGGAAGGAGATATCCCGAGGTTGTGGTGATATGCAAAACCCAGGTCGGCAGAAAACCGGCGGGTGGCGTACCCGAAGCCGGCAGTATATCGGACAGGTGTTCCGGAAGCTCCGAATCGGATGGCAAATTGTTTTACAGGAAGAAATTCTATTCCCGTTTTAATCAAAACCGGGTTCCGGTTATCCCTTTCTGCTTCGAAAGCCAGGAGTACCATATCGCTGAAGGCATAATGTCCTCCGAGACGCATTGCGAATGGCATTTTCTGTTTGCCGTACGGGGTTTGAAATCCATTCAAAACCGGATTGAAAAGATGGGCTCCCAGGTGCAGGTTTGCAGAAGGACGAAACAAAATTCCCCCTTCAAATGTAGCAAACCCGTTTGCCCGGTCGTTTTCGGGCAGGCTCTGCAGGAAATAGCTGAGTTGCAGGGCTGCGCTCCACTTTTCAAAAAGTTTAAGTGCCCAGGCCAACCCATACTTGCTTTCTCTGAAAGTCCCCTTTCCAAACTGACACGTGCTTAGAGCAAAAGCACCATTTGCGACAGGTAAGACAAACGAACCAGCTC
>OBJA01001029.1_pt1 | contig 21020 bp, 20 predicted proteins | sample 1519751 | NCBI WGS metagenome assembly OBJA01 (sample SAMEA3881238, study PRJEB22517) | soil metagenome | biome: lake sediment; feature: soda lake sediment; material: sediment, water from around vicinity | place: India | collected 2013-12-23 | depth 3 m
ACCTGATACTTTTTCAAACCAAAGTTTTTCCTTTCTTCTGTGCCGATCCAATTGTTTTTGCAACAGCAGCTCTTCATGAGGATTTTTGTTTCCTTCATTGTCGTCGTCTTCCCACAGATTTGGGTATACCTTCTGTATCTCAGCAGGAAGCAGTCCTGCAAACATGGCATTGCGTGCATACATGGTCGCTGTGGGCAAAATGCTCATATAAAGCTCATCCGAATCAATTCTGAAGTATTCTTCAAAAACAGGGCTAATGGTCCGCCACTGGTCGAAGCGTAAGTTATCGATGACCAGCACAAATACTTTCTCACCTTTGCTTAACAACGGGAATATTCTGTGCTGAAATATATCATGCGACATCATAGGCCTGTTACCAAAATCACGGTTTAGCCATTCAAGGTAATTTTCCTTTATAAACTTAAAGAAAGCTTTATTGGCATCGTCCTTCTGCATTGCCAAAACCTCATCCATTGCAGCATCTTCAGAAGCAGCCAGTTCAACTTCCCAAAAAACCAGTTTTTTGTATACATCCAGCCATTCATCAAACTGCAGCCGGTCGTTTAACCGCATTCCAATTTGTGCAAACTGCATCTGGTAGCCCGATGTGGTTTGTTGTGTAACCAGCCGTTTTTGATCTATATTTTTCTTTAAAGAAAGTAAAATCTGCTTTGGATTTACAGGTTTGATAAGATAATCAGCAATTTTGGAACCTATTGCCTCATCCATTATGTTTTCCTCTTCACTCTTAGTAATCATTACGACCGGAACATTTGGAGAAATGGTTTTCAGCCTGTTCAATGTTTCCAAACCAGTCATTCCCGGCATGTTCTCATCAAGAAAGATTACATCAAAAAATTGATTTTTAACCTTTTCAACAGCATCGAGTCCATTATTTGCCGTCTCCACGTCGTATTCTTTATTCTCAAGAAAAAGGATGTGTGCACGCAATAAGTCTATTTCATCATCTACCCAAAGAATTCTTGGTTTTCTCATACTGATTATAAATATGTGGATTCCCCGTAAATTTACTAACAAATAATATGCCTGTACAGGGGTTAACAAACTTTAACCCCTTACTGTTCCAGGTATATTTGTTTATAAAAATCCATATAATCTGCAATATTCCTTTCTTTCAGGAAGATTTGAAAATTGGCGGTGGTAATAAGAAAATTTCTATAATTTGCATTTCCCAGAGGTTCATACAGTTCACGATTTTGCACTACCAGCCTGGAGAAGCGTGATGCTGATTCCCTGTCGGATAATCCTTCTACTACCACTGCATTCCGGAATTCATCAACAGGCACTTCTTTTATTGTAAGACGGGTTTCAGAACCCACTTTATTAAAATCTTCCAGTCCCTTAATAAACTGTGCTTTATCAATTCCCTGGGCCGGCACAACAAATACAAACAAATGAGAACCTTCAATATTTGTGTGGTAAGGGCCGGTGTAAACCGGAGCGGTTTTCGCAGGTTCATGCTTTACTGCGCCCTGAGGCTGCCGCACAGTTTCAGCAACAGGTGCAGGCTGCTGTGCTGCAGAGCTCTTCTGGATATAATTTATTCTGAAGAATTCGATGTAATCATCTACCTTATCTTCTTCGATAAGCTTCTGCAGATTGTCTCCGGTAATAAGAAAATTCCTGTATGTTGCCTGCCCCAGCGGTTCAAAAAGCGAACGGGTGATAACCACCTTCCTGAAATACGACATTGCTTCATTCAACGATGGAATCCCGTTAATAACAATAAGCTGATAATCACCTGATTTTTTAACTTCTGAAGAAAGGTTCCAGCCACTGTATTCCGTGTTGTTAAACTGAGAGAAACTTCTTAGCACCGGCTGCATCGACATCTGTAAGTCTCTTACAGCAAGAATAAAGTTCTGATCTGTATTGACTTCAGTTGAAAACATCTGATTTAAAGCTCCTGTCTCCACCACTCTGAATTCTCCCCGTTCGCGCAGCAACTGTTCTTCTTCCCTTGCCCTTGCCATAAGTTCTTCTGGTGAAACATCCTGCTCGTCCTCGCTGAAATCAGATTTTATATAACGACTGTAATTTTTAACAAAGAACCTGAGGTAATCAGCAACCGACTTTTCAGCCAGTATCTGTCTGTAATTGGTTGAAGAAACAGCAAAATTAACATAGTCTACTCCTGTAAGAGACTGAAATACAGGAGCCTTTCGTATAATTGACCGGTGATAAATAATTCCATCATCCTTATTGCCTAACGATCTAACAGTTAAAAGATTCTGTTTGTCATTTAAAGCTTCGCTTTCAATATCAAAATCAATTTTTGTATAATGATCGATGTTATAATTGGCAATATCAAATTTCAACCTGTTAAGATCAATGGTGGCTGACCGTGGATATGCAATTACAAAATAATGCAGCAGATCGTCATCGTACGAAAATCTGCCCCCAAATTCATCTTCCACATTCCTGCCAGACAGGAACAGCTCCTCATTCTGAATTTCTTCATTTATATAACCCATATCTACCAGCTTTTGGTAGTCGGCCAAAGTACTATCCTGGATTAGGGTAAGGATCTCAGTTGCCAAAGGTGCAGGTTCTGCTTTAGGCCATTTCCCGATATAATCCTTTAGCAGTGACTCAAAACTATGAATATCGGATTGAGTACCTTGTGCCACTGTTTCCATGAATTCAATTTTCGGAACCAGCAGGCTGTCGGGTTGCATTTTTTTAAGTGTGTTTGCTAATGTAATTACATTCCGGTAATTACCTGACCGGTAATTCCTGAATGTTTCTTCATAAATACGGTTCAGGCTGTCCTTTCTGGCTTCCATTTCAACAAAGAAATTTGGATTTACCAGGTATTGGGCATATTTGCTGTCAGGAAATCCGGAAATTATAAGGTTCTTATAGTATTCTGACCGTTGCCTGTTGTTCATCAATTCATATAAATCGTACAGGTCGAAATATGCTGAGAGTTGATAAATATTATCGGGATACCTTTTCATAAGTTCTTCGAATGCTTCAGAAGACCTTTGATAGTTCGAAAACTCCGATTTATACAATTTTCCCGTGTTGTACAGGGCATCACGTATTTTATTATGCGACACCATCATCATAGAATCTGTAAGCGGTAAATCCTGTGTATAAAATGATTTCTGAAGAGGGTCTTCAACCCTGACAATAACCTTAACAGAATCAGGAGTTGCAGTTCCGGGTTCCATTTCATCCATAGTCACCGTGCTTTTATTCGACCGTCTCCAGTTATCTTCAAGTTTTCGCTGTCCCCATCTCTGCTCAAATGTAACCTTTCCATAGGCTACAGTCTGAGGGTTGTAAAAATACCATCCACCACCGCCACCTCCGGCAGCTCCCATTCCCATCCGGTATCGGTTCGATCTGTAATACCCCTGGTCCATTTGCCCCTGAATCGTCTGGTTCTGCATATTATGGCGACGTTCCTGCTCCTGGCTCATCAGCTGTGCAATTAATGCTTCTCTTTCCGGGCCCGTCATTTTTGCAATGCGTTGAAGGCTGTCTTCGCGTTCCACCACAATTATATTCTCAACCAGATTGGTAAGGCTTCGGTATTGTGCCGACAGTTTTTGATAATTCGGGTAGGTATCATCAATAATAATCATAGCGCTGTCGTAGTAGGCCTGTGCCCCCCGGTAATTCTGAATGTCGAAATAAATATCAGCCAATGTAATCGCCGAAAGTGCCCTTTGAAACGGATTGTTGTAACTGCTGGCTACAGAGCTGCGGTAGTTGGTTACGGCCATTTCCCGATTTCCTTCACGAAAGAAAATATTTCCAAGTGCATAATAAATCTGATCGCGAAACTCTATGTTTTTCTTGTCTCTAAGCATTTTTCGCAAATCCTTTTTAGATTTTTCGGCATCCGGTCCATTTGAAAATACACCAGCAGCCTTTATTTTTGCGTTAAATGCCATCCTGTATTCCGGGTTCAGGCGGGTAACCTTTTTGTAAGCCTCCGCTGCACGCATGCCCTGCCCCAGTTCTTCCAGCAATTGGGCTTCTATATACTGCAACCTTGCTTTTTGCTTACGGGAGGCAGTCTTACTAAGTGCAATATCGAGAAACTTCACAGCCTCGGTATACTCCTGTTGCCTGATATAAAAAAAAGCCGTAGCTGTTGCCAGATCGTTCTCCAGTTTCCGTGGGAAGTCATTGGCATTTTGCACCGACTGAATCACTTCCGATGCTTCTGCAAACCTTCCAAGCTCTGTATAGCTACGGATAAGCCATACCTGGGCTTCATGCCTTGCGTCTCCGTCGGGGAACTTTCTGAGGATATAGGACAGGTTATCTATGGCCGACAAGAAGTTGTGCTGAAAATACCACGCTTTACCCATTAAAAGGTAGCTGTCGTCGACCAAAGGGTTAAATTCTTCTTTAGATGCAAATTCCTGGTAACGTCGTGTTCGCCGCCTTTGCCGCTTTGGTTTTGCTGTAATGGAATGAATTTCTATAAGTTTCGAGGCTCTGATGATGGCGTCATCCATATCCGACTTTACCATGTTCCCTACAGAAGGGTCACTTTCCTTATATATTGGCAGCAGTCGGGTGAAATCATCTTCAATATTCTCTTCTACTCTTGCTTCTCCTGCCCTGAAGCTTTCATTGGCATTAAATAGAATATTATACTGTGAAGTAACTTTATGATATGCACGTGAAGCAAAGGTGTTCTTTTGGGTTGAACACCCCTGAAAGAGTGGTAAAAGCAGCAACAATCCAGTTATATGTAGTAAAAATCGCTTCAAAAACAATATCTGATGGCTTTAGGAATAAACTCGTTTTTCAGGATTATATTGTAATGACTTCATAAATTTAATTCACGCTTAACAGCAACAAAAATAACAAAATTTGAAGTGAATAATCCTTTGCCTGATTCGTTTGGTAAATATGCACCAAATTGCATTCAATTACCAAATGCAGGATACTTGGGGTTTCACTTTTCTTAAAGCCAATCCGGTTATTTTCCTTCCTATCTCCTTGTAATTTTCACTTTCTTGGTTGGTGCTCTCTGAATGTTTCTTAAATGCAACTGATGTATCATATTTTTAGCAACTTCAGCAAAAGCCAATCCGATAACAGATTCGGGATTTGCTGCCGATGGCACTCCCTCATCGCCTCCTTCACGGATACTCTGCACGATGGGGATCTGGCCGAGTAACTTTAAACCAAGGTTTTCTGCAAGTGTCTTTCCACCATCTCTCCCAAAAATATAATATTTATTCTCAGGCAGTTCTGCCGGAGTGAACCAAGACATATTTTCAACCAACCCCAAAACAGGAACATCAATTGTTTTACTCTGGAACATGCTTGTGCCCCGTATTACATCGGCAAGAGCCACTTCCTGGGGTGTGGTAACAATTACTGCGCCTGTAACCGGTACTGTTTGAACCATTGTCAGATGAATATCGCTGGTGCCGGGAGGAAGATCAATGAGCAAATAGTCAAGCTCACCCCAAAGAGCATCCATTATTAACTGCTTTAAAGCATTTGAAGCCATTGGCCCCCTCCATATGATAGCGTTTTCAGGTTCTACAAAAAAACCAATTGAAAGAAATTTAACACCATACTTCTCAACCGGCACTATCATGTCACGTCCGTCAACTTTCTCTCCCAGCGGCCGGATGTCTGCTGTTCCAAACATGGTTGGAACTGAAGGACCGAAAATATCGGCATCAATAAGGCCTACACTTGCACCACTGTTTGCAAGTGCAACAGCCAGATTTACAGCAACAGTTGATTTACCCACACCACCCTTGCCTGAGGCAATTGCCACAATATTCTTAACTCCTGGCAGAACAGGACGTTCCATATCGTGTAAAAATTTAACTGTAATATTGTTTTCAATCTCCACATTTTCTCCAAGATATGTATTAATTGCTTCTTCACAGGCAAGCACCAGACTTTCGATGTTGGGATCGTTGCTTTTTTGGAACACAAGAGAAAAATTTACCTGCTGACCTGCTATTCTAATCTCCTGTACCATGTCCATTGATACCACATCTTCATTGCTATCAGGATATTTTACAGTTCTCAAAGCATCGGTAACATCTTTCGGCACAATTAATTTCCGTGGTGAATTCATTTCTTCAGTTATTAAAAATAAAGTACAAAACTAAAAAATATCTTTTGGTATTTTTAATTTTCAAAAAAACTTACTTCATTGCAAAAAAATAATATTAAAAAATAGAGCCTGCAAACGGCATGGACCAAACAGGTTATTAACCTGCATCATCCAGCAGAAATGAATCATGAATAACAAAATTAAAATGAAACATACACAATTTGAAAAATTCTTTACAGAAGAATCACTTTGGAATAAAATTAAAAAATTCTCCAGGACAGCAGGAACAAAAGTAGTTTATGCAGCCTTGCTTTTATTTTACATCCTGAACGATAAACAAGTAGGAACCAAAACAAAAGTATCGATTGCTGCGGCATTAGGATATTTTATATTTCCTGCAGATGCCATCTTTGATTTTACTCCATTGATAGGTTATTCAGATGATTTGGCCATTCTTATATTTGTACTTACACAGGTAGCCTCAAACATTACCCCGGAGATAAAGGAGAAAGCCCGCCGGAAACTAAATGAATGGTTTGGTGAAGTAAATCAAAACGAGTTGCAGGAACTGGAAAGGGGGATTATTTAAACGGCAATGGTTGCCGTCTGGCTTGAATTCTGTTACATTTGCCCCCAAAATCCTTAGAAAATGGTTGACTTTTCTCTGCTGCAATGGCTGTTGCTGTTTCTTAGTGCCATGCTTATCGGGATGTCGAAAGTTGGTGTACCGGGAGTTTCGTTGATTGTAGTTCCTGTTTTGGCCCTTATCTTTGGAGGTAAAGCCTCAACAGGCATCCTGCTGCCAATTCTCATGATGGCCGATTGGTTTGGAGTAGGTTATTATCACCGGCATGCACAATGGAACTACCTTTGGAAACTATTGCCCTGGGCATTTGCAGGTATAGGCATTGCATTATGGGTAGGAGAGGTAGTCGACGACAATTGGTTTAAGAACATCATCGCCATTATGGTATTTATATGCATTGGCATAATGCTTTGGAGAGACCGGGTAAAGGGCACTCATTTCTTCCCGGATACATGGTGGTTTGCAGCGGCAATGGGTATACTTGGAGGATTTGCGACTATGATTGGCAATGTGGCAGGCCCTATTTTTGCAGTTTACCTGTTGGCAATGCATCTGCCTAAAAATAATTTTATCGGAACAGGAGCCTGGTTTTTTCTCATTATTAATACCTGTAAGTTTCCCTTGCACATCTTTATTTGGGAAACAATTACCTGGCAAACATTAAAGCTGGATCTGCTGCTTTTCCCTGGTATTGCTGCAGGTGCATTTGTGGGTGTATGGCTGGTAAAAAAAATTCCGGAACAATTATACCGTTCATTTGTCATTCTTATAACTGCATTATCAGCAATGCTGCTGCTTATCTAATTGCAACACAGCAATCAGGTATACTGGGTTTTGCTAAATTTGCACATATTTTTTCACAACCAGATGGCTAATAGTTTCCTGAAAACATGGAACCACTTATAAACTATTTTATTGACATAAAAGTTGAAAATATTCTCGATGTAGGTACCGGAAAAGGAGGTTTTCTGCCAACTCTGATTCAGACTTTCCCGGGGGCTGCGATTACAGGAATTGATCCCGATACAGAATCATTGGAAGTTGCCCGTAGTCAGTATCCGTTTATAGACTTCAGGCGGATGGAAGCAGAAAAGCTTATTTTTAATGACAATACTTTTGATGTAGTAAGCATTTCTATGGCTTTACATCATCTGCCAAAAATAAAAAAGGCTCTGAAAGAAATCAAGAGGGTAACCAAACCAGGAGGTTTCATAATCATAAATGAACCCATCAGCGATCATCTGAATCCGGCACAGGAGGTATTTAAAATGTACCATCATTTTCGCAGTCGTATCGACCGGTTGGTTGGTACCTTCCACCGAAAAACTTTCACCAGCAAGGCAATCCTTCAGATCTTAAAAACCGCTGAACTTCCCGTCCAGTTTTATTTTGAGCAGCGAAAAAGCACCAATCTTGCTGAAATTGAGGGGGAACTTGACCTTCGGGTAGAAAAGATGAAAACCATGCTTGAGAGGATAAGGGGATATTCTGAGTATGATGTATTAAAACTGCAAATAGAAGAATTTAGAAGCAAATCGTTAAAAAACGGTTTACAGCCGGCTACACATTTGGTAATCGTTGTTCGAAAGATTTTTCTCCCGGGACAGAATGGATATAAATCGTTTTAACCTTTTAGTGCTTCTGCCCCACTGACAATTTCCAAAATCTCCCGTGTAATAGAAGCCTGTCTTACCTTGTTGTACTGCAAGGTTAGTTCTTTAATCAATCCTGTTGCATTATCTGTGGCCTGATGCATGGCAGTCATTCGTGCCCCATGCTCGGCTGCATGCGAATCCAGTATGGCTTTATAAAACTGAATTTTAAGGCTTTTGGGAATAAGCTCCTTTACGATATATTCCTTTGAAGGCTCGAAAATATAATCATAATAAGTTGAATGTTTCTGATTTTGCTCAATCTGCACTGGCAGAAATTGCTCGGTACTGTTTAATTGCACAGCAGCATTTAAAAACTGGTTATAAACCAGTTCAACCCTGTCGTACTGCCCTGTAGCAAATTTCAACATAATGGATTCAGCCATCTGATATACATGATTAAAATCAAGGTGGTCGAATAAATCATGATGGTTTTCCACTACATTCATTCCCCTTAGGATCACCTGTTTTTCGGCTTGTTTGCCAATGCAAATAAAATCTACATCTCCAAACTGCTGTTGTATGCTATATTTCCTGTTTACCAGTTCAATAGCTTTTTTTGCGATGTTGATGTTAAATCCACCACATAAGCCACGGTTCGACGAAATAAGAACAACAAGAATTTTTTCGGGCTCTCTTGCCTGAGTATAAACCGAATCACCGGCTTCATCCTGCAGGCTTTCACTTATAGAAACCAATATATGGTGCAGTTTGTCAGCATAAGGCCTGATCTGCAAAATTGCATCCTGGGCTTTTTTCAGCTTAGCCGCTGAAACCATTTTCATTGCACTGGTCACCTGCCTTGTGGTTTTGATAGATGCAATGCGTGTACGTATTTCTTTTAATCCTGCCATTTAATTAACTTCTGACTATTCCGTTTGCACACTTCATGACGAATGGCTCCTAAATAATGGCTTACAGGTTCTTAGGCTCTACTGCATACTGTGATGCTACTTCAAGCGCTACAGTTGTTAAAACCTGTTCTACCTTTTCATCAAAGGTTCCATTTTTTATTGCATCAAGAACATCCCTATGTTCCAGGTCTAATAATTCCAGAAACTCCGCTTCAAACTTCTTTACCTGCTCAACCGGAACTTTCCTTAACAGTTCCTTCACTCCGCAAAAAATAATAGCCACCTGGTGTTCCACCTTCATAGGGCTGTATTGTTTTTGCTTTAAGATCTCCATATTCTTTCTCCCCTTATCCAATACGCTCATGGTGGCAGCATCAAGGTCGGATCCAAATTTTGAGAAAGCCTCCAGTTCACGGTATTGTGCCTGGTCGAGTTTAAGTGTACCTGCAATCTTCTTCATGGCTTTTATTTGTGCATTTCCTCCCACACGAGAAACAGAAATGCCTACATTGATAGCCGGCCGAAAACCTGAATTAAACAAATTGGAATCCAGAAATATCTGCCCGTCAGTAATTGAAATGACATTAGTAGGTATATAAGCAGACACGTCACCGGCCTGGGTTTCTATAATCGGGAGAGCAGTGAGAGATCCTCCTCCTTTAACCTTGCCTTTCAGGCCTGCAGGAAGATCGTTCATCTGTGAAGCTATTTTATCCGACTCAATTAATTTGGCTGCACGTTCCAGCAATCTGGAATGCAGGTAAAAAACATCACCCGGATAGGCCTCACGCCCGGGTGGCCTGCGCAATAACAGGGAAACCTCCCGATAAGAGACTGCCTGTTTTGATAAATCATCCAGTACGATCAACGCATCGCGGCCTGTATCTCTAAAATATTCACCAATAGCCATGCCTGCATAGGGCGCATAAAACTGTAAAGCTGCCGGATCAGACGCTGTTGAAGAAACAACAATGGTATAATCCATTGCCCCTTTATGTTGAAGCGTAGAAACAATACTCGCAACGGTTGATCCTTTTTGGCCAACGGCTACATAAATACAATACACGGGATTTCCCTTTTCAAAATTCTCTCTCTGGCTGATTATTGTATCAATAGCCACTGCCGTTTTACCTGTCTGTCTGTCACCTATTATAAGTTCTCTTTGTCCCCTGCCAATAGGGATCATGGCATCAATCGCTTTCAAACCTGTTTGCAGTGGTTGCTTAACCGGCTGACGGTAAATAACACCCGGAGCTTTTCGCTCCAGTGGCAGTTCAATCAGATCACCCCCAACAGGACCTTTGCCATCGATAGGCTCACCTATTGTATTGATTACCCTTCCTATCAGCTCCTCCCCTACCTTAATTGATGCAATATGCCTCAACCGCTTAACAACATCGCCCTCCTTTACCTCTACACTTGATCCTAAAAGAACCGCACCTACATTGTCCTCTTCAAGATTCAAAACAATACCTTTGACTCCACTTTCAAATTCGATCATTTCATTCGACTCCACATTCGAAAGCCCATAAATGCGTGCTATTCCGTCGCCTACCTGTAAAACGGTACCCACTTCTTCCAGTTCCGTCTCCATTCTGAAGCTTTCAAGCTGCTGTTTCAGAATCTGGGAAATTTCAGCCGGTTTAATGTCTATCATGTTTTCAGAAATAATCAGTTATTGTAAATTGTTATAATCGTGACTCCAGAAATTCCTGTTTTAATTTCTTTAATTGAGTGGATATGGTAGCATCATACTGCTGATCGCCAATCCGTAATAAAAGCCCGCCAATTAATTTTGGATTTGTTTTAGTTTTTAAATCCACCGGGGTTCCCAGTTCTTTTTCAATAATGCTTTGAACTTTCTCTACGGTTGCATTATCTAGAATCCGGGCTGTTGTTACGACTGCAGTATTAATGTTCTTTTCTTTCCGGATGAAATCCAGCACGTCGCGGCTTACTGCCTGAATATATGTTTCCCTTTTTTTCCTGACAGCCAACATCAGAAAATTCATCGACAGCTGATTCACCCTTCTGCCAAACAATTCCTTTAACACTTTTATCTTCCCGGATGGTTTAATCACAGGGCTGCTCAGCATCCTGCTGAAGTCGGCCGACTGGTCACAAACATTTAATATGAGTTCCATATCCTGTTTTATTTCCAGCAGAATTCCCTTCTCCTTTGCAAGAGAAAACAAGGCAGTTGCATATCTGATTGAAATAAGGCTTTCATTCATACCCACTAATTCAGTTTTACTTCATCAATAAGTTTCTCAACCATTTCAGCATGATTTTTATTATCAGCCATTTCTTTGCGAATTATCTTTTCAGCAATCAAAAAGGAAAGCTCAGCCATCTGTTTCTTCATATCGTTTATAGCCTTTGCCCTTTCATTTTCTATCTGCCGGCGGGCATTATCAATTCTAAGCTGCATTTCTGCAGCAGCTTTTTCCTTGGCTTCAGCCAGAATAACTTCCTTCATATTCAATGCTTCACGCATAATTGATTCCTTTTCTTTCCGTGCCTTTGCCATAAGTTCCTCATTGCCTGCTTTTAGATTTTCCATTTCTTTTCTGGCTTCCCTTGCGGCATTTAAAGCACTTTCAATAGATTCTTCCCTTTCATGCAATGCATTTAAAATTGGCTTCCATGCAAAACGTTTTAAAATAAAAGCCACAATTCCAAATACAATTATCAACCAGAAAATCGTACCTATATTAGGAGTTACCAATTCCATATGCAGAACTATTAATTAAATTAATTTAAACAGGTGAAGCAGCTTTCCGGCAATCCCGGAAACTGCTGCTTCAAGAATTTTGCTACACAAACAGAACCAGGGCACAAACAATAACTGCAAAGAATGAAACTCCTTCAATGAGTGCAGCAGAAACAATCATGTTCGAACGGATGTCTCCACTTGCCTCAGGCTGACGTGCAATTGCCTCCATAGCACTGGCACCAATGCGGCTGATACCATAGGCTGCACCTATAGCTGTAAACGCTGCAGCAAATGCAGCCCCTATTTCACTATACTGAGCCGCCCCTTCGGTCACCTGTAGCAATACTGTCAAGATAGCTGATAACATAGTAATTTAATTTAAATTTATATTAGTGATGTTCTGTTGTGGCCATTCCAAAATAAATAGCCGATAACAGAGTAAATACATATGCCTGAATGAACGACACCAAAACATCGAGCAGCATAATGAATACAGAGAATGCCACTGAAACCGGACTTACCACATATCCAGCTGATGGACCCATAGTACTGCTGAAAATAAAAATAAGACTTATAAAGACTGTTATTATTAAATGCCCGGCCAACATGTTGGCAAACAACCGCACCATCAGAACAAATGGTTTTGTAATCATACCTGTTAATTCAAGAAAGGGCATCAGGGGCATAGGAAATTTCAGCCAGAAAGGTACATCCGGATTTAATATTTCTTTCCAGTAATTTGCATTTCCCCTTGTATTGGTAACAAAAAATGTGAACAGCGCAAGCACCATTGTTACCGAAATGTTTCCTGTAACATTGGCACCGAAAGGAAAGATTGGCACCAAGCCCAGTAAATTGTTCAACAAGATAAAGAAAAACAGGCTTAGCAATGGCGGCATGAACTGTTTATAATGTGGCCCAATGGAAGGCTTGGCAATCTCGTCACGTATAAAGACTATTACAGGCTCCAGCAAGTTCTGGATGCCTGATGGTGCTCCACCTTTGTTCTTTTTGGCTGTATGAACTGCAGCAAAGGCAACGATAAGCAATACGACAGATGAAAAAATTGCTCCTGCTACTGATTTTGTCATCGATAAGTCAATGGGCCTTCCTACTTCAGTTCCCTGATCGTTTAACTCAACTATTTTATTATTATGCTCTTCTGTATGAGAAATACGGAATCCGAGATAATCGTTGTGCCCGTGATTAAACCTTGAAGACATGAATACATGCAGTTTTTTCCCCCCATGAAGTTCTGGATTCGTACTATATAGTATTACAGGAAGGGGAATACTGAAATGCTTATCGCCATAACTGGCAATGTGCCAATCATAAGCATCCAGTACGTGTTCAATAACGAACTTTCCTGCATCAAACTCTCCATCTTCATGGCTTTCAGCAGAAGAATGCTTCTCATACATTCCTCCCTCCTGCGCTGATGCCCAAGTTGTTACGGACAAGAAGATCAGGATCAGTATATTGCTCCAATTTAATGGTGAAGGCATGTTATTTTATTGTTGTTCAAGTATACACAAATTTAAACGAATATTTAAAGCTTTTGCTCCAATTTAATTCATCATGCCAAAAATATTATCAGGTATTTTTATTCTTAGATATATTCTTTCACAACAACAAAAAACATTCATGTCAGCTTTTTAGTTTACCCTGAAATTAATTTCCTTGAAAAAAAAGAGAAATACATAATAGCGGGTAAAAATTACCAGAGGCAATCATACCATTCCTTTGGTAAGTCAGAATGTTACTTTTTGCGTACAATTCGTGATATATCTGTAATTTCCATCACAGTGAATACAGAATAAATAAAAACAAGCGAAACAACAAAAACAGCTACATTCTCCTGGTTAGAGGCAATATAAATCAAGGCGAAGAATGAGTATACCATAAGCCTTAGCATTGAAATTACCATGCTGCTTCGTGTGAACCTTCCCATATTTTTTTGGGCCAGCCTGAGCTGATAGCTGTGTGTTATTATAACTACAACAGAAAAAAACAACAGCATCCAGGGCAATATGGGCAGGTATCCATCAGGCAGGAGGAATATAAAAACAAAAAATCCCAGTACTGTCATTAAAAATGCAGCAAAAACAATCTTAAAGATGAATTTTTTTATCTCCGGGTTCATCATTTTAATAGCTTACGTGTAAAATAAAAAACAGAACCAACAACCGAGAATACCATTAAACCAAGCGTAAACCACTTAAAGTCATTCTTCATCCACTGATCGATTTTATAGCCAGTGAATGTTCCAATAACAATCATGGCCATCATCTCAAATGCCAGGCTTGAATACCTGATTAATGCATCAAATTTGTTTTTGTTCTTTTGGAATCGGTCTTCCATTCTGTACAGGAGATAATTTTTTGTCACCCATTGAGCAAGTTCCTGTAAATAAAGATCCTGGCTCAACAGAAAGTTTACCGGCAACTAAATCTCCATGTATTTTAGCTGAAGCTTTCATTGTCAGCATTTCCGATACGTTTATTTTCCCTTTTACATATCCTGACACTTCGATGTTGCTACAGTTTATTTCACCATCAACCTTACCATTAGGCCCTATAACCAACCTGCCTTTTGCATTGATATTACCCAGAAGTTCACCATCAATTCGCATGTCTCCATTGGCAATTACATCACCTTTTATAATGGTACCCTCATTGATAATGTTGATTGATTGGTTGCTGGTCTCATTTGTATTATTGATTTGCTTGGCCATTTTCAGTTTCATTTTGTGTTTTTAAAATTCTATATGTATATCAACTCTCTCTCGGATAAATTAATATCCGGCTGAAAATACAATTTTTTGAGTTTAAATCAAATAAAATTTTAAAATTGCTGGCAATCAAAATCCATCAATAACATATAGTCACAGAGTTTGCAACAGCAACTGGCTCCATGAATCAATGATTAAAATACATTTGTAGATCAGCTGTTATAAGCCCATTTAAGATAGACACTCCCCCAGGTAAAGCCTGCTCCAAAAGCTGCAAGAATTACATTATCACCTTTGCTGAGCTGTTTTTCAAAATCCCACAAACAAAGAGGAATAGTAGCAGCTGTGGTATTTCCAAACTTTTGGATATTGATCATTACCTTTTCCTTGCTGAGGCCCATCCGGCGTGCAGTAGCTTCGATGATGCGCATGTTTGCCTGGTGTGGTACCAGCCAGGCAATATCTTCAGGTTTCAACTGGTGGCGCTGCATAATTTCAGCCGCCACATCAGCCATACCGGTTACAGCATACTTAAAAACCACCTGTCCTTCCTGATATACATAGTGTTCGGAATTTTCAACCGTTTCTCTGGATGCCGGCTTCATGGATCCCCCCGCCTTCATGTGCAGGTGGTGGCGACCCAGTCCATCCACATGGTTAATGTAATCAAATACACCCAGCTCCTCAATTGTGGGCTCGAGCAATACTGCAGTACCTGCATCTCCAAATAAGGGACATGTTGTACGATCATTGTAATTTGTAATGGCCGACATTTTATCGGAACCCGAAACAATTACTTTTCTGTAACGGCCCGATTCTATGAATTGAGCTGCGGTGGCAAGGGCAAAAATAAATCCCGAACAGGCGGCATTCAAATCAAAACTCCATGCGTTGTGTATGCCTGCTTTATGTGCTATTATGTTTGCGGTTGCCGGAAAAGGCATATCCGGAGTGATGGTAGCGCAAATCAGCAGGTCTACTTCGTCGGGCGATGTCCCGGTCTTTTGAAGCAGTCCTTTCACTGCCTCAGCCCCCATATCACTGGTCGCTTTTCCATCTTCTTTCAAGATCCGGCGCTCCCTGATGCCGATGCGTTGCATAATCCATTCATCCGTCGTATCTACCATGGTACTAAGCTCATGGTTGGTGAGCCTGTAATCTGGCAGATAAGCATTCACACCTGTAATTGCTGCCCTAATTTTTGCCATTTAAATTACTTTTTTTGAGGGGGCGAAGATAACCGTAAAACTTAAAATTCAAGTGTAAACATTAAATATTTGAGGCTTGAAATAAACAATAAAAAATATATAGGCTTCAAGCCATCAGGCATCCTCAGCTACATTTTAAAGGTAGATGAAGGAGGATTTGTACCAATGAAAAACCACCGGATTAAGAAATTAATTATAATCTGGTGGCTATATAAAAGGTAAACTCTTTATACGGTAATATCTTTTTCAATAACCTGTTTTCCCCTGTAATATCCACAATCGGGGCAAATGTGATGATATTTCACTGTAGACCCGCAATTGGAACAAGTTGCAAGTGTTGGAAGAGTTGCTTTATAATGAGTACGTCTTTTATCCCTTCTTGTTTTGGATATTCTGCTCTTTGGATGTGCCATGATATTTTAATTTTTATTATTATTCCACTTTTTTAATGCTGCCCATCTTGGGTCTGTTGTATCCTTCTTTTCGTCATTTAACCTGTGACTTTCCAGCCTGCTGAGCATCTCCCTGTTACAGCCACTCTGGCCATCCGCACTATCTGGATGTACCTGCTTTAGAGGAAGGCTCAAAATTATATATTCATAAATAAGCTGCGCCAGGTTTATCTTATGTTCTTCGGGCAGTATCCAAATGATTTCATCATCTTCGAACTCATTCTCACCATATTTGATGAAAAACTCATATTTGCTTTTCACTTTCTGTTGATAATGCTCAAGACAACGATCACAAACCAGCTCAACGTATCCGTTTATTACCAAAAACAATTTCATAAACGAACTCCGCTTTTCAAGTGTAACCTCTACCCGGATATCCCCTTTTGTAACCAGTCCTTGTTCAAAGTGCTCAAAGAACTTGTCCTGTACTTCAAATCCGAACTCGTGAAGGCCTTCTTTAAGGCCTTTAAATTCCACATCATATTTTAATCTCCACCCCATGGTTCGAAAAAAGTGCTGCAAAAGTATAAATTTTTATAAACAGTTAAAAGGGTGATAGAAAATAAGTACGGATGAAACTATAGAAAAAACAAAATTTAACATCTAAATTCCTGAACAAAAATCCTTTCGAAACAATTCAACTACACCTAAAATCATAAATATAAATATACATGTTGTTCATAACTTCTTTTCCATCAGATTTTCTGAAAACTGTACAAAATCTATTCCTGCCGTTATTTATTCCACTTTTATTATGCTTCTAATCATCATTAACAGACAGAAACAATTAAAGTTACTTAATTTTGAGAGCTCATTATCAGGTGAATAGATATTGAACGCAGGACAGGTAAAGACTGAAAAGGTGAAATTATTGTTGAAGGAATAGCGATGTTGTTGCTGCTGTCCTACGGTGCATGAAATACCATTTTAAAATTTTTAGATCCTTGATCTAAATTCATCGGTATAAAATTATGAATTCTGCACCAGGATTTACACCCAGTCTTCAAGCTGCTTCTTTAAAAAAATAAATGGTTTTCAAAAATCCTTTCTTCAATTATTACATTTTTTTTAATAATTGTTTTATTACTTTGTAGTTGTTATTTTCAGTAAGTTTAGGCATTTATGAATGTTCTGGATTTAAAGAATAAAGGCAACTGCCATAAAGCAAATGATAATATTGGGGAAAAATTAAGCAGAAAAACTTTAACCCGGAGACACCTTGTAAAGCCTTATGGGCTAAGGGAATTCAGAAATTAATTTAATTGGCTGAGGCCTGCTGTTGACTTAAAAGATAAATGGATAAAACATTAAAAACTAAAATATGTACGGGCAAATTAAGCAAGACCTGCTTCAGAACATAAAAGAACTTAAAGAGCAGGGTTTATATAAAAAAGAACGTATTATAACATCGGCACAAGATTCAGAGATACGAATCACCACAGGAGAAACAGTACTGAATTTTTGTGCCAACAATTACCTGGGGCTGGCAAATCATCCTGAGGTGATAAAAGCAGCACAGGATGCCATGAATTACTGGGGGTATGGGTTGGCTTCGGTACGGTTTATCTGTGGCACACAATCAATTCATAAGGAACTGGAACAAAAGGTTTCAGAATTTCTGGGAACAGAGGATACCATTTTATATTGTGCATGTTTCGATGCAAATGGTGGTTTATTTGAGCCCCTCTTCGATAAAAATGCAGCCATAATATCGGATGAACTGAACCATGCATCCATAATAGATGGAGTACGGCTCAGCAAAGCCGGCAGGTACCGGTACAAGCACTCCAATATGAAAGACCTGGAGAAATGCCTTAAAGATGCATCTGATGCCAAATACCGTTTAATCGTTACAGATGGTGTATTTTCAATGGACGGTGACATGGCCAAGCTGCCAAAAATTGTGGAGCTGGCTGAAGAATACGATGCACTGGTGATGGTGGATGATTCACATGCTACAGGTTATATTGGTAAAAATGGCAGAGGCACAGCCGAACATTTCGGACTGCTTGGAAAGATAGATATCATCACAACCACATTTGGAAAAGCTTTAGGGGGCGGTAATGGAGGCTGCACTTCTGGTAGAAAGGAAATTATAAAGATGTTGCGCCAGCGTTCAAGGCCTTACCTGTTTTCAAATACACTGGCACCCTCAACTGTGGGAGCCACAATGAAGGTGTTGGAAATGCTTTCCGCTTCAGGAACACTTCCTGCCCGCACAATGAAAAATGCCAAGTATTTCAGGGGTAAAATGAAAAAAGCGGGATTTGATCTCGTACGGGGAAATACAGCCATTGTTCCTGTTATGGTATACAATGAGCCGCTTGCCCTGAAATTTGCTGAAGAACTGCTGAAAGAAGGTATTTATGTTGTCGGCTTCTGCTATCCGGTAGTTCCACGTGGAAAAGCAAGAATCAGGGTTCAGCTTTCAGCAGCCCATACAATAGAGGAAATAGACATGGCCGTAGAAGCTTTTATAAAAGTAGGAACAGAATTGGGTATTATTTAATTGCCGGCTGATAGAAGTCAGTACTGATTCATATTTTCAAATAGGAATAAATAAAAAAGATGGAAATGCCAGTCCGGAAGTTCCATCTTTTTTATCCCCTGCAGAACCTGAACTAACTAATATTTTTTATTGTAACCATCTGTACATCATCCCGCACTTTGGCGACTTTCTTCTCAAAAGCTTTGGGCTTTTGTGCCCTTATTTCCATTGTAATGCTGCCATTACTGCTTCCAACTTCAAATTTACCGACTTCAACCATCTTGTTGTTTTTGTCTTTCTCGAGATTATATACCGGGGTAACATTTTTATTTGAAACTTTTTTTAGCTGAGAGTAACAAATGGTAAAGAAACCTTCATCCTCTCTAAGGAAATATTCCTGCTTTTCGTTATGATACCCCACCAATAGCTGGCAATTGATGTTGTCTTTGCCCCGCATAAGTTTACCTGACTGCCGAGGTAAAACAACCTTTATCCTGTAAAGGCCCTTTGGTAAGTTCGCAAATGTAGCTTTTCCATTATCGCCGGTATGTTGAAAAGCAACGGGAGTCGTACTTCCTTCCTGCTCAAGGAATACTTCAACAGCAGGTACCGGCTCACCAGGTTTAAAGAAACTACCTATAAACCCTAAAACAAAAAATACCAATAGAGTTTTCATAATTGTTATGACTTTGGGTTTTATATAAATATAGCCATTTTTTTTAACTTAATCAATAAAACCCACTGATAATTAACGGCTTTTCCTAATTACCGACATTGCTGCATCGTCCTTGTATTTATCTGTAAGTTTTTGAAATTTTCGTTGTGTATGTGCAGCCAGTTCAAGGGTAAGGCTGCCATACTTATGTACGACCTCCAGCTTACCAATTAAAACCAGGTTGTTGGGGTAGTTTTCTTCCGGTTCAAACATAGGGGTGATGTTTGAATTGGCAAGGTATTCCAGCTTACTGAAACGTACAGAGAAATAACCTGAAGCCTCCTGAAACAAGAACAGTTTTTTATCCCGGTGATACCCCACCTGCATATCCCCCAACCAGGCTTCCTTAACCTCCAGCTTTCCTGTTTGCCGCGGCACATCGAGCAGAATCCTGTATACCCCTTTATCAAGATGAGCAAAAGTCACTTTACCAGAATCTCCCGTTTTCTGGTAGGCAATTCTTTCCTGTCCGGAAGCAGCTTCAAGGATTACCTGGGCCCCTGAAATCCGTTCTCCCCTGCCTCCTCCAAAAGACAACAGGCCAATTATGCTATTTTTTAATTCCATTGTGTGTATATTTTTGGTATACTGAATAATAGTAATTTTTTTTCTCCTTTCAAAATTATTTTCACCAATTATTTCTTTTATTGGAACATCTTGTAATTCTATCTGCTTTCCATCTTAAAATTTACAACTCAGTAATTTCCTTTATCTTTGTAAAAATTTTATGGACAGGATGGAAAAGCTTTTTGGAAAGACACTTACAGAACTAGAGCTGGTTGCTGAGAACCTGGGATTGCCTAAATACACGGCAAAGCAGATGGCTGACTGGCTGTACAAAAAGCAGGTTAACTCCATTGAAGAAATGACCAACATTTCAATGGTTGCCCGCAGACATATCGCAGAAAAATATGAAACAGGGCGGACCAGGCCCACTAAAGTACAGATAAGTATTGACGGTACAAAAAAATACTTGTTTCCTACGAATAACCATAAATTTATTGAAACTGCCATGATACCCGAGGGTGAACGAATTACAGTTTGTGTGAGTTCTCAAGTGGGTTGCAAGATGGGTTGCCTGTTTTGTTTTACAGCCAAACAAGGTTTTCAGGGCCAACTTTCAGCTGGAGAAATAGTGAACCAGGTAGCAGGAATCCAGGAATCGAAGCAGGTTACCAATATTGTTTATATGGGCATGGGTGAACCCTTCGACAACCTGGATGCTGTACTGAAAAGCCTCGATATTTTAACCTCTGACTGGGGATGTGGTATGAGCCCCCGACGTATTACTGTTTCTACCATAGGGATCATTCCTGGGATGCTTACCTTTTTGGAAAAAAGTGAAGCGCATCTGGCTGTAAGTCTGCATACCCCCTTTACTGAAGAGCGCCGTCAGTTGATGCCGGTGCAGGTAGCCTATCCTATAGATGAAGTAGTAAAGGAGATAAAAAGTTGGGATTTTGGCAGGCAAAGACGTGTATCATTTGAATTCATCCTTTTCGAAGGACTGAACGATACCCCCCGGCATGTAAAAGAGCTAACACG
>OBJA01001030.1_pt1 | contig 21012 bp, 20 predicted proteins | sample 1519751 | NCBI WGS metagenome assembly OBJA01 (sample SAMEA3881238, study PRJEB22517) | soil metagenome | biome: lake sediment; feature: soda lake sediment; material: sediment, water from around vicinity | place: India | collected 2013-12-23 | depth 3 m
GCCTGCGCCAACCCCCACAGCAGCCGCCAGCTTACCCGCTTCTAAAGTGGTATAGTTGGCTTGAGCCTCGGCAACAGCCGCGTCAATTTGCTCAACGATGGCCGTTGTGGCGGCAATTTTTGTGGTGTAATTGGAAAGCTCGATATCGATCTGTGCGATGCGCGTATTGGCGGCAGACTGCTGTGCGATAAGCGCATTTTTTTGGGCTTCAAGCTCGGCCTGCTGCACAAGCAGCTCTGTATCCAGCGCGCGTACATCGCCAAGCGTGGTGCACCCTTGCTCTGCCAGCATTGCGAGCAGAACCGGATCGCCGATGATGGCAGAAAGCAGCGTTCCATCTGGCAGCGGTAATTCAACAAAGCCGATTATCATCGCGCGTGTGGCCGAAATCTCAGCGATGGCCGCATCGATTTGCGCGATGCCGCTGCTGATATCGGAAAGCGCACTGCTGATCATCGATTTTTCGGCTGTCAGCGCACTTTTGTGGGCAGACAAGCCCGATAGCTGCGCATTATACGCAATGGATTGTGCGATCGCCTCATTGATCATCTGGCTGGCTTTTGCCAGATCATCAAACGTGCTTTGCTGCTTGCTTTCAAGGCTTTTCTTACCCTTTTTCAGCTCGGCCTTGCCCTCGGCAATTTTATCCTGTGCTTCGTCAAGCTCTTTTTTGGCATCAGCCAACTCGTTTCGGATGGCTTGCGCGACTTTTTCGCTCGCGATGTCTATTTGATACTTATTCAGCGTGACGTTGACAGACTGCTCAATAAGGCCGCTCGGAGTAATGCTCGCAACGCCCGGAATGCCCTGAAGCTGGGGCAGAAGCGTGTCGTTGACGAACGCGGAGAGCGCAATCGTATCCATGCCTTCCATATCCACAGCGGATACCATCACAGGAAGCATACTCGGATTGATTTTCATGATGCGCGGCACACCAACGCTGTCATCCCAATTCCCGGATATCATATTGATTTGCTGAAGTATATCGACAGATATCGTATCCATGTTGACAGCCGGATCAAACTCCATGATGATCATCGAATAATTGGCTGATGATGTGGACTGAACCGACTTGATGTGCTCAAGAGCCGCCATTCTTTGCTCCAATGGCACAGTGACTTTTGTTTCCACTTCCTCAGGTGTGGCACCTATGTATGTTGTCGTCAGCACAATATAGGGCATATCCATGTTGGGAAGAAGGTCGGGCGTCATATTGATAAGCGAAACGACGCCGAGTATAATCACAACAATGACTGCCGCAAAAACGGTAAGCGGTTTTCTGACACTGAATCTGGACATGAGCGATCCTTCCGATGATTTCATACAGCATTGTCAATGGCTGCTTATTAAAAACTTCAAAGTCAATATAATCATATTTGGGCAAACACCACAAGTCAAAAATGCAAATCAATACGGAATGTTCACAAAACAACGCACTATTAAGTGATGAGCGCTCAGTTATGTTATACTGGGCGTATGAAAACAAGACGTTTTAGAAAATGGCTGAGGGTAATAGCGATACTGTTTGCAGCGGCAGTGCCAATCATCTGGTTTTTCCCCGCTCTGCTAAGCTATGGTGTGATGAGCGTCTATTCGGCAACGCATCACAATACCAGCGTCATGAAACAAAACGGTTTTGATATCAAAATGGTATCGGCTGAAGGTTGGTATCCGTTTGTATTGACGTTTAACGCGGACGGATTCTCGGCTTGGTCGGGTATACAGGCGGATATGTCGATACTCTACTGTTTTGGTGCGTTTGACAATGGCGCGCGCACATCAACGCTGTATGATCCGCAAAGCCGGTTCTATTCAGCGTTCTATGGTGCCTATGCAATTAAGACATATGAGGGTGTATATGGTTTTTCCGATCAGGCGCTTGATATTGATGAAGTGATAACAGCCGTTCGGTATGATTATACGCAGTTGGTGATGCGTAATTTTGGCTGCATTTCCCCCGTATTTTCGGTTAAGGAATACAGTGTCTACGATGATATCAGCCATGCGGGCAGTGATGGCTGGACGCGCATAGACGCGCTGATGACGCTGAACGCAGCAGCGCATGCTTATGAGGAAAACAAAAACGCTTATATACAATATGGCCGCCCGCCGCGATATGAGGGTGAGGATTTTCCGGTGATCGAGATGGCAGGCAGGGTGTATGCCAAGTTTTTTGACGAATATGGCTGCACGGTGATGCTGTATGTGATGGCCCCCGATTGGCTGACTGTGGATGAATGTGATGCACAGGTGCTTGCCGGAACAGTGATCAGCGGTTTATAGCCAAAAAACAAGAACGACTTTTTAGTTGAATGCTAATAAGGAATCAGTTGAAAGTTTTCAAGAAAGCTGACAAATGCTTCGTGCGTGATATCTTTAGCGAAGATCGATACGGAAGTATTATCTTTGAGGATAAACGCATGACCAACACCATCGAGATGATTGCCATAGATGGTGACGCCGTCCAATGTTTCGAATAATTCCATATCGGGTGTTGATACATAGGCAGAGCTGAAATCTCCGGAATAGATTTGCTGGTGAACCCAAATGGGGTCCATGCCACTGATTAGGTAAACAGAGGCGGTCATAAACATATCGTCTCCTACTGATACCCTTACATAAGGAATGTCGCCAACACTTGATTTGGCTATACTTAAACCATGTGCTAAATTGGCTTGGTCGATTGAAGAATAAAAAAAGTTCTCAGTACCGGGCATGTTGATTTTATCCGGTATAGATGAATCCAAAGCAGCATATTCTGCGATTGTAGGTGGCAAATTTGGCTTAGGGCTGCCCGTGTTTGAAGGAGCTAAATCGGAAATTGTATTTTCTCCACCATGTTGAATGCTAAACTGACCAGATGACATATTGATAACCGTATTGTATATTTTTTCCGCGATTGCGCGCCCCGGTACTGTTGAAGAAAGGAAAACACCCAGCACCAGAGCAGTGCAGACAGGAACCAAAAACCGCTTATAAAGATACCAAGGCTTAGTGGCCTTTTGATATGCCTTCATATGCGGCTCAAGCAAATGTTGATTTCTCTTATAAAACCAACTGATATCCGGAATATCCATATCGGAAATAAACGGAGAATATTCCTGACTATGGCTAAAAACCTCGGGATGCTGCTGTATGAATTTTTTGATTTTTGAATCTCTCATACTTCATTTCTCCATCAGATCCGCATCTGATATTGTATATTTGATTATACATCAATATAATGATATTTTCCAGTTTTTTTTAATAGAAAGCCCTATTCTATGATAAGAATGCTTTGGCTGAACGATGTGGATGTGGCTCCATTTGTAATAGAGTGCGGGCAAGAGTGCGATAGTAAAAACCTGAAGCCACATCATACTGCTTTGATAAACTGTCAGCTGTATCGCTTTGCTGTTTTTTTTCACCTCCTAAAATGTATAACTAAAATAAATACAAAAAGTGACGTTTGTTCTCAAAATACATTAAAAATATGCTATAATATAAAAAGCAATTATATAATAGTAGAATTTTGTTGGGAAATCAGATGACGGATTTATTGCAGCTTTATACGGAAAACTATAAATTACTATTTCGAATCGTTTTTGCTTTTGTCAGAGACATTGAGGACACAAAAGATATCTTGCAGGAAGTTTTTATCCGTGCTTACAAATCATACAGAGACGATATTCCATCTGATAAAGTGCTCGCATGGGTGATTGTCATCGCAAAAAATGAAGCAAAAACGCATTTGAAGCTAAAAAAACCCGAATTGTCGATAGAAGACAATGATGCAAAAGTATCGTACGAACTGGATTGCTTCGAGTTCATGGTTTTTGATGCGCTCAACGCACTGATCATGATTATCCCGCAAGATTTAAGAGAGCCGCTCAAATTGCACCTGACGGAGAATATGTCGCTGAAAAAAATCGCACAAATCCATGGTGTCGTCTATTCACGCATACGATACTGGAAGAAAATATTAATAAAATCACTTGAGCCCTTTATTTAAATGTTTCATTTATACTTTACATGCCGTCATGGTTTTCTTATATCCATGACATTGTGTTAAATTGGCAATAAAAAGCCTTATTTGGGCTCTGAAAAAGCAGAAACGAGAAAAGATACGCAGCAGAGCGTATCATTTTGATTGTAGCCTAAATACCCGTTTAAACGCTCAAAAGGCGTGGTATAAATCCTTTACTTTTAAGAAAGATTATTATATGCTTGTGCCAATTAAAATTTCAAATAATTTGAAAGGTGATGATCATGACCAGACACAAGAAACTACTCGAATGGGTAAAAGAAGTTGAAGAAATGTGCCAGCCGGACAGCGTGGAATGGTGCGACGGTTCAGAGGAAGAAAAAGAGCGCCTGCTCAAGCTGATGGTGGACGGAGGGGCTGCAACGCCGCTTGATCCGCAAAAACGCCCGGGCTGCTATCTTTTCCGCAGCGATCCTTCCGATGTGGCACGCGTGGAAGACAGAACGTATATTGCTTCCAAAACGCAGGATGCTGCTGGCTTCACCAACAACTGGATTGATCCTGATGCATTGAAAACAACGATGAAAGAGCTGTACAAGGGATGCATGAAGGGCAGAACGATGTATGTCATTCCGTTTTCAATGGGCCCAATCGGCTCGCCGATTTCTAAGATCGGTGTGGAATTAACCGACAGCCCGTACGTTGTTGTCAACATGCGTATCATGACGCGTATCGGCCAGGCTGTGCTTGAGGTTTTGGGAGACGACGGCGAGTTTGTGCCGTGTCTGCATTCGGTAGGCGCCCCGCTCGAAGAAGGGCAGCAGGATGTGAGCTGGCCTTGCGCGCCGATTGAACAAAAGTACATCAGCCATTTCCCCGAGGAAAGACTCATTTGGTCTTACGGTTCGGGTTACGGCGGCAACGCACTGCTCGGCAAAAAGTGCTTCTCGCTGCGTATCGCTTCGGTTCAGGCCAGAGACGAAGGATGGCTTGCTGAGCACATGCTGATACTGCGCATTACCGATCCCAAAGGCAATAAGAAATACGTGACCGGCGCATTCCCGAGCGCCTGCGGCAAGACCAACCTTGCTATGCTGATTCCGACGATTCCTGGTTGGAAGGTCGAGACCATTGGCGACGATATTGCTTGGATGAAATTCGGTGAAGACGGTCGGCTTTATGCCATCAACCCCGAATACGGCTTCTTTGGCGTGGCACCCGGCACTTCGGATTCATCCAATCCCAACGCAATGAAGACAATCACGCGCAACACGATATTCACCAATGTGGGATTGACGGACGACAACGATGTTTGGTGGGAAGATATCGGATACGACGCGCCCGATCATCTGATCGATTGGAAGGGCAACGACTGGACCCCGGCCAGTAAGGATAAGGCTGCGCATCCCAACGCCCGCTTTACAGCGCCTGCGGGACAATGCCCCGTGATTGCGCCCGAATGGGAAGATCCCAAAGGTGTGCCGATTTCCGCGATTTTGATTGGCGGACGCCGCCCGAATACCATTCCGTTGGTTCATGAGAGCTTTGATTGGAATCACGGTGTGTTTGTGGGTTCGGTGATGGGCTCTGAAATTACCGCTGCTGCCATTTCCGCTAAAATCGGACAGGTGCGCCGCGATCCGTTCGCGATGCTGCCGTTCTGCGGCTACAATATCTGCGATTATCTGCAGCATTGGCTTAACATCGGTGAAAAAGCGGATGCCGACAAGCTGCCGAAAATATTCTATGTCAACTGGTTCCGCAAGGACGAGAACGGCAAATGGCTCTGGCCGGGATTTGGCGAGAACAGCCGCGTGCTAAAGTGGGTTGTCGAGCGTGTTTCCGGAGAAGGCAAAGCTGTGGCGACGCCGATTGGCTATATGCCAACGAAATCAGATCTGTATCTTGACGGTCTTGATGTAAGCGACGCCGACATGGAAGAGCTATTGAAGATTGACAAGGACGAATGGATCGAGGAAATTGAATCGATCAAAGAGCATTATGCCAAGTTTGGTGACAGAATGCCAAGCGAGCTGATCAATCAGCTGGCTGCGCTCGAAGAACGCGTCAAGAGCCTGTAACAAATACGATCAAAAGCAGGGCAATCACAAAAGCCCTGCTTTTTTTGTGAAAACGACTTGACTCTGACGTCGCGTCGCACTTTAAACTCGGTACAGAAGGGAGGGACAGCCGTGAAAATGGTGACAATCAGTGAGGTTTCAAAGGGCTTTGATTTGTCAACGCGTACATTGCGCTATTATGAACAGATAGGGCTGATTAACAGCAAGAAAACCGATGGGTATGCTTACAGGGTCTATGACGAACACGCGCTTGCAGCGCTTTCGCAAATCATGGTGCTGAGAAAATTACGCATACCGCTCAAAAAGATCGGCACCATACTGCAAAGCAGAAGCATAGCCCTTTTTATTCAGGTTCTTGAACAAAGCATCAAAGAAGCCGATCAGGAAATGGATGCACTCTGCGCAATTAAGTCTGTTGTCAAGCAGCTGCTGAATCGTCTGCGATCACAAGACGAAGGGCAACAACCGCATCAATTAGCCGAACAAGTGCTGACAGAAGCCATCGCTACGCTGTCTCTGACCGGAATCAGTTTGAAGGAGGAGATACCGATGTTTAAGCAAAAAAAGACGGGAAGTGTTGCATCAGCACCCAAAGAGGTGCGCTTTGTCCAGCTTCCGCCGATGCGCACAGTGGCGTATTCGTGCGTGGACGCAGCGCCTGAAGAAAAGGCCTTAGAGCCGGTGATGGTGTGGGTTAGGAATGAAAACCTGTTGGGCACGATGAGGCTGTTTGGATTCAACACTGCGCCGTATCCGGATGAGAACAGTGCCGAATATGGGTTCGGCTTTTGTGCGACGATACCCGAAGGTGTACCGATTCCCGAGCCTTTATATGAGCATCTGCTGCCGGGCGGCCTTTATGCGGTAAGCAGCAGCACGGAGGACATTGGACGAAGCTGGAGCGAGTTGGTGGATTATATCAAGAATAGCGATGAATATGACTGTGACGACAGACCATGCTTAGAAGAGCATTTTGAAGGCCCTGATACGCAGGGCTATGCGATTTCTTTGCTGCTGGCGGTCAAAAAAAAGCAATAAGCAAAAGCTGCCGGTACCAACGCCTGATCGCATCAATTAAACGCGGTCAGGCGTTTTTTATATGCAGACAAAGCAAAAGAACCAATCGGGTCAGGAAGTCATAATATACACCAGCATACCAAGATGCGATCATTATTAGAAAGGAGATTTTGACTATGCCAGATGGCAATGTAGCACAGCGCGGCGGTCCGCGTGGCCGTGGCATCCCACGGGTACCACGTACACCGCGTGTTCCGCGTCGGGCTCCGCGCGGAATCGTTCCCGTCAGACGGTTTCCGCGCCCCATTCATCGTCGGCGTTTTCCAAGGTTTTTTGTGCCGCCGGTATTCATAGGATTTCCGCGTCAAAGGTGCTTTTGGATAGATCCGCTGGGCAGATGCTGTGACCGATACGGCTATTGCTGTGACCGATACGGCCGATGCGAGTACGTTGGTGACAGATATTATCCTGTCGCGGGGGCGATGAGTCATGTCGACAGTTGGTACGGTGTGCCCGGTGGTTGGGATATGATGCCGGACATGGACGATGATATGCAGGGTTATGATGACATGGTGGACTACGACATGGATTTGGGTTATGACGAAGATGATTAAGCCAACATAGCACATAACGATTGGCAAAGCCGGGCAATGCGCATTTGCGTAAAGCCCGGCTTTTTTATGCTAAATCTTTTGACGCATATCCAGCAGATCGTTCAGATAACCGATGCTCTGTGCGATCATATTATGGTAGCTTTGTGTGGCATTGCTGTACTGTTTGATTTGAGGCGTATCAAGAAATGCTTTGTTGGTCTCATACAATGTTTTCAGCCGCTTATTGATTTGCTCCTCCGGCAAATCAAGCGCAAGCAGCTGCGCATGCTCACGTTCAAAAGCCTGCATTTGTCTGCCAAGCTGCGGATCAGATAATAGCTGTGCGCGCAATTGCGCCATTTGTGTATACTCAGGTGTTGCTCTGAGTGCTTTTGCCAACTCGTGCAGCTGTGGTTTGGGTATCATTCTGTTATCCTCCTGTGTTTTGACGTTATACGCTATTTTATTGAGATGTTTGTGCATGCGTGCGCCAATAGAAGCATTCAAAAAGCTGTTAAGAATATATTAAAATATTGTAAATAATGATTTCCTATTTCTTATATTGTGAATGGCATATTTAAACGAAATGAAACGTTCTTGCCCAAGATAACGCCAAAACAGCGAAAGGCAAAGGTCGCCTGTGCACAGCATTGTTACATTTTTATCTATGATTCTGTATTTTCCATGACAAATATCCATTATCCCACATTGACAGATGCACATGCGCACGATATTATTCTCTAGGTATATGACGTTAGCAACACTAACATTAAAAAAACGACAAATGACGGCAGAAAAGGAGTGCTTATGGATATTGAGAAGGTTTACGACTTGATTGAAAGAGCAGAAAAATCTTCGTTTGATAAAATCAGCATTGAAATGGAAGACTTTAAGCTGTGCCTTGAAAGAAACTGCGGCACGCAGATCGTCAGAGAAATACAACAATCGGTTATGCCGCCTTCTCAGAGCACTGATGCGCAGACAGAGCAGCAGGCAACAGCGGCTCAGCCTGCCGAAGAAACGGGCGGCGATGTGATCACCGCGCCGATATCCGGCGTGTTCTATGTGGCAAAAGAGCCGGGCGCGGAGCCATTTGCAAAGGTTGGGGACAAAGTGAAAAAGGGTCAGACGGTGTGCATCATTGAAGCCATGAAAATGATGAATGAGATCATCGCGCCCAAGGACGGTGTGATCGCGCATGTGTTGTTTGAAGACGCACAGCCCATCACTGCCAATGATATACTTTTCAGATACGCAAAGGATAGCGAGATATGAACACGGTTCTCGTTGCCAACAGAGGAGAAATCGCGGTTCGCATCATACGCACGTGCAAAAAGCTTGGCCTTAAAACCATTGCCGTCTACTCGGAAAACGATGAGGGAAGCATGCACACAAGGCTTGCCGATGAATGCGTTTGCATAGGGCCAAGAGCGGCACAGAAAAGCTATCTGAATAGTAAGGCTTTGCTGGCTGCGGCCGCTGCGTACAATGCGGATATCGTGCATCCGGGCGTGGGCTTTTTATCGGAAAGCGCCGATTTTGCGGAGAGCTGTGAGGCACAAGGCCTGCGCTTTGTGGGCCCTGACGCGCATGTGATGCGTTTGATGGGTGACAAACAGCAGGCCAGACAAATCATGATTGATAACGGATTCCCCGTGGTTCCGGGTTCCGACGGTGCGGTATTGAGCATGGAGGCCGCTGTCGACGCGGCGGGATCTATCGGTTTTCCTTTGATGATCAAGGCCGCGAAGGGCGGCGGCGGCAAAGGCATACGCGTTGTGAGCAGCATGGATGAGCTTAAGCACGAGTACCCGCTCGTCTGCCGCGAGGCGGAGCTGGCGTTTGGTGATAAGTCGGTGTATATGGAGGCTTATCTGCCTGACGCACGGCATATCGAGGTGCAGGTGCTGGCGGATGAGCACGGCAACACGCTGCATCTGGGGACGCGAGAATGCAGCCTTCAGCGCCGAAACCAAAAGCTGATCGAGGAAGCGCCTGCCGCGAATGTGGATGCGGCTGTGCTGGAGAAGATACAGCAGACAGCAGTCGATATCGCCAAATGTGTCGGGTACAAGAACGCAGGAACGGTTGAATTTTTGCTTTTGCGCGATAACAGCTTTTACTTCATGGAGATGAACACCCGCATCCAGGTGGAGCATCCGGTGACGGAATGCATCTATGGCGTGGATTTGATCAAAGCACAGATACAGGTGGCGCTTTCGCACCGTTTGAGCATTCGCCAACAGCAGCTCGTGCAAAAAGGGCATGCCATCGAATGCCGGATTAATGCCGAGAATGTATCCGAAAACTTCCGGCCCTCGCCGGGCATTATCAAAAGCATGTGTTTGCCGGGCGGGCATGGCGTACGCATCGATACCGGCTACTGTGCGGGCGACGAAATACCCCCGTATTACGATTCGATGGTGTTAAAGCTGATTTGCTTTGGCGACAACAGAGACGAGGCCATTGCTCAAAGCAACGCGGCGCTTGATGAGCTAGCCATCGACGGCATCAGCCATAATGCGTCGTTTGCGCGTGCGATGCTAAGCGATGCGGATTTTGCTGCGGGCAACGTTCATACCAAGTGGATTGAGCAGCAGTTCTACCATCGGTTTTTTGGAGGCCAATAATGAATCTGTTTAAGGAAACAATAGAGTCGGCGGTTCATTCGCCGGATACAGCTGCCATAGAGAAGCTGCGCTGCGGTGATTGCGGCAAGCAAATGGTGGCTGACATCATTCACGCAAACGATTCGATCTGTCCGTTTTGCGGGTTTCTTTTCCGCCAGCCGGCCTATAACAGAATCGATATGATCGTGGATTCGGGCAGCTTCATTGAAATTGAACGTGAGGCCGAGAGCAAGGATCCGCTCTCGTTCCCGGGCTACAAGACAAAAATCGCGAGCGAGAGATCCAAATCGAGTTCGCATGAAGGCGTGATCATCGGCAAGGCGACCATCAAAGGGCTGCGCACGGCTATGGCCGTGATGGATTCGTACTTTATGATGGGCAGCATGGGCACGGTTGTGGGCGAAAAAATTGTGATCATTACCGAATTCGCTATCGTCAACGGCCTGCCGCTGATCATTTTTTGTGCATCGGGCGGTGCGCGGATGCAGGAAGGCATTCACTCGCTGATGCAAATGTCGCGCACAACCATAGCGCTGGCACGGCACAGCAAGCACAAGCTGCTGCACGTCAACGTGCTCACGCACCCGACAACCGGCGGCGTGACCGCCAGCTTTGCGATGCAGGGTGATATCACGATTGCCGAGCCCAAAGCGCTGATCGGGTTTGCGGGGCCGCGCGTGATACAGCAGACGGTAAAGGACGAGCTGCCCGAGGGGTTCCAGACAGCGGAGTATCTGTATGAGCGCGGGCTTATTGATCGCATTGTAGACAGAAAGGATATGCGCAACACGTTGGCGGATATACTGTCGCTGCACTGCAAAACCAAGCCGCGGTTAATCAAATACGAAAAAAGGGAAGCGGATATATGATGTCTTCAAAAGAAGCGGATGTGAAAAAGCAGTGCGCCGAAGAAAAGTCGTGGGAACGGGTGCGTATGGCGCGCAAAGAGAACAGACCGCAGGCGTGGGACTATATCGATAAGCTGTTCCACGGCGTGTTTGAGGTGAAGGGCGATCGCTGCTTTGGTGATGACCCATCCATCATTACCGCCATCGCGTGGTTTGAGAAGTGGCCGGTCACGGTGATCGGACAGCAGAAGGGCCACACGCTGGCAGAGCGCATGAAGTGCAACTTTGGCATGCCGCATCCGGAAGGATACCGCAAATCAATGCGTGCGCTGGATCAGGCCGAAAAGTTTTCACGGCCGGTCATCTGTCTCGTGGATACGCCGGGTGCGTTTCCCGGCATCGAAGCCGAGGCCAGAGGCCAAGGGCTGATTATCGCCAAGCATTTGAAGCTGATGGCAACGCTCAAAACGCCTGTGATCACCATCATCATCGGTGAAGGCGGCAGCGGCGGTGCGCTTGCGCTTTCGCTGTCCGACCGGCTGATCATGATGGAAAACAGCTACTTTTCGGTGATTTCGCCGGAGGGCTGCGCATCGATACTGTTCAAGGACAGCTCGCTGGCCAAAACGGCGGCCGAGAACTTAAAGCTGACAGCGAGTGATTTGCAGCAGTTTAATATCGTGGACCGCGTGATCAATGAGCCGGAGGGCTTTGATCGGTTCAACATGGATCAAAGCATCGGCGATATCCGGCGTGAATGCGTGTCGATATTAAACCAATTGACGAAAATACCCGCGCACAAGCTAGTGGAAGCGCGGCATGAAAAATTTCTTGGCATGAGAGGTTTATAGAATTGATTGCACCGGTAGAAATCGCGGGCATAGCCAAAAGCCTGCCGAAAAAAATAGTTTCGAACTATGAGCTTGAAAAGCTGGTGGATACCAGCGATGAATGGATCACAAAGCGCACAGGCATCAGCACACGCCATATCGCCACTGATGAGACGACCGTCAGCTTAGGCTCCGACGCGGCAGCGCGCGCGCTTGATATGGCGTGCGTGGATAAAAACGATATTCGGTTGATTATCGCCAGCACGTTTACATGCGAAAGCGCGACGCCTGCGCTCGCCAGCCTGATACAAAAAGAGCTGGACATCGACAACTGCGCATGCATGGATTTATCGGCGGGATGCACCGGTTTTGTGTATGCGCTGATCACAGCGGCCAGCCTGATGGAAACACTGCACATTAATTGTGCGCTGGTTGTTGCCAGTGAGGTGTTATCCAGCTATGTTGACTGGACAGATCGCGCCACGTGTGTGCTTTTTGGCGACGGCGCGGGCGCGGTTGTGCTAAAAAGAAGCGCCAAGGCGCAGATGCATTATCCTGTGATGAGCGGTACGCCCGACAGAGAGAAAGTGATTATTCTCGATAAGGAGATAAAAGCGATACCGTTTGGCAACTCGTCCACAACCGAGCCGCAGTATTTGAAGATGAAAGGCTCCGAGGTTTTTACGTATGCCACAGGTGTTGTGGAGCAAACGTTAAAAAAGCTTCTTGACATGTGCGGCGATACGCCTTTTACTAAGGTTATACCGCATCAGGCGAATGAGAAGATCATCGACTATGTGATCAGAAAAATGGATATCGGGAGAGAGCAGTTTTTCCTTGATATCGACAAATACGCCAATACATCCTCTGCCACTGTACCCATCGCAATGTGCGATGCGTATGAGCAGGGCTGGCTTAAAAAAGGCGACAGGGCTGCGCTTGTCGGCTTTGGCTCAGGGCTCACCTGCGGCGGAGTGGTTATAGATTGGACAATATAACAACAAAAACACGGAGGATACACACATGAAGGAACTGATTGTCAGTAATTTAGTGGAGCAGCTTGGCCTTTCGAGCGATGAGATCACGATGGACTCACGCTTCGTCGAAGATTTCGAGATGGATTCTCTCGATATGGTGGAAATGCTGATCGATCTTGAAAAGCAGACAAGCATCAAAATATCCAATGAGGATGCCAAGGACTTGACCACGGTTGGACTGCTGATTGCGTATCTGGAAGAGAAAAAGAATGCTTAATGGCGGCATCAATCAGCTGCTGAAAATCAAATACCCTCTGATACAGGGTGGTATGGCGTGGGTTTCGGAAGCAAATCTTGTGACTGCTGTGTCAAAAGCCGGTGGGCTTGGCGTCATCGCGGCGGGTAATGCACCGCCAGAATGGGTGGCAGCGCAAATCAAGCAGGTGCGGGAGAGCACCGACAAACCGTTTGGCATCAATGTGATGCTGCTTAGCCCCTATGTGGATGAGGTGGCTGCATTGATCGCCAAAGAGCGCGTGCCTGTGGTTATCACAGGCGCGGGCAATCCCGCGAGATACGTCGCGAAATGGAAAGAGGCAGGCAGTATTGTGGCACCCGTGGTGGCAAGCCGCGCGCTGGCGATACTGATGCAAAGGGCAGGGGCCGACTTCGTGATCGCTGAGGGCAGCGAGGCGGGCGGGCATATCGGAGAACTGACAACGATGGTGCTGGTGCCCGATATCGTGCGCAGCGTGAAGATTCCGGTGGTGGCGGCAGGCGGCATATTTGACACACACACCGTGGCGGCAGCATTTTGCCTTGGTGCCAAGGGTGTGCAGGTGGGCACGCGGTTCATACTGGCTGAGGAATGCATCGTGCATGACGAATACAAGGCGCGTGTGATCAAAGCCAGAGACATTGACAGCCGTGTGACGGGCCGCATCACAGGACACCCCGTGCGCATACTGCGCAGTCCATTCTCGCGAGAGCTTGAGAGAATCGAGTATGAGCAAAATGCGGTACAAAAGCTGCAGGAGCTGGGTGAAGGGTCTTTGCAAAAAGCGGTGCAGCACGGCGATAAGCAACAAGGATCGTTTATGGCGGGTCAGTGTGCCTGCATGATCGACAAAATTCAGCCGGCAGCCGAAATTATTGCCGAAATGTTCGACGAGGCGTGTTTGCGCAGCATACGCCAAAGCGTGTTCGGTGATTAGAAAGAGGTGAGGGCGTGAGAACAGCCTTCTTGTTTCCGGGGCAGGGTGCGCAAACGGTTGGCATGGGCCAGGACTTATATGATCATTATACCGTTTATAAACAGACGTTTGACGCATGCCAGCAGGGAGCAGAGAAAGATTTGAAAGCCGCGTGCTTTGAGGGGCGCGGCATGGATGAGAGCGAGATGGTGCAGCCCGCGATATTCGCGCACAGCATCTCGCTGTTTGCGCTTCTGAAAAGCGAGGGCATCAAGCCGCAGATATGCGCAGGGCTCTCGCTTGGCGAGTATGGCGCACTGTGCGCGGCCGGTGTTTTCACGCCATTGCAATGCGCGGCGCTGGTACGCAAAAGAGGCCGCATAATGGACGAGGCGTTTCCGCCAGGAACGGGCGGCATGCTTTCCGTGATCGGGTTTACAGCCGGACAGGTGGAAGCGGCTATTGACGGCTATGGAGATACCTATGTGGCCAACCATCTGTCCGAGCTTCAGACGGTAATTGCCGGACGCACAAAAGACTTAGAGGCGCTCAAAAAGCTGTTCGAACACAAGGGCGCCAAAATGGTGACACCGCTTGCGGTAAAAGGGCCGTCGCACGCGCCGCTGCTGGATGAAGCGGCAAATGCCTTCCTGAGTGTGCTGAAAAGCGAGACGCTTTCGGCAATGGCCCTCACCGTCTATTCGAATGTGCTGGGCGAACCGTATGGTAAGCACAGTGATGTGCGCAGCCTGCTTTCGCAGCAGATGTGCAGACGGGTGCGCTGGCATGATTGCGTGGAGCACATGATTGAAGCGGGCACGATGCGTTTTGTCGAAGTAGGGCCGTCGAATGTGCTCACAAAGCTATTAAAGCGCCGTGTGAACAAAGGTGTAGAGGTTGTCTCAGTCAGAGACAGGCAGACGCTGGAGGATTTTTTAGCGAGGTATAAGAAATGAACAGAGTCGCGTTGGTAACGGGAGCGTCGGGCGGTATCGGTCAGGCAATTTGTATAAAGCTCGCGCAGGATGGATTTGATATCGCACTGCATTACAACCGGGGCGAGCATAAAGCGAATGCTCTGCAGGAGCAGATTGTGGCAATAGGGCGCCGCGCCGTCGCTTTGAAGGCCGATCTATCAAAGCCGGAGGCGTGCACGGGCCTTGTAACGCGCTGTATCGAGCAGCTTGGCGGCATTTATGCGCTGGTCAACAACGCAGGAACAACCAACGACGGCATGCTGATGCGGATGAGTGACGAGCAGTATACCCAAGTGATGCGCGCCAACATGGACAGCTGCTTTTTCTGCACGCGGGCGGCCGTTTTGCCCATGGCGAAAGCCAGGCAGGGCAGAATCGTCAACATCACGTCAGTCGTGGGCATCACAGGCAACGCCGGACAAGCCAACTATGCGGCGTCCAAAGCCGCGATCATCGGTTTTACCAAGTCGTGCGCGAAGGAAGTGGCGGCCAGAGGCGTTTGTGTGAATGCCGTGGCACCGGGCTTTATCGCGACAGCGATGACGGACAGCTTGGGTGATGACATCAAAGACACATACAAAGCGGCAATACCGATGCGCCGTTTCGGCACGCCCGAGGATGTGGCGGCTATGGTCGGTTTTCTGTGCGGGGACAGTGCCGCGTACATCACAGGGCAGGTGCTTGTGGTGGACGGCGGTATGGTGATTTAGCATTATAAACGGAGGAAGCTTATGGGCAACAAAGTTTTAATTACCGGTATGGGGGTTGTCTCTCCCATCGGTTTGAATGTAGAGGATGCGTTCCGCGCCGCCGTTAACGGTGAATGCGGCATCAGCAAGGCGGAATGCTTTGATGCAGCTTATACGGGCATCAGCGTCGCGGGGCAGGTGAAAGGATTTGATCCAACCGCTTACATCACCAAGCGCGAAGCCAACCGTATGGCACGCTTCACGCAGCTTGCGATGGTGGCGGCACTGCAGGCCTGGGAGCAAGCCGGTATCAGTGAATTTGACGCGGACCGCATCGGCGTGGTGCTTGGCTGCGGTATCGGCGGGCTCGATATCATATGCAGACAGTACGACGAGATGAAAGAGGACGGGCCAAGAACGGTTTCGTCGTTGTTTATACCCAAGGCCATTATCAACACAACAGCGGGCATGATTGCGATGCGTCTTTCGCTTCACGGGCCGTGTTTGAGTGTTGTAACAGCTTGTTCCTCGGGCGCGGATGCCATCGGGCAAGCTTATTATGCCGTCAAGGAAGGGCGGCAGGATGCGGTGCTCGTTGGCGGCGCCGAATCGGCGATGACGGAGCTGGCTGTGCAGGGATTCCATCAGATGCAGGCACTCTCGGAAGCCACGGATCCCGGCAGAGCGAGCATACCGTTTGATAAAGACAGAAGCGGTTTCGTGATGGGCGAAGGTGCGGCATTTATGCTGATTGAGAGCGAAGCGCACGCGAAACGGCGCGGCGCAAAATCGCTTGGGCAAATTGCGGGCTATGCACAAACCTGTGATGCATTCCATATCACAGCGCCGCAGCCGGACGGGCAATATGCCATGCTGGCCATGAAGCAGGCCATGCAGGATGCGGGCATCGACATGACCGAAGTTGGATACATCAATGCGCACGGCACAAGCACGCCGCTGAATGACGCCTGCGAGAGCAAGGCCATCGAGCAGTGCTTTGGCGACCATGCGAAGAACCTGCTGGTCAGCTCCACCAAATCGGTAACGGGGCATATGCTTGGCGCAGCGGGCGCTTTTGAAGCGATTATGGCCTTGTGTGCGGTCAATGAAGGTATGGCACCGCCAACGGCCGGTCTTATCGAAGAAGACGAGGCCTGTACGCTTGACTATGTGAAGGGCAAGGCCAAGAAGATGGACACGCAATATGCGCTCTCCAACTCGTTTGGATTCGGCGGACACAATTCGTGTCTGGTGATGAAGAGAAAAGAGGGATGAGCATGCTGAGCATTGAGGAAATCAAGAAGATACTGCCCCACAGAGAGCCCTTTTTGATGATCGACAGAGTGGATGCTTACGAGCCGGGAGTCGGCGCAAAGGGCATCAAAGCCGTAAGCGGCAACGAATGGTTTTTTATGGGGCACTTTGCGGATACAAAGGTGATGCCGGGTGTGTTGATTGTGGAAGCCATCGCTCAGATGGGCGGCATTGCGCTGCTGACCATGCCCGAGATGGCGGGAAAGCTCGCCTATCTTGGCAAGATCAAAAACGCACGGTTTCGTGATAAAGTGGTGCCCGGCGATATACTGACGCTTGAGACCACGCTCGAGGTGGTCAAAGGCAGCATTGGTTTGGGTGCCGGACGTGCGTATGTGGATGGCAAGCTGGCTGTCAGCTGCGAATTGGTTTTTGCTATCGGCGATCAGCCGCAGTAAAAACATACATTACAAGTCTATTCATAAGGTTTAAGCGGGCAAGCCCGTTTTGATTACGAAGCACTGTTATACATGAGTTTTTAAAGCTATTGTGCAGGTACGCACAGCAGCTCATAATGTCAAAAGTAATGAATAAAAATATGTGGGCAAGTCGGGCTTAGCCCGGCGCAGCCCACACCATGCGGTTTTGCGCCGTTTCGAGCGAAGCGAGGAACAAGGCAGAGCGAACAAAATCGGTGAACTGGCGGAAAACCGAAGGTTTTCGACAAGCAGAGCTGTTGTGCAGGTACGCACAGCGGCTTTTTGTTTTATTCGCCCATTATCGGGTGTTGATTGACCAATCAGATATAAACAATCAAATTGCACACAATGCAACATGCTGCAAAAGAATGGCGAACGGTGATACGCGCATTCACGCCTTTTATTGTCTATTTTAAGCGATCAAATCGAAACACTAAGCTTTTGGTAATCATTTTGATTTTCGCATCATATAATGACATAAAAATAGGAAAAATGAACAAAGAAAAGAACGAATGATATATAATCGAAGCTTTTGCTGAAAATATTTTTTGTGCTTTTTTTATCAGTATAATGAGACCTTGCTAAGGAAAGCTTAGTTCAATGATTTCTCAAAGGAGGTTAATTCATTTGAAAACAAAGAGAGTACTGGCCGTATTGATGGTGGTTATGTTGGTGCTGGGTTTGTTTGCAACCACAGCAATGGCAACGGGATACCCATCGCCTCAAAAAACCATATCCACATCGGTCACAAATGGCACCATAACCGAAAGCCAGACCATAAGGCCTTGGGAAGCTGTGACCATCAGTTACAGCCCCAATGAGGGATGCTACCTCAAAAGCGTGACGGTAAACGGATGGTTGGATGCGACTTCAAGTAATCCCGACAGTTACAAATTTTATTACTTGGGTTTCAATCAGAGCATCAACGTTGAATACGCGTATTATGAGTATGACGTCACATTTGAAAAAGGCGAGCATGGTACATTCGATGAACAAGACAGCCCGCTAAAACAGAAGGTGACATATGGACAGAATGCCACGCCGCCAACTGTTAAAGCGGACGAAGGCTACAAATTTACGGGCTGGAGCGGCAGCTGTGAAAATGTGAAAGAAAACAGGACGCTGGTGGCTCAGTATGAGCAGCTCTGCAAGGTCACCTTCAAAAAGGGTGCATTTGGAACGTTCGATGAAAGCGGAGCGCCTAGCGTTCAGTGGGTGGAGAGTGGTTCGAGCGCAACTGCACCAACAGTGAAACCTTTTAAAGGGTACGAGCATATCGGATGGAATGGCAGCTATGAGGATGTCACACAGGATGTGACGCTGACTGCACAGTATAAAAAGAAGTCGTATACAGTCGAGTTTTTGCCGGGCGACCATGGCGGCTTCTCGTATTTTGGGGCACCCGCAAAACAGACTGTTATACATGGTTTCGGCGCATTTGCACCAACAGTGGTGCCTCATATGGGTTATGTGTTTACCGAATGGGATGCCGCATTCAATAAGGTGACGAGCAATCTTGTGATCACGGCGCTGTATGAACCGATCATGGTTCCGGTCATCTTCCAAGCGGGTGAAAACGGTGCGTTCGATCCCGATGGCGCATCTGGCGAGCAGTCGGTCATATTTGGCCGCAGTGCGACAGCACCCACGGTGATACCCAGCGAAGGCTACGTCTTTGTCGGATGGGATAAACCGTTCTTCTTTATCACCAAGCCGACGACAGTTACCGCGCTGTATTGCCCAATATACTACCGGGTGACGTTCAAAGAAGGAACGAGCGGCAGCTTCGACATATCTGGCGCATCCAGCATACAATGGATCAGACACGGTCTGGGAGCGACAGCACCGACGGTTATTCCCAATGAAGGCTACGACTTCACCAGCTGGAGCGGCAGCTTCGACAACGTGACATCGCACCTGACAATCACGGCTCAATATGCACTCAAAACATATTCGGTGGAGTTTCTGCCGGGAACCAACGGTTCGTTTGATGCCGCAGGCGCAGCCGCATTGCAGACGGTTGAACATGGTGGGAGCGCTGCGGCGCCTACGGTGAAACCCGCTGAAGGTTACAGCTTTACGGGATGGAGCTGCGCGTTTGACAATATCAAGCAGAATACAACGGTGACGGCACAGTACCAGAAAAACAGCTACACCGTCACATTTGAATGCAACGGCGGCAGTGCAGTGGCGGCCATCACGGCACTATATGACACCAATATCAATAAACCTGCCGATCCCACGCGCGCGCATTACAGCTTTGCCGGCTGGTATAAGGATGCCCAGCTTTCGGTACCATGGGATTTCGCCACGGACAAAGTCGGCAGTGCGGATATCACGCTTTATGCCAAATGGAGTGCAAACGCCATCTCCAATATACCGCTTAAGCACACGATGTATGTAGGCGGTCGCGTGACCTGGAGTCCGCAGCCATCGAATGGTGCATGGACTTTTGATGCGGCGTACCTGAGCAGCAATGCCAAGGGCAGCCCCGCCACATTCACCGCGCTGAAAAAGGGCGTAACGTTGGTCACCTATTCGGCTAACGGTGTGAATTATCAGATTGAAGTAACGATACTTGAAGCACTGATGCCTGTGACAGGCCAGCAAAGCACATGGATATGGATATTCGGAGGCCTTGGCATTTGTCTTGCAGGCAGCGCAGTGCTGCTGATGCTAAGGAAACGGCGTCATGGCACCTGCAATGAGTAATGAGCAGGGCGAGCGCAGCGCGACGCGCTCAAAATGGATCGTTATGCTGCTGCTCGCGGCTGCTGCCGTCTGTATATTGACGGCGGCAGCGGTGTACCTGCTGCAGGACATTGAAGGCGCAGAGGCGCAGAAAAGCGCTATAAAGCTTTTAGAAGCGGTCGAAGCTCAGCAACCGCCTCGTGAGGCGGCGGCAATTCAAGTTCAAGAGGAAGGCGAAGCACCGCAGCGCGTTCTGAACGACATGGCTGATTATCCGGTGATGGCAAAGCTGACGATACCCAAGCTGGAGCTGGAGCTGCCCGTCATCACCGAATGCAGCGACGAGGCGCTCAAGGTATCGGTGTGCCGATTAACTGGACCCACAGAGCCAGGGGAAAGCGGCTTAGTGCTGACCGCGCACAACTACCGCAACGGCGCACATTTTGGACGCCTTGATGAGCTGGATATTGGCGATCAGATTGAGCTGATGGATGTGTGGGGCGCAAAGACGTCATATCGGGTGTCTGACATGCTGCACATCAAGCCGGACGATTGGGCGGCACTGAATGCGGCCGAATCTGTTCTCGATTTGGTGACATGCACAAACAACGCAAATGCCAGGCTGCTCGTCCGCTGTGAACCGGCGGCCTATGGCTGAGACTCACAAAGTAAAAAAGCGTGCTCCCGGGCACGCTTGAGAGTGTCAATATACCTTTTGTTGGAGGCTCTGCCTCCAAACCTCCGCTCAAGGGGCTCGCCCCTTGAGAATCCCAACGTGGCGAGAATGCC
>OBJA01001031.1_pt1 | contig 21010 bp, 22 predicted proteins | sample 1519751 | NCBI WGS metagenome assembly OBJA01 (sample SAMEA3881238, study PRJEB22517) | soil metagenome | biome: lake sediment; feature: soda lake sediment; material: sediment, water from around vicinity | place: India | collected 2013-12-23 | depth 3 m
CTGCCCCATGAGCGTAGCGAATGTATTGGGCACTAAATTTCTCTCCTTCCGCCTCGCTGGTCGAAAAAATGACCTCCAGCGACGATAATCCAAATAGTGTTAACAGGCCCTAAATAACTTCTGGAGTTCGAATGAAATCTCCCATTGTCATTAGTGATATTCCCCTGCCCACCACGCCCGAGGGGGTAACCGCTCAGTGGCTGTCTGAAGCCCTTGAATATCGCTACCCCGGCACTGTGGTGGAATCCGCTGTTATCGAAGATACCCTCTGGGGCACCTCCACCAAGATCCGCGTACGCCTGGGCTATAACAAGCGGGGCAGGGAATACGGTTTGCCCGCCACCCTGATCGTCAAGGGCGGGTTTGAAGAACACAGCCCGTCCATGAAAGAAATGTACGTGAACGAAATTCGCTGCTACCGCGATGCGATTCCCTTTGTGGAGATGAATGTCCCCCAATGTTATTTTGCCGGTATCGACCCCAGCCCCGGCGCCTACCAGTCCATTGTGATTATGGAGGACCTCAATACCCGTGGCGCACGCTTCTGCCACGCCCTGCAACCCCAAAGTTATCGCCAGGTGGCGCGCCGTTTTGACGCCATGGCCCGCTACCATGCGCAAACCTGGAACAGCCCGGAATTTTCAGCGGGTGGGAAGTTTGCCTGGATTCACGGCCGCCATGAGGATTGGTCAATTGTCTACCGGGACCGCTACCTTGTGCCGGAGGTGTGGCAACACTACATGACTTCACCCAGGGGCGCCGCCGTATCAGTGCGCTTGCACGATGTCGACACGATGCGCACAGCGCTTGATAACCTGGCTGTCTACCACAGGCAGTTCCCGGTGTGCCTGGTCCATGGTGATACCCATCTGGGAAACCTGTACGAGGAGGCGGACGGTACGCCGGGCTTCTTCGACATGCAGTTGGCCCGGGCTCCCTGGCAAATGGAGGTGACCTACCATCTGGTTGCGGCACTGGATATTGCCGACCGGCGCGCCTGGGAAAAATCTCTGCTGACTTATTATCTGGAGCGGCTGCGTGGCTACGGCATCGAGGATGCACCGGACTTTGAGACCGCCTGGCAAGCCTACCGTCGGGAAATTGTCTATGGCCTGTTTATTTTTTTGATCAACGAGACACGGTTTCAGGGCGAGGCCATCAATACCGCTTACGCGGCACGCTTTGGCGATGCGGCGATTGCCCATCAAACCCTCGAACTGTTGAGCTGAAATGCCGGTGAACAGTGGTAGCCGTGCGTGATTGGAATGGGGCGTCAGGCATGAAGAGTGATACACAGCCGGGCAGCAGCGAAGCGGCAATCGCCGCCATCCGTGCTGATTATGAGTCCCGCTACGGCGCGCCGCGCACCGAGCTGATTGAAGCCGGGCGCGTGCGCGATTATTTGCTGGCCATGGATGAGCTGGCTGAGATAGGGGAGGGTGATGCGGTGCCGCCACTTTTTTTGCTGACCTTAGGCCGCACCCGGCGACCTCAACCCTCCAGGGGTGGGGCTGTCAATGGCGGCGACGAGTACGAGTTTTATTATCCGGTCAGAGTGGGTGATCGCATCACCATCAGTCGTCGGCTGGTTCGCATAGAGGAGAAGCAGGGCAAGCGAGGTCGCATGTTTGTTACCCGCGCCGAATCCACTTTTCACAATCAGGATGGCAAGGTGGTGGCATTGGCGCACCAGAATATAATTCGCTGGGGGTGGTGATGCTGTGTTTTGCAGATATCGCAGTAGGGGATTTATTGCCGACCCTGAGCAAGGGGCCGGTCACGCGGCAGATGCTGGTGGAGTGGTGTGCCGCCGAGAATGACTACTATCCCCTGCACTTTGATGAGCGGGTCGCAAGCGCCATGAATTTGCCGGGCACCCCCGTTCAGGGCACTTACAAATACGCGTTGATGGGCCAGTTGATCGGCCGCTGGGCAGGTTCCAATGGCATTCTTGAGCGGATCACCGCGTCTTACCGTGGCCTGGATCTGGAAGGGGAAACCCTTGCTGTCAGAGGCAGGGTGGTGGGCTGTCAACCACTGGCCCAGGGCGGCAGGGTAGAACTGGAGGTGTGGGTCGAGAATGGCGCCGGGCAGAGTTCGACTTCAGGGCACGCATCGATATTGTTTATCTGACTGAATCCGCATTAGGGCCTGTTAACACTATTTGGATTATCGTCGCTGGAGGCCATTTTTGTGCCCAGCGAGGCGGAAGGAGAGAAATATAGTGCCCAATACATTCGCTACGCTCATGGGGCAGGCCCTGGGCCTATATGAACGACTGACAACGAAGCTGGGCGCAAAAATGGCCCCAGCCCTGCGGGTTGGGCCTAAAAAAGCACCACTCGTCGTTGCTCCTCACTTATTTGGAGCGACCAAACTACGTTCGTCGCGCCTAGATTGGTGCTTTTTTAGGCACAACGCCGACAATCCAAATAGTGTTAACAGGCCCTAGCAGCCTGCGGGCGAAGAACAGGGCGTAAAACATTCGCTCCGATTCAACCTCAAATCAACCCGCATTTCTGGTTAGCAGTGAGCCAGGCAGGAGAACCCAGTGACCTTTTTATTACTGCTGATTGCCGTGGTTCTGGCCCAGACCCTCGGCCCCATGCCTGCAGTGCAAAGGGACGGCTGGGTTGTGGGCTGGTGGCGCTGGCTGGATACGCAGCCATGGTTGCAATCAAGCCCTGCTGTCGCAAGGATTGTCGCCCTGCTTGGGCCTGTGCTGGCCCTGGCCCTGGTGCTGGCGTTGGCGGGGGGCTGGCTGTTCGGGCTGGCAGGAATAGCAGTCAGCCTGCTGGTGTTGCTGTATTCCTTTGGCCGCGATGATATCAATGTGCTGGTGCGCTCCTACCACGATGATCTGGGCCGGAATGATGTGCAGGCCGCCTGGCACTCTGCTGCAGATCTTGACCCCGGCCATGGCGAGAATGCCGCAGAATCCTGGCCGCAACTCCATGACCAAACCCTCCAGTTGGTGAATTACCGCTACTTCGAGCGCTTTTTTCCGGTGATATTCTGGTTTCTGGTGCTGGGAGCGCCGGGTGCCTTGCTGTATCGGCTGGCCAGTCTTGCCCTCAATTTTCACCGGGAAAACAATGACCAGTCCGACGCCGACAGCCATCTACTGTGGGTGCTTGAGTGGATTCCCTTGCGCCTGCTGGGGCTGGTTTTTGCCCTGGTGGGCAATTTCACAGCCACAATGCAGCCATGGCGGGATACCCTGCTGTGCTCAATCAGCAGTACCCCGGAAGTCCTGTGGCGTCTGATCCGTGGCGCTATGGATACGGGTTCTGCGGCTTCGCCCCATCAGGGAGCCCTGGAGCTCGACGCCCTGGCAGCGTTATACAGCCGCGCCCTGGTGCTGTTCCTGGCCATGATTGCCCTTGTGACGATCCTGGTGTGAATGGCTATGCCGCCCACCGCCACCCTTTACGGATACCCCTGTCCCGTGCCCCCTGACCATTACAGCGATTCATCACCCCATGGCCACTGAGCGCAACTGGAGGCAGTCCCTCGCCGTATACGGCCAACCCCAGGTGCTGGCGATGTTTTTTCTCGGGTTTTCTGCCGGGTTGCCCCTGCTGCTGGTGTTCTCGACGTTGTCCGCCTGGTTGACGGAGGAGGGGGTAAGTCGCACCGCCATCGGTTTTTTTGGCTGGGTGGGGGTTACCTACTCGATCAAGGTGTTGTGGGCGCCAGTGGTTGACCGCTTGCGCCTGCCACTGTTAACCCGCTGGCTGGGGCAGCGGCGCAGCTGGATGCTGCTGGGCCAGGGGGGAGTGGTGGCTGGCTTACTGGCCATGGTGGGCAGCGATCCCCATGAATCCCTGGCGGGACTTGCCCTGGCTGCGGTGGCGGTGGCGTTCGCGTCCTCCACCCAGGATGTGGCCATTGATGCCTTCCGTATTGAGGCTGCACGGGATGAATACCAGGGAGCCATGTCTGCCACCTATGTCTTCGGCTATCGCCTCGCCATGCTGGTGGCGGGGGCGGGCTCTCTGTACATGGCGGATTGGCTGGGATGGCAGAGTGCCTACCTCACCATGGCAGGGTTGATGCTGGTGGGTGTGGTGACGGTGTTGCTGGTAGCCGAACCTGAGCATCACCTCAGTGCCCGGGTGGTGGCCCTGGAAAAAGGGCTGGCGGACCGGCTGCTGATTGGCAAACCCAGTCTGGCGACCCGGTTGCAGGCCTGGTTTCTGGGTGCTGTGGTGGCGCCCTTTGTGGAATTCTTTACCCGCAACGGCACCATTGCCCTGCTGATTCTGGGATTTATCGCCATTTACCGGCTTAGTGATATTGCCATGGGTATCATGGCCAATCCGTTTTATCTGGACCTTGGTTTCACCAAGTCGGAGATTGCCAGCGTTGGCAAGATCTTCGGGTTTTTCATGACCATTGCGGGTTCGTTTGTCGGCGGCCTGCTGGTGATCAAGTATGGCATCTACCGCCCTCTGTTGGCGGGTGCCGTGATGGTGGCGGTAACCAACCTGCTGTTTATGCAGCTGGCCCGGACCGGGCCGGATATCGCCTGGCTGATGATCGTGATCAGCGCTGACAATCTGGGCGGTGGCTTTTCCAACAGCGCCTTTATTGCCTATTTGTCGAGCATGACCAACCGCGCCTACACCGCTACCCAGTACGCCCTGTTCAGTTCACTGATGACCTTGCCGGGCAAATTCCTCAGCGGATTTTCCGGGCTGGTGGTGGATGCTGCCGGGTATTCCAGCTTTTTCCTCTACACCGCAATGATGGGGATTCCATCCATCCTGCTGGCCTGGTGGTTGTGGCGGAATAACGTCGGACGTCTGCCCCCGGATGTCTGATGCAAAAGCAAGATCCACCCCGTCCCGGTCTGTGGGCAAGGCAGGCGATGACTGTGCTATACTCCGCGACTTTTCGATCCTTGGCGCGTTCCGTTCGCCGCAATTTCTGGCAAATTCATGACTGACAATATACAAACCGACAATGCATCTGCAGCTGACCACTCTCCCTCTGATGGCTCCAAAGGCGATAGCTCCAGGGCTGAAGGTACCAAAGGCAATCGCGGACGCCGCCGCTCCCGGGGCGGACGGGGCAGAAGCGCTCCCGCCAGATCTGGAGAATGGAGCCTCGATCAGTTCCAGGTGCCCGAAGAGGAAGGCAAGCTGCGCTTTCACGATCTGGATCTGAACCTGGATGTGATGCACGCCATTGCCGATCTGGGATTTCAGTATTGCTCGCCGATCCAGGCGCGGTCACTGCCCTTTACCCTGCGCGGCCACGATGTGGTGGGCAAGGCCCAGACCGGCACCGGTAAAACCGCAGCCTTCCTGATCACCATCATTGAAGACCTGCTCAAGCATCCCGTCACCGATGAGCGCTATGCCGGTGAAGCCCGCGCCCTGATTATCGCCCCCACCCGGGAGCTGGTGATGCAGATCGCCGACGATGCCAAGGCGCTCACCAAATATACCGACCTCAAGGTTCACACCCTGGTGGGCGGCATGGATTACGACAAGCAAAAGCGCCACCTGATAGAAAGTTTTTGCGACATCCTGGTGGCCACCCCTGGCCGTCTGATCGATTTTACCGGCAGTCGCGACGTCTATCTGGATCAGGTGGAAGTGCTGGTGCTGGACGAAGCCGACCGCATGCTGGATATGGGCTTTATCCCCCAGGTGCGCCGCATTGTGCGCCAGACGCCGTTCAAGGATCACCGCCAGACCATGCTGTTTTCTGCCACCTTCACCCAGGAAGTGTTGCAACTGTCCGAGCAGTGGACCATCGACCCCATCAAGGTGGAGATCGAACCCCTCAATGTGGCGACCGATACTGTCGAACAAAAAATTTTTCTCACCACCCAGCACGAAAAATTCAATCTGCTTTACAACATCATTGCTACCGATGAAGTGGAGAGCGTGATCGTCTTTGCCAACCGCCGTGACCAGTGCCGCAAGTTGGAAGAAAAGCTGCGCCGCAAGGGCTTTACAGTGGGTCTGCTGTCCGGCGAGGTGGCGCAGAACAAGCGCGTCAAGACCCTCAATGATTTCAAATCCGGCGCCATCAAGGTGTTGGTGGCCACCGATGTGGCGGGTCGCGGTATCCATATCGACGGGATCAGCCATGTGATCAACTACACCCTGCCGGAAGAGCCGGAAGATTACGTACACCGCATCGGTCGCACCGGTCGCGCAGGCAAGAGCGGCATTTCCATCAGCTTCGCCTGTGAAGACGATGCCATGCTGCTGGAGCCCATCGAAAAACTCATTGGCCGCAAGCTGCCCTGTGAACAGCCCACCGAAGAGCTGTTGCGGGAAGGTTGAGTTACAACTGTCATTGAATAAAGGAATGTTGCGCCATGGCTGACAGGATTGTGGACGACCCCCGCATCGATCCGCGCATCAAGGCGCGACTGGGGGGCTGGCAATCGCCGCCACTGCGCAATGTGACCAGCCGCGAAGATATGCTTGAATCCGCCGCCAGCGACAAGGCGGTCTCCATCCGCAACATCATGCAGTCCTTTTTTGACGGCTTCGATGATGAAACCGTCGCGCCCTCCACCGGCCTCACCATCAGCCACCACGATTTTGTCTCATCGCCGGATGGCAATATTGGCAAAATCTGCCTGATCCGCCCCGAGTCAACAGCGCCGCTGCCCTGCGTTTACTATATCCACGGCGGCGGCATGATGTCCCTGTCCTGCTATCAGGGTAACTACCAGGCCTGGGGCCGCATTATCGCCGCCCAGGGTGTGGCGGTGGCCATGGTGGACTTTCGCAATGCCCTCACGGCATCCTCTCTGCCGGAAGTGGCGCCCTGGCCCGCCGGTCTCAATGACTGTGTCTCCGGTCTCGAATGGCTGGCGGCCCATGCTGCCGAACTGGGTATAGATTCGCAGCGTGTAGTGATTTCCGGGGACAGCGGCGGCGGCAACCTGGCTATCGCCAGCGCTTTGCGCCTCAAGCGCACCAACGCCCTGCATCTCATCCGCGGCATCTACGCCCTGTGCCCCTATATCGCCGGGCGCTGGCCCGATGAGCGCTACCCGTCGTCCACCGAAAACAACGGCATTCTCCTTGACCTCCACCACAACCAGGGCGCCATGGCCTATGGCATCGAGGAGTTTGACAGGCGCAATCCCCTCGCCTGGCCCGCTTTCGCCACGGAAGAGGATGTGCAGGGGCTGGTGCCGGTGGTAATCAGTGTCAACGAATGCGACCCCCTGCGGGATGAGGGTATCGCCTTCTACCGCCTGCTGCTGCGGGCCGGAGTGCGCGCCCGCTGTCGCACGGTGATGGGCACGGTCCACGGCATTGAAGTATTCCCCTCCATCTGCCCCGATATCAGTCGCGACACGGCGGTCAATCTTGCGGATTTTTGTCGACTGGGGTGATTAAAACGCCTTTCTCCCTGCGTGGACGCCACCTCCCAGAGGAGGTGTGTTCACGTTACGATTAACCCGACAATACATTATCCCGGTTAATACCCGCAAAGGTGCAGGTTAAAGGCTTCAAACCCTCAACAAGCTAGCACTGCGATCACCGCTCTTCACCAGCAGCATCTGCACATCCCCGGTGGCGCGCTCCAGAAATCCTCCCTCGCAGTAGCAGAAGTAAAACTCCCACATGCGGATAAACTCCGGCGGATAGCCCAGGGCGCGGATGGCGGTGAGGTTGTTGTTGAACTGCTGGCGCCAGCGCTTGAGGGTTTCGGCATAGTGGGGGCCGATATCTTCCAGATGGAACAGCCGCATATCGCTGTGGCGCCCCACGGCCTGGCACAGTGATGCCACCGACGGCAAAAACCCGCCCGGAAAGATATAGCGCTGGATAAAGTCCACCGAGCGGCGGTAACCCTCGTAGAGGTTGTCGGCGATGGTGATGGATTGCAGCAGCATCTTGCCCTGGGGTTTGAGCAGCCGGTTGCAGACGGCGAAGAAGCGCCCGATATTGTCCTCGCCGATGGCCTCGATCATCTCGATGGACACCAGCTTGTCGTACTGGCCGGTGAGATTGCGAAAATCCTCCCGCAGCAGCTCGATGCGGTCCTCCAGCCCCGCCTCGATAATGCGCTCACGGGCCAGTTGGTGCTGGGCCTCAGAGATGGTGGTGGTGGTGACCCGGCAGCCGTAATGGCGCGCCGCGTGGATGGCAAAGCCGCCCCAACCGGTGCCGATTTCCAGCAGGTGGTCATCCGGCCCCAGTTCGAGCTTGCGGCAGATACGGTCGATCTTGGCGATGGAGGCTTCCTCCATGGTGGCCTCGGGGGTTTCAAACACCCCCGCCGAGTACATCAGGGTGTCATCGAGGAACAGCCTGAAAAAATCGTTGCCAAGATCGTAGTGGGCGCTGATATTGCGGCGGCTGCCTGCGACGGTATTGCGATGCAGCCAGTGGAACAGTTTGTTGAGCGGCGCCATCAGCCGCCCCAGACCGCCCTCCATGGACTCCATCACCGCGCGGTTGCACACCATCATGCGCACCAGATCCACCAGGTTGTCGCAGCGCCAGTGGCCGAGCATATAGGCCTCACCCGCGCCAATCGTGCCGCCAAAAGCCAACTCGGGGTAAAAGCCGGGGTTTTTGATTTCAACCCGCACCGGCTGGGGAAACTCCGCGCTCAGTGTGCCAAAACGGTGACGCTCGTCGCCTTCCACCACCTCCAGCTGGCCGTGGCGCAAGCCCGCCAGCTTGGCCAGCACACCCTTGCGGGCCAGGCGGCACAGGGCCGGGCCGGCAATTGCTTTACTGTCAGGGAGGGAGTGTTGCGACGTTTTCGACAGGGTCATGGTTTATCTCCGACTTTAACTTCACGTTGGGAATGTTTGGCAAGGCTGTCTTTGGGATGGCTGTAAAAAGGGGCAGACTTGAGCCACAGGCGCAGCGCCTGCCAGTGGATGGCGGCAACGACTTTGAGGCTGGTAAAAGGCATGGCCAGAAAACCCCGCAGCAATTCAGTGCGGGTAAAGGGCCGCTCCTGCAGGTTGAGGCCAGCGCTAAAGAGTTTTTCACCCCCTCCCTCTACGGCAATTACCAGAGAGAAGCGCTCGGCGGGGATCTGGATGCGCCACTGGTAGCGGGTATCCATGGGCATAAAAGGCGATACATGAAAGCCCTTGTCGTGCTCGAACCGCAGGGTTTGCGCGGTGGGCTGGTTGCGGGCATCGAGCACATAGCAGTGGCGCTCGCCCCAGGGCGTATTCGTCACCTCCGCCACCACCGCTTCAAGGCGCGTGTCGGTCCAGTCGAAGCAGTAGTAAAAACTCACCGGGTTGAAGCGGTGGGCCATAAAGCCAAAGCCGGTAAGCAGGCGAATTGGCCCCTGGGGTCGCGCGCCCGTTTCTGCCGCCACAAAGTGACGCACGCAATCCTCAAGGGGTTTGTCTGCACTGCCCTTATCATTACCGCCCATATGATCGGTGCGGCGAAAGCGCAGCGGCGAAAACCACTTGCCCATCAGCCAGGGGAAACGCGCCAGATCCCGCTCCATGGAGCCAAGATCGAGGTACAGCATCAGCATCCGGTAATCGAAACGGTGATGCCGTGGCCGGTAACGGGCGTGGTCAACCCGCCCGGCGTAGAGGCAGGTAGCCAATGCTGTCCTCCCATTGATTGAAATGATCGAGGGCGTTAAGGGCGCTCACCACGCCATCTTCGTGAAAGCCGTAGCGCCAGTAGGCGCCACAAAAAAATGCCCGGTTGCTGCCGTTGATCTCGCCCTGGCGGGCCTGGGCGGCCACCGCCTCGCGGGTAAACAGGGGATGGTCGTAGTTCATTGCCGCCAGCACGTTGCTGTCCGGCACCGCAGCGTCATTGTTGAGGGTCACACAGAGGGTTTCGGCACACTGCAGTGATTGCAGGCGGTTCATGTAGTAGGTGACGGTGGGTTTATTACTCGCATTCTGGCCCAGCCGGTAATTCCAGCTCGCCCAGGCACGGCGCCGGTCCGGCAGCATGTGCGTGCCGGTGTGCAGCAGCGCGGTATTTTTCTGGTAGGGAAAGGCGCCCAGTACCGACTGCTCCAGGCGGGTGGCGTCTCCCAGCATCTTCAGGGCCTGATCGCTGTGGCAGGCAAAAAACACCGCCTGGTAGGTGTCCACCTGGCCGTTGGCCTCCACCTCCACCCGGTCGGCAAAGCGCCGCACCGAGGTAACCGGCGATGACAGGCGTATTTTGTCGCGAAAGGATGCCGTCAGCGCATCCACATAGGATTTTGACCCACCCTTCACCACATACCACTGGGGCCGGTCATTGATACTCAGCAAGCCGTGGTTATGGAGAAAACGCACAAAAAAGGCGGCGGGAAAACCCAGCATCAACTCCAGCTCGGTGGACCAGATGGCAGCCCCCATGGGCAGGATGTAGTGGCGGATAAAACCGTCGCCGTACTTTTCGCTGCGCAGGTATTCACCCAGAGTAACGGAGGTGTCGTCGCTGGCAATCAGTGCCAGCGCCTCGCGGTTAAAGCGCAGGATATCGGCAATCAGCCGGTAAAAACGCGGGCTGAGCAGGTTGCGGCGCTGGGCGAAGAGTCCGTTGAGGTCGCTGCCGCAGTATTCAAATCCGGTGTTTTCACAGTGCAGGCTGAAGCTCATATCGGTTTTCTGGCGCGCTACACCGAGCTGCTCCAGCATGGCGATATAGTTGGGATAGGTTTTTTCGTTAAAGACAATAAACCCGGAATCCACCTGCAACTGCTGCCCTTTGATGTCCAGGCTGTGGGTATGGGTGTGGCCCCCCGCATAATCGTTGGCTTCGTAGACGGTGATATCGTGGCTCTGATTGAGGTGCCAGGCGGCGATATTGCCGGCAATGCCGGTGCCGATCACTGCGATTTTCATGGGGTGGCTCCAGTGCCGGAATTGTTTGCCGATGGAACTTTATTAAGCCGCTGGTATTGCAGGGTGCGGCCATTATCAAGAACGGATTGCAGCCCCAACCAGTTGCCGCTGCTGTCGTACCAAAGGTTGATATCCGCTTCAGGATTGAGCAGTACATACCCCTCGCCGCTGCGGTCTTTGGCCCAGGGCAGTGGTGCTTGGCCCAGGGGTTTTAACTCCACATCCCCCACTTCGCCGGTCTGGCTGTTGAGCAGCTGATTGCTGCGCAGTAGATCTTTGTCCCAATAGGCGTAGCTGCGCAGACAATCCACGCTGACTGGAATTTTTGCATCGATGGTCTCAAGCAACGGGAGCTCACCACCAATCTCGCCTGCTACTTTGAAGGGTTCGCCATTGGCATCGGTGCTGGAGTTTATGGCGGTAATACAGCCGCCCCGCCAGCTCTCATCGGAGCGGTGGCGATAGCGGTAGGCATTGATAAAGAGAAATTTGACGTCGTAACGGGCTTCGCTGACCAGATCAAAGCCATTCTCGGCGCGGGTGAAACGGTAGTGATGGGTGCCGATTTCACGGCCATCGAGATAGACCGCAAAGGACAGCTCCCTGAGCAGAGATTGCTCTCTGGCCATGCCTGCCAGGGGTAACGACATCGCCAAGGGGATGGATAGCATAAGCAGGATTATGGGCTTGCCAATCATTGGTCTGTTCATGACACACTCCTCGTTGACAGGGCAGCGCGAGGCTTCCAGGGGATAAAAGCAGATGTGCGCTCTATGTATTCCCGGTACTGGGGGCGACGTTCGGCAATATCGCTTTCGAGCAGGGAAACTCCAGACACCTTCAACAGCAGCACCGTCATCAGCAGCGGCGACACCAGCGCCCACCAGTGCCCGGCAGCCAGGGCGACAATGGCAATGCCCCACCAGAAGCAGCAGTCGCCAAAATAATTGGGGTGGCGGGTGTAGCGCCACAGGCCCTGATCCATCACTTTGCCCCCGTTGTCTTTGTCGGACTTGAACGCAGCCAGTTGCCAGTCCCCCACCGTTTCAAATACAAACCCGGCCAGCGCGATGGCAAGGCCAATCACAACGACCGCATTCAGCTGTGTGGCAGAGATCAGCGCACCGTAAATCCCCAGGCTGGCGATCAAGGCAAGCACGGCCTGCAACACAAAAACGATAAAGTAACTTTTCCACCAGAATCCTGGAGAGTTGCGTTCCCGAATGGCCTGGTAACGGCGATCTTCTCCCCTGCCCATATTGCGCCACACAAGATAAACATGCAGGCGCAGGCCCCAGGCCATCACCAGCGCCAGCACTATCCAGTGCAACGGCGTGGCGCGGACAGGTTCAAACCAGATCCAGGCGGCGAGTACAAACATCAGCGGCCAGATCAGATCCACCAGGCTGGCATCGCGGCGATAGAGGCTCAGCAACCACAGGCCGGAAGCTAGGACCAGGTTGGCGGCCAGGGGCATCAGCAAGTCAGTCATTCTCCAGCTCCGGGGATATTGTTCCCATTGTCATGAACCCGTTATAGCCCCACACACTGGCGGCACGCACCAGCAGGGGGGTGAGGATCATCCAGCCAACGGCGATAATGGTGAGGATCAAGGCGCTGTTGGTAAAACTCACCGCCCCGAGTTTTTCACCGGCAAAAAAAGCCAGGGGCCCGCCGACGGCGCCAAAAACAGCCGCCAGTGCCGTGCGGCCCCGCAACCAGGCCAGGGAGTAGTTGAGGGTGGAGGCAAAATTGAGCCACAGGGCGGCAATCCACAGGGGCGCCATCAGCTCATCACCGCTGGTGGCGGTGTATTGGATAAGCCCGGTACCGAGCAGCAGGGATTCCCACAACCAACCAAGTAGCCCCACCAGCAACAAGAACAATCCCTCTGCCACAGGCCTTGTGGCAACAATCAGATGAATGACGGTGAATAACACCACCACCGCCACCCCCAGAAAGGGCTGCTCCGCTGCGGCTGACAGCACAATGGCGAACCAGGCCACCTGGAATTGGATAAAATTCCACAGGTTAACCATGGTGTTCAGCCGGTTGCAGGGATGTGGGCTTTTCTACCAACCTCTTGTCGAATAAATAGTGCCCCACAAACCACTCATTGCCACCGTTCATTCTGAACAGCTCGGCACAGGCCATGTAAAACAGGCGCCAGCGCATTTCCCACTGCTTGGCATCATCGCCGTAAATGGACCTCATCACTGCACTGACAGTGTCGGGCTGCTCATCCTGCTGTTGCAGCCAGGCTTCGAGGGTTTTGGCGTAGTGGTTGCCGTTCCAGAACCAGCTGTTGCGATACACCAAGTCATCCTGAAAATGCAGCGGCAGGTCGGCGCTGGGCATCATGCCGCCGCTGAAAAAATAGCGGCTCATCCAGTCGGACTCATCATGGGATTCAAAAAAATAGGGGCTGGTGCGGTGGCAAAACACGTGCATAAAAAACTGTCCGCCATCATTGAGCCAGCTGGCAACGCGCCCGAACAGCTGCCGCCAGTTGCGCATATGCTCGAACATTTCCACCGACACGATGCGGTCGAACTGACCTTGCGGAGCAAAGTCGTTCATATCAGCGGTGATCACCTCTACATTGGTAAAACCGTTGCGTTGCGCCTGGTCTTCAATATAACGGCGCTGGGAGCTCGAATTGGATACAGCGGTAATGGTTGCGCCCGGGTAGTGCTGCGCCATCCACAGGGTCAGGGAACCCCAGCCGCAACCCAGCTCGAGAATGCGCTGGCCATCCGCCAGACCAGCGCGCTCGCAGGTGATGCGCAGGGCATTGGTCTCGGCTTCAGTCAGAATCAGGGTGTCTGGTCCCCAGTAGCAGCAGCTGTATTTTTTGCGCGGCCCCAATACCAGATCGTAGTAACGGGCGGGCACTTCATAGTGCTGCTGGTTGGCGGCATCGGTCATCACCGCCAGGGGCGAATCGCCCATGTCGCAGATAAATTCGCGCCGGTATTGGGCCAACACTTCGCAATTATCGCCGGGCAGAGAGGCCAGACGCTGACGCAGCAGATGGCGAATACCGGCACGCACGGCAAAATCCGGCACTTTGCCAGCCTCGGTAAGGGCCACAAGGGTGCTGGTCAGACTCATACCACCTCTCCATCGTGAAGATAGCGATGAATCTCCTCAACCCCCGCCACCAGATCCACACCCACGGGCCTGGCCCCCACAGCGGCAATGGCGTCAGCTTGCTGGGCAATACCACTGCCACCCACAAATACCGGACAGGGCACTTGTTCTGCCAGTTTGCGCAAATCGCGCTCGATGATCTGCCAGCCCGGCTCCAGGGTGGTGGATATCACCACCCCGGCGGCGCGGGTTCTGTCCACCACTTTGGCAATTTCTTCCAGCGGCATATCGGCACCCAGCAGGACCAGGTCAAAGCCCCGGCTGCGGGCCACCAGGGCAAACAACAGCAGGCCGTATTCGTGACGATCGCCAGGCATACAGGCGGCCACAATGCGCCGACCACTGAGCATGGGCGGGCTGTGGTGCCAGCGCGAGCCGAGTTTGTTGCGGATATAGAGGCTGAAAAAATGCTCCTCGGCCACGCCCTTGACGCCATGTTCCCAGTTTGTTCCCACCCGGCGCAGCAGGGGAATAATCAGCTCGTCAGTGACCATGCTGATGGGAAAGTTGGCCAGGCTGTCGTTGTACAGCTGATCGAGGCGCATCTCGTCAAAATCGTTGATGGCATCGAGCATCTGACTGCGAATGCGATCCCAGTTGTCGCCTTCGCTGGCGGTGGCGGGTTGCAGGTTCTCCAGTTTGAGCAGGTCACCCACCCGGCTGACGGGAATGCCGGAATCCAGCAGGGCCGTGACGCGGCGGATCAGGCCGATATGCTCGACACTGAACAGGCGGTGGCCCTTGGGTGTGCGGTGCGGCACCAGAAAGCCATAGCGCCGCTCCCAGGCCCGCAGGGTAACCGTGGGTACCCCCGTGGCCTCGGCCACCACGCTGATGGGGAACAGTTCCTGCCTGTCACCCACCTCAGCCATCATTGGTTTTGTCTTCATGGACACAGCCCCGCGCCGTACTTGTACAAATATGTATAACTATTTGTACACATTTTTTGCAGGAATGCAAGATTTTTTTGTGGGGAAATGGAATGGGAGGTGTCAGAAAGCAGGTTTGGGCATCCTGCTTTTTGTCCACGGTAGACGTTGTGGGTGTTGGAGAAGGGTTTAAGCAAGAAGTGTCATGCTGGGTTCAGGCAGTGTCGATGACTAACCAACCATATGATTTAAATATATTTATTCTGGATATAAAAACTGCTTCTCCCTGGGGAGATACTTTCAAGTTGCTACACAGAAAACTACGTGGTGTGCTTCGCATCCTTGCGAGAGCAACCAGTAAAAAACCCTAACCTAAAATCTGTTGGTACTTGCCGCCCTGGAACACCAGGGGGGCGCCTTCCTTCTGCTCCATATCCAGCACCTTGCCGATAATGATGACGTGATCACCGGCGGGTACGCACTGGTGGATTTCGCACTGGAAACGGGCCAGGTAGTCGCCGAACAGGGGAATGCCGCCGATGCCGTGTTCCATGGCGATATCGTCAAAGGTGCGGGCCTCGCGGCTGGCGAAGCGGCCCGACAGCTCCTGCTGATCCTGCTTGAGGATATGAATGGCGAAGTTGCTGCAGTTGGTAAATACGTCAAAACCGGTGGAGTCGTTGCCGATGCTCCACAGCACCAGAGGCGGATCAAGGGAGACGGACGAAAAGCTGTTGGCGGTCATGGCCCGGGGTTTGCCGTCGGGGTCAAGGGCAGTGACGACCGTGACTCCGGTGGCATAGGAGCCGAGGGTGTTGCGCAGCTGGCGGGTATCAAAGTCGGTCACGTTTATGCCTCTTCCTGGGTGTTGGTTGTGGTCTTGGTTATCGGGTTCAGTCGCTGGTGGCAGGGCCGGTTGCAGCAGATGAAGGTGGTGGCTTGTGGTCCTGGCTCTTTAGTCTTGCGCCGGAGAAAATGCCGCCCCGGCCATGGCCGCGAGATGGTAAGTGCTTTATCGGGACAGTTTCAAGGTAGAAGGGCAACACATTTGCCTGTTTGTGTCACGATCAGTGCTCCTTTGCCAGCCCGGCTGTCACAAACTGTGAATTTTTATAAATACAAGACTTGATTCTCACGGATCTCCTTGCCACTATATGTTGTGTCTTAACAGTCTTGGCGGCCCTCTTTACCCCAAGATATATAAATCCCCCCAATTAGAACGGCGAACACTATCATGTCTATCGAAGCGCTCAAAATGGCCAACAAGACCGCATCCGTGAATATCACACTCCAACCCGCTTCCGAAGATATCTGGGACAAAAAATACCGGCTCAAGGACAAACTTGGCAACCCGGTGGACAAGGATATCGACGGCACCTATCAGCGAGTGGCCCGCGCCATCGCCGGGGTGGAGCGCGCCGATCTGCAGGACAAATGGTACGAGCGCTTTTTGTGGGCCCTGCGCAACGGCGCCATCCCCGCAGGGCGCATTATCTCCAATGCCGGTGCCCTGGAGCACAAGCCCTCCACCTCCACCATCAACTGCACCGTGTCGGGCACCATTCCCGACTCCATGAAGGGCATCCTCGAGCGCAACCTTGAGGCCGGTCTCACCCTCAAGGCCGGTTGCGGTATCGGCTATGAGTTTTCCACCCTGCGCCCCCGCGGCGCCTATGTCTCCGGTGCCGGTGCCTACACTTCCGGCCCCCTGTCGTTTATGGATATCTTCGACAAGATGTGTTTTACCGTGTCCTCTGCCGGTGGCCGTCGCGGCGCCCAGATGGGCACCTTCGATGTCAGCCACCCCGATGTGGTGGACTTTATTCGCGCCAAGCGCGAAGACGCCCGCCTGCGCCAGTTCAACCTGTCGCTGCTGATCACCGACGAGTTCATGCATGCCGTCAATAACGATGAAGAGTGGCCCCTGTGCTTCCCCATCAGCGAAAAGGAAGCGGGCCAGGGCGATATCGACCTCAACGACCCCGGCCAGGTGGTGTGGCGCGATTTCCCCGATGCCAACGGTTACCTGCAGGATGACACAGGCCGCGTGGCGTGCCGGGTGTTCCGCAGCGTGCAGGCCCGCAAGCTGTGGAACGTCATCATGACCTCCACCTACGACTATGCCGAGCCGGGCTTTATCCTCATCGACAAGGTCAACGAGCTCAACAACAACTGGTTTTGCGAGAACATTCGCGCCACCAACCCCTGCGGCGAACAACCCCTGCCGCCCTACGGCAGCTGCCTGCTGGGTTCCATCAACCTCACCAAGTTTGTCCAGGACCCGTTCACCGACAAGGCCCGCTTCGACTGGGACAGCTACCGCGAAGTGGCCTCGGTATTCACCCGCATGCTCGACAATGTGGTGGAGATCAACGGCCTGCCCCTCGAACAGCAACGCCACGAAATCATGAACAAGCGCCGCCACGGCATGGGCTTTTTGGGCCTTGGCTCCACCATGACCATGCTGCGCCTGCCCTATGGCAGCAAGGGCTCCCTCGAATTTACCGAACAGGTCAGCCGTGAACTGGCCCTGGCGGGTTGGCACACCGGCGTTGAGCTGGCGAAAGAAAAGGGTGCCGCCCCCATCATGGAAGAAGAATTCGAAGTCACCCCGCTGATGCTGCGCCAGCGCCCCGATATGGCCGCTGATGGCTACAAGGTAGGCGATAAGGTGAAGGGCAAGGTGCTGCTGGCCAAATACAGCCGTTACATGCAGCGCATTGCCACCGTCGCTCCCGAACTGGTGGAGCAGATTGCCAGCACCGGCTGCCGCTTTACCCACCACTCATCCATTGCGCCCACCGGTACCATCTCCCTGTCACTGGCCAACAACGCCAGCAACGGCATCGAGCCGAGCTTTGCTCACCACTATTCCCGCAACGTGATCCGCGAAAGGAAAAAGTCGAAGGAAAAAGTCGACGTGTTCTCCTACGAAATGCTCGCCTATCGCGAAATCATCAACCCCGATGCCATGCCCTACGGCACCCACGCTGGCGATACCCTGCCCGACTATTTCGTCACCAGTGAAGACATCAAACCCATAGCCCATGTGGATGTGCAGGCGGCGGCGCAAAAGTGGGTGGATTCATCCATCTCCAAAACCATCAACATCCCCACCGACTTCCCCTTCGAAGAGTTCAAGCATGTCTACATGTACGCCTACGAACAGGGCCTGAAGGGCTGCACCACCTTCCGCTTCAACCCCGAGGCGTTCCAGGGCGTGCTGGTGAAAGAGAAGGATCTTGAAAACACGCTGTACCAGTTCACCCTCGAAGACGGCACCACCGTCGAGGTGAAAGGCAATGAAGAGATTGAGTACGACGGTGAAATTCACTCCGCCGCCAATCTGTTCGACGCACTCAAAGAAGGCTACTACGGGAAATTCTGATCATGACTGTCACACTCAACAAAAAAATCGTCAAATACAAAGTCATCACTCCGGAGAGCAAGGCCGAGGCTGTCCAGGGAGAGTCCGCCCAGGCCGTCGCCAGCCCCCAGGAAAAACTCGACCGCGCCGTACAGCAGATGGACGAAAACGTAGACCGTCCCGAAACCCTGCACGGCACCACCTACAAGATCAAAACGCCCCTGTCGGAGCACGCGTTGTACATCACCATCAACGACATTATTCTCAACCCCAATACCGATCACGAAGTGCGCCGCCCCTTCGAAGTGTTTATCAACTCGAAAAACATGGATAACTTCCAGTGGGTGGTTGCCCTCACGCGGGTACTTTCTGCGGTGTTCCGCAAAGGCGGCGACTGCACCTTCCTGGTGGAAGAAATGAAAGCCGTGTTCGACCCCAAGGGCGGCTACTTCAAAAAGGGCGGGCGCTTTATGCCCTCCCTGGTGGCAGAAATCGGCGACTGCCTCGAAACCCACATGAAGAGCATCGGCCTGATCAAAGACCCGGAAATCTCCGACCACCAGCGCGATATCATGAATCAAAAGCGCGCCGAGTTTGAAGGCAAAACCGCCGCCGCCGACAGCGCAGAAGCAAACCCCTATCCCACCGGCGCCCAGCTGTGCAACAAGTGCATGACCAAGGCGATGATCATGATGGATGGGTGTATGACTTGCCTTAGCTGTGGTGAGTCGAAGTGTGGGTGATGGGTTGAGTTTCACGTAACACGTTTCACGTAAAAGCAGGGCCATTGCCACACACGGGCGTGGCAATGCCAGGACCAAGCAGCGTCTATCCTGTAGGAGGCAGCCTGCTGGCGAAAAAGGGATTGGCGGGATAAAAATTCTCGGAGTAGGATTCAGGGGCCAACCCAGTCGGGAGACAAATCATGCAAACCGCTAAACAGGAAGTTCAGCAGCTGCTGGAAAGATTGACCGACGACTGCACAATTGAAGATATCCAGTACCACATTTACGTGCTGGAAAAAGTCCGGAAGGGCCTTGCCGCTGTTGAAGCAGGGCGAGTGTTGAGTCACGCAGAAGTCAGGGAGCGATTTAAAAATGGAAATACACTTTCACCGAATAAAGGCTGTTGAATCTGAGGTTTCGGGTATGTCCAGTGCGAAACAGGTGATGACAGAGATTATCCAGTCCCAGCCCGAAGATGCCAGCTACGAAGAAATCCTGCGCGAGCTGGCTTTTGAACGTATGGTTGAGCGAGGCATGGAAGATTCACGAAAAGGACGCGTGATTTCAAACGACGATATGGAGCATCGGATTCGGACATGGCGGAAATAAACTGGACCGAAGAAGCACAATTCTGGCTACAGGATATTCACGACTATATAGCCCTGGACAATCCAATTGCAGCGATGAGCGTCGTTGAAGGCATTTACCAGAAGGCCCAGGAGCTGAACCGCTTCCCTGAAATTGGCTACAGATACCGCTCTGAAGCGGAGGGTGAAATTCGGATTTTGCTTTATGGCCACTACCGGATTGCCTACTTGGTAAAGAATCCTGACATTATTGATGTGCTGGGTGTGTTTCATGGAGCTTTGGAAATCGACAGGTATATCCCGTAACTCGATAAAGCCTCTATTGGTGTTTTTGTGAGTCATGCCGGTTGTGAATAATGATGTATTGGGCTCCCTTCATCGATCAGCGCAGCCTAAAGACTTAATTGGTTCTGACTCGATATGCATGAGAAAATACCCATGGATTCAACAAAAAATTTTATTTATAGATATAAGTACCTACGTTTTGATAAAGGAAGCAGAAAAGTTGTTACGGAAGGAACGATCAGATTTACATCGCCACTAGAATTCAACGATCCATTTGATAGCAAGCCTTTCATGGAGTTAGAACATCTAGCCGAATTGCATAAAAAAAGACCAGATATTTTGAAAAAATCAGGGGAGATTAAGATTTATGGTCTCGGGAAAAGGATTGTTAATAGATCAAAAATGATTGCAGGGTTTAAAAAAGTATTACAGGGCGGCACTTATGATAGGTTAATTCTAAGTCGAGTGGGCATTGTTTGAGCAGGAAAGCATTAGATATTTTAATGTGGGCTCACTATGCTGATTTTCATAGAGGTTTTCTGGTCGAGTTCAAAATACCAGTTGAAGAATATGGTCAACGAATTTCTGAAAGTTATGAAGAGTACCTTGTTCCTCAGCCGGTCAATTATGTTGACAATCGTCCAGTATATAAAATTGCCATTAATGATTATTCGGATTCATTTGAGAATATATACCTTTCTAAAAGTAAGGATTGGTCATATGAAAGTGAAGAGCGTGTTATCTCAAGATCTAGAGGCCCGGGAATCCACAAGTACAAAAGAAACGAGATTTTGTGCAGTGTTATTGCAGGCATAAAAATGGAGTCAAAAAATTTCCAGCTTCTTAAAAACGATATTCAAGAAATTAATGATAGCTGTGGGCTTAATGTGGATCTGTATCAAGCGGTCCAGTCTGTTAACGAGTATAAATTACTGGTCCCTAAGCACCCAAGATTAGAAAACGGTGAGTATAATGTTGTTTTGGGAAAAAGGTGAACCGGTCGAGCAATGGGGTTGGGCTCGGTTGGGTATGTATCAACCCTGCATGGATATATTGCCCGTGGTTTGATGGCGCCGGATTGGGGTGGTGATGTTGGCGATATTGATGTCGGTGGCGAGCGTTGATGTGTTGGGCTTCCTTCGTCAGCCCAACCTTGTATGTTGAAAACCAACAAAGTGATAGCGTTCTACACCAGTTGCCGG
>OBJA01001032.1_pt1 | contig 20979 bp, 17 predicted proteins | sample 1519751 | NCBI WGS metagenome assembly OBJA01 (sample SAMEA3881238, study PRJEB22517) | soil metagenome | biome: lake sediment; feature: soda lake sediment; material: sediment, water from around vicinity | place: India | collected 2013-12-23 | depth 3 m
CTGGCTGCTTACCCGAATCTGCGGCACTGCTGAACGGTTACGTCCCGTTAAATCGGCAGGTTGGCACCCCTGGTGAACGGTTACCGCATAGAGTAACCCTGTGGCCATTTACCCGTGACGGCGGCCGCTTATGCCGTCATGGTTGGCGCGCACCAGCAGCGGCTCGCTATGTTGCACTTCCGCCAGGCTGGGGCGGCGCAATTCCACCGCCTTGGCCGGGCAGAACTCCCGGCAGAGCCCGCAGCCGCTGCAGCGCTGCCAGGCGAAAAACAGTTCGGGCCGCCCGCCGGCGTTTTCCCGGCTGGTCAGGGCGCCGCTGGGGCAAAGGCCGACACAGGCTTCGCACAAGGTGCAGGACTCGGCCACCGTCACCGTGGTCAGCAGGGGCAGCAGCAACGGGCGCTGCTCCCGCCCCACCCGGCCCAGGGCACTGACCAGCAGTTGCAGACGGTGGGGCAGATGCTTGCTGGAGGCCCAGTGCTCCTCCTGGCGGCGAGGCTCATCCTTGAAAGCCCACCAGGTTTCGGCGGCGGCCTGCAGGGAGACGGTCTTGAAGGCGCGGAAAAAGTCGCGCCGGTCCGGGGACGGCGAGGGAGTAGCAGCCGAATCGGCGGCAGAGGTGGCGGTCGGGGCAGCACCAGCCGCCAAGGGTGAGTTGCGATCCCGACAGAGTTCGATGACGGGAATTTGCACTGGCGGCAGGGTTGGCTCCGGTTGGCCACCGGGGTCCGTTGCCGCCTGACCGGCGGGCGCGACTGCTAACCGTTCCCCATGGGCATCAACCTGCTGATTTAACGGGCCGTAAGCGTTCAGCCCGTGCCAGAGATCGGCCAGCTCTTCCACCCGGCGGGCCAGCAACTCCGGCAGATCCGGAGTGTGGCAGTTATGGCAGGAGTGAACCAGCAGCACCAGGCCGCCGCTTAAGACGGCGTAAACCGCCAACTCTTCCCGGCTCAACAAGCCCAGGCAGGGCAGCAGCAGCTCGCGGCCGGTACGCAGGGTCCGCTCGCAGCCGATCACCGCCGGGCCCTTTTCCCGGCCGCCGCAAATACGCTCCCGTACCTGGTCCGGCCGTGAATCCCGGCCCAGCAAAGCCTCGCTGGGGCAAACGGCGGTGCAGGCCAGGCAACCGGTACAGCGCTGCTCATCAAGCCGCAACGCGCCCTCGCCGGGATAAACAGCCTGGGCCGGACACTCCCGGGCGCAGAGATCGCAACCGCTGCGGATAAAGCGGCGCCGCAGACAACGGGCCCCGATATAGTCGGGAAACTGGCCACCGGGACGGCCCAGTCGGGCCAGCAGCTTATCCGCCAGACTCATCGGACCCGCTCCCGCCCCCAGGCCGACGGCCGCACAACCCGAGCCATCATTCGCTGATCGCGGCTGGCCGCACCTCAATGCTGAGGCCGGCCTTGACCTTGCCCCCCTTGATCACCCGGCTGAAAATCCCCTCCCGAGGCATGATGCAGTCGCCGGTGGCCTTTTTGATGGCGCAGCCCTGGTTATGGCACTCCTTGCCGATCTGGGTGATCTCCAGCTCCACCTGATCGCCCACCAGCAGTCGGTCGCCGATCTTCAGTCCCGCCAGGTCAACCCCCCGGGTCACAATATTCTCGGCGAAAACCCCGTGGCCGATCTGGGGCAGCTGCTCCTTGACCCGGTCGATGCTCTCCCCGGCCAGCAGGGAAACCTGGCGGTGCCAGTCGCCGGCATGGGCGTCATCGCTGATCCCCCAATTCTCCTTCAGTTCCACCTCGGCCACCGGCTTCTTGATAATCCCCTTCTTCAAACTGACACAAACCGCTTCCACCATACCCATGGCTGTTTCTCCTTCATTTAAAATGATCAACCCCATGCAAAGGGGTCCGTAATCGCCCAACCAGGTAATCCTGCAGCAGTGCCGCAGGTTCGGGCAAGCGGCCCGGCGCCGCGTACCCCAGGTACGCAAGCCTGGCCGATCGCCCGAAGATGCGGCACTGCTGCGGGATTACCCCCCGATGGTGGCCATGGAGGCACAACTCCCGGCCATGCCGGAGGCGGAGGCCCGGCGGGCGGCGGCGAAGCCATCGGGCTGGCGGGCCCCGACACAGGCCCGGATTCGTGCCACCAACTTCCGGTCGTCAATCCCCGAGCGCAACAGGGCCCGCAGATCCAGCACCCCGTCATCATAAAGGCAGGTTTTGAGCATCCCCTGGGGGGTGACCCGGATTTTATTGCAGGAGGCGCAGAAACAGCGGGAGTAGCCGCCGATCAGGCCGATGGCTCCACGAAAACCGGCGGGCTTGAACATCTGGGCGGTGGAGCCGGAGCGGACAATCTCCACCAGGGGGGGCAGATTGGCCCGGAAATATTCACGCAGCCGGTTGAGATCCCAGGAGCCGGCCACAAAGCCGTTGCCGCCGTCAAAGGGCATGGGCTCGATGAAGCGAATCTCCAGCGGGCGGCTCTCCGCCAGCCGGGCCAGGTCCAGCAGTTCATCGGTATTGATCCCTTCCTGGACCACGGCATTGAGCTTCAAAGGAATACCGGCGGCCAGGGCGGCTTCAATCACCGCAAGAACCTGATCAAAAAAATCCTGGCCGGTGATGGCGGCAAAGCGGGCGGGAGAGAGGGTATCCAGGCTGATGTTGAGCCCGGTCAAGCCAAGTTCCCGCAAGGCTTCCAGCCGGGGAGCCAGCAGGGTGGCATTGGTGGTCAGCGCCAGTTGGGCCAGGCCGGGGATTGTTTTGAGGCGGCCCAGAAAAGCCAGCATCCCGTGGCGCACCAGGGGCTCGCCGCCGGTGATCCGGACCTTGCCGATCCCCTGGCCCACCAGCAGCCGAACCAGCCGCTCCAACTCTTCGTAGCTCAACAACTCACGGCGGGCCTCGTTGCAGGCCCCCTTGGGCCGGCAGTAGCGGCAGTTGAGATTGCAGCGGTCGGTTACCGCCAGGCGCACATAAGTAATGGCCCGGCCATGGTTATCAACCAGGGAGGGTCCGACCTTGCATCCTGCCAGCCTCACTTCTTCCAAAATCCGTCAACCTCCACCATTTTTTGCATTGTTCGCATCTTAACCCCATGGGGTTTTGGAACAAAGCAAAAAGTAAAAGTAAAAGAAATCCAAACCAAAATTATTGACAATACCTCCCGCCATTACTTACGCTGATGCAACACGCAGCAACCATCGGCAGAATCGATCACCTGCGACAATTTGCCGCACTCCAGGCCAAAATATCCATGCTACTTTGTCTTACCTGAGCTTCAGCGGAAACACCGTCACTCCCGACCAACAATCTTTCAAAAAACAGCAACAAGGAGGTGAAACAGCGGCAAGGCAAAGCAGAGATGAGCCACACTTTTTCGTTTTTCAATCTTTGAGAGGAGAGAATCATGAGACAACGGATTTTGGAATTTTTGGGGATCTTGGGGATTGCCACCCTGGCAATCGTCACGCCCTGGACAGCCATGGCGGCCCTGGACGGCCCGAAGGCCAAAACCATCGACGAGTTGGCGGCGATGTTTGATGCCTCCCGCTGTAAAGCTTGTCATGGCGAGATTTACAATCAGTGGGGAGTCTCCCACCATGCCCGCCCGCTGATGGGAGTCCACGGCGGCCTTAAGGACACGCCGCTGGCCATGGCCGGCGCCACCCCCTGGTCGCCGGAGCATCCTTCCCAGGCCACCCTGGACACCTTTCCCTGCTTCAAGTGCCATCTGCCCCAGGCTTTGACCCACGCCGAGGATTCGGTGGCGGCGGAGTACGCCCAGGCCCTGCTGGACCAGGATCGGGCCAAGATCGGCAAACTGAAGATCACCTGCATCGTCTGCCACAACAACAAGGCAATCATCCACCGCCTGCAGGAGGGCAACCCCGAGCCCCACGTACTCTACGGCACCCGGGATATTCCCAACCATCCCGACCCGGTGTTCACCGAGATCCGCCAGAGCCCGGTGATGAAAGAGCCCCTGTTCTGCGGCCAGTGCCACGGGGTCGGGGTCAACCTGGAGTTTGAAAACCCGGTGCAGTGCGCCACCCTTTACGGCAGCTATCAACATGCCTACATTCCCGGCGGCGGCACCCAGAGTTGCCAGGAGTGCCACCTTTACCCCAAGAAGAACGGCTTCGCCGACCATCGGATGCTGCCCGACTGGAATGACACCGAGCTGATGAGCCAGCGCCTGTCCCAGTCCATCAGCCTGGATATGCAGGCCATGGGCTATGAATGGCTGCGGGCTGGCGGCGATCGCCCCAACCGACTGGTGGTGGAAACCAAGATCGACTCCAAAGCCGGCCACCGCATTCCCGACGGCTGACCGTCTCACAATCGAGTGGTCCTGGAAGTGACCGCAAAAGATTTGGACGGCAACCTCATTGCTCACGACACCCGCCACTACCATCCCCAGGCGACCACCCAACGGGGCGCCAACGTGATGGTCTACGGCGCTCAATGGAAGGCCAGCTATGTGCGCGACACCAGCCTGCAGCCCTTCCAAACCAAGAAGGAAACCTTCGAGTTCCTGTTGCCGGAAGGCACCCGTTGCGCCGACGTGGACGTTCAGTTGCGCTACGAGCTGGGCAACCCGAACCAGATTATCCCCATTCATCAGCGCAGCAAGCGGGTAACCCTGGATCGCTGCCCGCCCCTCTAGTAGTAAACATTCAGCAGCACCGCATCTTTGGGCGATCGGCCCGGCTCACGTACTGAAGTACGCATCGCCGGGCCACTTGCCCAAATCTGCGGCACTGCTGAATGTTTACTTCCCCTTCCTTTTCCTTTGTTGATTTTGCCGGCTGGCGTGCTGAAGCACGCTACGCCGGCATTTTTGCTCCCGCGCTTCCCTGAAATTCAACTAAACATTTGCCAGCGGGGGAAAACTCGCGCTAACCCGGCAGATTCGGGTAAGCAGCCAGGCGCCTCGTACCCCGCGTACTCAAGCCTGGCTGATCGCCCGAAGGTGCCGGGTTAGCGTGGGTTTTCCGGTTAGCGTGAGTTTTCCTGGTGGATACGGTGGGCTTGGAGGGCAAACGCCTCCAGGCGGGCTTCGATGATTTGGGGGAAAATATTGCCGTCGGTTTCCAGGGCCAGGAAGGGGAGTTTGCGATCCTTCTCCAGCAGGGCCGGGAAGTGACTGTGGCCTTCGGCCTGCCACACCGCCCGTTTTTCGGCGGTGGTGAATTTTTCGTTCAATACCGATTCGGCCAGCCGGGTGGGCATGCAGCCGAAGGGGCCGATGGAGATGATCCCGCAGGAAGGGTGGAGCATCTCATGCAGGGCCGCCCCCACCGTGAGAATCGCCTCGCCGGAGAGATGGGGCGAGATATGACGGCGGCCGGCGGCGATCAACGGTTCCACCAGCACCTTCTCCTCGTAATGGAACAGGCCGCAGGGGGCCAGCAGCTTCCTGATCTTGGCGTCGAAATAGCGCTTGACCCAGTAGCGGGTCCACCAGGGGAAATCCGGGGCGCCCTCGATCCGGTTCTTCACCAGCCAATCGCAATACTTGATCCACTCGGAAACCTGGGAGGTGCGGACGATAAAGCCCTGGCCGGCCAGCCGCTCAATCAGGCTCTGCAGGGAGATGGGATCGTGGCGCACATAGATCTCGCCCACCAGGGAGAGCTTGGGAATCCGGGCGTGGGGGGTGTGGAGCCGAATTCGGCCCAAAGCGGCGGCCGAGGCCTTGAGCTGCCGGACGATGGTCGGCCAGCTCTTATCCACCGCCTCACACAGGGCTCGCTGCTCCCGCCAGAAAATTTCCTTGGCCGCCTCCACATCCTCGGCCCCGGCCAGAATGGTGGACCAGATCTCGTTGAGCAGATCGCCGATGACGATGGCCCGCCAGGCCGCCAGGGTAAAACGGTTGCCCAGGCCGCCGTAGCTGTTGGTGGAGGTCAGCGACATCACCGCCGCGTCGGCAATCCGGTGGCGGGCGATGGTCCGGCCGGCAAAGACATGATACTGCCCGAAGCGGCAGGGGCCGTCGGTGGTGGCCATAAAGTAGGCGGTGATCTCGCCCTCGGGACGTTGCCGGAAATACTGCAGCATGGTGCCGATGGTGGTTTGCAGGGGTAGGCACTCCTTGCAGGACGAATTACCCCGGCCCAGCTTGAGGGCCTCCTCGTCGGCCGGCGGCAGAGCAATGGCCCTGATCCCCCGACGGGCAAAGGCCTTGGCCACCAGCTCGGTGCCGAAAAGCCCCATGGCCGGCACCAGCACCCGCACCCGAGGATCGGTCAGCGGCACCCAGGAGCCGTCGGCCCGCCGAATCCCCAAAGTATCCCCCCGCATTTCGGTAACCGCCGGCCGAAAATGGCCTTCACCGGCAACGGAAGGCTGGCGGGTCCGGCCGGGGAGGCCCGGCGCTTGCCGCTCATTCTCGGCGGGCTTCCTGCCCGCCTCCGAGGCGCCGGCGGCCTCCTGCGCGTCCATGCGCCCGGCCACCGGCGAACCCGCGGCAACCGCCGGGCCTCCCCGGCCGGCCCCGCCAGCGACCTTTTCAGCCGAACCCGCGCCACCGGCGGCCGGCTGCTCCCCGGCCAATCCTTTTATTTGCCGATAGTAACGAACAATATCGAGGAAGGCCTCGATCCTGGTTTCCAGGCCGGCGTCGGCGGTGTGGCTGTCCAGCTCCAGGGTCAGCGACGGCTTGTCCTCCATCATGTCCCGGAAATAGGTGACCAGGAAGGAGTCGGGACCGCAGGAGAAGTTGGTGATATAGGTGCCGTAAAGCTGGGGGTGATCCTTGACGAAACGAGCCGCCTTCATGATCATCCGACCCATGGCCCAGTACATGTTCATATCGACATCCAGGGGCTGCTCCTCGTAGGGCAGCATATCCTGGGGAATGATCCGGATGCCGCGGGAGGCGAATTTGGCGGCGATCCCCTTGTTGGCCACCTGGCTCCAGGCGTTGTAGGGCCGGCCGAAAAGCACCACCCCGATCCGGCCGGGGTCGCCGGCCAGGGCTGCCAGGGCGGCCCGGCCCAGCTCCTTGAGTTGGGCCCGGCACTCCTCCTGGGCGGCCACTGCCGCCTTGAGCGCCGCCGCCACCCGACCCCGGTCACCGATCCCCAGTTGGCGGGCCAGCTCGGCAAAAACCTCCTGCTGACCCTCAAAACCCTCGCTGAAATCAAAAACCGGGCTTAACAGCGGCAACCCGGCCGCCTCCGGGAAGGTGGCCCGCAGGTAATAGGCCTCCCCCTGGACAAAGGGGCAGGTGCAGGAAACGGTGGCGTCGTCGGCCACCTGGATGCCCCGGATATGGGGCAGAAACAGATAATCGGGCTTTTGGGCCAGCAGATCGGCCATAAAGCCGTGGGCCAGCTCCACCGGGTAGCAGAAGGGGGCGTTGCGCTGATCGACCCCGGCGGGGTCAACCCGCTCGGGCAACACCGCCCGGAAGCCCAGCTCGCTGAAAAAACGGTTGAAGAGGGGGAAGTAGGTATTGATCAGAAAGGAGCGGTTGAGCCCAACCGTGGGCCGCCCGTCGACCGGCGCCAGATCGCGGAAAATCCGGCGCTCCCGCTGCACCACCAGGTCCAGCCCCTCCTCCTTGACCCGCCGCTGATGGAGCATATTGTCGTAACGGTTGCAGATCCCGCCGAAAGGGTAAGACTTGCCGTCGATGATGATCCGGGCGATTTCACAGCCCCGGTCGCAATCCTTGCCGCCGCCGCAGCGGAAGGGCTCGCCGTAGCCGACCTCGCGGGCGACAAGCTGATCCAGGTCAAAGCGCTCCGGGGTCAGCAGCCCCTGCTCCAGCCGCCGTTCCACCTCCAGGGCCACTCCGAAGGCCCCCATCAGGCCGGGATCGGGGGGCACCACCATCTCCTTGCCGGTGAGGGCCGCCATGGCCGCCGGAATCGCCCGGTTGTAGCAAACCCCGCCCTGGATAAACACCTTGCGCCCCACCGGCCGGTTGCCCTTGACCCGGTTGGTGTAGTTCATGCAGATGGAATAGACCAGGCCGGCCACAATATCCTCCAGGGCCACCCCCTCCTGGGCCGCCCCTTTGATGTCGGAGCCGATAAAGGCGGCGCACTGGTCGTTGAAGTTGGGGGGCCGGGCCGCCCGGTAGGCCACCTCGCCAATGGCGGTCACCTCGATCCCCAGGCTCTCCTTGGCCGCCTCCTCCAGAAAGGAGCCGGTGCCGGCGCTGCAGGCCTCGTTCATGGCGTAATCGGAAGGCACCCCGTTGGTGATGTAGGTATACTTGGCATCCTGGCCGCCGATTTCAAAAATGGTGTCCACCTCGGGGTCGAAATGAACGGCGGCGGTGGCGTGGGCGATAATTTCGTTGATCACCCCGTCGGTCAAGGCGTGCAGGCCGGCGATCTGGCGGCCGGAGCCGGTAACCCCCAGGCCCTCGATCACCACCTGGCGGCTCAACTCGGGGCCGAGCTGGGCCGCCAGCGAGGCGTAAACGTTGCGGGAGGCCCCCACCGGGTCGCCGTTGGTCCGCAGATAATCGGCGGCGACGATGGCCTTGTCGCTGCGCCGCATCAGCACCCCCTTGGTGGTGGTGGAGCCCACGTCCAGCCCCAGGATGCAATGATCTCCCGCCCGGGCCTGCCCCCGGGGATGCTCCTTGAACCGGACCTGATCCTTGAACTGGCTCAGCGGCTTGAGGTAGGAAAGATTCAAACGCCGGTTGCTGAAAATCTCGTCGGGGTTGGCCAGGGGCCGGGTGGGGTTGGCCAGGGCCCAGCGGGCGGCCCCCAGGGCCTCGACCACCGCCGCCTCCTCTGGAATATGGAGGTCGGCGATCTCCTGCCGAAGATAATGCACCATGGCCTGATTGGCGGCACAGCCCCCGATCAGCATCACCGAATCGGAGGGCAGTTTTTTCAGCAACTCCATGATCTTGCCGGCCATCATCCGGCTCAGGCCGGCCACCACCTGATCCTTGGGGATCCCCTTGTTGAGGGCGTGAGTGCAGTCGCTCTTGCAAAAAACCGAACAGCGGCCCGAAACCTGATAGCGTTTTTCGGGCATGGCCATGGTTTCCATATCGGCCACCGCCAGCGACATCCGCCCCAGTTGCTGGAGCAGAAACTCGCCGGTGCCGGAGGCGCACTTGTTGCCGCTGTGGATATGCTGAATCCGGCCGTCTTCATCGAGCTGGTAAACCATGAAGGACTCCCCGCCGGCGGAGACCACGGTGCGGTAGGGATGGTCGACGGGCAGAATCAGCCGGCTGGCCAGCTCCACCGCCTCCGGCTCGGAGATGGTGGCCAGGTTGAGATGGCGGCGGAACTTGCGGCCGGTGGCGGCCACCTGGAGGGAACCCAGCCCCTCCACCGCCGCCAGCATCTCCCGCAACACCCGCCGGGGGTTCCCCTCATGGGCCCGGCTTTGGCGCAGCACGATCCGCTCGCCCCCCTGCTCATCCCGTGCCAGCCCCACCAGCGAGATGGTGGAGGCGCCCAGGCAGATACCCAACGCTTGCATACCAACCTCTTCGACTCTTGTTGATGCCCAATCCAGAATAACAGCCGGATGAATATAATAGATTCCAACGAAACATGCCGCCGCTTTTAACGGGGGAAGGAGAAAACCTGGCCAACTGCGACATTGTATTACCCACGCCCCCAGCTTCAATAACCAACAAATAGGGTTAATCCAGCGACCTTTTTTCTATTGACATCTTCTTTACCGGTCCGTTATAGGTTACAGACTTGGAAAAAGCCGGGCCGGCCACCGCCGGGTTTCCGCTTTCCCGCCAGGTATCCAATCCGGCAAACCCGTTTATCGCACCGTAAACCCTAATGTTAAGGAGAACAACCATGGACAACATTACCGCCGACCAGACTCTGGACACCAAAGGACTGAGCTGCCCCATGCCGCTGCTGAAGACCAAAAAAGCCATGAGCCAGTTGGGTTCCGGCCAGGTTCTGGAGGTGCTGGGCACCGATCCCGGCTCCAAGAACGACATGCCCTCCTGGTGTGAAAAGGAAGGCCATGAGTTTCTGGGAATCAAGGACGACGACGGCTTCTTCCGCGTTTACATGAAAAAGGCCTGAGCCAACACGGCCGCGGCGGCGGCCGGGCCGATTTTCGACTTGCACCACGCCTGCCGTGCAAATCCGGCGGGCGTGGTCGAGTTTTAGCCACCCCCGCAACCAGCGCACCACACCCACTTTTGATGACGGAGGAATAAAATGGCAAAAAGTTTAGGAATTTTCGTGACCAATCCCGACAACATGCAGCATGTGTTGGGTGTCACCAAGGCCGCCAAGGCCAAGGGGGCCAAGGTCAAAGTTTTCTTCACCTGGAAAGGCACCATGTTGACCAAAGACCCCGCCTTCCTCGAGCTGACCAAGACCGCCGATGACGTTTCCATTTGCGCCGACAGCTACAAGAAAATGGGCTTCGACCCCAGTGACGTTCCCGCTGGCCTGACCACCGAGAAGATGGCTACCCAGGCCCAGCACGGCGACATTCTGGAAAACTACGAACGTTACATTACTCTGTAAGACGAGGGAGGGAATCATGTCCAAAAAAGTTTTTTTCCTGTACCGGAACAAGGATTATATTGTCGACGGCATGCGTTCGGCGCTGGGGCAGGCGGTGGAGAACAATTTCGCCTTCGGGGCCGTGCTTAACACCGAGATGGATAAGCTGGACGAGCACAACCAGGAGAACCTGGATTGGATCCGCGACATGGAAGGCGAGATCTACTCCACCGTACCCGCCAACTGCGAAAAGAACGATCTGGCTCCCATCACCATCGAGGAACTGGGCCAGAAGCTGCGGGAGATGGACTTTATCATCCCCTACGGCAGCAAGTAACTCATCTTTCAAACAGCACGGGAGTGTAGAACCATGAAAATCCTGCATGTATATCGTTCCGAACCGGACGCCGATATTAAAAAGCTGGTGGAGATCGTCTCCGAGGGCCGGGAAGCCGGCGAGTATAAGCTTTATGAAGGCAGCGTCGATTACGACAAGCTGGTGGATATGGTGCTGGATGCCGACCAGACCATCAGTTGGTGGTAATCGGCAGGCTGTAATCGCTGAGCAACACCACTCAGTGATTACAGCCTTTCCGTTTCAACCTCAAGCCGGCCACCGCCGGCTTTTTTATTAGACGACCTTGAACGACCAGCCCCCCCTGCTCTCAGTTATCGTGCCCAACCACAACGGGGCGGCCACCATCGGCGCCTGCCTGGAGGCCCTGTTGGCCTCCCGGGGGGACAATCTCACCTTTGAGGTGATCGTGGTCGATGACGGCTCCAGCGATGACTCCCCGGCGATCATCAAAGGCTATCCCTGCCGCCTGGTGACCCTGCCCCGGCAGCTTGGGGCCTCGGCGGCCCGCAATGCCGGAGCGGCGGTGGCCAACGGCCCCTGGCTTTTTTTTATCGACGCCGATTGCCTGGTCAATCCCGACACCCTGGCGGTGGTTGCCGCCATCGCCCGCCGCAACCACCCGGCCACGGTGATCGGCGGCACCTACACCCTGATCCCAGCCGACCGCCGCTTCTTCAGCCGCTTCCAATCGGCCTTTATCAATCATTTTGAAACCAAGCGCCTGGCCGATCCCGACTATGTGGCCACCCACGCCATGCTGATCCACCGCGCCACCTTCCAACAAAGCGGCGGGCTGCCGGAATTTTTTCTGCCGATCATCGAGGATGTGGCCTTCAGCCACCAGTTGCGCCGCCAGGGCTGCGAGCTACGGATGGAACCCACGATTCTGGTGCGCCACCACTTCAACTACGGCCTGGGCCGCTCTTTGCACAACGCCTTCCGCAAAGCGCGCTACTGGACGATCTACTCCCTGAATTGCCGCGACCTCTTCCACGACTCCGGAACCGCTTCCCACGAATTGAAGCTCAACGGCCTGGCCTTTGCCGCCGCCTGGCTGCTGATCGCCGGCTGGCTGTTGGTCGCCCTGCTGGGCGCTACCGGGCAGGAACCGCCGGCCCCGGCCTGCCATCCCGCCTGGCCGGCGGCCCTGCTGCTGCTCCTGGGGGGCAACCTCTGGCTGCAACGCCGCCTGCTGGCCACCTTCCGCCAGGCGGGCGGGCGGCTCTTCGCGGTGGCCGCCGCCGCCTACTACACCCTGCTCTATCCGCTGCCCATCAACTTAGGCGGCCTGGTGGGGGTGGCCCAGTACTATCTGGGCCGCCGGCCCGGGCTGCCGGCGGCGGAAAACCGCCCAGCTTGAGTTATTCCAGGAAAATTATGGCCCAACCGAAATCAGTCCGGCGTTACTCGCCCTTTCGCCACCTGCCCGCCGTGCTGCGGCGCCGCCTGCTTCATCTCACCGTTTTCTTAACCCGCCGCTGCAACCAGCGCTGCCCCTTCTGTTTCTACCTGGCCGCCGCCCAGCCGCTCGGCAGAAAACCGGCCGAAAATGAGCCGCTACCGGCTGGGCCGCCACCCGCTCCCCCGACCATAAGCAATGACCCTGCAGGAATCTCAACCAGCAGTTCCGACTTACGGCAACCCGAGTTGAGCCTGGCGGAGCTTGAACGGCTGGCCGCCGGTTGCCCGCCCCTGCTCTGGCTGGCCTTTTCCGGCGGCGAAATTTTTCTGCGGGAAGATTTGGCGGAGATCACCACCCGGTTTTACCACCACACCCGGCCGGCCATCATTCTGCTGCCCAGCAACGGCTTTGCCACCGGCCGGATTGTCCCCGCCGTCGAGGAAATCCTGGCTTGCTGCCCCCAAAGCACGGTGGTGGTCAAGCTTTCCCTGGACGGCCCGCCGGCGGTCCACGACGCCTTGCGGGGGGTGGCGGGAGCCCATGCGGCCTGCCTGGAAACCGCCCGCCAACTGGGGCCATTGCTGGAGCGCCATGCCCATTTCGAGCTGGGAATCAACTCGGTATTCGGCCCGGCCACCCAGGAGAGCATGATCCAGACCATCGACTTCGTCGCCACCCTGCCCCATATCCGCACCCACACCCTGTCGCTGGCCCGCGGCGATCTGGCCGACCCCGGCCAACTGGCCACCGACCTGGAGCAGTACCGGCAGGCTTGCCAGTACCTGGCCGAAAAGCTCCGCCGCCGCCAGGCCGCCACCTACCGCTTCGGCGGGGCTCGCCTGAAGGCCGCCCAGGATATTTTGCAACGGCGCTATATCCTGGAAACCGCCCGCCGCCAGCAGCCCCAGCTCCCCTGCCTGGCCGGCCGGCTCAACCTGGTGGTGACCGACGACGGCACCGTCTACCCCTGCGAGAATTTTGCTCCCCGGATGGTCATGGGCAACCTGCGCCAAGCCGACGGCGACCTGGCGGCCCTGCTGCAAACCGAGCAGGCCCGGCGGGTGGTGGCCGCCATCGGACGCGAGCGCTGCTTCTGCACCCACGAGTGCTACATGATGACCAATATCCTGTTCAGCCCCCGCACCTGGCCGGCGCTATTAAAAGAATATTTTTTGCTTAACGGTTGAAAATTTTGCCGCTGAGGTGGAGCCAGAAGAGACTTTTGAGCCCCTGCCAGGCGGCGCGCAGGTCATTGAGACTACGCAGGGCCAGCAGCCGCCGCCAGAGGAATTTGGGCCGCGAATAGAAGTGCTTGAAGGCGATCCGCCGCAGTTCAGCGATCTGCTCGCGGGTCATGGAGTGGGGGACGAAGGCCGCCCCCTGGTAGGTGTAATCGGCCAGATCGGCGGAGACGGTGCCGTATTTTTCCAAATTATCCCAGAGTTCGGTGCCGGGGAAGGGGGTGAGGGCGTGGAAATTGGCGATATCGGGGTCCAGCTCCAGGGCGAAGTCGATGGACATCAGGCCGTCGGCGAAGGTCTGGCCGGGGATCCCGAAGAGGAAGGGGGTGTAGACCGTAATCCCGGCCCGCTTGGCGGCGGCCACCGCCTTTTTGATCTGGGCGATGGTGATCCCCTTGCGAATGGTATTGAGATCCTTCTGCACTCCGCTCTCGGCCCCGAAGAGAATGGCCCAGCAACCCGCCGCCTTGAAGGCCCGCAATAGCGGTTCATCCACCTGGTTGACGCAGGCCGAGGCAAACCAGGTAAAGTCCAGCTTCTCCTCCCTGATCCGCCGGGCCAGTTCCATGGCCCGGTCATAATCCGCCGCCAGGGTATCGTCGATAAACTTGATCTCCCGATAGCCCTGCTTGAGGCAGTGGCGGATTTCCGCCAGCACGTTGTCCACCGAGCGGTAACGGATGCCGCTTTTCCTGGTTTTGTCGATCTGAAAGCAGTAAAGGCAGCGGCGGTTGCAGCCCCGGGAGGTGATGATCACCGCCACCGGCCGCCGTTTGTAGGTGGCCGGCGGCGGCACGTACTGATCCACCGCCCCGCCCAGCAACTCGCGGGCCGGAAAGGGCAGGGAGTCCAGGTCGGTGATCAGCGGCCGGGGGGGGTTGACCGCAATCTCATCCCCCAGCCGCCAAACCAGCCCCAGCACCGCGCTTAAATCGGCCCGGCTGGCCCGGGGCCAGACCGAGCCCGGCACCCCCTCCTGCGGCTGCCAACCGGCCAGCAATTCCGGCACGGTCAACTCCCCTTCCCCGGTTACCGCCACGTCCAACTCCGGGCTTTCCGCCAGGCATTGCGCTCCGGCGGCAATGGGAAAAGGGCCGCCCACCGCCAGCAGGCCGGCAAAACCGGCGGCGCGCAAGGCCGTCGCCATCTTGCCGGCCTTGGGCCAGCCGAAGGCGGTGGAGTACAGGCCGATAAAATCGGGGGCGAACTCGGCCACCCCGGCCATGATCCGCTCCCGGTCGAGAAAGGCGCCGTTGAGGAAGCGCACCTCATGGCCGGCCTGCTGCAGGGCCGCCGCCACGTAAAGGGTACCCAGCGGTTGCCAGTAATTGATCTGGGAGCCGGCGGTCTTGCTGGCAAAAATCTCCTCCGGCAACCAGGGGGGGACGATCAGGGCGCATTTCATGGCATATTGAATTCCAGCCGACTTTGGCAAAAAAAATCGTTAACCAGGGGTACTAACTTACCGGTTTAACGGGCTGTAATCGTTCAGCAGTACCGCAGGTTCGGGCAAGCAGCCAGGTGTAGCGTACCCCCTGTACGTAAGCCTGGCTGATCGCCCGAAGATGCGGAGCTGTTGAACGATTACGGCATAAAAAAAGAGGATCACCGCCCCACCAGGGATGGTGATCCTCCCGAATCAGGCAACCGCCGCCCGCTTACCGGGCGGACGGCTGAGGCTTGTTACATATCGAGTACGCCCTTCTGGGTCTTCTCGTTCCAGGTTACCGCGATCCACCAGGCGGCCATGGCGCCGCAAATCAGGGCCAGAGTACCGCCGTAACCCAGGAAGGTGGCGGGCAGGTAAACGAAGCTGCCCAAGGTGCCTTCCCGGAAAATCTCAGGGGCGCCAGCCTGATACCAGGCGATGATCCCTTCGATGTCACGGGGGCCGTGGATAAATTTGCTGGTCAGCGCCGCTCCCAAACCGAAGAAGGGTACCACGATCCAAAGCTTGATCTGGCCTTCGCCGACCCGCCAGAGAGTACCGGTTCCGCAGCCACCGGCCAGCACCGCGCCGAAGCCGAAGATCACCCCGCCCAGTACACCACCCCAGCCAAAGACGCCGCGCATGTAATGGTCGTGGGAAACCACCCCGGTGGCCTTGAGGACCATGATGCCCAGGACCAGCAGCACGATGGAGAGGGCCACCGACTTGGCCATCTTGCAGTCGCCGGTCATGTGGGGCTCACGGAAGGCCTGGATCATGCACCAGCGGCCGCGCTGGAAGACGTAGCCCAGAGCGGCGGCCAGCAGCAGCACTCCACCCAGGGTACCCAGCGGCGCCCAACCCTTGTGGCCCCAGAAATACTCCTGGCTGCCGGCGTAGGCGTAAGCCCAGATGATCAAACCGGCCAGGGCGAGAATCCCCAGTACCACCTGAACTCCGGCCGGCACGTCAAAGGTCTTGCCGCCGCCCTGCCCCCAGGAAACGTTTTCCATTTCCCAGTAGGTGTATTTCAGGGCCAGGATGGCACCAACGATCAGCCCGGCCCACATGGCAAAACCGTGGGCGGAGAGGTTGCCCAGGGCGTTGAAAAAGCCGCCCACGTTACAGCCGCCGCCCAGGATGGCACCGATGCCCATCAGGGAGCCGGCGAACACAGCCTTGACCATCTCCAGCTTGGGCGGAATCCGGAAGGCGAAGTTGCCGCCCAGACAGGCGGAGACAAAGGCCCCCAGGATAAAGCCGATGCCGATGATGGAGCCGCTGTGCTTGAAAATGTTGCCGGGGGCGGATTCGTTGATCCCCACCCCGTAAAGAATCCAGTCACCCCAGTTCTGAACCGCCCCGGTGGCGCCCCAAGAGGTGTACCAGGCGGCGATCACCACGCTCAAAAAGGCGATGATGGTCGCCGTGATGTAAGGGTTCCATTTGTCCTTGCAAAGAATTTTATACAACTCCCTCGCCTGCTGCCCCAGTACGCTTCCCTCGCTCATACCCTCTCCTCAGGTTTTTGGTTTCGGGTAACCACCCAGAAGACACCGCCGGCCCTTGCAATGTTGTGTCGAAAGCCGACAGTGCCGCTGAACAATTAAAGCCCGCATAGCTCGTTAAATTCAGTTGGCCTGTCGGATCGGATGACTTGCCGACAGGCCAACAGCCCTACCACTGGCTCGGTGAATTCAGCCCTTAGCGCCCGTAGCCGCCACCGGGGCGGGGAGGCGGGGCGCCATAGCCGCCACCGGGTTGCCGAGGGGGAGCACCATAGCCGCCACCGGGACGGGGAGGCGGGGCACCGTAGCCGCCACCAGGCTGGCGGGGGGGAGCACCGTAGCCGCCACCGGGAGCGGGAGGCGGAGCACCGTAACCGCCGCCGGGAGCGGCGGGCGGAGCACCGTAACCACCGGCCCGGGCCTGGGCCTCATCGGGACCACTTACCGAGCCCTGGAAAGCCACGAAGCCCAGCATCGCGGCCACCACCAGCATTCCCACTGCGCGTGAAATTTTCATCGTTCTACCTCCTTATAAGTTATGTTCCTGCAAATGCTGAATTTGCATCCTCTAAAACAAAAAGACCATCGCAACAGCCCGCTTGTTCCTCAGCCGATAAAATCTTCTTTCCCGGCACATTGTAACAGGTGCGCATTTTAGGGAGCCAGCCAGGCTTTGTAAAGGAAAAAATTGCTCATCATCTCGCGGCTTAACAAAGATTAGCGGTCACTTGCCGGCCGGTAAATCTCCACCAGGGTCCGGTGGAGAAAAACCCCGCTGTCTGCGGCAAAGCGGGATGGTGGACCATATGGGGTTAATTTTTCGTTAATAACTGCGGACACAGCCACCCGCTCCGCCGGCCGGATCAAAACCAGAGCCACGGGCTCAACCCCATACGACTTTGTGGCATAAAAACCCGGAAAAAACATTTCCCAGGTGAAGCGCAGCGAGGAGGTGGCCAGATCCGCCGGTCGGGGAATGGCGGCGACGGGCAGGTAGACCACGGTTTGGCGGCGGGTGAAAAGATCAAGCAGGGGCACCGCCACCCGGGGGTCCATCACCGGCTCCGGGGCCGGCAGCACCACCACCCGGACCTCCCCCGGCGGCAGGCCGTCAAGGTAAGCTCCGGCCTCCTGAAGATTACGCTCGCTCATGCTCTTGAGAAAAGGGAGGAAAGCGCCGCCGGCCAGCAGCAGGGAGGAGGCGATGATCACCAGCAGCAAATGGCGGCGAAGGGCGGGCACGGTTAAGTCGCGCAGGCCGTAGGCGGCCATCAGGGCCAACAGGGGCATGATGGGGATGGAATAGCGAATCCGCCGCACCTCCAGCAGCACCAGCAGCAGGAACACCGGCCAGGCCAGGATCAGATAACCCCATTCCCGCAAACGGCCGGCCCGGTAAAGGGAATAAAGTAAAAGCACGGCCAGCCAGGGATGGGCCTGAAAGAGCAGAGTGGAAACCAGACTTTCACTCCAACCGGCCAGGCCGGGCTTTTGGAACTCCAGCAGCAGGGCGAGCTGGGCCAGCACCACGTCCTGGTAGACCCAGAAGAGCAGCAGGGCCGGGGGCAGCACCGGCAGCAGGGCGGCCAAGGCCCGTTTAATCACCAGCCGCCGGTCGGCCGCCAAGACCAAAGACCAGATCCCGATGGGCGCCAGGGCGCTCAGCAGCAGCCAGGCGGAGTATTTGCTCAGCAGCACCGCCAGCACCGCCGCCGTGGTCAGGGCGCAGTAAAAAAAACCGCCCCGGCGCAAGGCCCGGATAAAGGCCACCATGGTCAACAGCAAAAAGAACATGGTGCCGAGATCCACCAGCAGCAGGGGCACCTGGCTGTAGAGATAGGGAAAGCCCAGGAAGAGCAGGCCGCCGGCCAGGCCGGTTTCCCGATCCCGGAGCTCTCGGCCGAGGACGGCAATCAGGGCGGCGGAAGCGGCAAAGAAAAAAACATTGAGCAGTTGCAGGGCCAGCCGGCTCTGGTCGAAGATGGTGAGCAGCAGGCCGTAAAGCAGGGGAATCAGCGGCAGGTCGGTCCAGACGAACAGCTCCCGGCCCCACTGCTGGAAAAACCAGGCCGGGCCGTACTCGCTGAAGCTCTTGGCCTGGATAAAGTAGCGGGCGGCATCGACGATGACCTCGGGGACATCGAGAAAAAGCAGGGAGCAGCCGGCGGCGACGGCGGCGGGCCAGAGCCAGTAGAACCTGACCGGCCATGACCGGTAATCGGCGACGGCCGGCGGGGCCTGGTCCTCCCGGCGCCCCGCCCCAGCCCACGCCAGCGACAAAGGCGGCGCCGATCCCGGCGGACCGGACGGCTCGGCCGGCGGCGACGGCTTACGCCGATGGCGGGCGCCGGGCAGCCAGGCGGGGGCCAGGGCCAGCAGCCAGCAGAGCAGGAGCAGGAGGGGCAAGACCAGCCAGAGCTTGAGGGGGTCGACAACCAGGAACACCCATTGCCAACTGGTCAGGCTGTTGTCATCCCAGTGGCGGGCCTGGTAGAGGGCCAGGGGAAGCAACAGGGAAAGTCCGGCCAGCAGCAGGTGGGCGGCAAAGAGGTCGGCCGGGGCCGGACCGGGGCGGCCGTCAGCCCTCATGGTACTCCCCTTCGCTGTTCACCGCCCAGATCGCGCTCTTGTCGGAACTGCCGCTTTTGACCGCCGCCACCGCCGCCATGGCCGCCAGCATGGAGTGATCCATGTTGTTGTAGCGGTGCATGCCGTTGCGGCCGATCAGAAAGAGGTTGCTCAGACTGTCGGTGAAGGCCCGGATTTCGCCAAAGCGCCGGTAGCTGCCGAAATAGGCCGGGTAGGCTTTGGGCTGGCGGATCACCACCGAGTCCAAAACATCGGCGGGCTCACAAAAACCCAGAGCCGCCAGCTCCTTAACCGCCAGGCGGCTCAGCTCATCATCGGCAGCGCTCCAAAGCCGGTCGCCCTCGTTACAAAAAAATTCCAGCCCCACCCAGACCGTGCCGGGGTCGGCCACCAGCCAGGGGCTCCAGTTGTTGAAGATCTGCAGCCGGCCCACCGTAAGATCGCTCTCCTGGATATAAATCCAGTTGTCGGGCACCGGTTCCTTACGCAGCCTTTTGAGCAAAAGGCCGACGGTGAGAAAATCACGATAGACCAGGCCGGCGGCGGCCTCTCGCACCGCCGGCGGCACCGGCGCCAGGGCCGCGATCAGTTCCCGCACCGGCATGGTGGAAAAACAGTAATCGGCGGCATAGCGATGTTCCCGGCCATCCCGGCGGTCCCGGGCCCGCACCGCCGTCACCCGCCCGGCCGCGGTTTCCAGGGCCACCACCTCCCGCTGCCGGATGATCTCGCCGCCCAGCTCCTCAACCCGCCGGGCCACCTCCTCCCAGAGTTGGCCCGGCCCCAGCTTGGGATAGAGGAAGCGGCCGATCAGGCTGGTCTCCACCCGGCCCCGCCGCCCGCCTTTTAAGGGCGCGGCCAGGGAGCGCAGGGCGTGGAGGACGGCCTCGCCCACCGACAAGCCTTTGACCCGCTGGGCTCCCCACTCGGCGGGAATCTCCCGGCAGGGCACCCCCCAGACCTTCTCGGTGTAAGCCTCAAAAAAGGTCTGGTAGAGCCGGCGGCCGAAACGGTTGACAAAAAAATCTTCCAGGCTGACTTCGGGACGAATGGGCAAAAGCTGGGCCTTGAGATAACTCAGCAGAATCAGCAACAACCGTACCGGCCCCAGGGCGGTGACCAGGCGGGGGCCGACCCGCAGGGGGTAGTCGAGAAAACGGCGATTATGAAGAATCCGGGAGAGTCGGGAGCGGATCAGCATCACCCGCTCGGTCGTGGCGGGATCAGGGCCGCTGGTGAGGGTTGGAGCCGGCTCCCCGGCGGCGGGGGGGCCCAGCAGCAGGGGGTCGTAGGCCGCCCCGCCCTCCACCGGCAGAATCTCCCGCCACCAGGCCAACACCCGGGGCGAACGGGAAAAGAAGCGGTGGCCGCCGATGTCGATCCGGTTGCCCCGGTAGACCTCGGTGCGGGAAATACCGCCCAGATGCGGGGAAGCCTCCAGCACCAGGGGCACCACATCGGTCCGGCGCAGCAGTTCCAGGGCGGCGGTGAGGCCGGCGGGGCCGGCCCCGATGATCACGGCTCGGCGGCGCACAACCAGCCCTCCACTTCAACCCGGGCCGGCAAGCGCCCGGCGCAGACCACCCGGCCGTCGACCACCAGGGCCGGGGTCCGGTTAAGCCCGTAACGGCCGATTTCATCGGGATCATGCACCTGGACGATATCGGCGGCGATTCCCCGCTCGGCCATAACCGCGAACACCACCTCCTGCAGGCGGTTGCAGGAAACACAGTCGGCCCCCAGGATGCGGATTTCCGGCGCCCCCGCCGCCCGTTCCCCGCCCTTAAGCAGCCGGCGATACTCGTCGCGGAGGGCCAGGCGATATTCCTCTTCCAGACCGGGGGGGATATAGTTGCGTTGGGCGATTCGCCGGTAAAGCTCGGCCACCGCCTGCTCTTCCGGCTGCTCACCGGCGGCCAGGGCCCGGCCCAGGGCCTGATCCAGCCCCAGCAGCCCCACCACCCCCCGCCCGATTTTCAGCGAGCGGGGCAAAGGAAGTTCTTGTTCACTCATA